>Ga0207024_10008_pt1 | contig 72599 bp, 61 predicted proteins | sample Alteio_BWMinCont_44_FD_153470 | JGI IMG/M metagenome (GOLD analysis project Ga0207024, IMG submission 153470) | Enriched cells from forest soil in Barre Woods Harvard Forest LTER site, Petersham, Massachusetts, United States -... | ecosystem: Environmental > Terrestrial > Soil > Temperate forest >...
TGCCCATCGTTACGCCCACCGTCGTGCCGGCTAAGCAGTTCCAGGATTACGTGGTGGGGCAACTCACATCCGGCGGGACGGGACCGATAACCGGCGCCATTTATCCCTCCGCGCCCACCGCGATGGTGAAGTTCTATCAAAATATGTTTTCGCGCTACGCAAGTGTGGGCGGGGAACCGACCGCGGTCCTGGGATGCCCCTTGAATGAAGATGGCGGCAAAGCGGGCGGCACTCCACCGAATGGAAAGGGTTGCGCCAACAGTCAGCTCGTCTCGCATTCCAGCGACGACCACGAACAAGTCCAGACGCTGCGCATCGATTACAACCTCAATGAAAGAAACACGATCTGGTTCCGCTTTCAAGCCGATACCGGCGTGCAAGCTGCCTTTACCGATCCGATCAATTCCCTGTTTGACTCGTTCTCTCCCCAGCCGATGTATTCCTTTGCGGCCGGGTATACGCATGTCTTTTCGCAAAACTTGGTGAATTATTTCAATCCGGGATTTTCATGGTACGGCAGTTTGTTTGGGCCCGCGGATTTTCAGAAGACTCTGGCCGCGTTTCCCATCGTGCTGCAAGGCACCGGAGCGAACGCGTTCACGACGATGGGAGGATTGGACAACACCTGGGTCCAGGGAAGACGCGCCTCGCGAATCTTTATTAACGACAATCTGGCCTGGAGCCATGGCGCGCACGAACTTCGCTTTGGAACCAATACGCGTATTTTTCGCCTGAACGATTATGACTTCGGAGTTGGATCGGTGCCCACGGTAACCTATAACAGCCTGGAGCAATATATTTTCGGTGTCGCGAATACGGCTACCGCAACTTTTCCCACCTCGGCGAACGAACCCTTCCGCTTCCTCAATCTCGATCTTTACGCGCAGGACACTTGGCAGTTGACCAAGAATCTGACCTGGACCTTCGGTCTGCGGGACACGCTCAATTCCAATCCGCTCAATCCGCATCTGCAAATCGCCCGGTTGCAGGGATCGTTTACTTCCATCCCGCACGATGTGAACCAACCTTTGAACGCCGCGATCCAGACTAATCTCGGCAACGTATTCTCCTCCACTCCCCTGGCCATCCTGCAACCGAGAACCGCAATCGCCTGGCAATTGGAACCGAACACGGTCCTGCGCACCGGCTTCGGAGTGTTCAGCGACATTTTGCCCGGCACCGTCGCCGATTCCGTCGGCTTCAACCCGCCCTACGTCAAAACATTCCAGGGCGGAGTGCAAGGAACCGTGGGCGGAACGGCCATTGCGCCTGGAGTTTCGAACAGTGCGGTCGACGCAACCATCTCCGCCAATCAAAGATTCAGCGTGGGATTTCCGCTGGGCCAGTATTCTTGCGCGTCTTCCAAGGCAAATGCCGCCACGTGCCTTCCTCCCGTGGCCATCGCCGCGGTTCCCGACGGAACGCTTCACGCGCCCTACTTTCTGGAGTGGAGCTTCGGGCTGGAACATCTGTTCGGATCTACAGGAAGCATCCACGCGCAATACGTCGGTACACGCGCCGTGAGTCAGCCTTATCTGACGCAAGTAAATGGCTATCAAACAATTTGCGACGGATGCTTCGCGCCTTTTCCTTACGCGCAATCCGCCGATCCCCGATTCGGCGCGGTCACGCAACTCGCCACCGGAGCGAACAGCCACTACCACGGATTGCAACTCACGGCCATGAAACATCTGGGGCGCGGTTTTATGGGGCAGCTGAACTATACCTGGAGCCGCTGCATGGACACCGTCTCCAACGGCGGATTCCTGCAATTCTCGGCCGGAGGAATCCTGTCGCCGCTTCCGGGAAATTTGGCGCGGGAATACGGCCCTTGCGACTACGACGTTCGCCACAATTTCAACGCACAATATGTTTATCAATTGCCCGTCAAGGTCGCAAACCATTTTCTGGGAAATGCGCTGAACGGATGGCAGGTGTCAGGCACAGTGTTTTGGCACAGCGGAATTCCGTTTTCTGTTCTGAGCGCGCCCTATACCGCGAACGGAAACGGTATTGTGAACGGCAGCGGGCCGCAATTCGCAAGTGTTGTTCCCGGCGTGCCGCTCTATGAACACCATCCCATTCCAGGCGTCACGCAACCGGGCACGGTGCAATGGCTCAATCCAGATGCTTTTGTCTCGACCGTGGACCCCAGCACCGGAGCGTGCTTGGGCGGCGACACGCCGGCAAATTGCCAGTTCGGAAACCTTGGCCGCAACGCGCTGCGCGGTCCTAATTTTGCCTGGAGCGATTTTTATCTGACGAAGTGGTTCCCTCTAACCGAGCAACTTAAGATGCGCTTTGACGTTCAATTCTTCAACGTATTCAACCACCCGAATTTCGCGCTGCCGAACAACCTGTTTGCCGGGATTCCGGGAAAGCCTTCCACGCAAGCTGGGTTTGGAGCGCTTGCGTACGCGACATCTCCGCCCACCGGACTGCTCGGCGTCGGCCTGGGCGGTGACAGCACACCACGCATGATTGCGTTTCAGGCGCGTTTGGAATTCTAAATCCCTGTTTGAAAATTTGCGCTAACCGGCGGAAAGGCTGGCGGGAATCTCGGTCAGCAGCGCGACCAGCGCGGCGGGATCGCTCACGGGCGGGCGGCACGTCGTCCCCACGCACACCAAAGCCTGCGCGATATCTGCGCGCAAATGCGGTAATGTTTCCGCCAGCGTCGGCGCGAGCGATCCCGCGACGCTCATGCGTTCGGGCGTGACGCGCAACACAGCTTTGCCAAAGCGGTAAACGGAATTTGCGGCGCGTTCGAGCGCGTCGGCTTGCGGATCGCCGCTGTTGCCGGTAATAACCACTTCCAACGGCCCGCGCGCGTGCAACGACGCGGCGAGACCGTAACTGGCCGCATGGATTCCGAATTGTGGCGCGATGGCCGCAAAGGCTTCAAGCGTCGCTCGCGCAGCGGCTTGATACCGCGCGTCTCCCGTGTAGCCGTACAGGCGATCGAGCAGAATGGCAGCGGAGGAATTCGCCCCCGGCGTGGGCGAATCCTGCAGCGGTTTGCGACGCAATTCGAGGCCGCCCATCGGCGGAGCGCCCGAGGCACGGTCGAAAAATCCGCCGCCTTCCTGATCGAAATATTCCTTCAGGGCGAAATCTGTGGCGCGCCGGGCAGCGTCAAAATATTTTTGCTCCAGCGTCGCCTCATAGGCGTCGAGCAGCGCCAGCCCTGCAAATACCTGATCGTCGAGCGAACCATCAAGGCGCGGGCCTCCGATGCGATGTCCGAATCCGCGCTCATCACTCCACGCTTCGGTCAGAATCCGATCCAAAGTTTTTAGCGCAAAGGCGCCACAGGCTGCGCCCTTTTCTCCGCCCAGCACCGCGGCCGCTTCGAGATAGGCCGAAACAAACATCGCATTCCAGGCCACGTACATCGTCGTATCCACAAACGGCGCGGGGCGCAGCGCGCGCGCGGCCAAAAGTTTTTCCTTCGCACGCGCCAGCGTTTGCTGAATCGCCGTCACTTCAACGCCAATCATCCTCGCGATTTCAGCGACGGTCCGCGCGACCCACAGAACATTTTTCGATGGATTATGGTGCATCTCGCCGTGCGCTTCCACGTCATAGTGAAGCTCGACCACGCGAGATTCTTCCGGCGTCAAAACGGCGCGGACTTCCGCCTGGGTCCATGTGAAATAGTCGCCGTCGTCATCCAGCGTCTGATCGGCATCCTGGCTGGCGTAAAATCCGCCCAGCGATTGATCCGAAAGCACGGCATTGGTCCAGTCAATAGTTCCTTCGGCCACCTCCCGCAGAAACGGTTCCCGCGTCACCTGATAACCATGCAGAAAGTTTTTCAGCAACTCCGAATTGTCGTAAGACATTTTCTCGAAATGCGGCACGCACCAGCGCTCATCCACTGAGTAGCGATGAAACCCTCCGGCCACTTGATCGTAAACGCCGCCGGAGCCCATTTTTTCCAGCGTGATAGCCGCTGTCTGCAACAGTCGTTCGCCAGCGCCGGCTTGATGCCGCTCGATCAGCAAATCAATCGCGGCGGGATGCGGGAATTTCGGCGAGCGGCCAAAACCGCCGTTGTGCGAATCAAACATGTGCAATATGGATTCGGTCTGATCGTCGGCCACGCCTGCATCGAATGGTGCGTAAGCGCCGGCGAACGTTTCCGATTTGGCCACGGCTTCGGCCAGGCGCGATGCAGCCTCTTCCACTTCAGGGCGCCGGTTGCGAAAGCTGGCGGCGACGGCTTCGAGGATGCGGCGGAATCCGGGACGTCCCATGGCATCGTCCGGAGGAAAATACGTGCCGCCAAAAAACGGGCGGCCGTCGGGCAAAAGAAATCCGGTGAGCGGCCAGCCGCCCTGTCCGGAAATGGTGCTGATGGCGGCCTGGTAACGCGCGTCCACGTCGGGCCGCTCGTCGCGGTCCACTTTTACGGGGATATAAAGCTGATTGATGATCGCGGCCAGTTGCGGATTTTCGTAGCTCTCGCGGTCAATCACGTGGCACCAATGGCACCAGACCGCGCCGATATCGAGCAGGATGGGCTTGTCCTCGGAGCGCGCTCGCGCAAACGCTTCCGCGCCCCATTCATACCACTCAACCGGTTGATGCACGGCCGAACGCAGGTAGGGACTGGCGGAGTGCGTGAGACGCCCTTCGGATTTTTCGTTCACGAGTTTCCTTTTCGGGTGCGCGCGTTTAGGCTGCCCGGAAATTTGCTATTGGATCGGGTGTCGTGGACCGGTATCTTCCGGATCAATCGGCTTGCGCCCCGAAAAACCTTCGTCCTGGCGATGATAGAAACGTATGCGGTCTTCTCCCAGCCGCCAGCACAGGTAAACTTCTTCATTCCTCAGGATGGCGGGAAAATCAACCAGTCCGGAGTCGAGATCTTTCACAACGCAGCCGATGGCGTGAATCTGGTCGAGTGCGTCGCGAACCTTGGCAATTGAGCGATTGTGGGAGGCGCGCAAGCGCGCGGTAAATTCGTAATCAATGGTGATGCCGCCCATCATCAGAATCCGGTTGGAGATGGCGCTCAGCTTATCGTCGAACTCCTCCATCTCCCGATTCCCTTCCATCGCGGAGATCAGTAACGGCTCGACGTCGCGGCGAGCGCGCTCGGCCTCCTGGAGGCTGAAAAGTTTTGGTTCCTGTCCCTCGTGGTCCATTGTTGTTTTCTTGCTCGCGGAAATGCGCCTGCCCGGCCCTGGATAGTCCCACGGACCCTGATTCGCCGGATGCCAGGCACCAAATCGAACCCCTATTCTCGTTCATTAGAAGGGCATTTACTAGAGGGGACGTTGCGCCAGATCAGGAAGGGATATGTTAAAGTTTTCCCCCAATGCGCATCTTCGTTCTTGGGACCGGAGCGACCGGCTCATATCTCGCACACCTGCTGGCACGCCAGGGTCACCAGGTGACGTGCGGCGACCGCGACGTGGACCGCGCTCGGGGCTTCCTGGGCAAGAAGAGCAAAATTCCCGTGGTGCAAGTGAACGCTCGAAATCTCTGGGGTATTGTGCGCGCCGCGAAAGGTTCGCAACTCCTGGTAAATGCCAGCGTCGCGGTTTTTAATGAAATTGTGCTGCGCGCGGCGTTGCGGATTCGCTGCCATTACATTGACCTCAGCGCGCACCTCACGCGCAATCCGTTCAAAGCCGAGCAACTTCGCTACGACAAACGATTTCAGGGTAAGAACCGGGCCGCTGTCATTACGTGCGGCGCCGCGCCCGGCCTCACCAATCTATTGGTGGCTCGCGCCGCCGGGCAGATGGATTCGGTGGACGCGGTTTACATCCGCCTCTATGAAAGCACGGATAGCGATGACCCGGTTTCGCAATGGTCCGCCGAAGTTTCTTTTGATGAAGCTGTCTCCGTTCCTCGCATCCTTCGCGGCGGACGTTTTCGGTTCGGCAAGCGTTTTGGCGAACGGGAAAAATTCCGTTTTCCGCCGCCGATTGGCGAAGCCACCGTGGTCCTCGCGGCGCAAGACGAAGTCGGCACCATCCCCTATTTTTTAAAACTCAAGGAAATGGATGTAAAAATTGGCGGCAATGAAATTGACCGCCTGCGGCGCTGGTACAAGCAGGGTAAACTTTCAAAGTCACGAGGGATGGTGGCGTCGCGATTCCCGACAACGATTTCTCCCCGGCATGTAGCGCGCTTACTCAAAAAGGGGAGCTTGCAGAATGCCCGCTTCGCGGCGGCCGTTGTTGTTCAGGGAACGAAAAAAGATCGCCCGGTCGAGATTCGATGCGACGCCATCTTCCCCTCCCTATTCCAGATCCGGCAACAAGGACTGGCCCTTTCGCCCATTTCTTACGCCACCGCGCAAATGACTGCTTTGTTCATCAAACATTTCCCGCGCGATTCGGCCGGCGTTTTTCCGCCGGGAGCTATCCCGCTGGAAAATCGCCAGGCGATTCTCAGGGATGTGAAGGCGCGCGGCATTCGCTTGACGGCAAAGATCACGCGAAAGAAAACATCGGAGGAAGAAGACGAAGAGTTCGGATAGGCGAGGCCAAATGATCCGCGTGGCAATCTGACTTCTTGTTCGCCCAAGTCCCGGCGGGGCGGGACGATACAGCGTGGCCCACCGTGAAACGGTGGGGCATCAAGTTCGCGCATTTCCAGCCCCGGAGGTGCGACACATGGTTAACCCTGTGCCGCCCCTCTGGGGCTTGGATATTTGCCCTTACATATACCCACCGCTCCTGCGGTGGGCTATGTTCTTTCGTCCCTAACGGGACTAACCAGGGTGTGAGGACTCTTGTGGGACGCGGTTCGCACGCGGCTAATCAACAACCTCTCCCGAATCGAATTGACTCTCGGCTGGTTGTTCCGCCGCGCTATTCCTGCCTCGCGGAGGATGCACAAGAATCGGAAGAATTAACGCCACGGTCATCAACCCAGCAAGAAACGTAAGCGCCTGATTGTAATTTCCGTTGATCTGGCGCAGATAAGCGAACAGATAGGGACCAAAAGCCGCGGCAAACGCCCAGGGCAGCATCATCAATCCGAAAATGGAGCCAACATCGCGAGGCCCAAAATAATCGGCGGCAAACGCTGGAGTGATGCCGTAGGCGCCGCCGTAACACATCACTAGAATGAAGGTAACGATGACGAGCATGGGCAGCGAATGAATCGCGTGGTAGCTCCAAAAGAGAACCACCTCGACCAGGTACATCGCAAAGAACGCCGTTTTCCGCGTCGTCAGATCCGAAACCCAGGACCAAAAAATTCGCCCCGCGCCATTGCCTATGCTGATGATGCCAACGAACCCTGCAGCCGTTGCGGCGCTTGCTTTTCCAAGCTCCTGAAAAATCGGCGAGGCCTGGGAAACGATGGACAAGCCCGCCATGGTGTTGATGGACATCAGGGCACTGATCGCCCACCACTGCCAGGTGCCGAGGGCTTGCCCCAGTGTGTAATCGCGGCCGGAGCGTTGCGAAATGTGCTTGGTTGTCGGAGTCCAGCCTTCCGGCGTCCACCCATCGGGCGGATTTTTCATGAACGATCCCGCGGCGATGGCGATGATCGCGTAAGCCACGCCCAGATAAGCAAACGTGGGCATCAACCCCACATGCTTCATCAGCCAGCCTGCGGCAGGCGCGGAAAATAACGATCCCGCGCCGAATCCGGCTACTGCAATTCCAGTGATCAGCCCGCGGCGGTCCGGAAACCACTTCACCAGAACCGTAATCGGCACGATATATCCCATGCCAAGCCCGATTCCGCCGATCACTCCGTACGTGAGATACATCCACCACAGTCTGTGCGCGGAAAAACTGGCGAGAAACACGCCGCCACCCCACAACAGCCCCGCCGTCATGGCCACGATTTTCGGGCCAACGCGCTTCATCCATAACCCGCCGATGGTCGTGGTGCATCCCAGAAAAAACCAGCTGATCAGAAACGTTGTTGTAATCTGCGAAATACTCCAGCCGAATTCCTTGGAGAGTGGAATACGAAACACGCTCCAGGCGTAAGCAGCGCCCAGCGCCATCTGCAAACAAACCCCGGCAGCGGCCATCAACCAACGATTGGATACGGGCATGCTTCCTCCAAGGCCATTCCACGCACGACTGGATTTAATAATGCAGGAAGTTTGCACGCAACACAGGAATATCGCAAGGCATTAAGTAGGACAGGCTTCAGTCTGTCTGGTTTTTGAGATGTAGGATTTAGCCTCGAGTCTTGGCACAAAAGCGACAGGCTGAAGCCTGTCCCACAAAAAGCAACTGCCTCCGGCGAGCCGGAGGCAGTTGGAAAGTTTAGCGTTAAAGGAAGCAGCCTAGTCGCCGGCTACGGTCTCGGCAACCTGGGGCTTCTTGGCGCCGTTTCCGTTGGCATTGCTGATGGTTACGGGAGCGACGGACGGAGTAGCCCGCTTGATGTCACTGACGCTGCCGATCTGTACGACTTCCTGCGGAGCCTTCTTGAGCACGAGTTCCTCGTAAATCTTGCGGACGCGCGCCTCTTCCTTGATGAATTCAGCGCGACGCCGTGCTCGTGTTTCTTCCGCCGCCGTGTTCGGTACTTCATGGTCAACTTCACGAACGCGGGCAGCGTCTTCGGCGTCAATCACCAGAGAATGTTCATACGTGTTCAGGCCAACCGCTTTGCCCTTGGCGTAGATCTCGTGCTTGCCGTGTTCCTTGTACCACTGCGCGACGGTCGCGTTCTTGTACATGTTCTCGATGATTTTGCGCCAGCCGATGCCCGTGTTGTACGCGCAGAAGGAAATTTCGCCCTGCTGCGTCGCATATGGGATGATGCACATTTCCGTGCGGCGGAAATCATAGTTGAACAGGTCCTGGAACCACATGCCGGCGATGAACAGGAAATTCCAGGGATCGCTGCGGCGTTTCTGGGCGTCTTCAAAGGTGCGTTCCGGACCCGCTGTGCCGTACTTCTTCCGCTGGTTTCCGGTTAGCCCCCAGGACTTGTCGAACTTCTTCCACAAATCAAGGAGACGGAAGCTGGATGGCGCTTCGTAAGGGTGATAATTCTTAAGCAGCGCCAGCGCCATGGTCAGGTTGGAGAAAAACTTGCCGCGAGCCGCGTCGGTGACTTTCTTCACGTCTTCGACGAGTTGCGGCACGCTGAGGAACTTCGGAACCGGCGCCCATTCCTTGGTTTCCTTGTTGATCATGACGGCAGTGCCTACGCCGCAATTCGGGTGGCAACCGCAGCTCACCGAGCCCCACGACGATTCAGGGCCGTGCGATAGGTCGGCAAACGCCGCGAACGTGCTGATCATGGAAATCGGGAACCAGTCGCGTGTCGGCTCAACTTTGCCCACTTGCGCGCTGACGTCTTGCGCTAAGTGCGACAGCGTGTAACGCTGCTTCAAGCGCCGCTCGGGCGTGATTTCTTCGTCGCGGCCGGTAAAGGAAACGGGCTGGAAGGCCACGAAGGAGATCTTCTTGGGGTTTTCCATCGCGAATTTCACGATGGCGCCCACCTGATCGTTGTTCAAGTTGTTGACGATTGTGGTAACCAGAATGATCTCGATGCCCGCTGCGTGCATATTTTCAATGGCGCGCAGTTTCACATCGAACAGGTTGCCCACTTGGCGATGACTGTTCGCATCGTTGCCAATACCGTCGAATTGCAGGTAGGCATAGCGCAGGCCGGCTTCAAACGCCTGCTTGCAATAATCCTTGCTCTTGGCGAATTCGATGCCGTTGGTCGCAGCCTGCACACTGTTGTAGCCGATCTTGCGCGCGTGGCGAATGGCATCGAAGAATCGCGGGTGCATCGTCGGTTCGCCGCCTGAGAATTGCACGGACATCTGCCGGCGCGGCTTGATCTTCAGAGCGTTGTCCAGAATTTCCTGGATTTCGTCCCAGGAGAGTTCATGGACATAGCCAACCTGGTTGGCGTCCATGAAGCAGGGATCGCACATCATGTTGCAGCGATTGGTGAGGTCCACGGTCAGCACGGAGCCACGTCCATAGCGGACGGTGCTGGAACCGTGCTTGTGCATGTCCTCGTCGTTGTGCGCCGGGATATCGCGTCCCGGGAAATTCTGTTCGATCCAATTCAGGAATTTCGCGTCAATGGCCATCATGTCTTCGTAGCGGCCGTGAATGGGGCATTCCTTAACCATCCAGACCTGGCCATCGCGTTCGATGATTTGCGCCTTGATCTCGCCGACCTTTTCGTGCATCAGGTCGCGCCAATCCTTCTTTCCTTCAAAGATTGCATCGCGCGCATCCTTGACGCAGCCCGGGCACAGCGAGTCTGTTTGCCGCGGCCAGCCGAGCGTGGGCTTGGACTTCTCCCACGACTTCAGCAGCGGCTTATCGGACCACTTGGGCGTGAAATTCGGATTGGGGTTGTGCTTGTTAAAAAAATGTATTGAATCAAAGGCCACGCCCGCGGTTTTGCAAACCACATAATCCAGCGCTTTCCATGCACGTGTACCTAATGTTTGAGGCATATTTCAAAATCCTCCAGACTTGCGAATCAAATAAATTCCGATTGCTCGAATCAGATGTGAGCCCCCCGAAATGTGTCCGGCCCCTGATTCCAATTTCAAATGCCTGAACAGCCTACCGAAAACTACCCGTGAGGTCCAGGTAAAGCTTTCCCCGTGTGTAGTTTGCCCGTTACCTCCCGCCAGGGTCCATCAGGTTGCGCCCAAAGGGGTGGATTAGGGTCTAAACGGCGATTTGGAGCAGCCAATGGGGAGCCCCGGCGATGCCCAATGGGAGGCTTGGCCGAAGAATTTTCTCGAATTGCGAATCTCGGATTCATTTCCCAGTTTTTGGTGCATCCGTTCGCTCACCACGCCCTCGATATCGACCGTCGAAAACCCGAAATCCCCGGAACAATTGCCATCGCAAATTGTTAAAATAACCGGTAGCGAATCACCATTTCGCGCTCGCTGCAATTTTGCTTTGTTGTGCCATTGCGACATTCGGTCAGGGAGCACTCCAACCCGCGAAAGTAATTTCCGCAACCGACGTTCAATTTCCGGCCGCCAGCGTTGCGACTGGAATAGTTTTCATAGACGTTTCGCTGGACGGATAGGGCGACGTCCAGGGAACCGATGCACCTCGAGCGATCACTTCGCTGACGTCTACTGCTCTTCATCCGTTTCTGCCTGAAAATACCAACCTGACTCCTTGAACTCCACAGCAATCGCATCCGTCTTAAGGGTAGCCTTTGCCTTTCGTCCCCACGCGATCATGGCCTCGCCTCACCAGTTCCAACCGCTGCCGCCGGAAGACCAGGCGGTAGAAGCGAAGGCGGGGTACATTCCCCCGGGGATTCTGGCCGCAACATACCCTACTTATCTAATAGATGCTGTTTCCGTTGGAACGGGTGCGGTCCAAGTCAGGGTGAACGAGGACGGGAGGGTCGAAGACGCTAATGTCGTTCGGCCTTATAACCCCTTCACCCGGTTCGCCATAGAGGCTGCCAAAAAATGGCAATTTCGAGCGGTAACCCTCCATGGTGTGCCAGTTAGCTCCAATGTCTCCCTCGCCTTCGCATATTCATCCCCGATCACAAACCCGTAAGACTGCTCTGGGCCTTCTGTCCTCAGACCCTCTAGTACCAACTCATAGAATAAGGGCAGCCGTGGCCAAGGCTTATCAATTATCCTGTAAACAATTATAAATAATATACTTACATAAATTCATTTCAAGAGTAATCAACAAAGTAACACGGCTGTAATCTTCGGAATGGGTAAAAACTTCCCCAGTACTCGGGTACTCTAAAAATTGGAGCTAACCGCCTATCGCCAATCATTGGGCTCGGGTTCAGAATGCATTCATACAATAAATTGAATCTTTCATAGGGAGACTTGGAATTATGAAGCTTTGGCTTTGCATGGATTGCCGAAACGAAGTAGAGCTTGACAAGCATGGCCGCTGCGGGCATTGCGACTCAGAAGCCGTGGACTTGATCGAGTCCAACAATGACTTAACTCATTCAGTTTCAACACTTGAAGTAGAAGCATCCTCCGCTCAGGCATGCGCCTGAACGAAGCACCGGGAGCTGATTAAAAATTTTGCAGGGTCACAATTCGACGGCCGAAGCCGCTGAAAACAAGGAGGCTTATAGAGAAAAACACACGAGCCCGGGGGGGCACTTATTCAGAACGACGAAAAGGAGAAAAACTCATGCAGACTAAACTACGAATTCTCGGTCTGGCAGTCGTAGCGAGCCTGCTCTGGACTTCCCCAACGTCAGCTGCGACCCAAAGGGCGAAGACGCAAAACAGGGCTAACAAGGTCAAGATCCACTATGTGGGAATAGCTTCTTGGTATGGCATCCAGCACCAGGGAAAAAAGATGGCGAATGGCAAGCGGTTTGACCGTCATAAGTTAACGGCGGCCAGTTGGTACTTCCCGCTCGGCACAACGCTGCGCGTGGTGAACGTAAGTAACGGTGAATCCGTCATGGTAACCATCACCGATCGCGGTCCCAATCACCGCCTGAACCGGATTATTGATTTGTCCGAGGCTGCCGCGCAGCGTCTGGATTATCTGGGCAAGGGCCTGACGAAGGTCTTCATCTACCCCGTGGGTTCTTTTGACACCAAGCCCGCGATGTTCGATTCCGGACTGGTAGACACAAACGCGCCCTTGGTGCATGCGCAGCTCGAGACTCGAACCATGACCACTCCAATGTAGCAGTCGCCGGCCACCCTGGCACGCAGGATTTCACTCCGTGGTGGCCGCATCCCCTCCAGGCATGTACCGGGATTCCCATTGCCCGATTGCGGCTGCAGGTGAAAGTTTGCCTTGCAGCCGCAGGCACGACCCATAACAGATCATCACCAGACATGGAAAATCCCGGGACCAGCGTATACTGGGAAAACTCATTTTCTGATTTGGGGGAACGCGTAATGATTCGTCATCTGAAGTCTGGCCAATCCGCGGAAACGAAGGCCGAAAACAGTGCGCAAGTCCGAAACACGGTGGAAGGAATTCTTGCCGACATTGCAGCGCGCGGCGAGGCAGCCGTGCGCGAATACTCCACGAAATTCGACAAGTGGTCGCCTGCGTCTTTCCGCCTGTCGGAAAGCGAAATCGCGGAATGCGTGAGCGCCCTGCCGCTAAGCGTGATCGCGGACATTCAATTCGCGCAAAAACAGATTCGCAATTTTGCGCTGGCGCAGCGGGCCGCGCTGCAGGACGTGGAGATAGAAACGCTTGCCGGCGTGGTGCTTGGACATAAAAATATTCCTGTCAATAGTGTCGGATGCTATGTGCCCGGGGGGCGGTATCCGATGGTCGCTTCTGCGCACATGAGCGTGGTAACCGCCAAGGCCGCGGGAGTAAAGCGCATCATTGCCAGCGCACCTCCGTTTGGTGGCAAGCCGCATCCGGCCATTGTTGCTGCCATGCACTTCGGCGGAGCAAATGAAATTTATGCGTTTGGCGGAGTGCAAGCGATCGCGGCCATGGCGCTGGGCACCGAGAATATCGCCCCCGTGGATATGCTCGTCGGACCCGGCAACGCATTTGTGGCCGAAGCCAAGCGACAATTATTTGGGCGCGTTGGCATTGATTTACTCGCCGGACCCACCGAAACACTGATTATTGCTGACGATTCCTGCGACGCCGAAATGGCTGCGGTGGATTTGATCGGCCAGGCCGAGCATGGGCCGGGGAGTCCGGCTGTGCTGTTGACGAATTCCGCGAACCTCGCCGATGAGGTTCCGGCGGCGATTGAGAAACTTTTCTCCTGGCTGCCAACCGCCGAAATCGCGCGGCAGGCTTGGAATAATTGCGGCGAAATTATTCTGTGCAGCACTGTGGATGAAATGGTGAGCGAGGCCGACCGCATTGCCTCCGAACACGTGCAAGTATTGACGCGCGATCCAAATTATTTTCTCGAGCGCATGACGAATTACGGCGCGCTATTTCTGGGGCATCGCACCAATGTCGCGTACGGCGACAAGGTCATCGGCACCAATCATACTTTGCCCACCATGAAAGCGGCGCGCTATACGGGCGGCCTGTGGGTCGGCAAATTTCTCAAAACGTGCACGTACCAGCGCGTGCTCACCGACGAAGCTTCCGCGCTGGTGGGAGAATATTGTTCGCGGCTCTGCGCACTGGAGGGATTCGCCGCGCACAAAGAGCAGGCGGACTTGCGCGTCCGGCGTTACGGGAAGAAGGTGGCCTAGCCAATGGAGACGCCGCGCGAGCAAGAGAACGCGCACCACGATCAAAAGGAACGTCCTGTCGCTGTTATCACCGGCGGCGCGGGAGGAATCGGCACCGCGATTTGCCGCGCGCTGGCCCGCGAGGGCATGTGCGTTGTAGTGGGATATAACAAATCCGTGGACGCGGCGCGAGCGCTGGTCGAAAGCCTGCCGGGCGAAGGTCACGCGGCGCTTTCCGCTCCGGTCACGGACGCCGCCGCGCTCTCCGTATTTGCGGGAACGGTCGGCGCGCGCTACGGACTCTGCGATGTCCTAATCAACTGCGCGGGAACGACGCGCTTCGTGCCGCATGACGATTTGAACGCCCTCGATGACAACCTGATCGAATCAATTCTTTCCACCAACGTGCGCGGACCGTTTGCTACAATTCGCGCGCTGCGCCCGTTGCTCGACAAGAGCAAGCAGCCCGGCGGCGCAGTGGTCATCAACATTTCCTCGATCGCCGCGGTGACAGCCATGGGCAGCAACATCATGTATTGCGCATCAAAGGCGGCTGTGGACAATATGACGAAATCGCTAGCCCGCGCGCTGGCGCCGAAAATTCGCGTCCTATCCATTTCGCCGGGCGTGGTGGACAACGACTTTATTCGGTCCATGGATCAGCGCTGGCTCGGCGAGCAGATTGCGCGCACGCCGCTCAAACGCCTGGCCATGCCAGGTGAAGTGGCTTCCGCTGTAATCGCGGCAGTCAAACATCTGACGTTCACGACAGGCTCGATTGTTCCAGTGGATGGTGGACGTCCGTTAAGTTGAAGCTACAAAATCCTGCTCCGGAGGAGCTATCTTTATGATCGTGGACATCTACACGCACATTATGCCGCCGCAATTTCTAAAATCCATGGAAACACTTGGCGGAAGCTCCGGCCTGGTGAAGCGGATGGCCGCCGTCCAGGAATTACATAATCTGGACGCGCGCTTTCGCGCCATGGACGAATTCGGCGATTACCGCCACGTAATTTCACTTCCCAATCCGCCCATCGAAGCAGTGACGACGCCGGCTCAGGGCCTCGACCTCGCGCGCGTCGCTAACGACGCCATGGCGGAAATGGTGCACAAGCATCCGGACCGCTTGCCTGCATTCGTCGCCGCGCTGCCGTTTCACGAAATGGAATCCACCATGGCGGAAATGAAGCGGGCCATCGAAACACTGGGCGCGCGCGGAATTCAGATTTATACCAACGTCAACGGACGCCCGCTGGACGATCCGCAATTCGAGCCGCTATTCATTGCGATGGAAAAATACGACCTCCCCATCTGGCTGCATCCCGCGCGCACGGCGTCCTTGAAAGATTATGCGAACGAGCAGGTATCCAGGCTGGAGATGTGGTGGTGCTTCGGCTGGCCGTACGAAACTTCGGTAGCCATGGCGCGGCTCGCGCTTTCGGGAATGTTCGATCGCCACCCGAAAATCAAAATCATCACGCATCACTTGGGCGGCATGATTCCGTATTTCGATAAGCGAATCGAGGACGGCATGGCGGCGCTCGGCACACGCACGCAATCCGAGGACTATTCCGGAATTTTGGCCAAGCTGAAACGCCCGCTGATTGATTACTTCCACATGTTCAACGCGGACACGGCATTGTTCGGAGAATCGCGCGGCCTGGCGTGCGGCCTCGATTTTTTTGGCGCGGACAAGGTGCTGTTTGCGACGGATGCGCCGTTCGGGCCGGTGGCAAAGACGCGCGATGGCGTCGCGCACCTGAATTTGGAAAAAGCGCAACTGGAAGCGATTCATCACGGCAACGCGGAGAAGCTGCTGAATATGCGGCTGGCGTAAGTTGATTTCGCTGCGGGTAAATTCTTGCTCGCGGTTGAAATTAAAGCGGACAGGCTAAAGCCTATCCCACATCTTCCCACGGTAATCCCACGTAATTTTCGGCCAGCGACGTCATGGCGGCGCGCGAACTGGTCAAGTATTCGAGTTCGGCGATCTGTCGGCGATGGTCGAAGGAGTTTTCAGTCTCGAAGCGGTGCAGCGCGGACGTCATCCACCAGGAAAATCGTTGCGCTTTCCACACGCGGCGCAGGCAAATCCGGGAATACTGTTCCAACAGACTGGTTTTTCCGGAAGTGTAATACTCCACGAACGCCTGAGCCAGAATGCGCACATCCGCTACGGCGAGATTGAGCCCCTTGGCGCCGGTCGGGGGAACGATGTGCGCGGCGTCGCCAGCCAGAAACAGTTTTCCGTACTGCATGGGCTCGACGACGTAACTTCTCATCCCTGTGATGCCCTTCTGAGTGATGGGGCCTTCCGTGAGTTTCCAATCGCCGTCAGCGGCGAGCCGCGCTTGGAGTTCGCTCCAGATGCGGTCGTCAGGCCAGGAATTGATGTCCTCATCGTGCGGCACCTGGAGGTAGAACCGGCCGACCTGGCGAGAGCGCATGGTCAGCAGGGCGAAGCCGCGCTCGCTGTAGGCATACACCAATTCGTCCGAGGAAGGCGGCGCCTGCGCTAGGATGCCCAACCACCCGAACGGGTAGACGCGGTCGTATTCGGTGAGCACGCCAGCGGGAATGCTGGGACGGCAAATTCCATGAAAGCCGTCGCAACCGGCGATAAAGTCGCACTGGAGTTCTTCGGCTTCGCCCGCCGTCTGGAAGCGGATGGACGGTCTGGCGTCATTAATACCCTGCAGGCTGACGTCACCTGCCTCAAAAATAATCGGACCGCCCGCTGCGAGCCGGGCCGCGACCAAATCCTTGATGACCTCCTGCTGCGCATAGATCGTGACAGTCTTGCCCCCGGTCAAGTCGTCAAAGTCAATGCGGTGGCCGCGGCGGTGGAATCGCAACTCAATGCCGTGATGCGTGAGACATTCGCGCTGCAGCCGCTTACCGAGGCCCGTCTGGACCAGTAGATCAACAGTGCCTTGCTCGAGCAGGCCCGCGCGGACGCGTTCTTCGATGTGCTTTCTGCCGCGTGCTTCCAGGACAACGGATTCGATTCCCTGGAGGTGGAGCAAATGAGCGAGCACCAATCCCGCCGGGCCGGCCCCAACAATTCCGATCTGTGTGCGCAAATTGCGTCCCCCGCAGTGAACGCTGCGTGAAGGCTGGTTTGGGTTTCTCGCTACACCGTAACTGTAAGCGTATTTATACCTGGAAGGGACTAAAAAATGCGGGGCGGTTTAAAGTGGCGCGGGCTTCAGCCTGCGCCACCAGTTATTCGTTGGCGATGGGCCGAAGAACAGCGATGGAGAAATGCGCGAGCAACGGCGCGCCATCATCGAGTTGCAGCCAGCGAACCACGCAGTGATCTTTCAAATACTTTCCGACGCGCGCCTCATTGATGCCCAGGTGCTCGGCGAGCTTGCCTTTCATGTCTCCGCCATCGCGGCTGGAGCGGCCACTGCGCAACAAATTGCCAATTCCCACGCGCAGCGTCTGGCAGGCTTCCACATAGTAATACGTGGTCTGGTCGGTATCGGTGATCAGGAAAACGCCGGGGCCTGCGGGAGCTTCGTCGGCCTGGTCCACGCCGTGGGTGGCACACGCCAACATGCGGCGAAGCTGCGATTCCAGCTGCACCATGCGCGAAGAGAGCGCCGGATCGCCGGAACGAGTGCGCACTTGAAATGCGGATACCGGCACGGCAGGCTCAACGCCGCGCATCGTTTCGCGTTCCTGCTGTTCCTGTTCGCGGTGCTGTTCGTGTTCGCGCCGTTGTTCCATCTCACGCGGATGGGGCTTGGAATATTCTTCCGGCACGTTGGCTCGCGCAGCAGAATGAGGACGCGATTCCGCTGCACGGTCAAATGTGGATGGCGGAGCAGCTGGAGCATTTGGCGCCGTGGCCACGGGAGCAGCGCCCGTCCGCGCGCCTTTATTGCGGCCGCGACCTCCGCGGCGCCCTCGGCGCTTGCGGCGGTGAGCTAGTCCAGGTCCGTTGGCCGTGCCTGGCAGTGGTGGGGCTGTTTCGGCGGCAATTGTCGGTTCGAAGACGGATTCCTGTTGCCCTCCGTCTCCTTCCGTTCCTATTTCATTACTTTGATCTTCCGTAAATTCTGTGATGATGGACTCCGTTCGAGCGGGCGCTTCTTCCGTAATTTCGCTGGCGAATGTGGTTGCCGGCGTTGCGGGAAGAGCGACAGGGATAGGCGCTCCCAAGCGAGTGAGAGCTTCCTCGGCCTTTTGTTTCCATTGCGCGCGGCGAAATCGCTCAGCCGCCGAGGTATACCAGCGGACCGCTTCGGCACTCGCGCCTGCTTTTTCCTGCAATTGGGCCAATTCAAACGCGACCATAGCGTCGTGCGTGCGTTCGAATAACGCAGCTAGTTGACCGGGAGGATCCGCGCTGGTTCTTGCCTTGCGGATGCGTGCCTGTATTTGTCGCCAATCGCTCACTGTCCGATAGTGTATCAGCAGCACGCATACGGAGCCAGCGGTACGCGCAGAAAAGCTGCGAATGAGTTTCCTGAGTAGCCCCGCAGACCCGCGGGACATTGCAAAGTTGAGCGACATCCTAAACAGGTTCATGTAGCGCCCGCCTCCAGGCGGGCATTTTTCGAGTTACGCAAATGCCCGCCTGAAGGCGGGCGCTACATTGTTCACAACCATATTTTCGACAAAATCTCTCCGCGCTCGCATTCCCTGCAGGCCTGCGGCAGAATGAAATGATGAACACCTGCAGCACCGCCCGCATTGTAGAAATTTCGCGCGCGATGGGATTCGATCTCTGCGGCGTCGCTCCGGCAGCGGATTTTCCGGAACTGGCGCTGCTTGAAGACTGGCTGGCTCGTGGACACGCGGGCGAAATGACCTATCTGCATAACCCGCGGCGAAATTCTCCATCGCTGGCCATGCAGGGCGCGCGCAGTGTGATTGTCTGCGCGCTCAACTACAACAGTGTTTTTCCCTCTTCTCTGGAAGCCGCGGGAGCAGCTTCCCCGCAATCGGAACCACAAGGATGGATTTCGCGATATGCCTGGGGCGACGACTATCACCACGTGTTGGGCGAAAAACTGGAAGCGCTGATCCGCAAATTGCGTGAAGAAATTCCCGAGCCCTTCGAGGCGCGCGCCTATGTGGACACCGGCCCGATCGTCGAGCGCGTGGCCGCGAAATACGCAGGGCTGGGCTGGCTGGCCAAAAATACTTGTTTGATCAACGAACAGTTGGGTTCCTGGTTTTTTCTCGGCGCCATCGTAACCACGCTCGATTTGCCGCCCTCGCTGGGTCCGGCGGACGCACCCGCGCCGGATCTGTGCGGAAATTGCAGCTTGTGCATTGACGCCTGCCCGACGGGCGCGATCGTCGAGCCCTACGTGCTGGACGCACGGCGCTGCATTTCGTATTTGACGATTGAATTGCGCGGCGCGATTCCCGTCGAGTTTCGCGCGCCCATCGGGCGCCACGTGTTTGGCTGCGACATTTGCCAGGACGTTTGTCCGTGGAATCGCCGTGCTCCGGCGAACGCGCTGCCGAATTTCCAGCCGCGCAGGCGCGAAGAAAATTCGCTCTTTTCTCCAAATCTCGAGTGGTTGCTTGCGCTCAGCGAAGAAGAATTTCGCGAACTATTTCGCAAGAGCCCGGTAAAACGCGCGAAGCAGCGCGGCCTCACGCGCAACGCGTGCGTGGCCATCGGAAACTCCGGCCTGCATCCGGGCGAATCGCGCTACGCGGAAATTTGCGCGCGCCTCGTACAGCTTGCCGCAAGCGATGATGCCACCCTCGCGGAACACGCGCGCTGGGCGCTGGACCGGCTTGGCGTTTCCCCCGGTTCTCCACAGGCCCCGCCCATGCGAGTTGTGCCCCCGGCCAGTCAGGGATAAAATGCCTTGGCCCAGTGACGCTGTCGTATCATCCAAGTCTAATGCACGGAGGTATCCATGTCACAACAGGCTGCAACATCACAAAAGGAGGGTCCCTTGGCCCACGTTGTTCCCCCGCTCCCTTACGCATCCGATGCGTTGGAGCCCTATATTGATAAGCTCACCATGGAAATTCATCACGGCAAACACCACAACGCCTATGTCACCAATTTGAATAAGGCGCTCGAAGGACAAGCCGAGCTCCAGGCGCTCTCGATTGATCAGCTCCTCAAGAGCCTCGATCGCGTCCCGGAAAACATTCGCCCGGCCGTTCGAAACAATGGCGGCGGCCACTGGAATCACTCCATGTTTTGGAAACTGATGAAGAAGGGCGGGGGCGGCGAGCCATCCGGCGCGCTGGCCGATGCGATCAAGTCCGCATTCGGTTCCTTTGCCGACTTCAAAACAAAATTCGCGGCCGCCGGCGTAGGCCGGTTTGGCTCGGGCTGGGCCTGGCTGGTGGTCAAGGACGGCAAGGTGGCCATCGAATCCACGCCTAATCAGGATAATCCGCTGATGGCTGGCGGAAAAGCCGTGCTGGGACTCGACGTCTGGGAACATTCGTACTATCTGAAGTATCAGAACCGGCGCCCGGACTACATTGAAGCGTGGTGGAATGTTGTAAACTGGGATGAAGTTGCCAGCCATTACGCAGCCAGCAAATAAATAGAGTCAGATCGAAAGGGTACGGCAATGCCATACCCCCACAACTGTAGTGGAGTCCGAGTCAGGTAGACCGAAAACAGAACGGCCCATCCGAAATGATCCGGATGGGCCGTTTCACTTTACAATCCAGCGAGTCAGGTTAGGTAGCGTAGCGTTCCTGCCGGTACATCGGGAGCACCCGGTTAGCTGCTTTGGGAACGGTTTTGGAAATTACGGCTCCGGAGGAATCGTCCGTATCTGCATTGCCCGCGGGCGGCGATGCGATGGGAAAACCAAAAAGGCTTTGGGGCGTGGGTTGACTGATTGGATAGGATTGAGCTCGACCCATTTGAACTTCCCGGCTTAGCGCGATACGGTCTGACACTCCAAACTTTGCCAGCAACGAAGAAACGTGAAATTTCACAGTGCGTTCAGACACTTGAAGGTTTGAGGCTATTTCCTTGTTGGCAAGGTGTTTGAGAATCAGGTCCAACACTTCTTGTTCGCGGCGGCTGACTCTTACTCCGGCTCCCAGAGCGCGCCCTGCGTTAAGAAGTTGTAGAGTGCGGTCGGCTATCGAATCCAGAAGAGATTCCCCCGGTTCTACCATCACCTCGTAGTCTTCAGGCACCTGGCCCCTCACCAGGCAATGCATGGCAAGCAAGCCGGCGACCTTTTCAACCGGGAGGCTTCCATCGGACTCTGCCTGTACGCGAAACCGGACGGCGCCGGAAGAACGTTCACAAAAAACGTAATTTTGAGGAAGTACGGATACTTGTTGAAACTGCACAGCCACGGATTGCTTTCTTCTGCGTATCAGAATGCACCTCACAGTTTTCAGTCCGTGCCGGGAAGGCAGACCATTTTTTTTCGAAACAACTTTGCCTGCAAGACGATCAGGCTCTTGGGTGTATTGACGGAGCGCAAATCACGTTGGCCATCCAAAACCTGCCGCCCGGCGAGCAGAAAGGGGAGAAGTAATCTTGGATGGGCCATCGTTCCTGCCATCGAACCAGGATTAGGCACTTGCGTCTTTCGACCCGATCAAACCTCCAATAGATGAATCTAACCGACACAGAACCCAAGCATGTGGAATACCATCCGCTTGCGAATCTCTTTGCACACAATAGGAAGGAGTTGTCGCTTCTGGGCAGCAATCCTGGAACCAAAATATGGTAATGATTTCCGCTGACTCGACAATTTTTCATTGCCTGCCCCCTGCCCATACGGAGTTTGGGGCAAAATGGCGTAGAATGCCCCAGGAGCTGGTGTGCTTAGCGAAGTGAGAGGATTCTAATGATTGCTGCAAATTTGCTTGAGAATGGGTTGTCCTGCATCGTCCTGTTGAAATTGGACGTGCTGTTTGCGGGCGGACCTGCAGGGATCGAACAGATCGCATTGCGCTGGATCCATATTTTTTCGGGGATCATTTGGATGGGCTTTTTGAGCTTCTTCGTGCTGGCCGTAGCCCCCACTTTAAAAGCTCTCGATCCGGCAACTCGCGCCAAAGTCTTTCCGGAGCTGGCGTCACGCGGGCTTTGGTGGCTGCGATGGAGCTCGGTGGCGGCGTGGCTGGCGGGGTTTCGCTACTTTATGATCCTCGCCAAGGCCGACGCTGTGAATGCAGGAAGACCTCACGCTTGGGGTGCCTGGGTTGGAATCTGGTTCGGCTGTTGGCTGGCCGCGTTTGCCATCGAAATGGGGCTGGTCCAGGCAGCGGGCGCGCTGGGAAGCAAGATCGTAACGGGCGCGTTAGTCCTGTTCGTTATGACGGCGACCTCCTGGCTGGTGGTTTCGGTGCTGGCGCAGCCGGGGGTGAGCAACCGCACGCTGTGCATTTCGATCGGCGGAGGATTGGGAACCATCCTATTTTTTAACGTCTGGGGAATTTCCTGGCGCTGCCAAAAACGCCTGATCGCCTGGACCCGCGCGGCCGCGGCAAACGGAACTCCCATGCCGCCGCAAGCGGAAAAACTTACGCGCATGGCTACGCTCGCCATGCAAATCAATTTCTGGCTGAGTTTTCCGATGATTTTCTTTATGGCTGCCTCGGCACACTTTCCGTTTTTGTCGGGCGGGTAGGATTTTCTCTGTGTCCTCTGTGTTAAATGTTTTCCGGAAAATTCTTTAACATAGAGAACACGGGGAACACAGCGGGCACAGAGAAAAACAAGAACCTGGGGATTCTTCAGCGCGGGAGAATTTGCGTCTGCCCCGGCGAGAGAAGTTTGTAACGAATGCCGCGCCAGCGGATTTGCCTGGTAAATAGCGCCACCATCGTATTCCACAGCGCCAGAAACGGCGCAATCGCCGCCAGAAAAGTCCAAACCCAGCCATCCGCCAGCAGCTTCAACTTCCATTCCGGCAAAATTTCCATCATCGCCGTAAGCCGCAGCACGCCCCGCGCCATGGACAATACGGGCGGCAGCATCGCGAGCAGCAACAAGTGGATGGCAGGAGCGCCCGAGATCACATTGCTGGCATACAGCCCGACGCCAATCAATACGGCGCTGCAGTACAGCGCATGCGCGACGCCGCCTAGAGACCACAGCTTCGATTCATATACGCGCGCAATCACAATCTGACGGTTCGTGAATTCGACCAGCCCCGAAGCGTCACAATCAAAAATCGTGGGCACGATGCATTCCGGCGCAAACAAAATAGGGAGCCCGGAGCGGCGCAAGGCGTGCGTCAACGAAAAATCGTCGCTGACCGAGCCGCTCCAGAAATCGAAAACGCTGCTTTGCTCGAAGTGTTCTCGCCGGATCGCTGTGCCGCCGCCCCAACAGAAATTGTTGTGATGGTCGCCAAGGTAGGTAGCAATGGGTGCGTTCCAGGCGGAAGCCAGGGCGCTCCAAAAACCACCACGCTGACGGAAGAACCAGCGAAACGTGGTGACCGCGCCCAGCCTGGCGTCGGCCAGGGGCGCGACCAGGTGCGTGAGCCAGTTGCGGCCGGGGCGTCCATCGGAATCGGCAAAAACAAAAACCTCGAATTCCACCCCGGTTTGCTCGACGGCGGCGCGCAGATTGTTCACTTTTTCGCCGCACCCCTCGGGGCGCCCGGCGATCACGATATGGATTTTGCGCTTGGTGGAAGTGATCAACCGATCCAGGATTTTGCGCGCCGGATCATCGGCGCTGGCCATCGCAAAGAAGATTTCATAATTGGCATAGTCCTGGCCGATCAGGGCGGCCAAATTTAGTTCCAGGCCGGGTTCAATACCTTTGATCGGACAAAATAGGGCCACGCGCGGTGTATAAAATCCTGCATGGCTCCCAACGCGCCGCTGCGCCAGGCGCAGCCAGCGGATTCCGTCCCACAAGCTGTACGCGCCTTGCAGAATCTGCTCGACTACGAGAACGAAGAATAGCGTCAGCATGAAGGGGCCACGCGCCGATGGTCATGAACATAGGGCGTGTACGCCGGAGCATAGCAGATAAATTTCGCCGCGTGGCAAGCCGATTTACCCATTAGTATTGGGTTGCAACCAAATCGTACACAGGGAGATCCAACCATGCCCGTTCGCGTCGAACCTCAGATGGTGACCACATCCATGGAACTGCCCGGCTACCGCATCGTGCGCAATTTTGGCATTGTTCGCGGGATCATCGTGCGCTCACGAAGTCTGCTCGGCTCCATCGGAGCGGGTCTTCAAACCATCATTGGAGGAAACATCACGCTGCTCACCGAGCTTTGTGAAAAGACGCGCGAGGAATCCTTTGAGTTGATGATGCAGCATGCCGCCGAACATGGCGCCAACGCCGTGATCAACATGCGCTATGACGCCACCGAAGTCATGCAGGGTGTTACCGAAGTCCTGGCGTACGGCACCGCCGTGCAGGTCGAGCGAATCTCCTGACGCAAGAACGTAGAACAGGCTTCAGCCTGTCTGATTCTTGTAGTGGCAAGAAGGATCGTGCTTCAACAACCCCCCAGACGGGCCGAGGCCTGTCCTACCTGACGCCGGGGCGGAGCGTTTGCCTGAGAAGTTTCAGCGCCAAACGTTCCGCATCGGCGTGAAACTTGCGCGACGCGCGGCGGGCCTGTTCGAGCATCGAGGGATCCAGCAGCAACGCGACGCGCCCCACAAACGGTGAATCTTCCTGCGGTATTTTTCCTCGTTTGGCAGCCATTTGCAGCGTGTTTCTGCGGGCTGCAAATTCCGAATACAGTGCCAGATCGCGTTGGAAGCGGGTTCGGTCTTCTTTGTTCCAATTCCAGGCGCGCGCCAGGGAAGCGGCCCACTCCTGAAAAAAAGCCTGCATGGAATCTTTTTCCGCTTCCTTCAATTTGCTTTGCATTTTTTTTCCGAAGAATCCGGGAAGCGCGCGCTCGACCTCCAGAACCATGGCCAGGATCACTTCGCGGCCAATGGTTTCGGCCAGTTCACGGTCGCGCGATGGCCCGCCCTGAATTCCGTGGCGGTCATATTCCTCAATATATTCGGCGACGAAATTGGCGACCACGTGTCCCCGGTCAAGGGCCGCGAGCATATTGTTCGCCAGCGAGCTGCCGTATATGGGAAACAATTTGCGTGAGCGCGCCATGCGTGGAATCTTAGCAGTCCGCTACGGCGCGGTCCAAACGGAGCCGGGCACGGCTGTGCCGTGCCCCTACAATCCAGGGGCTAACCATGTCCGCCATCCTCTTCGACTTGGTGAAATATCCCAGACCGGATTTTTCGCTGCCCCGCACGAGATGGCCCCTGAATTCGCCGAACGCATACGCGTTGCAGCGGAATGGTAGTTGTAGGGGCACGGCACTGCCGTGCCCTTGCACCCGAGCCCCAAACGCACAGTTTCCCCAACCGACATGCTGCGAATCTGAGCATCGCACCCATCGCTTGTGAAAAAGACGGGCAGCCTTTTCTCGGAGGAATCCGCGGCCATAAAAAAAGCCTGGTCCGCAGCAGCGGACCAGGCTTTTTCAATTCATTCCTATTTAAAACTGGATCAGTGAATCGGTGGCACACCCGACGGACCGGGGGCCAGCGGCGGCAGCGGCTCTTTCTTCAGACCCACGGCGCCTGTCACCGGTTTGGAAAGCGCAAACTCGATCGCCTGATCCACCGTGCTGACGTAATGGATCTGAACTCCATCGAGCATGTGCGGCTGCAAGTCCTCGGTGACGTTCGGCTCGTTTTCCGCGGGCAGAATGACCTCGCGGATTCCGGCGCGCTTCGCACCCAGAACCTTTTCCTTGATTCCTCCCACGGGCAAGACCACGCCGGTGAGAGAAAGCTCGCCGGTCATAGCCACGCGCGGGCGAATCGGCCGGCCGGTAAGCAGGCTTACGAGCGCCGTAACCATGGCGACTCCCGCCGACGGGCCGTCCTTGGGGACTGCGCCCGACGGAACGTGAATGTGAATGTCCTGCTTGCGGAAGAAGTCCGGGTCAATGTCGTAGTGTTCGGCATTGGCTCGCACCCAGGTGAGCGCCGCAGTCATGGACTCCTGCATCACTTCGCCCAGATGTCCAGTCATGGTGAACTGCTTGCCTCCGCGCATGCGGCTCGCCTCGATAAAGACGATATCGCCGCCCACCGGAGTCCAGACCAGTCCAACCGATACGCCGGGCTTCTTGACGCGTTCTTCGACTTCCCGTTCGGCACGGTATTTTGGAACACCGAGCGCATCGTGCACGATTTGTGGCGTGACGATGAGCTTATCCATTTTGCCTTCGGCAATGCGCCGCGCCTGTTTCCGGATCAAGGTGGCGATTTCGCGTTCCAGGTTTCGCACGCCTGCTTCGCGCGTGTAACTGTGAATGATCTCGCGCAAACCGTCGTCGGTAAACTCAACCTGTTCGCCCATCTTGAGCCCGTGCTCCTTGGCCTGCTTGGGGACCAGGTACTTGTTGGCAATATGTATCTTTTCGATTTCGGTGTAACCCGCCAGCTCGATAATCTCCATGCGATCGCGCAGAGGTTCCGGAATCGGATCAATAATATTCGCCGTGGCAATGAATAGCACCTTGGACAAATCGAACGGCACGTCAAGATAGTGATCGCGGAACGATGCGTTCTGTTCCGGATCGAGCACTTCCATCAACGCCGCCGAAGGATCGCCCCGGAAATCGCGCCCGAGCTTGTCCACTTCGTCCAGCATGAACACTGGATCGTTGGTTTCGGCCCGGCGAATTCCCTGGATAATTTGTCCGGGGAGCGCGCCAATGTAGGTGCGCCGGTGGCCTCGGATTTCAGCCTCGTCATGCATTCCACCCATCGAGATGCGGACGAATTTCCGCCCAAGAGCGCGTGCAATGGATTTTCCCAGTGAGGTTTTCCCCACGCCTGGCGGCCCGAGGAAGCACAGGATCGGCCCCTTCATGCCGGGTTGCAATTTTTTTACCGCGAGATAATCGAGGATGCGCTCCTTCACTTTTTCAAGATCGTAGTGATCCTCATTAAGAATGGCTTGTCCTTTGGCAATGTCAATTTCCTCGGTGCCCGAGGATTTCGCCCATGGCAGTGAGATCATCCATTCCAGGTAGGTGCGCGCGACCATGTATTCGGCCGACGCGGGCGTCATTTTCGCGAGCCGTTTCAGCTCCCGGTCGCACTCTTTGAGCGCCTCGGCGGGCATGCCAGATTTGTCGAGCTTCTCGCGAAGCTCGTCAATCTCCGCCTGGCCGTCGTCGGACTCGCCCAGTTCCTTGTGAATGGCTTTCAGTTGTTCGCGCAGCAAATATTCGCGCTGGCTTTGGCTGACCTGCTCCTGCACTTGCTCCTGAATCTTGCTGCGCAGTTCCAGGACTTCGAGTTCTTTCGAGAGTTCCCGAATCAGTGTTTCAAGGCGCCGCCGCACGTCGGCCGTCTCCAGCAATTCCTGGCGAAGCAGCGTCGGCAGTGAGGGCAAATTGGCCGCAATGAAATCGGCAAGCCGGACTGGGTCTTCAATGTTTAATGCCGCGGTCTGCAAATCGTCGGAAAGTTGCGGCGAACGCGCCACGACGTCGCGAAACAATTCGCGCGCGTTGCGATCCAGCGCCATCAATTCCGCGTCCGGAGGGCCGACAATGTCCGCCTGAATTTCCACCTTGGCCGTCAGAAACGGGCGGAAGCCCACCAATTCCAGCACCCGGATCCGCTGCAAGCCTTCCAGGAACACCACGACATTCCCGTTAGGCATTTTTACCAGTTTGTGAATCTTGGCCGCTGTTCCGACCGTGTGCAGGTCCGCCGCAGCCGGCTCTTCGATGCGAGGATCGTGCTGTGCAACGATCCCAAGCAGTTTTTCGTCACCATGCAAGGAATTCAGCAGCGCCAGTGACCCTTCACGCCCGACGGTTAATGGCTGCACGCCTCCGGGAAACAAGACGATCTCGCGAACCGGAAGGATAGGCAATTCGCTAGGTATCAGTATAGGTTTTTCAGTCATTGGGTCCCCTTTCATATGGCCGCTTACGACTACAATCACTTTGATGCATGGCTAAGTGAAAAAGTATCATAAAACAACAGTGTGATTAGCAAGAAACTTTAGCGTACGCCACTAAAGAGTTAGTCGGCCCTCATGATAAGTTGTAAATAACTTCCAAACCATTGAAAATATGCTAATTATGGTTATTTATCCGAATATCCCTTGATTTGCCCCTGAACTCCCCCTCCCCCTTATCGCTATCGGCAGATACATCTCACAGCCTGAGTCGCTTCGATCAGATGCTGGATTACGGGTGCCGATTTGCCCCGTTGTGACGCGGGATATCCTTAAGTTTCATGTCTGGCATATGGACCGGACGAACTCCAGGGCGCTGGGGCGATCTGAAAAACGGCCGTCGAGCTGCGCCTCTTCCACCGCCAGCAGTATTTCCTTGAATTTCGGACCTGGGCGTATCCCCATTTCTTTGAGGTCGTTACCAGTAACCAGCCGGGGAGGGCGAACTTCTTCGGGCGGCGTTTCAGCAAGGAACCGCTGAACGAAGTCGTACGAGTCCAGGCCCCCGTGACTGGCCAGGCAATCCAGGCGGTGCAATTCCAGGTGCTCTTCAAATTGGGGTAGCCGCACAAATCGCTTGAGCGTCGCCCGCCGCATCTGGCGAACATCCTTGAAACGCATATGATTTGCCACCAAGGATTCGATTTGCGCGATTTCTTCATTGGAAAATCGAAATGCCCGGCAAATGTTCTCGGCCATGCGCGTCCCCACTTCCGCATGGCCATCGAAGCGAATGCGCGTGCCGGGCCCGGTGGCCGGTGCATAAGTTGGTGGTTTGCCGACGTCGTGCAGCAGAACTCCCCAGGCAAGCGTCGTAGAACAATTTGGCTGGAGCTTCTCCAGCAACATGCGCGTGTGAATCCAAACGTCGCCCTCCGGGTGAAACTGAGGAGGCTGTTCTACGCCTTTCATCCGCGCGATGTCCGGCATCACGACGGCGAGCAATCCTGTCTCATCCAGCAGCTCAAATCCGCGCCGCGCCGCGCCCTCGGTAAGAAGTTTGGTCAACTCTTCGCGAATGCGTTCAATGGAAACTTGCGAGACTTGTGGCGCAATATTGCGCGCAGCCGCAAGGGTCTCTGGTTCAATCTGAAACGCGAACCGCGCGGCAAATCGAACGGCGCGCAGCATGCGCAATTTATCTTCCGCGAAACGCAGGCGCGGATCGCCGATGGCGCGAATGATTCCCGCTGCCAAATCCGCGCGGCCGCCGACAAAATCATGCACTTCGCGCGTCGCGGGATCCATCAGCAAACCATTGATGGTGAAATCCCTGCGGCGCACATCTTCTTGCGGAGAATCGGAGTACACCACGCGGTCCGGATGGCGCCCGTCGGAATAGCCGACGTCCTGCCGAAAGGTGGCGACCTCGACCTGGGCGCCGTCCTCCACAACCAGAATTACGCCGAATTTTGCGCCCACCGCCACGCTATGAGGAAAAAGTTCCTGCACGCGCTCGGGCCGTGCATCGGTGGATACGTCGTAGTCCGCAGGCTCGCGGTCCAGCAGCAGATCGCGCACACAGCCGCCGACCAAATAGGCTTGTTGCCCGCTTTGGCGCAGCGTCGCGCAGATCAGGTCGGCTAATTCGCGCGAGGCCATGAGGGAAGTATGCACCTGTCGGGAGGCAGGAACAATGAGTTGAGAGTTGAGAGTTGAGAGTTGAGAGTTGAGAGTTGAGAGTTGAGAGTTGAGAGTTGAATCTCAACTTTTAAATTTTAGATTATAGATTTTGGATTTCAAATTTCAAATTTGAAATCTAAGAGCAGTTCCCGGGCTCCCTGGGCGTTTTGCTTAACGAGCCGCCAAACTGCACTTTGGAAAATCCGAAGCGGTCGCGCAATTCATCGGTGGTCTGCGCCAGGCGTTCGAGTTTTTCGCGGCGCGCGGCGTCGAGCAAGTCGAGCTGCTCGCCGCCGTGCGTAAGCGACGAAACCGCCACGCCGAGGAGGCGCACTTTCCGGCTGCGGTCCCAGTGACGATCGAACAATTGGCGCACGCATTCAAAAACAACGGGATCCAGGTGCGTGGGCTCATGCAATGTCCGGGCACGAGAAATCGTCTCGAAGCCGGCGTAGCGAATCGTAATCGTTACGGTGGACGCGCTGAGCCGGGCGTCACGCAGTCGCTTCATCGTTTTCTGGCACAGCAGGCTGAGTGTTGCGTCCAGCGCCGCGCGGTCGTCGGTGTCGGATGAAAATGTCTGGTCGTGCGAAATGGACTTTGGTTCGGCATCCATTGAAAATTCATAGGTGTCTCCGCCGCGCGCCTTGCGATAAAGCGCGGTGCCCCACCTGCCGAAATCCTGCTCGAGTTTTTCCTGCGTGATGGCCGCCAGCTGGCCGACCGTTTCAATTCCCGCCGCAACCAGCGCCGCCTCCGTAACTTTCCCGATTCCGGGAATGCGGCGCACGCCGAGCGGCGCGAGAAATGTTTCCTCGCGCCCAGCCGGCACCCACAGTAAGCCGCGCGGCTTGGCCTGATCGCTGGCCACTTTCGCAACCAGCCGCGTACGCGCCAGGCCGGCCGAGCATGGCAACCCGGTGGTCGCGGTGATTTCCCGAAGCAATGCATGCGCGGCGGCAAATGGCGGACCGAACAATCGCTCCGTGCCCGCCAGATCCAGATACGCCTCGTCCACCGAAGCCATCTCCACTACGGGAGAATACTTTCCGAGAATCGCCGCCACTCGGTCGCTCCACTCGGAATAGAGGTGATGCCTGCAATCGAGAAACACTGCGTGTGGGCAAAGCCGAGCCGCTGTGCGCAGCGGCATTGCCGATTGAATCCCATATTTCCGCGCTTCATAACTCGCCGCGGACACCACGCCGCGCTGGTCCGGCAGTCCACCAACGATCACAGGCTTGCCGCGCAGTTCCGGACGATCCAGCAATTCCACGGAAACGAAAAAGGCGTCCATGTCTACATGCAGGATGGAACAGGAAGTGGAGGAGGTTAAGGATTTCGCGGAAGCACAATCGCGCTGGGCTCGGAAGCTGGCTAGCTTGGGCATGACTTCTATTTCCTTATAGCACAATATGGCGAATGAATAGCGAATATTTCAACACACGGGGCGCCTTGTAACACAATTGTAATCTTCAGACGGCAGCAAGCTCCCGGTTCACTTGGAATTCATCCTTTTGTCACACGACATTTACATTCACAAACTAAATTTCTCGCTCGCGTTTCTTGTTAATCGTTCCAAGACGACGATGGTGTTTCCCAGACCCAGGTGATCCAAACGGGGACCAGCATTTTGCGGGCAGGGTGTCGTTTGTATTTTTGGTTTTCAGGTAATCACGAAGTTCGGCCAGCAATGATTTTTAATCAAATTCCGTTGGAGGAAAGCTTTATGCGCAGGTGTTTTCAATCACTGTTTTTAATCACGATGCTTTTTAGCATGCTCTGGGTAAACCCAGCGGCAGCTCAGGAAGCCAAAGGTTCCGTCACTGGAACCGTAAAAGATTCCAGCGGGGGCGCACTGAAGGGCGCGTTGCTGGACCTCGAACCGACCGCCCAGAGAGGCGTATCGGATGACCAGGGCCAGTTCAAGATCACCGACGTCCCGTCAGGCCAATACACGCTGACGGTTTCCTATGTCGGCCTCGCGAACTTCACGCAGTCCGTGACCGTAGCCGCAGGCCAATCCGTCGGCGTGAACGCAGTATTGAATGTTGCCGGCGTGTCCGACCAGGTGGTGGTCACTGCCGAACGAATCCAGGGCGAAGCGGAAGCGATCAACATTGAGCGCACCGCGGACGACATCGTGCAAGTCCTGCCCTTGAGCGTCATCCACAGCTTGCCCAACACCAATATCGCCGATGCCGTTGGCCGCTTGCCCAGCGTAACTCTGGAGCGCGACGAAGGCGAAGGCAAGTACCTTCAAATCCGCGGGACCGAACCGCGCCTGAGCAATTTCACGATCAACGGAGTCAATATCCCTTCGCCGGAACCCAACGTCCGCAACATCAAGCTGGACGTCATTCCCTCGTCCATTGTTGACCGCATCGAAGTCTACAAAACGCTTTCCGCCAATCAAGACGCCGACGCCATCGGCGGCTCGGTAAACCTGGTGACCAAGACCGCCGGCGAAAAGCCGACCGTGAGCATGGACGCCATTGGCGGCTACACTCCGATTCAAAGCGGACGCTGGCTGGATTCCTTTAACGGCGGCGTGGGATATCGCTTTGGCGAAAGCAAGAAATTCGGCGTGATGTTTGGCGGCACCTACGACTGGAACTCACGCGGCATTGATGACACCGAGCCGGGCCAGGGAACGGCCTTGATTGGAACCACCCCCATCGCTGTCACCAATACGCAAGACATCCGCGAATACCAATACTATCGCACACGGTACGGCTTTGCGACGGGCCTGGATTACCGCCTGAGCCCCGGCTCGAATCTCTATGCCAAGGGTGTGTTTTCGGATTTCCGGGATTTCGGCGACACCTGGGTCTACACGATCAACCCGGGAACTGCCCTTACCCAGTCCGGCGGAATCACTACATTCGATAATACCGGCAACATGGCCTACCGGCATTACATTCGCCGTCCGGATCAGCAGATCATGAGCTTCTCGACGGGCGGCCGTCACGATCTCTCCTCGACTTTAATCACTTACGAATTCGCAATCTCACGCTCGCACCAGTATGGGGGATTTCTCACCACCAACTTCAACAACGGGCCAGTTAATGTCGCATTCAATCTGGACAACACGAATCCCTTTATTCCAAAGTTCTCAGTGACGAATGGGGTCAACATCTACGATCCGACACAATACAGCATCAACCAGCAGGAATTTATAGACACCTATTCGGCGGAGATGAGCTTGCAAGGCTCTGCCTCGATGGCCCAGCGTTATACATTGGGTTCACACCTGGGAACGTTCGAAATGGGTTTCAAGGTGCGTAACAGCGATAAAAACAATTTCTCCGACAATCCGTACTATAGAAACCCCACCGTTAACATGACTTTGAGCCAGGTCCTTACGCCGTTCACCAACCCGAATTATTATGGCGGCCAACTGACGCTGGGCCCGGTGTCGGATTACAACAAGATCATCAGTTTGGTGGATGCGAATCTTGGGTCATTTACAGTGAACCCCACCAATGCTGCGGGCATAAGCTACGACCATTTGCACAATGACTCCGCGGACTATTCGGGAACCGAGCGCGTGGTCGCCGCCTACCTGATGAACTCGATCAGTTTCGGCAATTCCCGGCTGCAGGCCGGCGTGCGAATCGAAGAAACAAGCGAAACCTACACCGCGAATCTAGTGCAAACGATTGCACCGTTTCTACCGAGTCCACCGAATCCGCCGAATACACCGAATCCAAACGCCGGTATGTGGGCCTCCACCACGCCGACACCCGGCGGCGGAACCTACATTGACGTATTGCCCAGCGTACAGTGGCAGTACACCTTGCCCAGGAATACCGACATCCGCGCAAACTACAGCATGTCCATTGCCCGGCCGAACTTTTCGGATTTGGTGCCGTCCGTATACGCGGATCCAAATGGATCCCCGAAAAGCCTGGCCCTGGGCAATCCCGGCCTGCTGTCTACCAAGGCCAACAATGTTGACATCATGATCGAACACTTTTTCCAACCGCTGGGAATCCTGCAGGCAGGATTCTTTTACAAGGATTTGTCCAATCCGATCTACGGCACCACGAGCACAGTACAGGCGTCCGATCCAGTTTACGGAGCGCTGTACGCGGGCTACCAGAAGCAGCAGTCCATCAATGGGCCGAACGCGAATATCGAAGGCTTTGAAGCCATGTGGGAGCAGCGGCTATCCTTTCTGCCAGGTGTTCTTAACGGGTTTGGGGTTTCCGCAAACTACGGCTACACCACTTCCCAGGTCACCTTTCCCACGGGCTTTAACGGAGGCAGGATTGATCATCCCACTCTGCAGCGCACCGCACCGAATAGCTGGAACCTGGGCTTCACGTACGACAAGTCCCGCTTCTCGATGCGCTTCGGGGTGAGCCACAATGACGCGAATATCTATGCGTACAACTATGCGACGGGTTCGACTCCGGGGCAACAGGACAGCGATCCGATCCTGGGGCTGAAGGGTCCCACGGGCGACATTTACCAGTACTCCCACACGCAAGTAGATATCCAGGGCAGCTACAAAATGTATAAGGGGCTGCAACTGGTGGTTTCGGGTCTGAACCTGACCAACGAAGTGTTTGGGTTCTATCAGGGCAGCCCGATCTATCCGATCCAGCGCGAGTTCTACAAGCCGTCCGTCATGTTCGGCATGCGTTATAACTTTGGCGCAGAGTAGCCGCTTGAAGAGCAGGTCGCTGGCAACCGTTTTCTTCGGCGTCTCGGCGGCCTGCCTCTTCCTACAACCAACGATCCTTCCCGGTGCGCACGCTCAAAACGTGCGCACCATTTTTTTTGTGCGCCACGCGGATAAAGTATCCGACGACACGGATGCTTCGCTCAGCGACGCAGGCCACCGCCGCGCGGCATGCCTGGCCAACACGCTGGCCGACGCGCACATCGAGCAAATCTTCACGTCCGATCTGCAACGCACGCAGCAAACGGCCTCGCCCCTGGCGGAAAAATTGCACTTGAAGCCTGTCGCGATTCCACTGAGCCAGCCGGAAAAGTTAATCGAGGCGATCCGTTCGGGGAAGGCAGAGAATGTGCTTGTGGTGTGGCACGATCAGACGCTGCCAGGGATTTTGCGCGCGCTCGGGGCTCCGGAAATTACGCCCATCACGCACACCGAATACGACCGGTTCTTGATCCTGACGCTGGCCGCGGGCAAAAAGCACTCCGAGCCAAGATTGACCACGCTGCGCTATTGCGATTCACAGAATTAGATCATTGGCGTCAAATTGGGCAGGCGGCTCCAGTAGGACAGGCTTCAGCCTTTCAGGTTTAGAGTCGCGAGTATTCCAGACGAAAACCGACAGGCTGAAGCCTGTCCTACTGCCAGCCAATCGTGACAGCATCCATGGCGAGAAATTCGAGTTACCGCGAACCGTAACACGGCATCTCGCGCCCATCGGGCAGCGTGACCTTATCCAGGCGCATCTCGTGCGAATTTCCGCTGCCGCGCGCGCCGGTTACAGTGATCTCTTCCCCGACTTTAATTGTGTCTTTGTCCCAACCGGCGTTGGCCAGGCGGCTCGGACTTGGCGCCCCAGCGCTCCACTTTTCGACGTTGCCATTATCGTCCTTCACTTCCAGAGTGATCCACACGTGCGGATTGCCCCAATCGAATTCCTTCACGATTCCTTTAAGGGTTGTGGGATTCGACTTGTCGAATCCGCGCCAGGCGTGATGAGCCAGCGCCGGGCTGGCAGCTGCCAGAAGACCGAATAGGATTGCGCCACAGGCGAGTCGTTTAGTTCTCATGACTGTACCTCCGCGCACTCATTATAAACTTTCGACGCTTGGGTTGGGTACCAGGTTTCTTGTGGATTCCTGGCGAGCTTGGTCTCTTGGACGTTTCCCTTCCTCATTTTGCCGCACTGGAAATACAGGCACTGGCCACAAAAAATGGCCGGCAGCGAACGCTGCCGGCCATTGGGATTTTCAAATATCGCGTGTCAGGTTGCGGACGTTACCTGTGCCCGCCGCCATGAGAACCTCCGCCTTGGTGGCCTCCGCCGCCGTGAGATCCTCCGCCTCGGTAGCCTCCGCCGCCATGGGAATAGCCACCGCCTCGGTTGCCCCCGCCGGCGTAAGAGTTACCGCCGCGGAAGCTTTGGCCATGAAAATCACCACCACGGAAACCATTACCACGGAAATCACCGCCGCGCCGGTCTCCATAAAATCCACGACCGCGGCCTTCATATCCCCAACCGCGGCCGCCAAATTCACGTCCACCGTAGAATCCGCGGCCGCCATAATAGCCGTTGAACCACGGGCCGACGCCGACAAAAATGCCGTCCGAGAAATACGAGGGACCGTAATACCCGTAAGGTGCGCAGGCGTACGGAGCATAGTCATAGTAGCCGTAAGCACAAGCCGGCGGCGGACCCACATAACCCGGACCAACTCCAACACCGAACTCTATCCTTTGGGCATGCGCAAACGGCGCGGCAACCAAGCTCATTCCCAGCAAGCCAAGAATCATTAGGTATCTCATCAGAGCCCCTCCTGAAATCAGTAGAACTAAACTCTACTTTCACTTTGGAATATTGCAACAGGATGGCCAAAGTGTGCTCCACACGAAGAATTAAGTAAGTCATTCATTATCAGAAGTATACGTGATACCCTTTTTCGCCTGCAAGAGTAGTGAATTGCAGCGTGGTGGTGCATTCCAATCGTTGCTGGTGGTTTTCCACCAGTCCGGGCTTCGCCTCGGCGTTTTGGTATTCCAGATGGATTGACACCCCGGGGAATTTCCGCATGATAGGATTCCTTGAGGAGCTTCTCTCGATGGGAAAGATTTATTTAACAATGGACGATTCCATGCGGGAATTCATCATGGCGCAGCCGATTTTCTTTGTAGGTTCCGCGCCGCTCGATTCCCGCGGACACATAAACGTTTCGCCCAAAGGCTTGGATACGCTGCGGATTTTGGGGCCCACGACCGCCTCATACCTTGATCTCACAGGAAGCGGAATTGAAACCATCAGCCATGTAAGGGAAAACGGCCGGATCGTGCTGATGTTTTGCGCGTTTCAAGGGCCTCCGAGAATATTGCGTCTTCATGGGAGAGGGCGGGTCATTGAGCCGCACGAGGAGGAATTCGCCGCGCTGGCCGCAAATTTCCCAAATTACGAAGGAGCTCGCGCGCTCATTGTCATTGAACTTTCACGCATTGCGGATTCCTGCGGATTTGGCGTTCCGCTGTTGAAAACCGAAGCAGATCGCAAGCAATTGACCGCGTGGTCCAGCAAGCAAGGGCCCGACGGATTGAAACGTTATCGCTCGGAAAAAAATCAACGCAGCGTGGATGGACTGCCGGGCATTAAAATCTCCAACTGACCCGTCCCGGGAGGGCGACATTCCTCCTCCACACCAGTAATTTCTATATTGAAATGTCAAATTTTCGCAAGTTCTGCATAGGTATTTGAAGCAGCCATGGAGCGTCCGGGCGGATTGTAGCCTGGCAGTGACTAAAACGGTAACCCCCGCGCGGACTCCAAACCGTTTCCTCCGAACAAAATTGCCCGGATCAGCAGTCAGGCGCGAAAATTCTTCATTTATTGTGGAAAGTTCCGCGACGATGGTCCTTTACCTGCAAATAGGTACGCACCCAGCGCAAATGAACAGGGGGCCACGAATATGTTTAGTAGCGCAACGAGTGATAGCCAGGACCGAGGCACTGCGGAAGAAAAATTATGGCGCGCGGTGATCGCAAGAACATTGGAAGAATGGGTCCGCGGCCCTTTGCGGTACAGCCGAATCGCCGAAGAATTTCTTTTTGACGACGACCGGGATTTCCGCGCCGTCTGCTCCTCCGCGGGAATGGATCCGGGTACGCTCCGGAATCGCCTCAAGTCCATCCGCGAACGCGGGATTCAAAAAGATGTAGTCCCTGTGCGGGCCCGCGTACAGAAAAAATCAAACCTCCAGAACCAAGGCCATCAGCAAGGATTGATGAATCAACAACTGCTTCGCGCTTGATCCCCAAGTGCCTGATCCGACGCAGGGGTTTGGTAGTTTTGTGTGCGCCCGGATCAGGCTATTCGCATTGCAATACCATATATCCACTGGGGAGCGGATCTAAGTAGCACAGGCTTCAGCCTGTGGGGTTGGGTCTAGCACAAGCAAGATTTAAACCCACAGGCTGAAGCCTGTGCTACTTAGCGGTTCCGAACATTTAAATTGATGTCAGACGTTTTGCCGAAGCGACGCGAGGGATTCCCGCAAGGTCGTTGGTAACCTTTACGTCGGTCCATTCCCGAATTTCGAGCAGTTGCGAAACGTGTTCCGCTGAATCGTAACCAAGTTCCAGCACCAATGTCCCGCCCGGCTTCAGGAGCTTCGCCGCCTGCGCAATCAGCGGCGCATACAATTCCACTCCCGTTTCACCACCAAATAGCGCGGCTTGCGGTTCGTGTTCGCGAACCTCGCGCGCCAGCGTTGCGGCGTCGCGGCGCGCGATGTAGGGAGGATTGCTGGCGATGAGATCGTAGGAGCGTGATTCGTGGAGGAGCGCGGCGAGTAGGTTGCACTCGATGAATTCAATACGCGAGGCGGTGTGACGCGCGGCATTGCGGCGGGCAACTTCCAGCGCGGCAGGGGAAATATCGGTGGCAACAATCTGAGCGGCGGGCAATTCGTACGCCAGCGCGATGGCGATGCAGCCGGAACCTGTGCCAACGTCCGCGATGCGAAATTCTTTTTGGCGAATCGGCGAACTGGCGCTGTCTGGGGAAACTCCCAGCCGATCGAGCGCTACCTCGATCACATGTTCGGTCTCCGGGCGCGGAATCAGCGCATCCGGCGTGACTTCAAACTCCAAACCCCAGAATTCCTGATGGCCGGTGAGATGCTGCGCCGGGACGCCGCTTGCACGCCGTGCTACGAGCGAGAAAAATTGCTCGCGCGCGGCTGTGTCGAGTTCGTGTTCGGGATGCGCGTAAATCCAGGCGCGATCGCGCCCCAGCGTGTGCATCAGCAGCACCTCGGCGGTGAACGGCGCTGCGGACACGTGCTCGCGTTCCAATTGGGCGATGGCTTCGCGCAGGGCGCAGCGCAGGTCAGTGCGGGGTGACTGGTGACTCGTGACTGGTGACTGGTGAGGCATACGGCAATTCCACGGCCCGTCAGACTTCAGGGGCTGAAGCCCCTTTTACTTTGGCTTTGATGTCACGGCTAAAGCCGTGACCCACAAACCATCTCAATAGTAAATTCCCAGCGGTCCAATGGCGCGGACTCCACAACCTACGGAAAAAATCGAATAGTTGTGGGTCGTGGCTTCATTGGCCGCGGAAAAGCCACTTTCGTTGTCATTCCGAGCGAAGCGAGGAATCGCTCTTCGATTTAAACCCAGGAAAGAGGGATTCCTCGGCGAAAAGCATGCCTCGGAATGACGACTTTTTTAGTTTTTCCGCAGCCTGTGTGGCCGCCGCATAAAGGTTTTTGTTCCATCAGTGGTTTCAACCCCTGATGGGTTTAGAGCTACTTTTCCAGCAGCCTGTGCAGCAACCGTCGAATCTTTGTAGGGCACGGCTTCAGCCGTGCCGTAGCATGCGCAGAATCAAAGCGGCTTTAGCCGCTGGCTTTATGCGTGCACAATTGCGACCAGCCATTACGCCTCGACCAATTCCTGCTTCAAGCGTTCCGTCTCGAAATGTGTGACCAGCGCATCCACGAACGGGCCGAGCTTCCCGTCCATCACATCGGTCAGCTGGTGCAGCGTCAGGCCAATGCGATGATCACTGACGCGGTTTTGCGGAAAATTATAGGTGCGGATTTTTTCCGAACGGTCGCCAGTCTTGATCTGTCCCAGGCGCTCGGCGGCGATGGCTTCGTGCTGCTTGGCCTGCTCCATTTCGTACAGGCGCGAACGCAGCACGCGCATGGCTTTGGCGCGATTTTTGATCTGCGATTTTTCGTCCTGCTGCGAAACCACCAGGCCCGACGGAATGTGCGTGATGCGCACGGCGGAGTACGTGGTGTTCACCGACTGTCCGCCGGGGCCGGACGAGCAGAACGTGTCTATGCGCAAATCCTTCGCTTCGATCTTGATGTCAATGTCGTCGGCTTCGGGCAGCACCGCGACCGTCGCCGCCGAAGTGTGCACGCGGCCTTGCTGCTCGGTGGCCGGAACGCGCTGCACGCGGTGCACGCCGCTCTCGTATTTTAATTTCGAGTAAACTTTTTGGCCCTGAATCGAGGCCACCACCTGCTTCATCCCGCCCAGAGAACTGGGTGAGCTTTCCAAAATTTCCACTTTCCACTTTTGCGATTCCGCGTAGCGGGAATACATGCGAAAGAGTTCGCCCGCAAACAGCGCCGCTTCGTCGCCGCCCGTGCCGGCGCGGATTTCAACGATCACGTTTTTCTCGTCGTTCGGATCCTTCGGCAGCAGCAGGAATTTCAGTTCGCGCTCGACAGTTAGTTTGCGCTCAGCCAACTGCTTTTCTTCTTCCTCGGCCATCTGCTTCATCTCGGGATCGTCGGCTTCCGCCACCATCTGCTTCGCGCCGGTGAGTTCCTTGTCCACCTGCTTCCACTGGCGGTATTTTTCCACCATCTCGGAAAGTTCCGAGTGACGCCGCGCAAGCTTCTGGTAATTCGCCGAGTCATTCAATATTTCCGGCGACGACAGCTCCGTGGTCATTTCCACGTAGCGATGTTCAATCTGATCGAGTTTTTCGTAAAGCGTTAGTCCTGACATGACTTGCACCTATCCAATAAGAATTCAACCGGGATTAGAATTTCGATATAAGGGAACAAATTCTTACGATCACCCCGCGCGGCGGAGTCTGGGAGAGGTTGCGGCTAATAGAAGGCGGAGAGCATTGTTTCTAGCTATTAAAATAACTTGAAATCACAGCAAAAGCAATCCAGTGACACAGGCCAAGGTCCGGCCGGATTTAGTCTGTTAAAGACCACGAGATCGTGAGCCGAGTCAGTGAATCCGCCACAAACCGCGCATCTATCGTGACTTCGAGATACCAAAAAGTTGAACTTTCGGTCTGCTTTTTCTTAGATTCGATGCTGTAAATTAGCGCGTCGCTGTGCATTTGGATATCTTGATTGTGTCTTGTTGCTAAGCCAAGAATGGCGATCACCTGTGCTTGTGTCAATCCAAGAGATAGCCCGGAGTCGGTCGCCATACTTCGTGTGACCTTTCCAGATCGCGTGCAGATATGATCCCCCTTCCAGACCGAACCGTCTGACGAGAGAATGAGCGAGGAATCGACTTCGCCCCGTCCAAAGATGAGGTAGGTATTATCGTTCTCGGTCGCCGACCGGTAGCAGATCTGCTCATTTGACGTAGATGCATCGCCGCTTAGTACGCTCGGGCTCTTTCCAAACAACTTGGCGGCTTGTTGAAGGACCTCTTCCTTGCTGGCTAAGTCCACACCAGATAATCGAAAATTCGTCCCCGCAATTTCTCGATGCTGGACCCGTAGTCTCTTACCATCGACAGTTACTGCATATGTATCTGATTTAGCAGGTGGTGCGATTTCAGGTGACATTTGACCATGTGTCGAGACAACGGGAATTAGGGCCACAAGACAAAAGCACGCCGCATAACTTTTTCTGCTTGGCTCCCGTCTGATTGGCGTCATGCTACTCTGAGTCATTATCCATCCTAGGATGACGCGAGTCTGTAGGAAATATCCGGTTAATTGCACTGAAGTAACGAGGCAATCTGTAGCAAGCTTTTTCCCCAGCCCCGGATTGGTCTTGATAGGGGTCTTATCTGAATGCGGCCTTCTTCCATTTCGCCTCGTACAGCATTGCGGGCGAGAGAGATCGGTATATCATAAGCTCGCGACAACTTATGATCACGAACCAATCCATTTCCATCCCCGGCGTAACGGCCTCAAGCATAGACGGCGAATTGCTATGGGGCTTCTGGTATCCAGCGCTGCGCAGCGACGAACTGCGTGGGCGCGCGCTGGTGACTTCGACGCGAATGGATGTCCCGCTCGTGCTCGGGCGAGACGCCGCCGGAAAAGCTTTTGCGTTGCGCGACGTTTGCCCGCACCGCGCATTTCCGCTTTCGGCGGGCTCGTGCGACGGACAGACAGTCGAATGCACGTACCACGGCTGGCGCTTTGATGCGCATACCGGACAATGTCGCGAGATACCCTCAATCACCGCGGACTCGAAGCTGCAATGCGACCGCATTTTCGCAGGCAGTTTTCCGTGCGAGGAGCGCGACGGCTACGTGTGGGTGTATCTCGCGAATCCCGAGGGCCGCGCCTTGGATCGCACAACAATTTCTCCCGTTCCTGACCTGCCGAAATTCAGCGACGACTACCGCATCGCGCATCTTACCGCCGACCTGAACTGCAACATGGATACGGGCATTACCGGGCTGATGGACCCGGCGCATGGGCCGTTCGTGCATCAATCGTGGTATTGGCGCAGCCGGCGCAGCATTCGCGAAAAGCAAAAAACATTCGAGCCGATCCCGAACGGGTTTCGCATGAGTTCGCACGCGCCCTCGGCCAATAGCGGCCCCTACAAGCTGCTGCGGATTTATGGCGAAGAAGTGACCACGCAGATTGATTTCGTGCTGCCCAATATGCGCACCGAGCAAATCCGCTGCGGAAAATATTGGTTCACCAACCGCACCACCGTGACGCCGATACGGCGCGACGCGTGCCGCCTGGATTTCGTGGCGGCATGGAATTTGTTCCGCTGGTTTCCGGTGACGCCGTTTCTGAAATTCTTTGGGAAGCGGTTTATCGCGCAGGATCAGGACGTGATCGAGCGGCAACAGCCGGGATTGAAAGTGCAGCCGCGCATGATGCTGATTGACGACGCCGACCGCCAGGCGCGCTGGTATTTTCAGTTGAAGGCGGCGTATCTCGTGTCGCAGCAAACGGGCGCGCCCATGGCGCATCCGCTGGATGGCCCGGTGACGCTGAAGTGGCGGAGTTGAGGGAAGGTGACTGGTGACTGGTGATTAGTGACTGGTGATTCCGGACCCAAGCCTTGGCGATCCGTTTGGTCACACACACCTAATGTTATCTTCCAAAGAACCAGCCCACCAATTTGGAAATCTTTGTGGGTCGCGGCTTCAGCCGCAACGAAATGTTGGCGCAATTTGAATTGGGTTTGGACTTCGGAGGTCGGGGCTTCAGCCCCGACGAAATGAGGTGCTTTACTGGGGCTTTAGCCCCTGAAGCTTCAGGGGCTAAAGCCCCGCGAGACAGCGCAGGAATGTCCGAGCTGAAGCTCGGACCTCCGAAAAACAAACGAAACAAGAACTGTGCATCATTACTTTGGCTACAAAGCTGCCACCAGCGAATCGAGACTTTTCACGTTTCGTTTTTTTGTGCGAACGCACGATGAATGAGGAATAACACCGCGGCTGTTAGCGCGGCTACGGGCAGCCCCAGCAGCGCATGATGTTCAGCGATGCCGCGCACACCCAAAAACAGGAACACGGCAATCTGGCGGCCTGCGCCTTGCAGGCCGATCGTGTCCGTAACGCGCGACGCGCCGCGCACCGCGAACGTCATGGGGATCGCTAGAACCATTCCGGCCGCAACCCACTGCCACAATTTTTCGGCCCGCAACAAATCCATTGACAGCCTGAGTAAAAACGCAAAAACCACGGAAAGAAACGCGCAAAATATCAGGACCAGAAAATATGTGGTGATGATTGCCGCTCCGGCGCCGGCCGGGCCGATGCCCATTCCCTCGGGCTGGGCCCGCTCCTGCAAAAACATCGCGATGGTCAGGAAAAGTCCTCCGCAAATCCAGGAGGTGAGGTAATAGACGAGGCTGCCGCGGCGCATCATTTAAAAGTTAGACGGGCAGACGTCATATTCGCCGCTCGATTTTCGGAAATTCCTGCCAGACTTTCACGCCGCAAAAATGCGAGCCTTCGGTGCAGATGGGCGTGGTGATTCCGGCGCGGATGTAGCACGGCGGGCCGAGGTACCGGCCGAGCGACGGAAGCGCGGCGCGAATCTGCTCGACCTCTTCCATCGAGGCCTGGTAAATCTCCTCTTGCGCGTTGAAGCAGGTGCGCATGGTCCACTTGTGCAGCAGGTGCAGCAGCGAGCCGGTTTCGATCAGGCGAATCGCTTTCGCATTGGGCAGCAGGTAGAGCGCGATTTCGGCGGGCGCGCCGCGGTCCAGCAACGCGTTTTTCGCCGACCAGGCGTCGGCCATGGCGCGCTCGTAAACTTCGCGCGCTTTCGCATTTCCGCCAATCAGCATGGGCGTCAGAAAATCGGGCGATCGCGTATCGGCCAGCATCAGGATGGGACGCGAACCGGGCACCATGCGGTGGCGCTGGTCCTGGCTATCGGCAGTGTGGCTGATTTTTTTTGCGAACGAAAAATTCGCGTGCTGCAGCGCGCGCATGATGGGCGCATGCACGCCAATGTTAAGCGTTTCCAGGCGATACAAATTTCGCGCCGGATTCAGCAGGCGGTCAATCGCTTCGGCATCAGGGCACGCGCTTTCGGTGAGGCCCAGGACGGCGCGATAGGACTCCGCGACAACGCGCGGCGCCTGCGGCGAAAAATCAGTGAGCAGAGAGACTCGCCCGGCAAGACGCGCGTCAAATTCACGGGCAAAATCTTCTCCATGAGTCGCGGATGCAGCCGGGTTTGCAAGCGACCATTCCGGCATTTCCTCCTGCTCCATCGGCGCGTTGTCGAAGCGATCGAAAAATTGCGGGTCAATCTCGCGAACCCGGGAAACCATTTCGCCGACCACGGCGCGCGCTTCCGCCGGGGTGTCGGAAGCCGCGGCCATGCGCCACAGGCGATGCAGCACGATACCCGAAACCGTATGCACCATGGTGGTCGCGGCCGCGACGGGCAGCACGTAGCGCGCGACTTCGATGGCGCGCTTTTCCGCCTGGCGATCTACTTTTTGCACGCGCTTGGCGTGCGACATCGGGCTGATGTGCCAGATATCACCGAGAATTTCGCGCGCATCGCCTTCCAGCAGCGCGGTTAGTTCGCGGTAGTAGCCCCAGGCGCGGGCAATGGCGTCTTCGTAAATCGCGCGCTCGGGCGGTCCGAATCCGGGCTGCTCGGGAGGCAAATAGGCGGAGGCGTGCGTGAGCCGGACGTACCGCTGGCTCTGCTGCTCGGAATTGTAAAACGGATGCGCGTGCAGGAACGACCAGACAAATTGCCGGCTGACGTTTTCCAGGCCAAATTCAAAATGCGCGTGTTGATAGACGGTGTGGTGGCCGCCGTAAAACGTGGACGCGCCGATCTGCACGCGCTGCTTGTCGGTAATTTCCTCGGGGCCGATGATGCGCGGCGCGTAACAGGTGCGCGCCGCGGCCATCGCCGAGTCAAAAGGATGAGCGAAGTGATTGCGCAGCGTAACACGCGGCGCGGCGGCTTCGAATTGCACGCGATCCGGCTGCGGAGAAGTCATCGGTTGAGCGGCCATGTCTGGCGCGGCATTCTACACTAATTTTGCGGGCTGGTCGCCAAGGCGACAGCCCGCTCGTAACATTGCATAGTGTGAATCGCAGATGAAACCAGGCCAGAAACTACTTCTTTTTGCTGGCTTCCTTGAGTACTTTTTGCGCTTCGGCGGCCTTTTCGTATTTCTTGGTAAAGCGCTCGACGCGGCCGGCCGTATCCAGAAGCTTTTGTTTGCCGGTGAAGAAAGGATGGCAATTGGAGCAAATTTCAACGCGCAGCAGTTCACCCTTAATGGTGGATCGCGTGGGGAACGTATGGCCGCAGGCGCAATGGACTGTAACAGCGTGGTAGTCCGGATGAATATTCGGTTTCATGGCAAATCTCCCGCCGGCTGGCCGGTCTGCGCGGCCCCCGGCATATGCCGGGCGTACTGTCGCGTCGCTTGGTCAGCGGACAATTTTCTATGATACGCGATTCGTCAAGCTGTGCCAAGCGGCAGGGGCGATTCTTTTATTCACACCCATGGCCTCTGCGCTGCGAGGAGCGCGGGACGCCGCGGCCTCTACAATATCTCACCGCCTTGCTTGGGCTGATTTCGTAGAGGCCGCCCGTAGTTTGGGCGGGCAGCTTTTCGCTGGGAGCCAGAGAATCGGGCGTGGGCTCTACTTTTACGCTTCACTTTCACCCCCGCGGGGGTGAAAGTGAAGCGTGGAGTTCACGGAATATAGTATAAAGGCAGCCTGTGCCGTCCCCGAATTGGGATCCGCACGGGCTGGTCGCTAGATTTTCAGGAGGGTGGAAATGCCGAGTTCATGGAAATTGAATTTCGCGGGACGGCCGTTGCTTCGAGCAATCATGGTTCTAATTCTGGCGGCAGCGTGTTTTGCCGGGCGGACCCAGGCGCAAGAAGCATCCAAGCACGATCGGATTTACGTTGTAGTCCACGTGGATTCCGCGCCGCCTGACGCAGCCACGGCGACGAAGATGCTTCAGCAATATGCCGCCGACGCGCGCAAGGAAAAGGGCGCCGTGCGCATTGAACTCTACGTGCAAATTTCCCGGCCCAATCATTATTCGCTGGTCGAGGTCTGGGAAAATCAGCAAGCGTATGACGCGCACGAAGCATCGGCGCAAACCAAGCAGTTCCGCGAGCATATCCAACCGCTACTGGCCAGTCCGTTTGACGAGCGCCTTCACACCCTGCTGGAGTAGCTCCTGATTTTTTCTTATAGAAGAATGGACAGGACAGCAGAATTCCATCGCGGCAAATAGCTTTGGGGAATGAAAAGCTTTTCCAGATTACTCTAAGTCACGAAGGAACACCCGATTCGGGTAGCGCCCTTAGTTCCCTGCCCCTGATAAACTCGTCGCAAATTGACGCGCACTGGAGGCAGGATCGGCACGTGAAGCACAGCCTGGAATACCTCATCAAGGGACTCTGGACGGGAGGTTTCCAGCGACACTCCGCCGTAGCCCAGATCAATCACTTTGGCCGTCACCTCAACGCCCTCGCCGATCAGCGCATAGGCGTGCGTCGTCTCCAGGGAAACTCGCTCCCATCGCCGGCGATTTTCTACTGAACTTTCCGGCCCAGGTCTGGGTGGCTGCTGCTCGACGGAGGGTCTGGCAGCAGGTTGCGGTTGTTGCCCACGCATGGGCTCAGGGCGAGCTGTTTCAGCGGCTACTGCCGCTGCACTCACGGCTTGCGAGGCGTTCTTCAGTTGATAAAGCCGCTCGTCAGCGACGCGAATCAACACTTCCTTGATATCTCCATCATCGGGGTAAATGGCCAACCCGTAATCGAGAGCGAGAGGAACGTCCATGTGCAAAGTTTCAATCGCCGCCGCGTAAGCAGCGCGCAATCGGCGGCTCAGTGCGGCAGCCTGTTCCGGATCAGATTGGGGAAGCAAGAGCGCGAATTCATCTCCACCTAGCCGGAATGCGTAGTCTGAAGTACGCATGGATTTCCGCAGCGTTGCCGCCACCATGCGCAGCACAAGGTCCCCTTGCTGGTGTCCGTAACGGTCGTTGACGGCCTTGAACCGTTGCAAATCGAAAACGACCAGAGCGAGCCGATGGGAATAACGGATGGACCGGTTCAATTCTTTTTCGAAGTAGTCTTCAAAAAAGCGCCGATTGTAAAGGCCGGTCAAGGGGTCCGTTGCGGCATTGATTTGGAGCTTCCGGAATTCTTCATATTCCATCAAGATGGGCAAGCGAAGCAGTTTGGCGGACGTAAGGACATCCACCAAAGCGGATTGCAGCGCGACTCCTTTGCCGAGATTTTCGGAAAGTTCGCGCCTGCGAACCAACGTTTGTTCCCAGAATTCCAGGCTTTGCGTTTCGGTGAGGTCCATTTGTGCGATGGAGCGGAAAAAGCGCTGTAAGAACTGCCCTCGCGCAGGCCCATCTAAATTGTCGAGCGTGTCCGTTAGCAGCTCGAGGAAAGACTCCTCGACGGACCAACGTGGTGTGTTGGGGTCACCAGAATTCAGCATTCAGAGATCTCGTGGAAACTCAGAATTACCCCAACGCGGGACGAGCGCGGAGATATCGTGCACAGGAATGATTGCACGGGAAATGCCAATGGAGTGAGGTAGATCAGGAAAACGTGCCAATTATTCTAAAATACTGATTCCAAGCTGTTAAGCGCAGTTTCAAATTACAAAAATACAACTACCCGCGGAGGCCGGACCTGAAGACGCAAATAATTGCACACTCTTTGCAGCTAAAACCTCACCTTGGTTTCCACTGAAGTCCAACTGCGCGCTAGTCCAGAGCTTTTACGAACTCCACACCCAGCAGGTGAATTCCTCCAAAATCGCGATGACGCTTGACACGCGCTTGAATCGGAGGAGTCTCCGCCGGCAGCGTCGAAGAAGGTGACGACGGCGCTGGTATCGTAAGGTGCAGGATCTGATCCGCGCTCAGCAAGCGCGGACTAGCTAAATACGCACCTGTGGAACTAATATCCAATGTCTTCGTCAGATCGAGGAAATCAGCTCCGGCAGCATCCGTGCCTCGAACGAACATGGGGATTTGCACGTGAATTCTTTGAGAACGCCGGCGCTCAGCGGGGGGTGGGCGCATACTGTCTCTTTCTTTCGGATTAAGGTCTAGGAAAATAACTTCCCTCTTCTAATTACTGGTACTTTAGGCCTAGTACCATTTTCTATATTGCAAGTCACTTGCCAAGAAATATGGAAAACACACACTCCTGTAACACGCAGATTATAAAGCAATTAATCTGAGCTCGCAGCCTATAGAAATCGCCTTCCACAGCACCTACGGCCATTTTCGGAAACTGGTTTCCCTTATGTGCACAAAGTAGGACCCATTTACCATTGACACCTTGGCTCCATTTTGACAAGATTCTTCATGGTTCCCCGCTGATAAACCAAGTAAGTCTAATGAAGTGCTCCGATTCCTTGAAGCGCAGGCTTGTCTGAGGTGAGTCCGTTGAAGCGCAGTCCCATCATCGAAGTGCCAGCCAATGAGTCTTTACCGCTGACCTCACTGGCAAGCCTTCTAAACATGCTGGAAGAGCCGATCTTGGTTTCTGACCGCACCGGACGGTTCCTGCTGGCCAACCCTCCAGGAGAGAGACGTCTTGCCGCTCATGGCTTCGCGTTGGGGCCCGATTTGAATCTTTTTGATGATTTGCTTCAGGCCAGCCCGAATGTGATCGCGGACCGCATCGAAAACGGAGAAGCGCAAATTGATTCGAAGTTTGAATGCTGCTCTGGCGGGGCCATGGCGCGAATTCGATGGGCTCCGGAGGCAGACTGGCTGGTAGTAACGCTGGAGAGCAAGGAAACGCAGATTGACGCACGAACGGCGAGCGCCCCGCAACATACCGTGCAGGAACTCTTGCAAGAGCGGGAAATTACCTACCGAAACCTTCTGGCCGCCTACTTGCGCTTGCAGGAAGTGAATCGCCAGAAGACCGTATTTCTGGCCTCGGCCGCGCACGAACTCAAGACACCGCTCGCCGTCATCAAGGGCTATTACGACTTATTGCTGACGGGATCGCTCGGCAAATTGACGGATAAGCAGCGGGATATTCTGCAGGAGTCCAAGGATAGCTGCGAGCGGCTGGTCCGCTTGGTTTCCATGTTCCTGAACTACTCCGCGCTGGAGAGCGGCAAACTCGTTCTCCATCTGCGGGAAAACGACTTGCGCGATTGTCTGGGCGAGTTGGCTACGCGGTGGCACGAAGCTTTTGTGCGCAAGCAAGTTCGGCTGGATTCGTCGTTGAACAGCGACGTTCCCATTTTCAAATTCGATTACCAGAAAGTGCAGCAGACCGTTGCCAATCTCTTGGATAACGCACTGAAGCATACGCCCGCGGGCGGCTACGTACACCTGCGCGCGGAACTCCATTTCTGGGAAAGGCGCTCGACCGAGGAGATTCAGTCCAGCGACCGGCGTCGCGAGAGGGTGCAAACTCCCAATAGCATTAAAATTTCCGTTTCCGACTCCGGCCCGGGGATCGCGTCCGAACATCACCAGGAAATTTTTGAAGATTTCGTGCGCGTGGATCGCAGCTCCTCGGGAATGGGCCTGGGTCTGGCGATTGCCAAACGGCTGGTGCAAGCGCATCGTGGAAAGATCTGGGTGGATAGCGAACCGCGGCGCGGCAGTGCTTTTACCTTTCTGCTGCCGACCGATACTCACTAAGCAAATTTGGTTCGAAGAAGGCGGGGCAAATGGCTGAAAAAGAAAGAATTCTGGTGGTGGACGACGAACCCAGCATACGAAAGTATCTAGGCACGCTGCTGGAAGTAGAAGGCTATCAAGTCGAAACCGTAGTCTCCGGCCAGGAAGCAATTGAAAAGATCAGCGGCGGCGACCGCCCCGATTTCATCATCCTCGATGTATTGATGCCGGATCTGAATGGCCTGGAGACCTTGAAGCAACTCATGCTGATTGACCGCTCTCTCAACGTGGTTATGCTTTCCTGTTCCAATGAAGTGGGCAATGTGGTGGAAGCCATCCGCCTGGGCGCACAAGATTACCTGACCAAACCTTTTGAAAAAGCCGAACTTGACGTGGCCATGTTGAAGTGTCGGCAGAAGCAACAGCTGCGCGCGGAAAATAAGGCCTTGCGCGAGTATTGCGACACGATTACGGAAGACCTGTGCTTTCTGGCGGCCAGCCCGCAGATGGTGCGCATCCGCCAGCAGATCATGCAAATTGCTCCGGTGGATGTGCCCGTATTCATCTACGGCGAAAGTGGCGTGGGAAAAGAAGTCGTGGCGCGATTGATCCACATGCGCTCCACACGACGCAGCCAGCCCTTTATTAAAGTGAATTGCGCCGCACTTCCCGGCGAGTTGCTGGAATCCGAACTGTTCGGCTTCGAGCAGGGCGCATTCACCGGAGCGGTTCGTTCCAAACCCGGCAAATTCGAGCTGGCCACCAAGGGAACCATCTTCCTCGACGAAATCGCGGAGATGAGTCCGCACCTGCAGGCCAAGCTGCTGCACGTTTTGCAGGACCACCAGTTTTCGCGCCTGGGCGGCCGCCAGTTGATTGACGTGGATGTACGTGTGCTGGCCGCAACCAACGTGGAAATTCAGGAAGCGATGAAATCCGGGCGGCTGCGCGAGGATTTGTACTATCGTTTGAACGTGCTCTCGATCAACGTGCCGCCACTGCGCGAGCGAGCCACGGAAATTCCCTTGCTCTTCCGCCATTTCTTGCAGAAATACAGCGAAAAATTCAATAAGGCGCCGGTGATTCCATCGCAGCATTTGATGGAGGCCGCAGTGCGCTATCCCTGGCCCGGAAACCTGCGCGAGCTGGAAAATTTCGTGAAGCGCTACGTCATTTTGGAAGACGATGAAGGAAGTTTCCGCGAACTGCTGGAGATGTCCGCGACGCGGCAACGCATTTCGCCTCGAGAAGAAACAGCGCCGGTGCGCGAACAGGGCTTGAAAGCGCTGGTGCGCAGTTTGAAGGACGAAGCGGAAATGGAAGCGATTGGCGACGCGCTGGAAAAAACGCACTGGTGCCGCAAAGACGCGGCCAAAATGCTCGGAATCAGTTATAAAGCGTTGCTCTATAAGATCCGGCAGTTTGGTCTCGATACGGGCCGCGCGCCGCGTGGAAATTCAAAAGCGGCCGCGAAAGCAAAAACTGGTCCTGACCTGGAAGCCGTGCCGGTAAGTCTTGCGCCTGCCAGTCGTCACAGCTAGGCAAACGAGCAAGTGCAATTATGTGCGTACTTTGGACAGGCGAGTTTCTTAAAGTTCTAAATGCATGCTGGAGAGGGAGCACCGCCAATCAGGGGCGGTCCAGAAATGGGAAATTGCGGCAAGCGGAAATGAATAGCGAGCGGCCAGGCCAACTCAAGAAAATGGAACTGTTCCGTGCTGAAAACTGAACGGGTTGGGGGTTCTTTCGTGCGGGGTCTGCTAACCTAAGGTGTTGCCGTGGTAGTATTTGGGAAGATTTTAGCAGAATCGTAATTCTTGTAACTCCTGCGTTAAAGAATGAAACTGGTTCCATGTGGTACAAAGCATAGCGTAAATCGGATTGGTCAGGGGCAAGAACTGGCAGGGAGGCTGATATCCCAATTCGTTGTGGAAGCCGAATTGCACCTGTACTTATTCAGGGTTGGTGGGCATGCTTGAATTTCGGGGGTTCAGGGGAAGATGAGTGAGCGTCGAACAGCACGTCGGTACGATCTTTCCCTCCCGGTGATTATTCGTGTGCCGGTAGATAACGAAATATCTTCGCGCAATGGGAAGACGCGCGACATTTCCACACGCGGCTTGTACTTTACGTTGGAGCAGGACCTGCGGGACGGAGCCGAGCTGGACCTCACGCTGACCCTGCCTTCGGAAGTCACCCGGGGCTCTGAAGTTTTCATCCGCGCCATGGGCAAGGTGGTGCGTATAGACCGGGCGCCGGAAGGCGGCTCTTCCCGCGTTGGTGTTGCCGCGGTCATCGAGCGGTACGAAATCATTCGCAACGAACCCGCCACACACTAAGTGGCAAGGGTCCCGGCAGGGCTTGGATCTTCGACCTCAGCCTGTGCGGTTTTGATTTTCGCAAGCCTCTATCTGCCAGTGCACGGGCCTGGCAGGATGCGAATCATTTCGAGTAGCCAAGCTACTCTTTTTCCCGAGCCTCTGTTTGGGGCGGATGTACGAATATTGTAAGTTTTTCAAAACCGCACATGCAAAAGTGCCTGTCCTGCTGGAACCCGCTCCCAACCAACTATTCCCCAGCCTGTCAATTTCCCAGTCCCGTAAGGTATTGATAGAATTTCAGAGGAGTTCTGATTTCCAGCGTCAGTGTTTGACGCTCCGCGTGGACGAATTCTTTTGCAGACTATATAATCACGCCTCCGGGGGCAATCCTTTTGCCGCAAGATTTCCGCGGCGCCATCGCAGATGAATTCGCAGCCACTCGACCTCTCCATCATTATCCCTGCCTACAATGAAGAGCGTCGCCTTCCGAAGACTCTCGACGCTGTTCTGACCTATTTGCATACGCGCACGGAACGCGCTGAAATCATTGTCGTGGACGATGGCTCCTCCGATTCCACCGTGGAAATCGTGAATGGGTACGCGCAAAAATACGAGGGATTACGCCTGGCATCCAATGGATCGAACCGGGGCAAGGGATACAGCGTACGCCACGGAATGCGGGAAGCGCGCGGAGAAATCGCGCTGTTTACCGACGCCGATCTATCCACTCCGATCGAGGAGGCGGACAAGCTGCTGGCCGCCATCCGCACTTCGGGATACGATGGCGCCATTGGATCGCGCGCCGTGGACCGGTCGCTGATCGAAATTCATCAATCGGTAATCCGGGAGCAGGCGGGGATTTTTTTCAATCGGTTGGTGCGCTCGATTATGGGGATTGGGTTTTCGGACACGCAGTGCGGATTCAAAGCCTTCCGCACGGCGCGCGCCCGGATCATTTTTGAGCAGCAGCGGATTGAGCGTTTCGGATTTGATCCCGAAATTCTTTTTCTGGCCCAACGCCATGGATTACGCGTGGCGGAGATTCCAGTGCGCTGGTCACACGACGCCGGCACAAAAGTGAACGTGGCTGCGGACGGGATCCGCATGTTTTTGGACCTGCTGGTGATTCGCGGGAATGCCGTCAGAGGGCGTTATCCGCGGGCGAGCGGGTCCTGAATACGAACAAGCGCCGTTGTCAGTACCGCAAACGCCGCGGCTAAATGGTTTGCGTTCCTGCCGTCCGTAATTGATCATGAGAATTGACATCGCCTGGAGATTTGGCGCAGGAGCCCGAGCGGGAATCCATGCTTGAGACGGAGAAACGCGCATTCGCATGAAAGTGTCCATCGTAATTCCGGTCTATAACGAGCGTGCCTTTATCGAAGAGGTGCTGCTGCGCGTGCAGGCAACGCCGTTTGACAAGGAAATTCTCGTGGTGGATGACAGGTCCACCGATGGCACGCGCGCGCTGCTCGAGGACTTGGACAAAGCCCAGGCCGCTGGTAACCGCGAGGCCCTGGTACAGAATGGCAAGGCCTACTTGCCGTTGGAAAACATTCGATTCCTGTTCCAGACCGAAAATGGCGGCAAGGGCGCCGCGCTGCGCCGCGGATTTGAAGCCGCTACGGGCGACGTCGTACTGGTGCAGGACGCCGATCTTGAATACGACCCCAAGGATTACGGAGTGCTCCTGGAACCGATTTTCGACGGCCGCGCCGACGTGGTTTACGGATCGAGATTTCTAGGCGGCCCGAACCGCGTCCACCTGTTTTGGCACTACGTGGGCAATAAATTTCTAACTCTGCTTTCCGATATCTTCACAAACCTGAAACTGACGGACATGGAGACCTGCTACAAAGTCTTCCGCCGCGAAGTGCTTCAAAACATCAAGCTGGAATCGAATCGTTTCGGATTTGAGCCCGAAATCACCGCCAAAATCTCGAAGGGCGACTGGCGAATCTACGAAGTTTCCATTTCCTACGCCGGCCGCAGCTACGCGGAAGGCAAGAAAATTACATGGCGCGACGGATTCTCCACGCTATGGTGCATTATCCGGTTTAATTTGTTTAGTTAGTTTCCAACTGCATCGCCAGTAGGTGAAGTTCGCCTAGCGCTTGCGTTCGCGTTCGGTTTCGATGGTGGCTTCGGCCTGGTTCAGGCGGTCCACGAGGGTATTTAGTGCGGTCATGAGCGATTCGATAAGTTGCGGCTGGTCGCCGTTTTTCGAGGGGATGTTCGGTATGGAATGGGCGTCGCCATTGGAGGGTTCCACGGGCAGCGCCGTTGGATCAATGGTATCCAATTCAAAATCCCGCGCGACTTCCTCGATAGTTTCCTGCGGCACTGGATTTTTCTGATCCACGAAAGAACTCACGAGCGCGTGTTCGCAAAGCAAATTGGTAACGCGGGGAATTCCGCGGGCATAGCGATGAATGGCGACAACCGCTTCCGGCGAGAACAGGTCAAGTTTTTCCGCACCGCCAATGCGCAAGCGCTCCTGAATATATCCCTTGGTTTCCTCCAGAGTCAGCTGGCGGGTCTTGGCGCGCAGGGTAATGCGCTGTCGCAGTTGGCGGAGCTGCGGCTGATTCAGTTTTTGTTCGAGTTCGGGCTGTCCGGCGAGCACAATCTGCAAAAGTTTCTCGGTGGAAGTTTCCAAATTCGTGAGCAGACGGATTTCTTCCAGCATTTGCGGCGAAAGGTTTTGCGCCTCGTCCACAATGAGGACGGCGCGCTCGCCCGCCTGATAGCGTTCCAGGAGCCACTGGTTGAGCTTCATCAGCATCTGCCCTTTTTGCCGTGATTCGCAGGGGATGCCAAAGTCCGCCATCATGAAATCAAAAAATTGAGAAACGCTGAGCCGGGGATTGAACACAAATGCTGTGGAAACGCGCTCCTTGTGGAGCCACTCGAGCAGTTTATTGACGAGCGTGGTTTTTCCGGTCCCTACTTCCCCTGTGAGAAGAATGAAACCCTTGCGGGTCTCAATTCCATATGTCAGGCAAGCCAGCGCTTCCTGCGTGCTGTGCGTCAAGAAGAGATAGCGCGGGTCCGGATTGACGTTAAACGGATTTTCTTTCAGCCTGAAAAACTTCTTATACATGCATCAATTCCTTACTTGCATCGTGCGTATCGCCCTCGCTGGAGTTGGCGATTCCGCGAGTTTCCCATTATATGGCATATTTACCCGGTTGGACGCAGATGCAGGTTTGCCGTGACCCCAAACGTCTGTTGCAACCCGACCACGCCGCAATTGGCAACCGGACAGACAGCGGGACTATTCTGCCGCTGAATCGCATAGTTGAAATTTACTGCCACATGACGACCGATCCCGCGCCCGAGGCTCGCGCCGGCAAACCAGTTGTCAAATCTTACGGTCGCTGTTGCAGCAGGGGCCAGGCTGTTATTAATTGCATACCCGCCATTGATCGAACCCAGCCAATTACGCGTGAATTGACGATGCGCCGCAACCGTAATGATGTTGCTTTCAGCCCCCGCGAAAACACCGGAGCCGGAACTAAGGCCACGCATGAAAGTTAACGAATAACCGTTGCGGCGGCGTTCATAGGTAAGCGCGCTTTTGAACGACGCGTACCAAACTTGAAAACCGCCTGCCGGGGACATATAACGAATCTGTTCCGGCCCGCCCGCCGCTTGAAATGCCAGCCGCCCGGTGATCTTCCAACCGTAGGCCAGGGCTGCCAAATAGCTGGTCGTGGAGGTAGCGGAAATTGAGGCGCCCGTGTAATCAATCTTGGTGTAACCGGCAAGGATGCCGAGCGAATCGTTGGGGTCATAGGAGTAATCGTAACCCGCTTGCACGTTCGTCATGTGGCTGTTGATATAGCCCGCGCCTGGAAAATCCAACAAACCGTACGATCCGGCAACGGTGACGGAAGACTTGCGGTTGAGAGAATATTCAATTTGTCCCAAGGAAGCATTGCGATAGCGCATGGCGTTGCCGTTCTGAATCGTTTCGCTGGGAACGAACCCCTGGCCCACGCTATTTAGCGTGGCTTCAATGGTCGAGGAAAGCTGCGCGATGAGTCCCGGGCCGCCCATGCCGGTACCCGTGAACGCGGCTCCCGGCGAGGCCACGAAATCATCGCGGAGAAGAATGTGCCACCTGGCCCAATCAATCGCCTGCATGACGGTCAAATCGTGAAACTGTGAATCCGGATTATTGGTAATATTCTGGCCGCGGGTAAATGATTCTCCGCCGGTATAAATTGTGGTGAATTGGTACCGGCTCCAGAGGCGATTAAAATTCAAACTCCCGCCAACGAGAGTTTCCGACTCCAGTTGGAGTTGTCCGGCCGTATTCGGAAGGGTAACACCCAACTCCGAAGCCGATAACGAAGGATCAAAAATATTATGAGGATGCTCCAGCGAACCCACGCCGAACAATTGCGCTCCCGCAAGAGTATTGGTATCGGGGGTGGCCTGCGAGGGGTCTTCCGGCAGCCGGTCATTGGGGCCGGAAACGCCGCGTGCAGCGCCCGAAGGCCGCTTTCCAGAGTCCGCGCCCTGCGCCGTTGAACTCGCGGAGGGATTGGGAGCCGATGGGTCTTGCGATTGCGGCCCTTGACCTTGCCCCTGAACCTGCGCGCGCACAGCAAAACTCCCTGCTGCGAATATTAGACTGAGAACCCAAATTGTCGCGCGCGGCTTCATCCATTCACTCCTTATGGAACGACGATCGTGTCGCCCGGCTCCAGCTTGATATTCTGGTCTGGGTTGTCGCCCTTCAAAACGTCGCGGTAATTAAAGGGGAGTTGAACCATTTTGCCGTCTCGCTGTCGCACCACGTGGACTTTTTTAACGTCGGCGTAGGTCGTGAAACCGCCGGCGCTGGAGAGCGCCTGCAGAACGGTCATTCCCGGAATCAACGGAAAAGCGCCTGCGCGGAGCACCTCGCCAACCACAAATATACGCTGACTGTTAATGGCAGTAACGATTACCGTGACTTGCGGGTCATTCAGATACTTGCGCAATTTTTCGGCAACCGTTTTGCCCAGTTGCTGCGGGGACAATCCCGACGCCTGCACATCGTTTATCAGCGGCAAAGAAATCCTGCCATCGGGGCGCACAGGAACCACACGGCTGACATCCGGTTCTTTCCAAACGCTGATATCCAGTACGTCTTCCGCCCCAATCTGATAGGCGGGATCTGTAGTGGCCGCGATAGGATCAGGCTTGGCATTCACAACAGGATCGGCTGAGTTTCGCGACGACGTTGCGGGAACTTCTTTTTTGCCTTTGTTCTGGTCTTGTTGCGCCGCCCGGGAGTTCCCTGGGCCCGCGAGCAGAATCGCGACAGCGAAAACAATCGCTCGAAGAATCGCGTCACTTCTCATTTTCGCCATCCTCATTCTTCCTCACTTTTCTCTATTCTCTCTCCGCGTGGTTAGAGCCGTCCAGGCCCAGTTGCTTGAGCTTATAAAGCAAGGCTTTATAACTAATCTGCAGTTCACGCGCGGTGCGCTTGCGGTTCCAGTGTGTGCGTTCCAATTGACTCAGGATCAAAGTACGTTCCGCGTTGCGCGAGGCCTCCCGCGCCGCTTCCTTCAGGGAACGGACGGGTTCGGCGTCATCGCGCAAAATTCTTGAAGGTTTCGGAATGGGCACGGAACTTTTCAATGGTTTCCCGACCGAAAGATCATGCAGGGCCAGATGTTCCTCGCCCAGCGCCACCATTTTGCGCGCCACATTTTCCAACTCCCGAATGTTTCCCGGCCAGGAATATTCCAGCAGCAATTGTATCCCATCCGGAGTGAGCTGCGGCTCCGGCCGCGCGAACAACGATGCGTATTTCTTCAAGAAGAAATCGAGCAGCGCGGGAATATCTTCTTTTCGATTGCGAAGCGGGGGCAGGCGAAGGTGAACTCCGTTGATGCGGTAATAGAGCTCTTCGCGGAAACGTCCGCGGTGCATTTCGTCCTCAAGATTGCGTGTGGTGGAGGAAATTACGCGGACACTTTGACAACCGGCAGAGGGATTGCCGCTTCCATCCGGCAGCAAATTCAGCAGCCGCGCCTGACTGGCGGATTCCAGGTGACTGATCTCGTCCAAAAAGAGGGAGCCGCCATGGGAAGCATCTTCCTCCTTGCTATTCCCGCCCGTTTGCAAGTGGGCCACGAGAGATTCCGAGGATAACCCGGCGCAGCCGTATTTTACAAAGGCTTCGTTCCACCGCCGGGACAGCCGATGAATTTCCAGCGCGACGACTTCTTTCCCCGTCCCACTCTCCCCAACCAGCAAAACGGGAATCTCCGTGGGGGCAATGTCCGCAATCGTGCGCTCCAAGGCACGCATCGCGGGACTCGTGCCGTGGACGAAATACTGGCTCAGACCAGCGCGTACGCCAGCTGTACCAACCGACAGGAGGTCTTCGTCAGCCTGTATTACCATTCGGCACCTTGGAGCATAGTACGCCCAGTATTCGCTAGGGATGAGTAGCCATGTTTCAAGAGCAACGTATGGGCCAAGAGGGAGTCGCAGTGAAAGACAGGTTCGGATTTCGCTTAAAAGCTTATTTGTGAATTAGTTACAAGACTTATGGATCTTATCTATGTCCGTCTGTTTTCTATTATTGGCAGGGTCCACTGATTCCACAATGTGGCAATACCTTTCCACAATTTAACCATTGTCCCAGAAATTGCATTTATACTTAATTGAATGAATGACTTAGAGGTTATCTCCCAATTCCCAAGGCGGTTTCCTGAGCAGATCACGTTATGCCGATACGAGGACTCCGTTTTCCCCATAATATCGGCTATTTTTCCTCGATCGAGCCATGCAAGCGCTCGCGTTGTGCCCTGGCGTCCAGTTTGGAGGACTTTCCCGGCGATTTGGGCGGTCGGGCCGAGGGTCAATTCGCAGATACTGCTGGCCGATCCGACTGACTGGCGTGTCCATTAGCGCTGCGCTTGGGGGGCAATCCCGCGCGCCTGATCTTGTAAAGTAGTGCGCGATAGCTGATTCGCAAAGCGCTTGCGGTTCGTTTGCGATTCCAGCGATTGGCTTCGAGGACATTGAGGATGATTTTTCTTTCCAGGTCATGCACGGCTTGCCGCGTAACTTTTTTCAGATGAATTTGCCCGCCTGGCAGCAAATCCTGAGCGGGGTGAGTGTGTTCCCAATTCAGTAATTCGGAGGAAACCGCGTCTTCCGAGCCCAGGATTACATACCGTTCGATCAGATTCTCGAGTTCGCGGATATTGCCGGGCCAAGGGTGCTTTTCGAGCAAAATCATGACGGCGTGGGACAATGGCTTGGTGGGAACCTTGTGGCGCACGCTGTGACTTTCCAGGAAATGCGCCACCAGATCGCTTATGTCTTCCGATCGTTCGCGCAACTTGGGCATCTCAATGCTGACGACGTTGATTCTGTAAAATAAATCCTGCCGGAATCGCCCTGCCCGGATTTCACCCTCCAGATTGCGGTTGGTTGCGCAGATCACGCGAATCTGAACTTTGCGATCTTCCTGGCCGCCAATTCTGTTGAATTGCCCATCCTGCAACAGCTGCAGCAATTTCGCCTGCAGAGACATATCAATTTCATCTATGCCATCCAGAAAGAGCGTGCCGCCATCGGCCAATTCCACGCGGCCGGGCTTCATCGCGTGCGCCCCGGTGAATGCACCCTTCTCGTATCCGAATAGTTCACTTTCCAGCAGCGCACCAGGAATGGCGGCGCAATTCACTTTTATGAAAGGGGTGTTGGGCGTTGCCGAAAAATTGTGAATGAAGCCCGCCAGCAAGCCTTTGCCGGTGCCGTTGTCACCCAGAATCAGGATAGGCACTCCGGAAGCCGCGACCTTATCAAGTTTCTGTCGAATCGCTTTCAGTGCAGACGAACGCCCGAAAATGACACTGTCGGGAGGAAAGATTCCCGACCGGTCACCCGGCATTGGTCTCGAATTGGTCCGCGTTATCATGTGGTTTAGCAAGCTAAGAACCTCTGCCGTGCTGTTTATCATTTGCACACAGCGAGCCAAACTTTTTATGGCATGAAGAAAGCATTGGGAGACTTCCTTCTCGATTCATTCGGAGCCATCTCCCGTCAAATCAGATGCTTAACTTTAATTTGGGTGTAGGACTACTGGAACCACTGCCAATCTCAAGGCTGTGGGAAAATGCGAGGAAAGGAAAATAATTTCTCATAAGGTTCAGCAATGTTCCAAGTTGGTAGGATGTCGCCGGGTGCCCAGTGGGTCATGTACTGCCCGCCGCCTCGCGAAACACCTTGGCTCTCGGAAGGCTGGCATTTACAAAGGTTTATCGATTGTGGAAATTCCGCACCCGCATTTTCAGACGCTGTGTGATTCTCCCCCTCTTCTAGTACGCCTCACCGCGAAAGTCGTGGATGGATTCACCGCATAATGGATTCCTTAACCGTTTCAAGATCATAGCTAATTTTCAGAACGGCTCAAATGCGGGCGGTTCAAACTCATTCCTATTGCATCCGCGCGGCTGTAGGCATACGATGCCGCCAAGGCCAAGGCATCTATCCTCCCACGCAGGAGGTTCAACCCATGAAAGTTCTGGACCTGATTCAATCGAGGCAAGAAATTTTCTCAATACGAGACGACGCCACGGTGCATCAAACCGCTTGCTATCTCCGCGAACATCAAGTGCGTTCGGTCGGAGTGCTCGACAGCGCGGCACGGCTCGTTGGCGCCGTTTCCCAAAGCGACATTTCCGACAAAGTCGCGGCGGAGAATAAGTCCGCCGCCTTGATGCGCGTAAGTGAAATCATGTCGAAGGATCTGGTGGTGGTCCGGCCGGAATATTTATTGGACGAATGCTTGCGCTTGATGGAAAAGAATGGCGTTTTTCATCTGCTGGTGGAAGAGGAATCCGGGCGATTTCTCGGGATGATCTCCGTGACGGACCTGCTGCAGGTCATTTCTTCGGACCACAAGGCTCGGGCGGACATGTTCGAGGCGTTCGCATTTCCCCAGCGGTAGATACAGTCCTTCAGTAAATAGCGCCCCAACCGCTACAATTATATTTTTATAAGGTGCTTCATTAACTGGTGCAGGCGCTTGCGCGCCTCCTGCCCCATGACCGTAAACTCGATGCCCATTCCTTTGCGCGGCTGGCAATCGCGCACGATAGCTCGGGCACGCACATCACCGCCGGGAATTTCAAAAATCAATTTGATGGTGTCGCCATTGGGCGGGGGATCCGTCGTGGAAATAAATAGACCTCCAAGAGCAAGAACGCCGACCCGGGAAACTTTGCGAATCCCCGCGTGCTCCCAAGCCACGAGCATGCCTTTCGGCAAACCTACCCGCGTGTACCGGCGTATTTTCTTTTGTGGTGGCATTGGCCGCTGTAAGTAAGAGACTAACCTGTTCCGGGACGCGGAAGAAACGTAATCGAATGGGAAGGTTGTCTTATCAGAAACTCTGAACATGAGGGTTGCGGGCTCTACTTCTAAACTGAACGCTTTGCTCCCGCGAAGGTAAACGTGAAGCGTGGAGCCCGCCCAATCCTTAGGATCGGCCAAAAACGGCATCGCCACCTTCTATCGGTTTAGTCATGTTGACATTTCGGTAAGAGAGGCATAGGCTTCGCCCATTTGATGAAGGGGTAAGAAATGCCCAGCCCGCAGGACGAACCACTCAAAATAACCTATGGCGTGCGCGATCCCTCCCAGGTGGCCGGGAGCGCATTGGAAACGCTGCGGGCCGCTGGATTACACATCGCCCCCATCGCTTATCACGCGTTCCCCAGCCTGCTTTCCGAGCAAGTCAAAGCAACAGCGCCCGAGCCCAGGAAGATTGCCGGGAAGGACGTGGAAAAGCGAGCCGTGTGGATCGTGCACGGCATGGGGCAACAAATTCCATTCGAGACGTTGGACGGCCTGACCGAAGGAATCCTGAGAGTGGTCAAACTGCCACCAGGGGCGCCGGGAGTGCATGTGTCGGCTTGCTCAATTCGCGTGGGGGAGGAAGTGTTGCAACGCGTGGAGATGGAAGTCGGCAGCGACGACGGCACGAAAGCCTTCGAGTTGCATCTCTACGAAGCCTACTGGGCGCCGCTCACTGAAGGAGTTGCGAACCTGCGCGACGTCACAGGTTTTCTGGTAAACGGCGCGCTGCGCGGCATTCTAAATTCTTTCAAGATGTTCAAGCGCGCCATGTTCGGGGAGGTCTGCGAATTCAAGATTCGGAAGCGCGTGCCGGTGGAAATCTCCGCGGTTCTTCTGGTGCTAGCATCGCTGGCGGCAATGAACGCCGTGATCGTGGCGGCCACGGGGAAAAGGCTTGGAATTATTAATGTCCCGACCGGCGATACGACGAGCATCTGGAAAATGGTGACAGCAATGGGCAGCGCGGTGAGCGCGCTGGGAATTACTCTGGGGGCAATATTATTTCTGGCGGAATTGTGCAAGTCGGGCCAGGCGACAGGCTTCCGGCAAAAGCTATTGACCTGGATATCGTGGTTGGGAACGATGGTCACCGCCGCGGGGATTGTGGTGGCAGCCCCTTTTTTCCTGATTGCCCTCTGGCCGAAACTTGCGCCGGCGTGGGTGGACACACTGCAAACGCCGCAAATACAGTTCCTCTCAACGACGACCATCTTGATCGCTCTCGCGCTAATTGGGCTGGCGATGATGATGCGCGCAGGAAATAGGTCGGTTGCGGTAAAACCAGCGAAGGGCATATTTCTTTTTACGCTTCTGGTTTTTGCGCAACTGTTGCACCTGGCCGCGATCTTTGGCCTGGCCATGAGTTTCTTCGGACTGCAGTACGCGTGGCTGCAATGGCTGAACTGGGCGGCCGGCATTCGCGGCTTTCTGTCGTCCCCATGGTGGGTATGGCCTTTCCTGATTTTTCTGAGCGCTCAGATTCGGACTCTGATGGTGGAGTACGTGGGCGACGTGGTGATCTACGTGACGTCCAACAAGATTGACCGGTTCAGCAATGTGCGGCGGGAGATTAAAGATGTCGCCTACAAATCCTTGTCGGCCGTGTTCCAGGCCATGACGGCGGATGGAAAGCACTTTGAATATGAGAAGGTAGCCATCGTCGGGCATTCGCTGGGATCGGTGATCGCGTACGACACGCTAAATCGGCTCATTAACGAAGACCGGATGTCTGGTGGAAAGATGCGCATTGCGGAACGCACCTGCCTGCTGGAAACCTTTGCGTCGCCGCTGGACAAGGTCGCTTTCTTTTTTACCATCCAGGGGAGTGACAGCTTTCAGATTCGAGAACAACTTGCGGAGTCCGTTCAGCCACTGCTCATGAATTACAAATACCGGCCCTACCCGTGGATCAACGTGAGATCGCCGAACGACATTATTTCCGGCGAAATGTATTTGTACGATTGGCCACTTCCAAACTCAACGACGGGAAAGCCGCCTGCGGGGTCGGGCATTCCTGCGGGTTATCAACACGTGATTGATAAAATTGATCCCGATGCGTCAGTGGCTTTGGTAGCGCACGTGGATTACTGGAAGAATAAGCTGGTGTGGAAAGAATTGTATGAGAAGGTGACCGAGTCCCTGTAGCCTGAATTTTTTCCCCGAGCGATCCAATTTGTCGGTCCTGTGGCCGAGAGAGGGACTTGGTAACGCCGGCGTCCGGCCGGCGTTACCAAATTCAGGACTGCACTGTGTGGCGAGATTGCCGTGATTACGGCTGAATCTCGTATACCTGCAATGCCAGTTTCGCATCCGGTTTACCCTTGCCGGAAACAGCGATGTAGAGCCGATTCAGTTCGGGCACGAAGATGGAAGTCTTGGCGCGGTAGCCCGTGGTGACGTCCGCGACGTGCGCGTAATGATCGGCGTCGAGCTGCTGCATGATAGCCGTGGTTTCCGTGCCGGTGACGTAGATTCGCTTGCGCGCGACATCAAACCACATGTCATCGTGCATCTCGGCGGTAGGAAGCGTGGCCACCACCTTGCCCGTATCGGTGTCGTAGACGAAAAATTTGGCCGGCTTGCGCGTGGCGATAAACACGCGGTGATTGGGTTCATCGAGAACGATGGCATTGGCGGTTTGCGCGTCGGGCACGGGCCACTGGGAGATCAGCTTGCGCGTGGTCAGGTCCACGACTCCCACCTGATCGGCTCCCGTGAGATTGATGTACATTTTCTTGCCTGCGCGGTCAATGGCCATGGCTTCGGAGTGACTTCCGGGCAGCGGGATCGTGCCAACCAGTTTGAACGCCTTGGTGTCAATAATATTGATCACGTGAGTCTTGTTGTTCGGATCGTCCCCGCCGCTCTCCACGTAATAATATTGCTCCACGGGATTATATACGGCGCCATCCACGCCATTGGGAAGCTTGATGGAGTTGAGGATCTTGTACGTCTTTCCGTCCACCAGCGCCACTCGCCCGAAGCCGTCGCCATCGGTGACGATGACATTGCCATCGGACAAAACGACAGCGGCGTGGGGCTGCCCAAAACCTGCGATGCTGTGAAGATGCTTGCCTTCGAGGTCAAACACTTCCACGGTTTTGTGGTCCTCCGAAGTGAGGAACAGTCGCTTCCCCTGGAGATCCACCGCGAAATGATCGAAATCGCCGGTAAATCCGGGCAACGGCGTGGTGGTGACCAGCTTGAGCGGCGGCTTGTCCTGCGCGCCGGAGGTCAATGCAAATGCAAACATTAGGGCGAAAAGTATTCCCAGCGATTTTTTCACGTGGCGATCTCCTTGGAGGAAGCTTTGCATATTGCCCTGCGCATAAACCGTATCCCTACAACCTTAATGGCAGGTGAAAGAAGTTCGCCCCCGACCAGGGACGGCCGGGGGCGAAGTGGAACCGCGCTAGGTTTTTTCCTTAGAAAATGACCTTCACGGCAAATTGGATTTGGCGTTCCGGAGTGGTGGTCTTCAGCAGGACACCCGCCAGTCCAGGATTTTGTGCAGGAGGTAAAGTTGGTGAAAGTGATGTTCCGTCGGCTCTGAAAAGGTCTGCATTGCCGTCTCCAGGTCCTGGAGGCGCGAAGTTGGGATGATTGAGAATATTAAACATTTCCGCGCGGAACTGGACGTTGAAGGTCTCCGAGATCCGCTTGACTGGATTGTTCTTGAAAACGGAGAAATCCAGGTCTGTGACTCCCGGCCCGACCAAAATGTTCCGGCCCGAATTGCCGCGCAGATTGAAACATTGTGGGTAATTTATGCAGTTCGTCTGCCAGAAGGCGGAGTTGCTGGGTGCCGTGGGAACTGCGAAACACGCCGTCTTGATGTAATTGGAAGGGTTGCCAGGATTGGTGAGCGTAGAGCAACCTGAGCCGCCCAGTCGATTTGGGAAGGCAAAGTCATCGCTGCTGAGCGTATTCGCAGGATCGCTTCCTGTCCCCCAAGTGGGGGTGAAGGGCACGCCGTCGTTGGCCGTGAAGATCATTCCCAGTTCCCATCCGTCCGCCAACCAGCGGCCGGGCCCGGAGAAGGATTTCGGCGTGGGAATGTCCCAGGTGCCATTGATGACCACCGTGCGCGTAACGTTAAAATCGGACGGTGCGCGGGTCAAACCCATATCAAACCAATTGAGGCTGGAAATGGAATTGCCAAAGGCATCGCCCGCCAATGTCGCTGAGCTGGTGTCCATGCTTTTGCCATAGGTAAAGGTGCCTTGCACCTGAAAACCATGGCTCATGCGCTTGGCCAGCTGCATTTCCAGAGCATTGAAATAGGAGCGCCCTTGATAAAACATCCCGCGAATCGAGCCGAATTTCGAGTTGATCGGCGCGTCGCCCGGTAACCAAATATACCCGGCGTCGGTCTTCGTCGGCAGAGCTAGGTTGGCTTCATCCACTCGAAACGGCTGATGCACGCCGCGCGATCCCACGTAGGCGACCATAGCCGCCACGTTCGGAGTGAGCTGATATTGAAGGTTGAGGTTCCACTGGGTAACGTAATTACGCTTGGGATTGGATTCAATGTAGGTGGAGCGTCCCGATGTGACCGGCAGCGGTGAAGGCGCCGTGTAAAAAGAGTTAGGTGCGGGAGAGTTGAGCGAGGCATAGGTAAAAAACGGCGCAGCCTGTGTCTCGAGCAGAACGATCTGATACGGAAGAGGCAGCACGTCGAATAATCCAGCGCCGCCGCGAACGGCCAATCTTCCGTTGTGGAAGGGATCCCAGGCAAATCCCACCCGTGGCTCAAAATTATGAAGGGTTGGGTTGGAGAAGAGCGGGCCAGTACCGGAACATTGCCCCGGGACCATGACGCCGCACACGGGCAGTGGGTCGGTCAGGTTGCGGAGATTCAACATTTTGCCGTTGATTTCCGTCGGCACCGTGGCCATCTCGTAGCGCAAGCCCAGATTCAGAGTCAAGTTGGATCGCATCCGCCAGTCATCCTGCAGGTAAGCGCCAAAGATGCTCTGGCGAAAATCGCGCGGCGTGAGCGTGCTGGCGACTCCTCCCCCAAACTTAGTGGGTTGATTCTGCAGAAACGATGAAAGACTCGGGAAGTTCCAGACTCCATTGGGATCGGTTAGGGCGGTGGTATGAAGCATCATGCGCTCGAAGGCTACTCCGAACTTGACGGAGTGCGTGCCTTTGGTCCAAAAAGCGTCGTCGTATCCCTGGTAGGAATTCCAATCATACAAAAACGTAGGGAGTCCGCCGACACCACCCGTCATGGCACTCAAGCCTCCATTAACATAAACCACGGACGCATCACGGCCGGTAAAGGCACCCAAGGTAGTGTCAGCCGCCGCCGGATTGAGGGCCTTAAAACTGGAATTGTTATTCACGAATTCATGGTTGAAGCCAAAGCGGGCCGAATTCATGAAACTGGAGGTAAAACTGTGAGTCTCCTCGGCGGCGAGGATCTGCCTGGCCGACTGAGTTTCCAGCAGAACATTGCCCATTGAATCGGGCGAATTGTAGGGCGACTTGTCATACAAGTAGGTGCCAAAGATGCTGTCCTTGTCAGAGAACTTATGATCAATTCGGGTCGTGAAAAAGTTCTCGCTGACCACTTGTTGACCGGCGTACGTGAAGAGACAGGTATCAGCAAGGCATGCCGGGTCAGGCAAAGGATAAAGCGCAAGATACTTTTTCACATTGGCGTCTACCGTTACGGGGCCGCTCAGGAGAACTCCATTTCGGGCGTAGATCGATGGAACGGTCAGGGGTGTTGCAATGCCCTTGGACTGGCGGTTCCCTTCATAATCCGCAAAGAAAAAGGTGCGATTCTTAATGATCGGCCCGCCGATGGTGCCGCCAAACTGATTTCGCCTGAACTCCGCCTTCGGCTTGGTGAGGTCTTGTTCAAAGAAATTCTTCGCATCCAGCGCGCTGTTGCGCAGGAATTCGTAGGCGCTGCCGTGAAAGGTATTAGTTCCCGAGCGCGTAATCGCGTTGACCACGCCGCCGGACGTCTTGCCGTACTCGGCGGAATAATTGCTGGTAAGGACGGAGAATTCCTGAATGGCGTCCACGCCCATATTGCCGCCCATCACGCTGCCGGGTGCGCCGTTGGCGTAATCGTTCAGGCTGATGCCGTCGAGGCGATAATTATTTTGCTGCGGGCGCGCGCCGGAAATGGTCAGCTGCTGGCCGAAACCGCGATTGCCGCGGTCGGCCCCGCTGGCGAAGCTGGGCTGCGTCTGGATGGTGGACACGCCGGGCTGCAAGGCGGCCAGGTCCGTCCAACTACGGCCGTTCAGGGGCAATTCGCGCACCGTGGTTGCGCCGACGGTGGCGCTGATATCGGAACTGGTGAGCTGGACCGTGGGCGCCTCGGTGGTTACCTCGACGCTGTTGGCGACCGCGCCGATCTGCAACGCCAGGCTGAAGACGGGCTGCGAGCCCACGTTAATGGTGATCCCTTTCTTGACCTCGGTGTTGAATCCGGTGGCGGAAATCGTGACTTCATATTCTCCCGGCAGCAGGTTGGCAGCGGAATAAAATCCGTCCGCATTGGTTGAGACTTCCCTGGTAACGCCGGTAGCCGAGTTCCTAATGACGACATTGGCGCTGGCGACAGCCGCGCCGGAGGGATCCGTAATTGTGCCGGAGAGCGTTCCCCCGGCTACCTGTGCATATAATGGCCGCAAATTCAAAAAGCAGAGCCCGACAATCCACACAAATAAAACGACCCGAATGACCCTTGGATTCATTAGCACCCACCCCTTTTTGGTTTTCGAAAAATAAATCCGATGCCCGCACGCAGACACCCCTAGCGCATGTTAAAACAATGCAACTATTTAAAGCTGTAAATTGAGGGCATGATTATGCGAACGGAGCAAAGTGTCAAGCGATTTTTTGTTAATTTGCGGAAAGCGATAGCAGAAAAAAAGGGGCCATCCGCCGGGAGCCTGACGAGGCGGCCCCGAAATGATGGGATTAGCGCGTCACCGAACCGAGGAGCAGGTTGAAGGCGGCATCTTCCGCAAAGGCTCGGAAATCCCGGTCGCGTGTTAACAGTGAGATGTCCCGATCCATGCAGGTTTGGGCAATGAGCGCATCACCGAGTCGCGCCTTGCGGCGTTTTGCCAGCACCCTGGCCCGCAAGGCCCCCGCGCGATTCCAGTAACCGGGTTCAATTTCGATCAAAGGCAGCTCGGATAAAGTTTCGGCAACGTCCGGCGGTAGTTTGGGATCGCTGAGCAATTCGGTTAGCACAACCGGGACCATCAACACTTGGCGGTCTTCCAGCGCCTTGTCGAGCAATTCGGTATCCGCGCCCCGGCCACCTTCCAGAAATGCAATCCAAGTGCTGGTATCTGCCGCAATCACCGATCCGCCTTCAACTCCGCCGCGGTGCGCGAAAAGCGGACCTTGCCTTTCATCTGGCGGAGACGAGCATACGCCTGCGAAGCGGCAATAATTTCCAATCCGGCACGGACGGTCTGCGTGACCCCGGCGCCGCTGGCGTGTTGCGCTTTCTTGAGCAGCTCTGGAGGGACTTCCACGGTGATCTTGCGTGCTGTGCTCATAATGCAGAATTTTACCATACTGAGTACCAGCATTGAGTATGGTATTTCCCGCGCATGCGCCTTTTCGTGAACGAGATTGTACGTGCCGGTAGGATGGGCTTTAGCCTGTCTGGTTTTGAATTTTCGCGAGGACGGAACGGAAGGCAGGCTAAACAGGCCGCGGAACAAATCGAGTAGCACGGGTACTCTTGCCTGTGCGATTTTTGCAATCGTGCATGAATCCGTGACCCATCCGCAGCCCACGACCCCGCACCGGCAATAGTGCCTCTGCTACCAAAACCTGATCCGAACCCACAATTTATTCCGTAAACACAATGCCCACCGCCGTGCGGTCTTTCTCGGGATCCGGTTCAATGCGCACGACGTAACCGCGCAGGCGCACGGGGCTGTCCGAGGAGCCGCCGATGCCGGGATTATCGAGCTGGACTTGCAACTCGGATTGCAGCTTGGGGCAGTGGCCCAGGTAGATCAGCGCGCCGTGCAAGGTGAGGTCGCTGATAACCGTTTCTTCCTCGAAGGCGTGGCCGGAATCCGTGAGCCCGGTAACGCGCGCACGGAAATTAGCGTCGCGGCGAAGTCCCTCGCGGACGGATGGAATCACCACTTCCAGTTGTTGCTGGCCGAGATTCATCACCATGCCTTCGGCGGCGGCCCAGACATTGGCGCATTGCTGGCGGGCCTCGCGCAAGGTGGCATCCACCATTTTGTCGGTCGAGTCGGGATCGTGATGAAACAAGACGAGGTTTTTAACTCCGGCTTCTTTAACGATTCTCACGCCTTCAAGCCACGACGAGTGTCCCCAACCTTTGCGAGTGGTCGCCAATTGTTCGGGAGTAAACTGCGCATCGTTAATGAAAACGTCGGCGCCTGCGGCAAGCTCCAGCAGACTCTTGTCAAGCTTGGGATCGCCCGGCTCGTTGTCGGTGGCGTAGACAATCGTTCCGGCGGAAGTTTCAAACCGAAATCCAAGGCAGCCTTGCGGATGGTTCAGCCATTTGGCCGTCACGCGCGCGCCCGGCACCTGAAATTGTTCCCCGCCGCTGACTTCGGTGAATTCACGCCGCGCGGACATGGCGCTCAAGTCCACCGGAAAATAAGGGTATGCCATCTGGGCTTCAAACACGCGTTTCAGGCTGTCCGCGCCCAGATACTCCGAACGAAAACTATAAAAATGCAAACGGTTTTGTTCCGCGTACAAGGGAGAAAAAAATGGAATCCCTTGAATATGGTCCCAGTGATAGTGGGTAACAAAAATATGCGGCTCGATCCTCTCGGAATCCGGCGAAGACTCGAGATGTCTCCCCAACATGCGCAGACCCGTGCCGCAATCGAGGATTACGCGCACGCCGGCTGGAGTGGTGAGCTCAACACAGGCGGTGTTTCCGCCGTAGCGCCATGTCGCTTTATCCACCGTGGGAGTGGACCCGCGTACGCCCCAGAAACGCAACTTGGCCACGCGGTCTTGTGCGATCTTTTGGGAAGGCTTGGCTAGGGGCTCTGCCGCGATGGAAGATGTAGTTGGCACGAAGGTCGAGTTGAAAGCAATTTTTATACTAGGGAGCGTATAGGAGTAAGTCAATTAGCTTTGGGCGAATGTGTGCGTGAACAGAACGCGTCACTTTTCGGCGAACCCTTCATGTTCAACTGTCCATTCCAATGGTCTGCCGCTACAATGGGCTCGATGCACGTGCATGCGCATGGTCCGGGTCACGCTCATGATCAGCATGGTCCCGCGGGCGGCCATCCGCACCTACCCGCGGGAATTGCCAGCGGAGTGCTTGCGGGAGCCGTGGCCGCAACCTTGCTGCTGGTTGCCGCGGAACTTGCGGGCGGCTATTTGGGCCATTCCATTTCTCTGGTCAGCGATGCCCTGCACAATCTCTCCGATATTCCAACGATGCTCATTTCCTGGATCGGGCTGCGCTGGGCCGCGCGTCCCGCGGACCACGAACGCACCTACGGATATCAACGCGCCGGTGTTTTAGCCGCATTCACCAACGCCATCCTGCTCATACTGGTGGGGGTGGGACTTTCCTACGAAGCCTTTGAGCGTTTTCGGCATCCGGTGGACGTCCACGAGGGATGGATGATCTGGGTTTCGCTATTCGCTCTGGCCGTTAACGGCGGAATCACGCTGGCTCTGGTCAGCAGCCGGCGGGATATTAATCTTCGCAGCTTGCTGCTGCACAATTTTGGCGACGCGATATCGAATATCGGCATTCTGATCGGAGCTCTGGCGCAGTGGCTCGATCCCGCGATTGGCGTGGCCATCGCCGCGATGGTTCTGTGGTCCACCAACGGCCTGTTGCGTGAAGCCGGCAACATCTTGCTCGAAGGCTTGCCGAGAGGCATTCGGCTGGAGTCCGTCGCGCGTTCCGTGCTCGGAGTTGCCGGCGTTCAGGAAGTTCATGACATTCACATCTGGACGATTGGCACCGATCTGGTGGCGCTCTCCTGCCACGTCCGCATCCCGGACATGCACATGGACGAAAGCGAACAAATTCTGCGAACCATCCGCGAAAGGTTGGAAACGGATTTTCACATTACACACACCACCATTCAGTTTGAGCGGGCAGGATTGCCACAAGACTCCGTGTACCATATGCCGTTGCCGCTGCGGTCCGAAAAATAGTCCCGGCGGGCCGGACCTGCAAGGATTTGGCGGTTTTCACGCAGACTCTTTAGCCTCTTCGGCTTCAGCGGCTAAAGCCCGCTGTCAAATAGATCTAAATGTCCGAGCTGAAGCTCGGACCTCCTAGGAATGGAAGCAACCCATCTCGGGCAATGGCCGGCACCTCCCTCCCTTCCTTTACTTCCTTTCCCTCCCTTCCCACGTCCGGCGGCATGTGTTATAAACGTCCCGCGGTGGTAATCCCCATGGATGCGCGAAGAACACCTAGTGAGCCGGGTTCCGAAGAGCAGAAGCAAACTGTGGAGCATGCCCTGAATTACTGCCCGGTTTGCTCGCAGCGGCTGGAGCCCAAGCGGTGCAAGCTGGTCTGCGCGGAATGCGGATATTATCTGTCCTGCTCGGATTATTATTGAAGGCGCATACAGGCCCGGGCGGCGCCAGGGGACGAAATTCAAAAAAGAAATCTTGTCAGGAGGAAGGCCAGTGGCTCTGAAAATTACGGATCGCGTGGTGGATGGAGTGGCGGTGGAAGTACTCGAAGGACGCATCGTGCTGGGAGAAGAGAGCAACGCGTTGCGGGAGAAAGTAAAGTCGTTGCTGGCTTCAGGACAGAAAAAGATTGTCCTGAACATGGACAACGTCACCTATATTGACAGCTCCGGGCTCGGCACCCTGGTCGCCTCGCACACCAGCGCGCGGGCGCAAGGCGCACTCCTGAAGCTCTGCAATCTGGGATCAAAATTCCAGGAAATCCTGCAGGTCACCAAGCTGGTTACCGTGTTTGAAGTGCTGCCGACGGAAACCGCGGCAATCGCCAGCTTCGCAAAGTAGTTTCGTTTTTTTGGAAATTGATGGCATCGCCGTTTTTTTTTCGGCGATGCCATTGTTTTTGGGGGCGTGGGCACGGCAGTGCCGTGCCCCTACAATTGCGCTTCCACTAAAATGCATCGCTTGGAATCACCATTCATCTATCACTA
>Ga0207024_10010_pt1 | contig 67635 bp, 60 predicted proteins | sample Alteio_BWMinCont_44_FD_153470 | JGI IMG/M metagenome (GOLD analysis project Ga0207024, IMG submission 153470) | Enriched cells from forest soil in Barre Woods Harvard Forest LTER site, Petersham, Massachusetts, United States -... | ecosystem: Environmental > Terrestrial > Soil > Temperate forest >...
GGACGAGAAATTTAGAAGAAGTCCGCATCCGAAAAAACCTCCGTGGAATCATTTATGGAATTTTGACCATATTCCGGTGGGCTCCAAGTAGAGCCCACACCCGATTAAAAAAACTAATTCCCGCCACCGGTCGCGAGATCTTCGCCGCTCGCCAGGGTAACTTTCTGAATCCAGATTTCCGGCGAGCCGCTCTTTGTGGGATAGCCGCCGATGGTGAGCGTGTCGCCCGGTTTGATCACACTCTTGGACCAGCCGAGGCGCGACAACCGGTTAGGACTGGTGAGCTCGCCCTGCCAGCTGACTACCTTGCCGTCGTCACCCTTCACATCCATTACGATAATGACGTGTGGATTCACAAACTGAAAATCCGTGATGGTGCCTTTCACGGTCACTGTCTTATTGGTGTCGTAATTCGCTGTCCCATGATGCGCGAACGCAACTCCGGCAAAAAGTAAAAAGCCGGCAAGCAGGGCAAAACATACCCTTCGTGTAGTTCTCAAGAGGATCCTCTCCGGTGCAAATTTCAAAATTCCTGCGGGCTCCCGTTCCTGACAGCAGAAAAAACAAGCAGCGTCCGCACCCTATTCTTTATTAAGTTATCAAAGAAATTAGACAGCGTCATAACTAATTATATGCTTCCCTAGGAAAGTGTGCGATACGCTGAACATAAGGATTGACCCCCTTTGCGGCGTGGCGTATATACTCCCCAGCTGAGCGATAACAACAGCCTTATCCCGTCGAAAGCGTTCCTGAATCGAGATTTCCTGGAGGACATTTATGCGTCGAATGGCGTTTGTGGTTCTGGCAATTGGTGTGGGTTGCCTGGCCGGATTTTTGCTGGCGAGCAATCCGCGGACGGTTTTTGGGCAGGGCGGCGCGGTCAGCGTTGCTGCGATTCCCAGTCAAGTGGGCGGCCAGGATACGTTCGGGCCGTATGACATTGACAAGAATTGGCCGGCAAACATCAGCACGTTGCCGGGAAATGATGCCTGGACCTGGGGCGCAGGGCAGGGCATTTACGCCGAAAATCCGAATCGCATTTTTTTACTTTTTCGCGGTGAGTTGCCCAACATCAAGCGTCCCGCGGCAAAACTGATTCCCGATTTCGGACCGAGCTTGATTTTTCCGATCGGCCGTTTGCCGTGGCGCGACGCGACCATCTCGTCCTTGCCTGGAGCCGGCGGCACGGGTCAGGATCCTGACGACGGACCGAAGCTGTGGATGGAAGGAAAGGGAGTCGTGGGCGTGGACGCCAAGTGGGAACACTGCCTGACGATTGTGGACGCCAAGGGCAACATCACCGAAACGTTTCCGCAGTACGATCACCTCTTCAAGCGCCCGCACTTCGTCACCATCAATCCTTACGACGCCGAAAAACATATCTGGATCGTGGACGATCACATGCACGCTATTTATGTGTTCACGCATGACATGAAGGAGTTGGTGCAGACCATCGGCACGCCCACGGTGCACGGCGCGGACGGCACGCATTTCAACCGCCCCACGTTTCTTTCGTGGCTGCCGGACAGCACTCTGTACGTCGCTGATGGTTACAACGGCACGCGCGTCGCGAAGTTCGACAAGACCGGAAAATTCCTGATGGATTGGGGCATGAAGGGAACTCCCCCGAACGACAAGCGGCCCTCCTACTTCAACAACGTCCACGGTATCGCGGTTGATCCCGTCACCAAGCATTTGTTCGTGAACGATCGCGGCAACCATCGCGTCCAGGTGTTTGATGACATGGGCAAATATTTGTATGAATGGAGCATGGGCACCGAGCCGTCGGACATTCACCTGCTTTACATCGGCGCCGACCGCATGTTGTGGGCCTATGATCGCGGCACATCGAGGATGCTGAAGTACGATCTACAGGGCCATTTCCTGTACTCCTGGGGCACTTGGGGAGATTTCCCCGGAGGCTTCTGGGGCGTCCACGGATTCAGCGTGGACCAGGACGGCAATTTCTACACCGCCGAAGTGGACAATGGCCGCGCGCAGAAATTTATTCCGCGTCCCGGAGCCAACCCGGCGTATTTGATCAGCCCGCCGATTTATTCGGCTTGGAAGTAAATGAGTTGTTCGCGTGGGCCGGGCGGGGTGCCCGGCTTTCGCGGGCGATTTGAGTTGAAGTGTAGACTAAACCCGCACCCTTTCTGGAGAACGAAAGGGTGCGGCACCCCGAAAATTCAAGCCTGCGTCATGATTTAAGGATGCGCCGCCCGCCCATCACTTGCTGATAGTACGGAGAACTACCTGCCAGCGAAAGTTATTTTTTGTTTTTCAAAAATTGAATCATTGCCGCATTATTTTTCCGCGCCGTTTCAATGTTCGTTGCATCAAGTTTTGTCGTAATAGCTTCTGCCACTCGTGCCACGTCCATGCCGCCAGTCTGCAAAGATGCAGTTTGGAATTGCTTGAAGCTTGATTGGTCACTCCCTATTTTCGAGACGCAGGGTTCAGAAGTGACTATGCTTGCGACATAGCCTGTCTTTTGGCCAGAAACGGTTTCAAGAGGGAATCCCACGACATCGACGGTCAGGTCTGCTTCTTCACTAGAAAAGACTATCTGAACGTCACTAAGGGCACGTAAATTCTGACGAATTCGACTCGCCAATTCAGCCGGAGTTGAATCTTCAACAACCATGTAGATGTTCACTTTTTCGTAGTCCTGTGTATCTATACTTAGTCGTCCACAAGAGTACGTAAGCTGGCTCGCTTGCGCTGCTTTGGTTGCCTTTGCTTCTTTAATGAAGACCCAAGGTACAAAAGCCGCATATTCAGATGCCGTAAGTTTTCCGAGCCCCAGAGACTCGAAATCAGCTTTAGTCATACCGATGAGGCTCTCCGCAGCACTATCGCTCCATGCGGCCATTGGCACTTTGGGTTCAAGTTGCGCCTGCTTGGTCTGAGGTTGAGGCTGCTTGGCTGGAGCGCGAGGTGCGGTGTTGGCTGTTGTGTTTGGTGTCTGCGCCGAAGCGGATAAGATAAGAAAAAACAAGGCGCATGATGGCACGACACAATGGAAAAATTTCTTAGACATAAGCGCCTCCGTCGTCTGCGGTTGGATGGTACGCTGTTTTTGTTCCAAATTCACGCATGAAAAGCGGGTTGGGATGAAGTCATTGCCATCTAGACAAAGTGTAAACAAATGGCGGGTGGCGCACCCTTTGAAGTTTGGTTTTTCAAAGGGTGCGGGTTTAGATTTAGCACGCCACACTTCAGGGTTCGTCCTCAAACATCCCGATCTTAATTGTCAAAGATTGACATACTTTGCCAATGGGGTTATTCTTTGTCTAGAGCCCACTTGCGAGGTTTCCTTTCATGCCCATGAACATCAGTCTTACCCCACACCTGGAGGAGCTGATTCGAGAGAAGGTCGCCTCCGGTTCTTACAACTCCGCCAGTGAGGTTGTTCGTGAAGCGCTGCGCCTGCTGGAACAAGCTGATGAGTTCCGCGCGATGAAAATGCAGAAGCTGCGCGAGGATATACAGGAAGGACTGGAAAGTGGGCCATCATTGGTGTTCGACCCGCAGGAAATCAAAAGTGTTGCTCGTCTGAGGAAATCAGCGAAGCGAGCGAAATAAGTGCCTCCATTCCGCATCAGCCCTCGCGCAAGCGCGGATTTGATCGAGATTTGGAGCTACATTGCGGATGATAGTGCAGCAAACGCCGACGCGTTTGTTGACAAACTGTACGAGATGCTGCAAGTGCTGGGCCGCCAACCCGGGTTAGGTCGCCGCCGCGAGGAGTTGGCTCCGGGGATGCAAAGTTTTCCATTCGGGCGTTACATAATCTTCTACCACGTGATCGCTAACACTATTGAAGTTGTCCGCGTCTTGCATGGCGCCCGCGATGTCGAAAGTCTTTTTGAGGTCCAAACCTAGACCGGGTATTCGCCATTAACCTTTACAGTGTTCTGGCGGGTGGCACAGCCTTCGGGGTTGGGTTTTGGGGTGCCGCACCCTTTCTGAAAGAAGAAAGGGTGCGGCACCCCATTTTTTCCGCTTTTTTTCAGGGACTTTTCTTGAATCCCACGAACCCGCGTGTGCTAATCTTTGCCCAGTCATCTGCGCCACACCAGCAAGAATTTTAGGAGCCGGAAATGAAGCCATTATTCAAGACCGTAGGTCTCGCAATCCTATTTTGCTCATTTACTACCGCCGCGTTCGGCGGAGTAATTTCCGGCACGGTGAAATCTCCTGATGGGGCAGCCTTTAAAGGTGCTTTTGTACGCGCGCAGAGCGCGAAAACCAAGATCACGGTAAATGTGCTGTCTGACCGGAACGGGGTTTACCGGATCGAAAATCTCGATCCCGGCGACTATGCGGTTACGGCGACGGCCTCGGGATACAAGAGTGATCCGCTGCGCGATGTTAAAGTCGCCGGGGACCAGACAACTTCATTGGATATTGCTTTGCAAAAGGGAATGGTCCGTTGGGCTGAGCTTTCCATTCACGAAGGGCAAGCCTTGTTGCCGGAGGGCCCCGGCAAACAGCTTTTGTTTTTCCGATGCATGAGCTGCCATGGCTTGCAGACCAAGATCGCCGCGGTGCGTCGCGATGAGGACGGCTGGCAAGCCTGCCTGACCTTGATGCGGGACCGCGCCAACGGCGTTGGCGATTTGCGAATCACCGATGCCGACGGCGCTGCCATTGTCTCTTACCTTGGCCGAACCTTCAGCCCGGATTCCGATCTTCCTCGTTCCCCCGCGGAACTTCCAGCGTATCCGAAAGTAAAGCACGCCGCGTTCAGCGACGAGGCGATGAAAATTGTGTACGTGCTGTACGATTTGCCGAAGCTGGGCCGCATTCCCTGGGTTGCCTATCCGCAATCCGATGGGAGCGTTTGGATGCCTCATTCCTGGACTGCCGATCAAATTGCCAAGCTCGACCAGAAGACAGGCGAAGTGCAAGAGTTCGACGTTCCGCAGGGCGCACGGCACGCGCTGCACGTTCATTCTGCGCTGAAGGCTCCTGACGGCATGATTTGGTTTTCCGAGGATGCCGCTTGCAAACTCGGGAAATTCGATCCCGAAACGAAGAATTTCAACATCTATTCACCGCCTTTCTGCGAGCCGAAGCCGGACGATGCCCAAACCGGGCGCGGCACGAATTCCATCGGCATGGGCAGCATGAATTCGATTCGTCTCGACCGCTTTGGCAAGATCTGGGCCGGCGGATCGGTACTGTGGCGCTTTGACCCCAAGACGGAGAAATTTATGGAGTTCCCCGAAGCGCGCACACCCTACGGCATCGAGCTCGATAAACAAGGAAACATCTGGTTCGCCGAGTTTCCGCGAGAGGGCATGATCGGAAAGATGGACACGGAAACGCTGAAGATCACCAAGTGGACTCCGCCCACCACCGAGCGGCTCGCAGCGCTCAATAAGAATCAACCCGATGAAAATTACGGCAACAGCAGCACGCATCCCAAGACTTCAGGTCCGCGGCGCATCACCGTGGACTCGAAGGGAATCGTTTGGTTTGGCGAATGGTGGGGAAACCAAATCGGTCGCTTCGATCCCAAAACAGAAACATTCACGGAATTCGCGCTGCCGGACGCGGACCCCACGCCCTATGCCATCGGCGTGGATCGCAACGATTACGTGTGGTATAGCTCCTATGACGATGACATTCTGGGCCGCCTCGATCCCAAGACCGGCACGGTGGTCGAGTTTCCGCTGCCGTTTTCAGGCAACGGTATGAGGGAACTTATTCCGGATAGCCAGGGTCGAATCTGGTTCGGCACGCCGTTCAACAACAAGGTCGGCTACTTCATTCCGCCGGAGCCGGGGAAAATGGCGCAGCGGTAGGGGAATTAACCAGCCCGATCGAAACGTCTTGCTGTGCGAAGTTTTGTGAGGCGTGAAATGCCGGGCCGGGAACTGCGGCATTTGTCTTGGAGGGCCGCAATTCCAAGGAAGGTTCAGCCGAGCTTCCCGACATGCGACTCCAGCAGGCCCCAGGCGCGCTGCCCAACCGTGTCTTTCCAGCGGGCGTAGTAGGGCGTAAGCTTTCCCCGGAATGAAGAAGTGTCCGCTTCGTTGAAGATCATGCCTTGCTGAGCCAGCTTGGTGCGGAATTCGATGTTGAATGCGGCGTTGTCGGCGCGCTGCAAGCGGGCATACTTCATGGCGTTTCGCTCGATGGTTTGCTGCAGGTCCGCGGACAGGCGTTGCCACAGTTTCATGCTGGCAAGAAGATTAAATCCGGACCAGCCGTGATTGGTCATGCTGACATATTTTTGAACTTCATAGAGTTTCATGAATTCGGCGATGGCCAGCGGGTTGGTTTGAGCTTCGGCCGCGCCGCTCTTCAACGTTTCGTACAATTTATTAATGTTCGCGACGACCGGCGAGGCCCCCAGCGCTTTCCAGGCTTCCACATAAATCGGCGCGTCCGGCGTGCGGATCTTGAGGCCTTGCAGATCGTCAACGGAACGGATTGGCCGGGTGGAGCAGGTAATCTGGTGCATGCCATTATCAAAGCATCCGCGCGGAACGGCGTAGAGGCCTTTGGCCATCATTTCCTGGCGCAGATAATCGCCCAGGTCGCCGTCCAGCGATTCAAAGATTTGCGCAGGGTCGTGAAAGGCAAATAACAAACCCTGAACGTTTGTGGCCGGCACCAGATTTCCGATCGAGCCGCCATTCAGCGTGAAGAAATCCAGCTCGCCGCTGACCACCATTTGCAGCGCGGCAGGATCTCCTCCGGGGATTTGATTGTTTTCCGGAAACGTCTGGACCTGGACGCGGCCGCCGGTTTCTTCCTTCACCGCAGCCCACATTTCCACGAGTCGTTTGTTGAGAGGGCTGTCCGCAGGTTGATTGTGAAATTGGCGCAACTCGAAATCGGCTGCGATCGCGCTGCGGGTCAATAGCGTTAAACCGCCAACGGCCAGAGCACTGCCCGTAAAAACTCTTCGCGAAATCTTGTGAGACATTATCCGTCTTTCCTTTGACCTACGCTAACTTCCCATACGAATTGTGTGAGCGTGGTTCGGTAGCACAGGCTTCAGCCTGTGGATTTAAATTGCGCATATGCAAAATCTAAACCCACAGGCTGAAGCCTGTGCGACTAATATGCATACTACCCCATCTGGCTCATTGACCTGCCAAAGTAGAAAGTGGTCGCAGTCTGATCGTCCCATCCAACATTGCATTGCGGCACTGACCATTTTGCCACTTTGGCCGGCTCGGTCACCGCTTTGCCCAGCGCCGGGCATGACAAGCAGTAGGTGCCTTCGTGCGTGCCAATCCAGATCAGGTTGCGGTCAAATTCGACGAACACATTTTCCGTCGTGCCGCGCCACCAGCTATCATAATTGTTGATGTCTCCGTCGCGCGGAGGCACGAACCAGGCCACTTCCTTCGGCGTCATGGGATTCGAGATGTCAAACACGCGCACGCCGGCATTGAACCAGGTAATGACCATGATGGCCGGATTGGAAGTGCCCGGCGCGAGCCAACACTGCGTGTTATGCGAGCCAAATCGTCCGCGCGCCATGCAGAAATCGTTGTACGGCGCATCGGGCGGGGCAGTGGGGCGCGGGAACATGCCGATGATTTTTGGATTCCGGGGATCCTTTACGTCAACCACATACGGCGTGTGGTAATTCTCGCGGCAATCCGCTTCCAACGCTTCGTGAACAGCGACGACTTTATTCTGAAGTTGTGGATGAGCCGCATCGGCGAGCACCGGGTAGCAGGTGTGGAAGGGAATCGTGCCGAACGTATCGAAATCGTATTGCGTGTGCCCGTAGGGCTTGGGATTTTTGATGTCGCTCAGGTCCATGACGTACATACCAAACGCACCGAATCCGCCGTAGCCGATCGTGCCCCCGTCTTCGACGCGCTTGGGAACGGTGATGGCGCCGTGATTTCCGGTCCAGGCCGTGTGATCGCCCGCGAACCGGTATTTCTTGTATTCTTCTTCCTCGCCGATTTTTTGTCCGGGGACCCACCAGCGCGAAACTTCCTGCACGCTCGCGGGATCGGACATGTCCACGATCATCAGCGCGTTGCTGGAGGGGCGCTGGTGATTTTCCAGACGCAACTGATCGGTCCAACCGCAATCGAGGTACGCGTACTTGCCGCCGTCGTAGAAATTGTGGTGTGTGCCGTTGCCTTTTTCCCCGGTGCTGTATTCCTGCAGCAGATTGGGTTTAGTGGGATCGGTGATGTCGTAATTGCGGATTCCGCGCAGACCCTTCCAGGCCAGAACTTTGTCGCGCAATTCCTGGTTGTACTGGCCGAGGGGGTATTCTGGTGACGCTCCTGTAAGAGGCGTTGACGCCGTGCACATCATGATCCACTTCCTGAGTTTCGAGTTATAAACAACCGGTCCGCCAAGCCCGCTGCTTTGGAGAACCCTCTTATTATTTACGAGAACCGGGTTCTTGGCCTCGGTGACGTCAATGAAATCTCCGCGCGAAGGCGCCGGCAAGAGCCGCCGCTTGCCCTTGGCCCACATGGCCATCAGGGGTTCCCCGCCGGCAACGGTGGAGCCGGGCAGGTGCGAGATAATTTCCATGTTATGGATGTATTGTTTTTGGTCGAGGTAGGTCAGCGCGCCCAGCGGGAGGGGAAGTTCCGGGGGCGTATTGGACGTGTATAGTCCCTGCACTTGCGCGCGAGCGCCGAGCGCTCCGGTCAGGCTGGCCGCCGCAGCGCCCAGCACCGCGCCCGCCGTTTTCTGGAGGAGTCCTCTGCGGCTGAGGCTGCTCTTGTCAGTCGAGGAAACCTCACAGAGTTGCTCGATCGAAGCGGAATTCCTACGGTCGCTGGCCATGCCGCACCTCGCTGAATTTAGGACTGAACTTCGGTGAATTCTTCTTTTCCGTGCCGTGAAAGGCAAAAAGAGCCCTCACCCATATGCGGCGAATCATACGCCCATTTCTCAATAGCGCGCACTGCTTGCCGCGAAAATCGTAATTTTTCCGGGATTCAGGAAGCAGGGAATACACACGAAACGCATCCAGGCCGCTCGAATGCGCGATTCACGCGGGCTTCGGTGGATTGTTCAGGCGGCTGAACATGCTCTTGCGCTCAATGCTAAACTAATTCGGCTTCATCATTCCCAATCTGCTATAAGGGCGTAAAGATTCGGGTGTCGCACGGACGAAATCTGGCGTACTGGCCGTGCGTCTTGTATCATGTTGAACGGCAATTTAATTCAATCAGGAAAGGATGTTTCATACCTAACTTATGGACACACGATTTATTGGCCAGCCCCATTCATGGGATCCGCGCCGCCTGTACAGCCAAACGGGAGCGGACTGGCAACAGAGAGTGGATTTTGACAGACTGCGCAAGGAGCGCCTGCAGAAGTTGCGCGCTTCCATGAAGGCGCACGATCTGGGCGCGCTGGTGCTATTCGCAGGGGCCAACATTCGCTACGCGACGGCTTCCTACCAGGGCAATTGGAAATACAACATTAATATTCGATATGCAGTGGTGACGCACAGCGCCGAACCCGTGCTGTTTGAAACGGCGGGATCGGACCTGCATTGCGCGGAAATCGATTTGCCGTGGATGGAGGATCGCATACGTCCCGCGATCACCTGGCAATGGGCCGAAGGCGCCGTGCCGTACATGGCCGGACGCATGGCCGAGAGCATCCTGGAAGTGTTGAAAAAGGAAGGCGTGACCAAGGAAAAGGTCGGCATTGATAACTTTGATATGCCCGCCCTGGAAGCCCTGCAGAAGACGGGCCTGACGATCGTGAACGGCTGGCCGGCGGTTTCGGCGGCGCGCGTCGTGAAGACCATTGACGAAATCGAACTGCTCAAGCAGGCCTCCAGCATCGGCGACGCGGCCATGTGGAAGATCAAGTACGAATGGCTGAAGCCCGGCGTGCGCGAACGCGAAATCGAAGCCAAGGTGCACGAGTTCATGCTCGAGCGCGGGTGTGAAATCATCTATGACATCATCGTGGCGTCCGGCGGAAACACCAGCCCGTATCGCCGCTGGGCCACGGACAAACTGATCCGCCAGGGCGACTTGGTGATCGTGGACATCAACGCCGTCGGGCCGTCCGGCTACTTCATTGACTTCGTGCGTTGCTTCAAGTGCGGCGGCGCGCAGGGCATGAAGATGACCCCGAAGGAAATTGATCTCTACAAGGAAGTCTACGATTCCATGTACGCGGGGATCGAGCAGCTTCGTCCGGGAAAAACCACGGCGGATGTCGCCAAAGCGTTCCCGGAATATGACGACGACAAGTTCGGCACCGTGACGCTGCAGCAGTTCGCGCACAGCATCGGCATCACGCTATACGAAGGCATGTGGATGTCGCGCGCGTATTCGCTGAAATATCCCGCCGAGATCAAGGAAAACATGTACTTCGCCATTGAAACGTTCGCGGGGCACGCGGGCTTGCAGCAGACCTGCCGCCTCGAGGAAAACGTTCTCGTATCCGGCAAGGGCCCCGTGGTATTCACGCTGATGGAGCACATGGAAGAGGCGATGAAACGGTAACCATGGCTCAAAAACTGGTAGGAGTATCGGACTCTGTATTTCCAAACCTGGACCTGGCTCGCGCCGTAGTGGCGCGAGTCGGGGCCGATTTGCAACTGGCCAAGCAGCCCGCGCCGGCTGAAATTATGAACGTGGCGAGGGAAGCGGATGCCCTGATGGTGACCTACGCAAAAATTACCGCGGAGATGATCGGCGAAATGAAGAAGTGCCGGATCATTTCGCGTTTCGGGATTGGCGTGGACAACGTGGATCTGGCCGCGGCCACGGCCAAGGGAATCGTGGTAACGAAAGTGCCCGACTATTGCATTGATGAAGTTTCCGATCATGCGATGGCGCTGCTGCTTTCCCTGGTTCGCAAAATTCCGGCTTCCAGCGCGCGCGCACATGCCGGGCGTTGGGAGATGCCGGCGGTGGTACCGATTCACCGATTGCGCGGAACGGTGCTGGGCCTTGTGGGATTCGGAAGGATTCCGCAACTGGTTGCCCCAAAGGCAAAATCGTTTGGTTTACGCGTGGTCACGTTTGATCCGTATGTGCCGCAAGGAGTGCTGGATCAAGCGGGAGTGGAGCGCGTGGAATTCGCGGAGCTTCTTAAAGTTTCCGATTACATTTCCATTCACACGCCGCTGCTTCCCGAGACGCGTCATCTGTTCAATACGGATGCGTTCAACAAAATGAAGCCCGGCTCGGTGATCGTGAACACTTCACGAGGCCCTGTGGTGGACGAAGCGGCGCTGGCTGCGGCGCTCGACGCTGGTAAATTGGCCGGCGCGGCGCTCGATGTGCTGGAGCAGGAGCCGCCAACAAGTTCGCCGCTGTTTGGGCGGGACAACGTGATTCTCACGCCGCATACTAGTTTCTATTCCGTGGAAGCCCTCGAAGAACTGCAAACGAAGGCAGCCGAAGAAGTGGTACGAGTTCTATCCGGCCAGGCGCCGCGCAATCCGGTGAATCCGGAAGCGCTGACGTCCGCGCGTTCCTAATAAAATTTATTTCCTGGAGGAATCATCATGTCAAGCACACCTTGGAAGACAGACAAGTGGTTTGTAAGCCCGTGGAATTTCAATCCGGCGGTGAACAGCGGATTTAATTTCGCCAAGCAGATTAAATTTCACGACGTCACACTGCGCGACGGCGAGCAGCAAACCGGAGTCATTTTCACGAGAGAGGACAAGATCCGCATCGCCGAGGGATTGGCGGAAGCCGGCGTGCACCGCATTGAAGCGGGCATGCCCGTGGTATCTCCCAGTGACACAGCGGCCATCAAGGACATCGTGAAGAGGAATCTCGGCCCGCAAATTTTCGCGTTTTCGCGCTGCATGGTAGAAGACGTGAAGCGCGCCGTGGACTGCGGCGTCAAGGGCGTGGTGATGGAAGTTCCGTCCAGCGAGCACATCATCAAGTATGCGTACAAATGGTCGCTCGAAAAGGCCATTGATCTCTCCATCGAATCCACGAAATACGCGCATGAGCAGGGCCTCGAAGTGGTGTTCTTCCCTATTGATTTCTCGCGCGCGGAAATGAATTGGGTTCTCGACCTGATCCTGCGCGTCGCCAATGAAGGGCATATGGACGCTCTGGCTCTGGTGGATACGTTCGGCGTTCTTTCCCCGCATTCGATTCAGTATCTGGTGCGCTCGGTGAAGGCGCGCATCAACAAGCGCCTGGAAGCTCACTTCCATATGGATTTCGGCATGGGCGTGGCCAACACGATCATGGCCCTGGCGGAAGGAGTGGAAGTGGTTCACTCGACCGTGCTGGGACTTGGCGAACGCGCCGGCAACGTGCCCATGGAAGACACAGCGATGGCGCTGCTCACCCTCTACGGGATTGACACCGGCCTCAAGACGGAAAAGTTTTACGGCCTTTCCAAGCTGGTCCAGCAACTCTCCGGCCATGCGGTTCCCTCGAATCGCCAAGTGGTCGGAGACCAGCTCTTCCAGATCGAATCCGGCATCATCGCCAGCTGGTATGAAAATTGCGGCGTCGAGTATGCCACTGAGCTCTTCCCTTACCGCTGGGACGTGGTGGGACAGCCTCCTGCCGGAGTGGTATTTGGCAAGGGCAGCGGAATTGATTCCGTGAAGTGGGGACTGCGCAGGCTTGGCATCCAATTCAACGAAGAAGAAGCGATGCGCGTGGTGGTTGCGGTCAAGGAATTTTCACTGAATCATAAACGCTTGTTGACCGATGCGGAATTCAGCGGCGTGGTCAGCGCCACGCTACCCAACGCTGGCGCGGCGAAAGGCGTTAAGGCCGCCGATTGACCCAAGCAACTCTCATGAATGCGATGGTACTGCGAGGCCCGCGCGATTTGGGCCTCGCGGAAGTTAGCCGGCCAACCCTGGGACACAACGAGGTCCTGGTCCGGCTGACTCACGCAGGGGTGTGCGGCACCGACCTTCACATCTTCGATGGCTCGATTCCCGTGCGACATCCGTTGATCATGGGGCATGAAATGATCGGCAAAGTGGTTGAGGGCGGAGGCGATGCCTTCCGGCCCGGCCAGCGCGTCATTGTTGATCCCGCAATTTATTGCGGCATGTGCGTGAACTGCCGCGCAGGACAGACGAACCTCTGTCCCAACGGCTCTCTCGTGGGCCGGGACTCGGACGGCGGATTCGCGGATTATCTGGTCGCGCCGCGCACTCACATTTTTCCCCTGCCAGACGCAATTGATAGCGACGTCGCGCCGCTCATCCAGGTCAGCACCACTTGCCTGCATGGGCACCGCCAGATACAAATATTTCCCGGACAGTCGGTGGTGGTCGTAGGTCTTGGCGTGGTGGGACAAATTCACGTGCAGTTGGCGAAGGCGTGGGGAGCGTATCCAGTTATCGGGATCACCCGCAGCGAATGGAAACGAAATCTTGCCAGGCAGCTGGGCGCGGACGTGACCTTGCCCAGCGGGCCGGAAGCCCTACGCGGCGTGCTGGAAGCCACCGGCGGACGCGGCGCCGATATTGTGATCGAATCCACAGGCGTCGTTCAGGCCATGTCCGATGGAATCACCATGGCCCGGCTGGGCGGGACGCTCTTGCTTTTTGGAATCGCTTCCGCCAAGAATGCTAGTTTACCTTTTTATCAATTATATTATAAGGAATTAAAAATCATGAACAGCCGCGCAGCCAAGGGCGAGGATTTTCCGGACGCCATTGATCTGGTGGCACGGGGCGTGTTAAAGCTCAAGCCGCTGGTGACGCATGTGCTTCCGATGCCGGAGTTGAAGAAAGCCATCGAGATGCTGGAAACCGACGAAGATCATCGCATGAAGATTATTCTGGAAAATATTTAGCGCGTGCCCTACCTTTTGTGTTTTTCAAAGTGTGGGTTTTAGATGCAACGACAACCGGGAATGTGGAGATGTGCGGTCCGAAAATCTCCACCCTTGCAAAAACCGCAAGGATGGGGCGCCCGGCGAGAACCGGGAGGTAAAGACAATTCAGGACCAAACCGCTGCAACGCGATCAACCGCAGTTGAAACCACACCAGGCGCGAGTGGCATTGCCATCGCGATGTACTGCGTCCTTCTGCTTTCTTACACCCTCATGGCCGCGGACAGATATTTGTTCCCCGTTCTGGCGGCGGATGTGCGCAAAGCCTTCGGATTTTCGCTCGCCAATACGGGACTCCTCGCGACTATTTTTACGCTGGGCCTCGGAGTCGGAGGGTTGCCAACAGGCTACCTGCTCACTCGATTTTCAAGGAAAGCAGTATCGCTGACAGGCATCGTTATTTTTTCCTCCGCCACCGCCCTTACCACCATGGTCCCCGGATTCTGGACCATGCTGGTGTGCCTGGCAGCGCAGGGCATTGGCATGTCCATGCTGGCGACTTCGATGTTCGCGCTGGCCGCCAGTTATTTTGCGCGCAATCGGTCCGCAGCCATCGGCTCGGTAAATTTTTGCTACGGCATCGGCGGTTTTCTCGGGCCGTTCATTGCGGGCAAGCTTCGGCAATCCTATGGCACCTGGCACGCGCCCATGATTTATTTCGGGCTGTTTGGATTCGTGATGGTGGTGCTGATTGCCGCTGCAGTCCGCCCGTGGTTCAGCGAAACGCGCCGTGCCGCAGAGGCCAAAGCCGATAGCGGAGGCGCGGAAAGTCTAGCCAACCGTAACACCATGATTCTCACCGTTCTGAGCCTGATCCACGGCCTCAGCATGTATGGATTTCTCGGCCTCTATCCAACGTTTCTTCGGGAAGTCATGCACTACACGCCGGCAAACGCGGGCAAGGTCATCGGATTTTTTGGCGTGGGCGCTCTGGCGTCCATCCCCTGCGGATGGATTGGTGATCGCTATTCACCCAAGCTGGTACTGAGCGGATCGCTGCTCTCCATCGCCGTGCTCGGCTATCTCTTCTTTCAACCGTCCCCAACCATGGTAACGCGTGAGATTCTCACCTGCATCTACGGAGTTACTGGCAGCGCGGTGCTCTATGTGAACCTGGCCGGCTACCACGTGAAGGCCTTGCGCCGCAGCCTTTCCAGTCGCGGTTCCGGGATGTTCGTCACCAGCCTGTATGGCGGCGCGGCGTTTGGCGGGTATCTGCTGGGTGGAATCGCCGCACGCAGCGGATGGCTCACCGCGGGAGAGATTCAAATAACTCTGCTATCGCTGGTTGGAGCGGTCTTGGCCTTGGCTCTGCGCCCTAGTGAAATGTCGCTCTAGCCTAACTACGAAATGAAGTATTTCCAACTAAGCCTATTTATGTGAAACCTGCCCATCATGTATAGTGGTCTAACAGGTGAGCCATTGTCCCCATTCGAAATTTGGACGGGGGGCGAATTCTGGGCGCTTTGAAGGATCACATGGGTGAAAAGAAGGTAAGTCCTGCGGTAGTTCGGACGCTCGATATCCTGGAAGCCATTTCCGGGCGCCACATGGGTGTAACGAATGCTTTTCTTGCCAGGCGTCTGGGAATTCCCAAAAGTTCCGCCAGTTCCATCCTGCGTGTTTTGCAAGGTCGAGGATATCTTTGCCGCTACTCGGAAAATGGGCGGTACAAACTTGGGCCCAACCTGCTTGCGCTCGGCAGGAAAGTTCTGGAAACGTCCGAAATTCGCGATCTGGCGCTGCCGATCATGCGCAGTCTGGTTGACCAGATAGATTTGACGTGCCATCTCGCGATCCTGGGTCAGCACGATGCCGTGCACTTCGAGAAAATCGTTGCGCCAAGATATTTCCGGCAGGATAAAACGCGCTCTGTCGGCGAGCGCGTTCCCATGCACTCCTCCAGCGTAGGAAAGGCTTTGTTGGCCAATTGGCCCAGGCCGACGCTCGAAGCGTTCCTTCCTTATCTTGATCTGCACAAATTTGGTCCCAGAACAATTACCACATTGCCGCGCCTGCTGGCTAAGCTCGAGGAAGTGCGCAAGCAGGGATATGCCGTGGACGATGAGGAATGCCGTCCCGGATGGCGCTGTGTTGGGGCTCCGATCTTTGATCCGCTGGGCAGGACCACCGTGGCGCTATGCCTCACCGGCACACTGGCGGAGCTGGACGATGTAAGACTTGCAGCTGCGGCCGCGGCAGTGAAGGAAGCTGCGCAGCAGATTTCGCGGCGGTTGGAAGTGGAAAACGTTCAGTTTGCGATGTAGGGTTTGCTTAATTTCATCTATTGAGCGGTGTGCAGTATTTCCACAAATCCAAGTTCCCGAATTACGCGACTTCAGAAAAAAAGCGGGCTCCTTGCGGAGCCCGCGCCAAATTCCTATGCGCTGGTGGCGCTTTCGGCCAGCAACGTTGTCGTCAAGGTAATTTCCGCTTTCAGCAGCTTGGAAATGGGGCAGCCGGCTTTGGCGTCCGCCGCCGCTTTATCAAATGCCGCTTTGTCCACGCCCGGGATGCGCGCTGTGAGGTCGAGATGAACTTTGGTGACCGTAAAACCGGAATCCAGTTTTTCCAGCGTTACGGAAGCCGTGGTTTCCAGGCTTTGCGGTGTGATGCCCGCATTGCCGAGTTGCGCGGACAGTGCCATGGAATAGCAGCCAGCGTGCGCCGCGGCGATCAATTCTTCGGGATTAGTGCCTTTCCCGTTTTCAAAACGCGTCGAAAATGAATATTGGGAGTTGGAGAGAACTCCGCTCTCGGTGGAAATTGTTCCCTTACCTTCCTTCAACGAGCCGTTCCAGACCGCCGATGCTTTACGAACCATTTGATGTTGCCTCCTTCAAATTTAGTTGTGGCCGATAGGGACTTGGCTACTTTACATCATCCCCGAAAAATCAAGAAACTCCCTATGTTTGGTCAACCCTTACGAAATGAGGACAGTTTTTCCGAACGCGCCCGGTTCCATAATTTCCTTGTGCGCGCGCGGAGCCTCGCCCAGCGGTAATTCCTTGCCAACAATGGGACGGACGGCGCCGCTATCCAGCGCCGCCTCAAGGCCCGCGTGCACATCCGCGGCTTCCTCATCGGATATGTTCCAGAGCGTGAACCCGCGCACAGAAGCGCTGCGAGCCATGAGGTCGCGAGGCAGAATCGTGACTTCTCCGCGGCTGCCGATCACAATCACGCGTCCGAATTTCGCCAACATCTTGAGGTCATTGCTCAAATTGACGTTCGCCAGCATTTCCAGAACCACGTCTACGCCGTGCCCATGTGTCGCGATCATGATCTCTTCGATATATCCAGTATGGCGGTGGTTGAATGCGAAGTGCGCGCCTTCGCGCCGCACCAGGTCCAGTCCTTTATCCGTGCCCGCCGTTCCGATCACCGTCATGCCCATGGCGCGCGCGATCTGCACCGCCGCGATTCCCACGCCGCCACTCGCGCCATGCACCAGCAGAGTTTCCGACGCGTGCGCTTTCGCTTGATGGTACAGCGCATGGTAGGCCGTGCCGCAGGCCACATAAATTCCCGCGCCCTTCTGAAACGAAATGCGCTCCGGCAAGCGATGCACCTGCGATTCCAGCGCCAGCGTGTACTCGGCATACGTGCCCGTAAGTGGATGCGCAACATACACGCGTTCGCCCGACTTCACGGTCTTGACGCCTTCTCCCACCGAATCCACGATGCCTGCGCCTTCGCCGCCTGGCACGTAAGGCAGCGGCGGCTTCACCGCATAGGTTCCCGCGCGCATGTAGGTGTCAAACGGGTTCACGCCCGCAGCACGAATTCGCACAACCACTTGCCCTGCGCCTGCCTTCGGCGTAGGAACTTCCTCCAACTTCATTACTTCCGGCGCTCCAAATTCGTGAACGACGATGGCTTTCATCTTGATTCTCCCTTTGGCCCGAGGGCCAGGCGTCGGCTGGATTTTGGCCACTCTCTGCAGGAATGTCAATCGGGGACCAGTAGGACAGGCTTCAGCCTGTCTGGTTTAGATTTGCATCGCCGGTCGTCAAACCAGACAGGCTGCCCCTCGCAAATCTCGGGGTGAAAAGTCTGTCCCACTAAACCCGCCACAAATTCTGTGATAAGTTAAACCGCGATTCCACCGGAGACAGAAATGATCATTGATTGTCACGGGCACTACACGTCCGAGCCCGCCCCATTTACGGATTTCCGCAAAGCGCAAATCGCGGCATTTCGCGATCCCTCGAAGGCTCCGGCGTTTCCCAATATCAGTGATGATGAAATTCGCGCCAAACTCGAGCCCGCGCAATTGAAATTTCAACGCGAACGCGGCACCGACGTCACGATTTTTTCGCCGCGCGCCTCAGCCATGGGTCATCACGTCGGTGACGAGGCCATGAGCAAATCCTGGACCCGCACCTGCAACGACATGATCCATCGCGTCATTGGTCTTTATCCGAAGAAATTCATCGGCGTTTGCCAGTTGCCGCAGTCGCCGGGCGTGCCCCCCGCAAATTCCATTCCGGAGCTGGAGCGCTGCGTGAACGAATTAGGATTCGTGGGCTGCAATCTGAATCCCGATCCATCCGGCGGTTATTGGAAAGAGCCGCCGCTGACCGATAAATGGTGGTATCCGCTCTACGAAAAAATGGTGGATCTCGAAGTGCCCGCTATGGTGCACGTGACGGCTACATGCAATCCTGCTTTCCACACCACGGGTTCGCACTACATTAATGGCGACACCACCGCGTTCATGCAGTTTTTGCTCGGAGATTTGTTCCAGGGTTTTCCGGCCTTGAAATTTGTCATCCCGCATGGTGGCGGCGCGGTCCCGTTTCACTGGGGACGTTACCGCGGGATCGCGCAGGATATGAAGCGCCCGCCGCTGACCGAACTTTTGCTTCACAACGTGTATTTCGATACCTGCGTGTATCATCAGCCGGGGATTGATTGCATGACGCGCGTCATCCCCGCGGACAATATTTTATTTGCTTCGGAAATGGTTGGAGCGGTGAAGGGCATTGATCCGGAAACGGGGAATTATTTCGATGACACGCGGCGATACATTGATGGGTCCACAATTCTCAGCGCATCGGACAAGAACAAGATTTTTTCGGAGAATGCGCTGAAGGTGTATCCTCGGCTTGCGAAACAAATGGCGCGGCAGGGAATTGCGATGGGCGCTTGACGAAGTTCGACGGTTTACGCAGAATGATGCCATTCGGCATGGCCAAATCTTGCATCTCCTAAAACGAGGCAATCCAACATGGGGAAAATTGTAGCGGCACTGGCGACCGTTCATGCGCCGCAATTATTTGTCCGCCCGCCTAGTGAGGATCTGGCGCAGCTGGATGCGGACATCGCGGCAATGCGCCTTATCGGCAAGGACCTGGACGAAACCAAACCTGATGTGGCCATTGTGATCGGCAACGATCACATGGAAACGTTTTTTCTGTCCTCGGTTCCCACGTTTGCCATCATGTCCGGCGAGCGCGCGCGCGCTGAATTTGCGCGCAAGACGTACGATCTTCCCGTGCACCAGGGGCTGGCCGAGGATTTGCTGGATAAGCTGGTCAATGCCGGCTTTGACATGGCGTATTCGCAGGACGCGGTCCTGGGCCATGCCTTCGCGGCCGTCTACGAATGGGTGCTGGAAGGCCGCAAGATTCCCGTGGTGCCCATCTTCGTGAACGCCTACCTGCCGCCTCTGCCGTCCGCGCGACGCTGCGCGGGGCTGGGCAAAGCGATTGCCGAAGTAATCGCCGCGCGTCCCGAACGCGTCGCGATTATCGCCAGTGGCGGGATGTCCCATTTTCCGGGAACGTGGAAATATCCGATGCCCGATTTTGCATTTGATTACTGGGCCATCGCGCAAATGGAAAAAGGCAATCACGAGGCTTTGCTGAATCTGACTTCCGAGCAGCTCGACGTCGTGGGCAACACGGAAATGTTGTCCTGGATGATCATGTTTGGAGCGATTGGGAATCAGCCCGGCGAACTCATCACCTACCAGCCCACCTGGCACCACGGCCACGCCGTCATGCGTTTTCTGCCGGACAAAAGAACCGGGAAAGTATCCGAGGAAGGCAAAAAGGGCGCGGCCAGCTACAAATTCAAAGGTTCGGAGGGATACGAATTTTATAAGCACCCATCTCCTTCCGCTTACAAATTGAACAAGATTTTGTACGACCTGCGATTTAAACAAAACCTCCGCGTTCGCTTGATTAATGACATTCCCGGGGTCGCCGCCGAATACGGCATGGCCGTGGAAGACGCGAAGGTGCTGGAAACGTTGCAGGACGAGGACATCGAAAAATTCCGGAACGGCAAGGTTCATCCGCTGGTGGAAGCCGGCGCGCATCCGTTGGGGATGTGGATGAGCGTGATCGTGTTTCATGCCGAGTTGCGCAGGCTTCGCGCTGCGGCCGCAAAAACGGACGCCTAAAAAACGAACGCCAGGCCATAAACGGGTCGCTAACGACGAGCCGGCTCCTGGTGGCACAAGCTTCAGCCTGTGTGAAGTATCGGTGCAAGAAAATCAAAACCGCACAGGCTGAAGCCTGTGCCACAAATTATTGCACCGACTCGAAGCAACTTATCCCCTGACACCTTAGCCGCGCCCACGAGGACTTATGCCGAAAATTCGAGCCGTCCAGGTTCCCAATGCAAAGCAGGCATTTCAGCTGGTGGAGAGAGAAATTCCGGAACCTGCCGCCGGCGCGGTGCGCATCAAAGTGCAGGCCTGCGGCATTTGCCACAGCGATGAATATGCTAAGGAAGGCTCTCGTCCGGGAATTACGTATCCGCGAGTTCCGGGGCATGAAATCGCCGGAGTGATTGACGCCATCGGCGCGGGAATTAGCGGCTGGGAAGTGGGCCAGCGCGTGGGGGTCGGTTGGCATGGCGGGCATTGCGGTTATTGCAATTCGTGCCGCCGGGGCGACTTTGTCACGTGCAGCAAGGGCCGCCAGATCACGGGACTGACTTGCGACGGCGGTTACACGGACTACATGATAATTTCGGCGGGGGCGCTCGCGCTGATTCCCAAGGAAATTTCCGCGACCGATGCCGGACCGCTTCTTTGCGCAGGGGGCACCACTTTTAACGCGCTGCGCAATAGCGGCGCGCGTCCGGGAGAAGTGGTTGCCGTACTCGGCCTTGGCGGGCTGGGACATCTCGGCATTCAGTTCGCGGCCAAAATGGGATTTGAAACCGTGGGCATCGCTCGCGGGAAAGACAAGGAATCCTTCGCAAAAAAATTGGGCGCGCATCACTATCTCGACAGCGAGTCGCAAAATGTTGCTGCGGAATTGGAGAAGCTAGGCGGGGCCAGAATCATTCTCTCGACGGTCACCAGCGGAAAAGCGGTGAACGCGGTTTTGGGCGGCCTGGGCATCAACGGAAAACTTATTCTCGTGGGCAATCCGGATCAGCCCGTGGAAGCGACGGGGCGCCTGTTGATCGCGGGACGCCGCTCGATCAGTGGCTGGCCCTCCGGTTCTCCCATTGATTCGCAGGATACGCTGGCGTTTTGCGCGCTAACCGGAATTCGCCCAATGACCGAAGTGTATCCGCTGGAGCGCGCGCCGGAAGCGTATGAGCGAATGATCAGCGGAAAAGCGCGATTTCGGGTAGTTCTCTCAACGGGTTTATAGCCAGAAGAGGTTGCGCGATGTCTCTTCCTGCGGCGATCGGGACTGCGAAGGAGAAATATTTTCGCACCAGAAACTTGGAAGGTTTATTTCGGGGATTTTTGCGATTCCAGTTTGGCCAGATACTGTTTCACTTCATCTTCTTGCTTGCGATCAGCGTGGTGCTTCAGAAGTTCCTGGAGCTGGGCGATGGCACCGGCCTTATCGCCTTCGCGCTCGTAGATTTGGGCCAGCAGGAATGAAAAAGACGGCTCCTTGTGAGAAACATCAGTCTCCACGGCTTGCGCAGCGTCCTTCTTAGCCTCAGCCAGGTTATTCATGCCGAAGTAAGCTACCGCGCGATAGTAATAAGCGTAGGCATCACCCTCTGAATTAAGGCCTATGGCGGCGTTCGCCAGATTCAGCACTTGTTTCCAATCACGACTCCGCACTGAAAATTCCGCCCCGCAAAGATACGCCGGCAAGTAGGTCGCATCAATGGTGGCGGCATGGGTACAGGCGTCGCTGGCTTCCTGCGCCTTATGCTGCTGTTCGAGAATCACGCCCAGCATCACCCACGCTGCCGAGTAGTTATGATATTTATCAATTGCTCCGCGCGCATGCTTCTCGGCCGCATCGAAATTATTCTTGTTGGAGGCATCACATGCTTTTTCATACTCGTTCCTGGCCTTTCCGGGAATCTGCAATCTTGCAACGCTCACCGAGGCCGACCGCGCTGCCGACAAGTTCCAGGGGAAACATTTCTCGTCATCGGGGGCTGTGGGTTTCGGAAGTGGAGGCACATCAGGAGTCGGCTGCATGGCGGGCCCGTCAGTCGGATTCGAGCGTGCCGGCGGATAATAAACATTCGAAGAAGGAGGCCTGCCAGTCGGTCCGTGGGTGCCGCCCCCAGTACCAGTAGGAGTACGACCTTGGGCATACATTGGCGCGACCGAACCTGCTACCACGAGCAAACTTGGAAGCAAATGCCTCCAGCGCAGGATTACAGGTCGAATGGGGCGAGTGGTCATCATGGCATAGCCATTCCGCAGGCAGGCCAACAGGCCGCGGGAGGGTCTCCCGGCCAGATTGCGGTTGGCCTCCCTAATAGGAATGCTATTCCTTTTCCATATAGAATCAAGGTGATTCGTGCGCCGCAGCCACCCTGCCCGAGTGGACCGCGTCCCTGGATCGCCTTATACTCATCGCGTGAATTCCGAACCTGATCTGCTGGGCCCGCTTCGCCGCTACTGGGGCTATGACGGGTTTCGTCCGCTGCAGGAGCGCATCGTGCGCAGCCTGCTGGGTGGGCGCGACACCTGCGTCATAATGCCCACGGGCGGGGGAAAATCGCTCTGCTATCAATTGCCCGCGGCGATGTCCGCGGGGAAAACCGCCGTCGTGATTTCCCCGCTGATCGCGCTGATGCAGGATCAAGTGGCCCAACTCGACTTGATGGGAATTTCTTCGGCGGTATTGAACAGCTCGGTCACGGCGGCGCAGCAGGGAAAAATTATTGAGAAAGCGCGCGCCGGGGAATTTCGCCTGCTGTACCTTTCTCCCGAGCGCCTGGTGCGCGAGGATACCTTCGACTGGCTGCAAAAGGTTCCCATTCAGTTTTTTGCGATTGACGAGGCCCACTGCATTTCGGAATGGGGCCACGAATTTCGCCCGGAATACCGCCAGTTGAGCCGCCTGCGCACCCAATTCCCGAACTGCGCCATCGCGGCGTTCACGGCCAGCGCCACGCAACATGTCCGGCACGACATTATTCGCCAGTTGAAATTGCGGGAGCCGCACAAATATATTGCCAGTTTCCACCGCCCCAATCTGCGTTATGTTACTCGGCTGTGCGATGAGCAGTCGCAGCGGGAACTTCTGCTGCGCGCCATGCAGAGCTACGGAAATGAAAACATCATTGTTTACGCGCCCACCATCGCCAAGGTCGAATCCACCGTGGACCTCCTTCAGGAGCAGGGGATTTCCGCCGTCGCCTACCACGGACAGATGACCCCCGCGGACCGCAGAAAAAATCAGGAACGCTGGATGGCGGACGAATCGCGCGTGATGGTGGGCACGATCGCATTCGGTCTGGGCATCAATAAAGCCGCCGTGCGAGCGGTGATCCACCTTTCGCTGCCCAAATCCATTGAACAGTTTTATCAGGAGGCGGGTCGCGCGGGCCGCGACGGTTTGCCAGCCGATTGCGTGATGCTCTGGCAGAAACGCGACGCCGGCCTTCACGCATTTTTTATCGGCCAGATCAATGACAAGGATGAAAAAGAACGCGCGTGGCAGCGCTATCATGAAATCCGCGATTTCGTTGAATCCAGCACCTGCCGTCACATGCGCATCTGCGGGCATTTTGGCGAGAATAAAAAATGGGAGTCTTGCGGCGCGTGCGATGCCTGCGGCTATGAGCCTGCCTGGCTAATTGCGCCGGTCCAGGAAAGACGGCCCAAGCGCGGCAAATCCAAATCCCGCGCGGTGGCGCCTGCGCCGAGGCCCGCCGCATCGCCCGGAGTCTATTTCCCGGCCGCGCCGCCCAGAGTACAGGCCCCCATGGATTTCGATCCGGCGCTGCGCGAACTGCTGCGCGAATGGCGCAGGGAAACTGCGAAGGAGCAAAACACACCCGCCTATGTCGTGATGAATGATAAGACGCTCGACGATCTCTGCCGATTCCGTCCGTTGTCCATTGCCGGCCTCCAGGATATTTCCGGTATCGGGGAGCGAAGAGCCGAGTTGTATGGACGGCAGATACTGGATGTTCTGAAACGCTTTCGGGATGGCGCGCGCGCCGCGGTTGATCCGGACAAAAAAGAGAAGCCCGCGGAGGAAACCATGCGCCTGCTGAATGAGGGGCGCACGCTGGATGAGATCGCGGAGATTCGCGGACGGCGGCGTTCGACCATCGTCAGCATGGTCTCGGATCTTGTGGAGCGAGGGCTGGTGGAGTATCAATCGTCCTGGGTGGATTCCAGCAGGCAGGAGGCCATCGAGGCGGCTTGCGCAAAGATTGGAATCGAGACGCTCACACCGCTGAAGGAATCCCTTCCGCCGGAATTTACCTATGATGATATACGTCTCGTGGTGGCTTTTTTGCGCACGCGAGGCGAAGAAGCTTCGGCAGCCGCAGCGGTGCTTTAATCATAAATGCCAGACGACTCTACGCCAGGAGGATGGCTTACCCGTTGGCATAGGTTTCTAGTGCCGCGCGGCTCGGGATTGTAAGAGTCGCCCCTTGCATGGCCACTAGATGGCGGACTTTGAAATCGCTCAACGTCCGCGTCACCGTTTCGCGCGTGGTGCCAATAAACTCGGCGATTTCTTCATGCGTCAGCGGCAGTTTGATGCGTGTTCCATCCTTTGTCTGCTGTACTCCCTCGGACCATGCCAGCAAGAGCCGAGCCAGTTTTTCATGGGCCGAGGAAGAGAGTCCAACCGTCCTCAATTGTTCGCAGGCGCCCTGGTACTGAATGCTCATCTGCTTGACCAGGTTTAAGGCGACTGCGGGATGATTTTCGATATAGCGTTGGAATTCGTCCTTGCGAATAAAGGCAACCTGGCACGGATGAATGGTTTCAGCTGTAACTTCGTAAGTCGTTGCTGCCAGAGTGGCCATCAACCCCAGAATTTCGCCCGCGCGCGCGATGCGCATGATGAGGGTCTTGCCTTCGCGCGAACTAACCGAGAGCTTAACTTCGCCTTCGCACAGCAGGAAGACGCCGCGCGAGTCCTGCTTTTCAAGAAAGAGGAGCGCCCCTTTCGGATAAATGGCGGTGGATTTGATCGCGTCAAATTCTTTAAGCGCCGCGGAGCCCAAGTGGCAGAAGAATCCAGCCTCTTTATTCTTGCAAGCTTTGCAATCGTCTTTTAATTCCAATCCGTATGGACCTTTCATGATGTCCTCCCGCGCATTCTCATTTCGAATGTTTGCGAATATCTTGCTGCACTTGCTCCACGAAATACTTCGAAAGAGGTGAGTCCGCCAGGTACTCGGTGCCAGTCATGGGATGAATATCGGCAAGAACTTGAATTCCGGTACCATCCATGTACGTAACACCGCGAAGATCTATAGTGAGCTTCTTGGACCCCAGGGAGGGTCCCAAGTCCCGCCAGGCGCGTTGCAGCTCGGGTACATTCGCTCCGGCGATTCTTCCTTCGAACTTCAGTGTGACTGAATCGCGCTCCCCGTATTGGACTGACATCCGTACGAGGTCATTGGCTACTTTACCCACGCGATAGGTGATAGCAATCACAAAGCCAAACTTCTGGCGTTTTCCGATATTTAGTTATTTGCAGGTGGGACAGTAGTTTACCGGTACATCCCGGGTGGCACGGGAGGATCGCTAATAGAGGTGACGATAATCAATGACGATTAGCCGTCAGCGTTGACTACATGTAGTCTTTTCGCGCGATCCTCAACTTCTTTAATTTGGAATTCAGGGTAGTCCGGATCAACCCGAGCTGTGCCGCCGCGCCTTGGGGTCCGGAAATCTTGCCTTTTGTTTCGCGGAGGACGCGCAAGATGTGTTCGCGGTCCTTGGCTTCCAACGTGGAATCCTGCGCCGATGGCGCTTCCGCAGGCATGGCGAGCTCAGCGAGAGGAGCGCGTAATACAGGTCCTTTGGAAAGGATAACCGCACGTTCGATGAAGTTTTCCAACTCTCGGATATTTCCCGGCCAATCCCAACGTGCCAGAGTGCGCATGGTTTCCGGATCAATGCTTTCAATTTTCCGAGAGAGCCGCCGCGCGTGGCGGTCCACGAAATAGCGAACAAGAAGAGGGATGTCCTCACGGCGCTCGCGGAGCGGGGGAAGCGTGATGGGGAAAACGCGCAGGCGATAATAGAGGTCACTCCGAAATTGCCGGTCCGCCACCATTTGCGTAAGGTCACGATTGGTCGCCGCTACCAGACGCACATTCACTGGGATCGTTTGCGTGCTTCCGATCCTTTCAAATTCTTTTTCCTGCAGGGCGCGAAGGATTTTCGGCTGAAGCTCCAGCGGCAGGTCGCCAATTTCGTCCAGGAACAGCGTGCCCTCGTGCGCCAGTTCCAGGCGGCCGATCTTCCGGTCTATGGCTCCAGTAAATGCGCCCCTTTCGTGCCCGAATAATTCGCTTTCCAGCAGGCCAGTGGGAATTGCCGCGCAATTCAGCTTAACGATAACGCGTCCGTTTCTCGGACTCAGGTTGTGGATGGCCCTGGCGATCACTTCCTTCCCGGTTCCAGTTTCCCCGAGGATCAGAACCGTGACATCCGTGGCCGCCACGGTCTCGACGTGTTTTAAGATACGCTTTAGTTTTACGCTCTCGCCGATGATGTCCTCGAACTTGGAGGCCGTGCCCAATTCCTCTTCCAGGTAGCTCTTCTCGAGTTCCATGCGCCGCAGGGCTTCTTCGGCCTGTCTCTTCTCCGTGAGGTCCCGGATGACGCTCAATACGACGCGGCCTTTCGAAGTCTCCACGGGACCGAGCATGATGTCGGCAGGAAATTCGCTTCCGTCCTTGCGCCGGCCAAAGAGTTCCAGCCCGGCGCCCATGGGGCGCACACGAGCTTGGCCAACATACTCCTTTCGGTGGTGAGGATGGGTGGGGCGAAACCGCTCGGGAATCAGGATTTCGATGGGCTGGCCCAGCAATTCGGACTTGCTGTACCCGAATGAGCTTTCCACTCGCGCACTCACTTCGGTGATTCGCCCGTTTGCGTCCGTTACGACAATCGCGTCGGGAGAAAATTCAAATAATTTTTCGAATAGGGATTCTGGCAGAGAAGGTTGCGACACCTTGCGGGATGTTGTGTTCATGTCGCCCTGCGCATGAATTTCAAAGCATTAGGGCATCCGCGAATTGGAAAGCGGCAATTCACAATGGAGAAGCACTGCATTCAAAGTGTCCAAAGCGCCGCGAATACCAATTAATTGTACCCTTACTTCGTTCAGTCTAGCAGAGATGGACCACGAGTGATATGTATCACCTGATTGGGTGATAGGGGTCACTGAATCCCACAGCGCGCAGCATGCTAAAGAAAGCGGAGGTGCCCGGATTCACCACCAAGGAACTCGAAGCGGATTCACAATCTCCGGTTGTAGGTAATGCGAGTTCGCGTTGCTGCGATTCGGGTGCTACAGTAAAATTCGCCAAGGGATCGTGTTGCGTTGCTTGCGCCACAAACACGCGAACCGCCGCTGAAATAGGTGGTTCGACAATACGGCGCGCGGCGGCGTTTTCCAATAACTTTTGGGTATCTGCCGGGCCATCTGAGGCTGGGGCGAAAGATTGCCAGGGTTGGGGGATATTACGAAGTCCAAAGTAGTTGTGTGCCTCATCGTTTTTTTTCTGCTATCGGTGGTTTCTGCCAACGCGGACACCGGTGGAACAATCACCGGCACGGTAAAGGACGTTACCGGCGGAATGATGCCGGACGTTGTGGTCTCCGCGCGCAATACGGATACTTCCATTCAGCAAACCACCAAAACCAATGCGGATGGTTACTACGTATTTCCAGCGCTCGCTGTGGGCCACTATGAAATCAGTATCGCTCCGGATGAATTCAGGCCCTACAAGCGAACCGGTTTGGTTGTTGATGTAAATACGAAACTCCAGGTGGACGTCGTTTTGGAAATGGGCGAGGCGTCTGACCAGATCACTGTTTCCGAATCCGCCGTGCACTTGGAAACCGAAAACACGCAAATGGGAGAAGTGGTCGCGGGCACGCAAATGACCACAGTCGCCCTCAACGGGCGCAGCTTTACGGATCTACTATCCCTGCAGCCGGGGATCGTGCCCATGTCCACGCAAGCACCCGATTCGGTGGTGATGGCCGGGGCGCAAGTGGCTATTGCTCCCTCTGGCGGACTGAATCCCGGCAATCAATCCATCAGCGGGCAGCGCGAGGACGCCAATGGATTCGTGGTGAATGGCGGCGACGTCAAGGAAATGATGAACGGCGGCACAACCATTGTGCCGAATCTCGATTCCATTTCCGAGTTTCGAGTCTTAACCAATAATTTTGATGCGGAGTACGGCAATTACAGCGGCGGCATCGTGAACGTGGTCACCAAGTCCGGGACCAATCACTGGCATGGCGACGCATTTGATTTTTTGCGCAACACGAACTTGGACGCCAAGAATTTCTTTTCACCCCAGCGGGATTTATTTCAGCAAAACCAGTTTGGCGGAACCCTGGGCGGGCCGGTCAAGAATGACAAGTTTTTTTTCTTTGCCGATTATCAGGGGACGCGGAGCAATGAGGGCGTTGATACGGGCTTGATTTCCGTGCCTTCCATTGCGGATCGCTCCGGCAATCTGGCGGATCTGGCCTCAATATTTACGAAGACAGAAACTGAAATCGTGAGTGGCGAGACGGTTCAAGTTGTGGTGCCAACCACAGTGAGCGGCCCCAACCTTGCCAGTCAGCTCACGCAGAAACTCGGCTACACCGTAACCAGCGGAGAGGACTATTACACCCCGGCGTGCGCACCCTGTGTATTTCCCAATGCCGTTATCCCAGAGGCTGCCTGGTCGGCGCCTGCCGGGAGTCTACTCCAATATATTCCTGCGCCGAACGCCGGCCCCGCCACTTTCTCCACCGCCTCGCAAGTTAAAAAACTGCGCGACGACAAGACTTCTTTCCGCGCCGATTACAATTCGCCGCGCTGGGGCTCGCTCTCGGCCTACTATTATTTCGATGACTACCGGCTCGACAATCCTTATCCCACCGGACAGGGCGGCGCCAGCGTGCCGGGATTCAACGCCATCACTTCGGGGCGGGGACAACTGATCAATCTTGGCGACACGAAATCAATTGGGAATTCTTTCGTGAATGAATTTCGGCTGAGTTACATGCGCAGCGCAAACAACGTTGGCCAACCCGTCGGAGGCGTAGGCCCGACGCTGGCATCGCAGGGTTTTGCAGCGGGATCGGCGGGGGGCATTGTTCCCCTCGCGCCCTCCATCGAGGGGGTCATGAATATCTTTTTCAATTCTTTCACGATGGGAGTGCCCATCACGAATTTGCAGCAGTGGAACAATACATATTCGTTGAACGATAGTTTTTCAAGAATCATTAAAAAGCACACGTTGAAAGCGGGACTGGAATTCAGCCTGGATCAGGTGAACGTAAATCCCAACGCCACATTTAACGGCTCGTTTGCATTTTTTGGATCGGAAACGGGCTCGGACTTCGCGGACTTTCTAATCGGTGTGGCCAGCAATTACAATCAGGCCGATTCGATGAGCTACTACCCGCGTCACAAATATTTGGGCGGCTTCCTGCAGGATAGCTGGCGGGCGAAACCCAATCTCACACTGAATTTCGGCGTTCGCTGGGAACTCTTGCAGTATTGGTCCGAAAAATATAATCAGATTCCCGCCATGGTCGTGGGGCAGCAGTCGCAAGTGTTCACCACCGCGCCGGCCGGGATCGTGTATCCCACCGATCGAGGAATTCCGAATACGCTGGTACCCGAGCGCAACCGCTTTTCGCCGCGCCTCGGTCTGGCTTACTCGCCGGACCAGGCCAGCGGTTTGCTTGGCAAAATCATGGGCGGGCCAGGGAAGATGAGCGTTCGCGCAGGATTCGGAATTTACTATTCAGTAATTCAAGGCAACACGGTGGCCTTTGACCAGCCGCAGCCCCCGTATGGATTGAGTTACACCAGCCCGGCGCCGCCGCTGTTTCCAACGCCGTTTGTCAGTGCCGCGGACGGCACAAATCATGCACAGCCGTTCCCGCTCACATTTCCTTCTCTGAACACCTCCGTTGCAAATCCCAACTCCAGCATTAATTTTAGTCCGTTCGAACCCATCGCCGGAATGACCGGGCCGAATCCAAACAATACTTACCCCTATAACGAAAATTATTTTCTCTCGATTGAGCGCCAATTGAGCGCCAGCACGGTGTTGAGCCTAAGTTACGTCGGCTCCGAGGCTCATCATTTGCTTCTGGTCTATTCGGCGAATCCCGGGAATCCAGCACTGTGCCTGGTGCTGAGTCAACCGAGCGCCGTGGCTCCGGGGACGCCCACTTGCGGGCCTTTTGCCGAGGATGCGAAGTACACGACCGCTGGCGGACAAACGGTGAACGGAACGCGCGGCCCTCTGGGTCCCGCCTTCAGCAACGACGATTACGAAGGCAGTGTCGGAAATTCAAATTACAATTCCTTTCAGGCCGATTTCCGGCATTCCGGCAAACACCTGGATTTTTCGCTCGGGTACACCTACAGCAAATCCATGGATCAGGGATCGAGCCTCGCCGATGTTGCGAACCCGTTCAATTTTCAGGCCTCGCGTGCGTTGTCCGCGTTCGACCTGAAACACAATTTTGTCGCCAGCTACGAAGTGCAACTTCCGTTGGAGCGCTTCTTCAGGCGTTCCAATCGCCTGACCAAAGGCTGGTCGGTTTCCGGGATCACGCGCGCCAGTACAGGTTTTCCCGTCACACTTTCAACCAACGGGGATAACTCCTTGATGGGCAGTATCCCGAATGGAGTTAACAATCATAGTCTCGATCTTCCGGACTTTTTGGGAGGCTCTCTGAATTTGAATCACAATCCGCGCAACGCTCTGCAATATTTTGACACCTCGCAATTCACGATCAACGCGCTGGGCACTCCCGGAAATTCACCGCGGCGATTCTTCTATGGGCCCGGCGCATTTAATACGGACCTGGCGCTGCTCAAATCGGTGGAGTTTTCAGAGACGAAAGCGCTGCAATTCCGGCTGGAAACCTTCAATACATTTAATCACACGCAATTTTTCGGGCCTGCCGCGGTGAATGGAGATATCAGTAATTCCTTGTTCGGACAGGTGGTATCGGCTGCCCCGCCCCGCCTCATGCAGGCCGCGTTAAAATTTACTTTTTAGACGAGAGTTGGTGGCGCCGGCGGGACGCCGGCGCCACTGGAACGTATCTGGAGGATTGCGCGTGAGCCAAGGCGGGTGTACGTTATCGTTCGGCTGGCGTGAAATCGGGGTCTGTAAGTGTTGGCGGGGTTGCCAAAAGAGTTCGCGAAATAAATAAGGTTCCGCTGCCTAATGGGAGATGCCCGGTGAAATATGGAATTTCCAAGGCGCTTGTTCTTGCCGCCGGATGTTTGTTGTTTTCGAATTTCGCTCTCGCGCACCATGGCGTGTCGGGGTATGACGTGGAAAAGGTGATCCAGGTGAGCGGAACCGTGACGAGTTTCAACTGGTCCAATCCCCACTGCCTCATTCATCTTGATGTGAAGGATAGCGATGGCAGCGACAAAGACTGGATTATTGAGCTGGCCGCCCCCACGTTGATGGCGCGCTTCGGCTGGACCAAGGATTCCATGAAGCCTGGGGACACCGTGATCGCCCAAACGCATCCCGCTAGAAACGGCGCAACCACAGGCCTGAGCGGTTTTGCCAGCGAGCTCCTGAAGTTCGTGGTCAACGGCCATGAACTGCCCTCGCATTGAGAGTCGAAATCGCGAAACGGATACCATGGCGAGACGGCAAACGAAGGGAATCGTAGAGATGCCCAACTCCCGAATGAGATTAATAATAGCTCTGCTGGCGATCTCCGTGTTCCCATTTGCCCTCCACGCTCAGGCGGCCGCGCCGGGGTCACCCGCAAAAAAGCAAAACACATCGAGCGTTTCCCGCGTTCCGGATTTTTCAGGCGCGTGGGCGATCCCCGGCGGCGCGAGTTATGATCCGGACGATCCGCGGGGCAATACCCTGGAAAAATTGCCGATGACCCCCTGGGCGCTGGCAAAACTTAGGGCCGCGAGACCTGGGTTCGGCGCCAACGCTACGTTTGAGGCGGTCAATGATCCGGTGCAGAAGTTCTGCGACCCTCCCGGCGTAACCCGCATGTGGATGTATCCCTGGAATTTTTCGTTTATTCAAACGCCAGACGTGGTGTACATCCTTTACGAATGGATGGGTTTTTGGCGGCCTGTTGCGCTGAACCGGAAGCATCCGAAAAGTCCGGATTCCACCTGGATGGGCGATGCGATTGGCTGGTATGAAGGCGATGAATTTGTCGTGGATACCGTGGGATTCAACGACAAAACGTGGCTCGACCAGGTGGGCCATCCGCATAGCGATCAATTGCACTTGATCGAACGTTTCCGGCGCGTGGATCACGATACGCTGGAAATTACTCTAACATTTGACGACCCCAAGGCTTACAAGCAGCCGTTTACCTCGAAGCGCACTTTCAAATTCAGCACCGCGCCCGCCGAAGTAACCCATTGCTCGGTGACGGAAATGCAAAGCTTTGATGACGAAGTGATGAAGACGACCACGCAGACGCCGAAAAAGTAATCGGTATTGAAGGTACTCAATTCTAAAATCCGGCAAACCCAAGTGAGATAGCTCGTAAATTCGCCGAATCGCCACGCAGCAATGCGGACTTGCATTCGTAGGGGCACGGCACTGCCGTGCCCTTTCCGGCGAGCCTGAAACACGCAGTTTCATCAACTGCCGTGTTTCAAGTCTCCGTATCAAATCCAGGCGTGTGAGAAAGGCGGATTAGAACGGGAGCATTCCTTTGGAATTCTACGGCGACCGCGCGGGTAGCTGGTGGTGCCGCAGGGCACGGCATTGCCGTGCCCCTACGGAACTCAATTACGGTTTTGGCATAGGCGGTGGTGGAGGAGTGGGTTTTGTGAATTTGGAATCGTCCACGGGCGCGTTTGCGTTTACTTGGGACCACTTGTAGGTGCGGTTTCCTTCGGCGCTCACCACGCGAAGGGTGAAGGGAACTTTCAAGCCGCTAACGTCGCGGTAGTCTTCGTAGGAAGTTTCCTCGGGGAATCCGCCGAGAACGCTCTGCATGGTGGTGTAGGAACGCGCCAGCAGTCCGGTCTGCGCGTCGAAATAGACGCGGTCGAGAACGGCCATGCCTGTCTTGCGCGTGCCCACTACGCGGTAAACGTCCCGGTCACCGATTTTTTCCATCGTGTCCACCTGCACGTTGGAATGCTCTTTCATAAAGGACAGAGCCGGAATCGTCTCACCCAATTCTGCCGTCATGCGAAGTTCATCGCCAGTTTGTTCCCGAATCGGTGTGTTGACCCAGCCAATGGTTCCGTCAAAGCCAACCATCGTTGGTCCTCTGCCGGGGAACTGTACGGAAATGACGCCCTTCGGTGATTTAACGTCTAGTTCGGCGGGAACTGTGCCCATCGCGGGCGGAGGCGGTGGCGGCGCGCCTTGCGGCACCGGAGGCGCGGGCACCAGCATGTCCGCCGTGCCCACATGAACCAGAGCCGTTACCTTGTCGATCGCGGCCTTGCCACCCAGGGCTTCCACGTACTTGCTGAAAACTGAGTCCGCGGAAGGAAGAGGGGCAGCTGCGGGTTTCGCCATCGCCATTGGCGCCGGGCCGGACATCACCGTCGCCGACGCCTTGCTGGGAGACATGTTCGGATCGAGGTTGGAGAAATTTGTGAGCATCAGAGCAGGAAAGATTTCCGCGCCGGTTGGCTCCGCGGGCGCTTTTTCGCCCGGAAAAATTTGCGTCGCGGCAGCTTTGGCTGCGCCATGATGGCAGGTGTAGCAGGTGATTTCCCGCTTACCGTCGAACGCCGTTTTGTTCAGCGCCATGGTCATTGCGATCATGCTGCGGGCCACGTGCTTTTCGCGCTTGTCATCCACGTCGAATTTGCCGATCACGTGGCAGTAGCCGCAACCCACGCCCAGGGCCATGGTGATGTATTCCATGGCCGGGTGAATTTCCTCGGCCGGAATGCCCTTGAGCGCATCAATCTTCTTGAAATATTGCTCGGCCGTCTTGCCCTTCATGGCGGCGGCTACCAGCGGTGCGGCCGGCGGGGCTGCCGGTGGAGCTTGCGCCCGCAGACTCGGCGCATGGATCCCGAGAGCCACAATTGCAATTGCCAGGGGTGCGACGATCCCGGTAAATCCGCGCGCGAACATTTTAGTATTCATACTGTTTCAGTTATCCTCTCGCTGAATTTTCCTTGGGCCCGCTTCTACTGACGGAATGTTCAACTATCTGTTAAAGCAGTTCCAATCTCAACGATGCAGCGCTTTTGTGGAGCGATCCTAAATCAAGCCGGCCACCGAAAGCAAATGAGTGCCGGGCATATACCTTCACTGGGAGCCCGCCAAAATTTCGCCGTATTCCGCACAGGATAGACGCGGGGTGGAGTCCTGGAAGTTTCATATTTATCGCTGAATGCAAACGTCACCCTACGGCACGCTTTCAGGAGCATCCGCAGGCGCCGGGCCGACGCGCTCGACGGTTACATGCAGCATATGTACCGCTGTGACCGGCGTGTCGCCGACATCGCGCGGAACGCGCGCAATAATTTTCACCACATCCACATTTTCGCATTGTCCCCAGATCGTATATTTTCCATTGAACGATGGGAAGGCCGCCTCGGTGACGAAAAATATGGAGTCATTGGTGTCCGGGCCGCTGTTGGCCATGGCCAGGCGTCCAGGTACATCAAATTTCAGCGTGGGTGCTATTTCAGAGGGATACGGAAACCCCGGGCCCTCGGGATGCCCCACGCCCGTGCCCAGCAAATCGCCGCCTTGTACCAGGACTCCGGGAAGAACGCGTGTAAATACCAATCCGTCGAAAAACTTCGTGCGCATCACCTGTTTGGTTTCCGGATGCACGTAGGAAATCTTGCCAATCGCCAGCCCCACCATCGTCCGCACCGTCACGGGCGCTTCCGCCTCATATAATTTACAGGAGATTTTTCCTTTGTCCGTATCCATCGTCCAGTAGAGCCCGGGCTTGCGCTTGTCGGCCGCAGCAGGCGCCGAGCCTGCCGCGCGCGCTGGCGTGACGCATAGTGGCAGAGTTTCGATGGCCAGTAGCAGGGCCGCGAGTATTCTCCGACATTGGATAGAATTCATGAGAGCTGCCTCCGAAATCTCTGTGACCGTTCTGACCAAACCGCAACACAGAGTTCAATGAGTATCACAGAGGGCCACGGAGGAAATCAAAAAGACTTTGCGGGATGGGTTTTCGTGGCGCGGGTTTTACAGGCCGCGGAATAACTCTCTTTTTGCCGTCATTCCCAGCGAAGCGAGGAATCCCTCTTCGATTTGAACCCAGGAAAAGAGGGATTCCTCGGAAAAAGCGTGCCTCGGAATGACGACTTTTTAGTTTTTCCGCAGCCTGTAAAGCCTGCGCCACGATTGGTTCAAAAATATTTTTTTTGCACTTGACAGGTCAGCGCCGGAGTAGTATTTAACCTATGGGTTAAATACAAAATGACGCCTGACCATTTGAGCGCCACTTTTTCCGCCCTCGCCGATCCCACACGCCGCGCCATCCTGGCGCGTTTGGTTTCCGGCGAGGCCTCGGTTACCGAGCTGGCCGAGCCGTTTGCCATGAGCATGCCCGCGGTCTCCAAACACCTCAAAGTTCTCGAGCGCGCCGGACTAATCGCGCGCGGGCGCGAAGCGCAGTGGCGGCCGTGCCGGATCGAGGCAGCTCCCCTCAAGAATGTTTCCGACTGGGTGGAGGAGTACCGCGTGATTTGGGAACAGCGCCTGGACCGCCTGGGCGATTATCTGCGTGAATTAAAACAGCAAGAGGAGAAGCATCATGGCCGCAAAAAAAGAAAGCCTCACTGAGAATGCGTCCGACCGGGAAATCGTTATTACACGTGTTTACGACGCGCCGCGTGAAGCGGTGTGGGATGCCTGGACCGACCCGCAAAAGGTCGTGCAATGGTGGGGGCCAAAGGGATTTACGACCACGATTCACGAGATGGACGTGCGTCCCGGCGGCGTGTGGCGGCACACGATGCACGGGCCTGACGGCACGGATTATCCCAATAAAAGCATCTTTCTCGAGGTTGTGAAGCCCGAGCGGATCGTCTATTCCCATGGCGGTGGCAGGAAAGGCGATCCTGGCGCGCAATTTGAAGCGACCTGGACGTTTGAAGCGCAAGAGGCCAAAACGAAGCTGACTTTGCGAATGGTATTCGCGACGGCGGCGGCGCGCGAGCTGGTTGTGAAAACGTACAACGCCATCGAAGGGGGCCATCAAACTTTGGGCCGCCTCGCTGAAATGCTGGCGCGAACTCCTGTGATCATCGAGCGAACATTTGACGCGCCGGTTGCGGTCGTCTGGAAGGCCCTTACGAATCTGGACGACATGAAACAGTGGTGGCCGCATTTGGCGACGCTCGAATCGTTCAAGCCGGACGCGGGATTCGCAACTCAATTCACCATTCACCACAATGGAATGGATTTCGTGCACGTCTGGAAAGTGACAGAAGTTGTCCCCGGAGAAAAATTTTCGTACAGCTGGAAATTTGCGGGATATCCGGGCGATTCGACCGTAACTTACGAATTATTCCCCGAAGGGAATAAAACAAGGTTGAAGCTGACGCACAGCGGATTGGAATCGTTCCTGCCGGAAAGCAATCCGCATTTGGCAAGAGGGAATTTCCTGATGGGCTGGACGAGCCTCTGCGCATCCTTGAAAACATTTCTGGAAAAATCAATTGGCTCCGAAAAAAAAGAACTCGTCATAACACGAATCTTGGACGCGCCTAGAGAACTTGTATTCCGGGCGTGGACCGATCCGAAACAGCTGGCGCAGTGGTGGGGGCCGCACCGATTTACAAATCCGGTTTGCGAAGTGGATGCACGCCCCGGCGGGGCCATTCTCATCCACATGCGCGGACCCGACGGCACAATTCACCGGATGACGGGCGTTTTTGAGGAAGTTGTCGCGCCCCAACGGATTGTCATGCTGAGCACGGTGCCGGACAAGGATGGCAAGCCTCTGTTTGAACAGCGGACCATCGTGACTTTCGACAACCAGGATGGCAAAACAAAGCTCGGGTTGCATGTCAGTGTCTCCAATTGGACCCCGGAGGCCCTCCCCATGCTCGCAGGGATGGAAATTGGCTGGACGCAGACTCTGGAGCGCCTTACGGAGTATGTGGCGAAGGGCTGACTTGCCGGGCAGATTCTGAGTCGGCCCAGCGCTGGCGAATCGCGGCCAGAAACGCAGCTTTATCTTTTCGCATTTGCTGGATGAGCGGCTGGTTGCCGGTGTCTTCGTGCGCGCCGGCCCAGAGAACCATTTCGGTAAGGACCGGGGCGAGGTCGATCCCCTTGTACGTCAGACGATAGATCCGCTTTCGCCGGTCCGAAGGGTCAAGTTCGGTGGTGATGATTCCATGAGTTTCCAGCCTGCGCAAACGATCAGCGAGGATATTCGAGGCAATCCCCTCGTGAGATTCCAGGAACTCTTTGTACGTTCGGAATTCACGGAGCATCATGTCGCGGATAATCAGCAGCGACCAGCGGTCGCCGAGTATCTCCACGGAAGCGTTCAAGGGACACCCCGAGCGCCATTGAGGGGCAAGCCTTTTCTTCGGCATAAGATAACGATACCATATTTTCACTTGCAAAACACAAGTGATGTTGGCATGCTGTCGTCTGTTGCTCAAATACTATTTGATTTGGGAGGGTTTCGATGCCGATCAATGAACTGCTGCTCCGTGAATTCGACCGCGAAATGTCCAATACCCGCAAGACGCTCCAGCGTGTTCCGGCGGAGAAATGGGATTGGAAACCACAAGAGAAATCTGGATCGCTGGGCTGGATGGCGGGACATGTGGCCACGCTAACTGGATTTACAACCGTGACGATCAAAACGCCCGCATTGGAAATTGCCGACGCCAGTATTCCCAAGGTCGAGAAGCACGCGGACCTGCTGAACACCTTTGAAAAAATGGGCGGGGAAGCGCGCGTGGCGCTTGCGGGCGTCACGGACGAGCAGCTTCAACAAACCTGGACTCTGAAGCGGAACGGTAACCTGATTTTTTCCATGCCGCGATACGACGTGCTGCGGACCATGTGTTTCAACCACATCGTTCACCATCGCGGGCAATTGACGATGTACCTGCGGCAACTGGACGTGCCGGTGCCGGCATTGTATGGGCCATCGGCGGACGAGAAAACGTTCTAAAACAGTGACGCGGATGCCGGGTTTACAATCCTGGATTTCCAGATAGAGCGCCATGCGATGGAATCCCTATCTCAGGAGAGAGTCATGTTCGTGATCTTGATCCTCGCCGTGTTTGTAGTGGTCGCCGCAATTCTTGTATTTGCGGCGACCAAGCCCAACACGTTTCGTGTTCAGCGCTCGCTGAAAATAAATGCCGTTCCCGAAAAAATCTTTCCGCAGATCAACGATTTTCACAATTGGGTTTCATGGTCACCCTGGGAAAGAATAGACCCAACCATGAAGAAGACCTTTGGCGGGCCAGCCGGCGGCAAGGGCGCCATTTATGAGTGGAGCGGCGATGCGCGGGCAGTGGGCAGCGGGCGCATGGAAATCACGCAGTCCGTCCCATTTTCCCGGATTGTCCTCAAACTCGATTTCCTAAAACCGATTGAAGGTCACAACATTGCCGAGTTCACACTCGATGCCCAGGGCGACGCGACGATCGTCACCTGGGTCATGCATGGACCAGCACGCTTTATAACTAAACTGTTCCAAGTTTTTGTCGGCATGGATACCATGATCGGGAAATCCTTCGAGGAAGGCCTGGTCAATTTGAAGGGCATCGTTGAAAAATAGGCGGTGAGGCTAGCTTTGGGTAGGCCTGCTGTCCTGCAATGGAATTCATATGGCAATCGCTTTGACGGGAGGAAATCATGAGCGGAGTACGAGTTCTGGTGGGCACACGCAAAGGCGCATTTGTCCTGACGTCGGACGGCAAGCGCGAAAAGTGGGATATCGCCGGCCCGCATTTTGGCGGGTGGGAGATTTACCACATGAAAGGTTCTCCCGTTGACCCGAACCGGTTGTACGCATCGCAATCCAGCGGCTGGTTCGGACAGGTGATCCAGCGTTCCAGCGACGCCGGGAAGACTTGGGAGCCGGTGGGAAACAAGTTCGCATACGACGGCACGCCGGGCACGCACCAGTGGTATGACGGGACGCCGCACCCCTGGGAATTCAAGCGCGTCTGGCATTTGGAGCCATCGCTCACCGATCCCGATCATGTCTACGCAGGAATCGAAGACGCCGCAATGTTCCGCTCGACCGACGGCGGACAAAATTGGGAGGAGCTATCCGGGCTGCGCGGCCACGGAACGGGCCCGCGCTGGCAGCCCGGCGCCGGCGGCATGTGCCTGCACACGATTCTGCTGGACCCAAATGTTCCCGGAAGAATGTTTATAGCCATCTCCGCCGCGGGCGCGTTTCGCACGGACGACGCCGGAAAGACGTGGCGGCCCATCAATAAAGGATTGAACTCTAAATTTCTTCCCGATCCCACCGCCGAGGTTGGCCACTGCGTTCACCGTCTGGCGATGCACAAGTCTCGCCCCGGCCTGCTGTTCATGCAGAAGCATTGGGACGTCATGCGCAGCGACAACGCCGGCGATTCGTGGACCGAGGTCAGCGGAAATTTGCCAACGGATTTCGGATTCGTGATTGATGTGCACGCGCACGAGCCGGAAACGATTTATGTTGTGCCGATCAAGAGCGACTCGGAACACTATCCGATGGACGGAAAATTGCGCGTGTACCGTAGCCGCTCGGGGGGCAACGAGTGGGAAGAGCTGTCGAAGGGCCTGCCGCAGCGCGATTGCTACGTGAATGTGTTGCGTGATGCGATGGCCGTGGATTCGCTCGACCAATGCGGGATTTATTTTGGTACGACTGGTGGACAGGTGTACGCGTCGTCCAATGCGGGCGATTCGTGGTCACCCATCGTTCGCGATTTGCCGGCGGTGGTCTCCGTGGAAGTTCAGACGTTAACGTAATCCAAGCCAGGACTGCCTGGTGGCACGGGCTTCAGCCTGTGCGGTTTAAATTATGCCCGGGTAAAATCTAAACCCCGCAGGCTGAAGCCTGCGCCACGGGTGGCTTTGGCGAGTGGGATGCTCGTTTTCACATGTCCGAGCAGGTTTTCGCGCGGGAGAGTGTGAGAAGTGCTAGGTACAGCAACGATTCGCGTCGAACTTCCCGCACATTTGCGGACGCTGGCGCACGTTAGCGCTGAGATTACCCTCGAGGTCACCCTGAGTGCAGAGGGCCGCGTCACTCCACGCGCGGTTCTCGATGCGCTCGAAGCCGCGTATCCCATGCTGCGCGGCACGATCCGCGATCATGTAACACAACAGCGGCGTCCGTTCTTGAGATTTTTTGCCTGTGCGGAAGACTTGTCTCATGAATCAGCGGACGCTCCGCTCCCGGATGAAATCGCGACCGGCAAGGAACCGTTCCTAATCGTAGGCGCTATTGCCGGCGGATGATTTGCGGATGATTCGGGCGAGGGAATTTTTCCGTGCGCCGCCATTCGTATCCCCGCCTCTTTAGAGGCGGGGAATTTCTTCCATATTCGAGGAGGACAACCCAATGCAAAAAATCACGCCCTTCCTGTGGTTCAACGACAGAGCCGAAGAAGCCATGAATTTTTACGTTTCGATTTTCAAGAATTCAAAAGTGGGACGCGTCACCCGGTACGGAGACGCAGGCCCCGGCCCAAAGGGCAGCGTAATGTCCGCCACCTTCGTTCTGGACGGCGAGGAATTTTACGCCCTGAACGCCGGGCCAAAATATTCCTTCACCCCGGCCATTTCGTTCTTTGTGAACTGCGAGACGCAAGCAGAAGTGGACGAGCTGTGGGAGAAACTTTCCGAGGGCGGTGCGACCAATCGCTGCGGCTGGCTGACAGACAAGTTTGGCCTCTCCTGGCAAATCATCCCCACAGTTTTGGGTCAAATGCTTGGGGACAAGGACCCAGAGAAATCCAAAAGGGTCATGATGGCGATGCTGGCGATGACCAAAATTGAAATCGAAGGTTTGCGGCGGGCGTACGAGAAGGCGTGAATCAAGGTGAAAGAGTTATACACTGTCCCCGCCGGGACTTGAGGAGACCATCGCATGACCAAGCACTCCAAGCAATTTTTTTCCCCAATCGTTCTGATTATCTCGCTTTTTGTGCCGGCGGGCTTTCTACCTGCTGAGACACTGAACAAACAAGCCGACGTGATCAAGACCACGCAAGGCGATCTGAAAATCACTCCGCTATACCACGGCAGCGTGATGCTGGAATTTGGCGGGAAAGTGATTCATGTCGATCCCTGGAGCCGTGGAGATTTTACGGATATCCCGCAGGGGGATTTGATTGTGATCACGCACACGCATCAGGATCATTTGGACCTTGCGCTGGTCAACAAGCTGAAGAAACCCGAAACAATTATTGTGGGTCCTGCCGCCGTGATTGATACGCTGAACTGCTTTCCGGCTTGCGGCCACGCGGAAATTGTCGGCGATTCCGACAAGAAAACGGTGATGGGTGTCGGTTTCGAGGGAGTGCCAATGTACAACCTGGTGCAGGGTTCGGCGCCCGGAATGCCCTTTCACCATAAGGGGATTGGCAGCGGGTACGTTTTGACGTTTGGGGAAACTCGCGTTTATTTTTCCGGCGACACGGAATGCACTCCGGAAATGAAAGCGCTCAAGAATATTTCGGTCGCGTTTCTGGCGATGAATCCTCCGCGGACCGAGTCCACGATCGAGGCGGCGGGGTGCGCGAAAGAATTCAAGCCCAAAATTGTGTATCCCTACCACTATCGAGGGTCCAAGCCGGAAGAGTTTGCCGAGGCGCTGAAGGACACGCCCGGAGTTGAAGTGCGCCTTCGGAAACTGGAGGGCGAGCAGTAGAGTATTGACGGACGAGCGATTCGCTTGGTGTGGCGTCAACGGGTGAACCGGCTGCGGAAGAAACAAAGCGTCGTCATTCCGAGGCATGTTTTTGCCGAGGAATCCCTCTTTTCCTACGTTTAAATCGAAGAAGGATTCCTCGCTTCGCTCGGAATGACGGAAAAAACTAATTTTTCCGCAGGCTGTGACACTCGTCTACTTTTGGAGTGTGCTCCAGGGAAAGCAGGCAGGCTGATGGTTCGAGTCTCTCACCGCAAGAGCCTGTCCTACCCAAGCCCCAGCCTCGAAAATTCGGCGAGTAAATCTTGGGCGGAAGTGAAATGAAAACCTGCCATGCCGAGGCCCACGGCCGCCGCTACATTTTCGCGGAGATCGTCAATAAACAGGGTCTCTTCGGGCAGCGCATCCATTTCCCGCAATGCATGATGATAAATCACAGGCGCCGGTTTGCTCCACCCCACCCGGCAGGAATAGACCCGCGCGGGAAAGTGAAGCACAAACGGAAACGTGGCCTCAAAATGAGCCACGTGAATAGGATCGGTGTTGGAAAGCAGTCCCAGGCGGCACCGCGTTGCCAGGCGTTCAAATAAAATGTCCGGCAGGATCGTTTGCGGGTCCAGCACGCTGTTCCAGGCGGCGCAGAAATCGTCAAAATCGAGCGGCAACTGAAATTTTTTGCAGATATGCTTGTGCCAATCGCGAGCATCCATGCGGCCTTCCTGCCAGTCCGTCCACCGCGGATCCGTTTCCAGTTCCCGCATAATTTCCAGATGGGATTTGCGGCCCGGCCCGCCGAGTGTGCCGGACCAGCGCGACAAATCCACGCGAATGATGACTCTTCCTACGTCAAAAATAATCGCGCGGGGAATTTTATCGGGACGAACACCAAGGAAGGCCATGGCTAGTCACGCTCGGACGGAGCAGGTTGGGTGACGGCGGATGCGTCGCGTGTTCCGGAATTTCGCGCGCGTAGCAGGCTGATGACGGGAGGCAAGAGCGAAAGAATAATCACCCCGGCGATGACGTAGTGAATATTCTGGCTGATATTCGGGATTTTCAATCCCAGAAAATATCCACCCAGAATCATGCTGCCAACCCACAATAATCCTCCGGCCACGTCGTAAGCGAAATAGCGCCCGTAGGGCATCAGGGCCGCACCGGCCACGGGCGGGCAGAAGGTACGGACGATGGGAATAAACCGGGCGAGGATTACCGTTTTGCCGCCGTACTTCTCGTAGAATTCGTGGGCCCGTTGCAAGTGGCGCTTGCGGAAAATAAGTGAATCTTCGCGCCGGTACAATGCCTGCCCCGCCTGGCGCCCGATCCAATATCCGATCTGATCGCCAACAATCGCGCACAGCGGAACCAGCAACAGCAACTGGCCTATTCGCAGTTGACCCGAGGCCGCAAACACGCCAGCCGTAACCAGCAGGGAATCGCCCGGCAGAAAAAATCCCACGAAGAAGCCCGTCTCAATAAAAACGATGACGCACACCAGCAGCGTCCCGCCCCACTCGATCAGGCCCTTGACGTTAAACAGGAAATGAAGGAACTGCGCTACCGATCCGATCATGAATTTCTGTCACCGCAACTGGCTATATCTTCCCAGGAAGATGAGCACAGGCTCCACCATCATACGGTAACAGAAAATGAACGGATCCCCACTGCAAGGTTCCCATTCCATTGCCAACATGACAATGAGTGTTCGCGCTACGTGGGTCGCTCTCATGACACCAACTCGCTGTGCAGGCAGCCGGACGATTCTCCGGCGCGCTGCGGTTGGGCTCGCCGATCCAGCATTTCTCGCACAAACGGCAGCGCGCGGCGCATAACTTCCGCTCCGGCATCACGCGCTTCATCCACGCTCTTAAAATCATCCCAACTGATTTGGTGAACCGCCGGTTCCAACAGCAGGTCTGCATGGCTGGCCCAAAAAGGGTCCAGCAGTGTCTGGTTTTGACGTGTTCCAACTAGACTTTGCTCCGGCGGCGAGGATTTGTCCGTGTTATTGCACAGCCTCGCAAAATCGTCAGCCGAAGACATGTTCTTGGCATTCGAGCTTACGGCAACTCCCAGAACGCACAGTGAATTCATCCGCATAGCGACCGCCGTCGGCACGGGGGCCACGATGCATCCGTCGGCCAGCATCCGTCCTTCGTGTTCGACGGGTTGGAAAAGGCCGGGAAATGCGCAACTGGCGCGAATAGCCACTTCCAGCGACCCGTTAGTGAACACGAAAGGCGCGCAAGTTTCAATATCAGTAGTTACGATCGCGGTGGGAATGCAAAGCTCCTCGACCCGGCTGGCCTGAAACCATTCCCTCACGAATTGGCCAATGCGGTCCTTATTGGACGCGTCCTGGCCAGACCGGTGAAACCGGATGAAATCGCGTACACGTACCCTTCGGCCAAGGTCGCACAAGTCTTGAATGGAGATGCCGTCGGCGTAGGCCGCCCCTAGCAGGCCGCCAATGCTGGTTCCGGCTATGGCTGAAATAGGGATGTGTTCCTGCTCCAATACTTCCAACACGCCCAGGTGCGCGAAGCCTCTTGCGAACCCGCCGCCCAGGGCCAACGCCACTCCGGTTCCATCTTTCCCTGCCGATATCCTCCGCGTGCGTAGGTCGCAGTCGGAATGCCGCGCAGGGTTTAGTTCCGGCCCTTGTTCGTAACCATGAAGAGCGTTCATGAAAGCAATTGTGGGCACCGGGCAGGGCGGCGGCAATGAAGCGCAGGGGCTAGAGGACAGGTACCTGAGTACTGAACCATTCGGGTCCAGTTAGGGTGCAGCAATTTTGTGACGCAACTGCTAACAGTACTTTTCTCCTATGAAATTAAGGCCTCCGTACCATTGTTGCGATCTCATTGGAAATGGAAAATGACAAGTGTTCGAGGGAATGCACGAAAGACCTGAGGGGGTCAACGATATGCCAAGCGCTTATGCATCGTGGGTGGGACAGGCAGTGGTCTTGCAAGTAGCAACTGGTGATTTGCGTGTGCCGCTGCGGGGAATCATCCTGGGGGAAACGGAAGGCACCATCCGTTTTCGCGTCGGAGAAACCTGGGACATTGACATTTATAAGCCCATGATTTTGGCGGTCGAGCAAGATAACTGGGCCAGCCTGGTTATGAACTAGAACTGACGAACGGGTAGTTTCGTGAGGCAAATTTTATGAATTCATCGTTGCGAAAAGAGATCATTGATGAGAACCGAGCGGCTTTCCTGCTCGGCTTGCCAAGAGATCAACTTCGGATCATCTGCGAGTATTCCGGTCTTGGCCGGATGCAGGATGAAGGAATACCCACCGGAAGCCTGTTTTTTACGTACGAGGAACTTTACAAGCTATGCCGCCTGGTTGTGGGTCCGGCTGCTTAGCGGAATTCTAAAACGAGTTTATTCCGGCCCTGCCTCTGTTACAACCCCCAGGCTCCGGGTTCGCAACCCCCTGACGAACCCGGAGCCTTTTCCTCTTTTCGGAAGTGAATCGTGATTCGTAGTTCGTGAATCGTGGAACCCCCATAAATTTGAAGTTGTTAGATGAGAGCTATGTTGGCCAGTGCGTGGGAACGTCCACGTAGGAGCGATCCAGCTCGCTGACCGAGGCGCAGCCCAGCAGCTTCAAGGTGCGTTCAAAATCGGCGCGCAGGATGGCGATGGCTCTGGAAACGCCCGCTTCGCCTGCGGCGGCCAATCCGTAGGCGTACGCGCGCCCGATCAGCACGGCTCGCGCGCCCATGCAAATCGCTTTGGCGATATCCGCGCCGCGACGAATCCCGCCATCCATCAGGACTTCGATCTGCCCGTTCACCACGCGCACAATTTCCGGCAGCGCTCGCAGCGTCGCCGACACGCCATCCAGCTGACGGCCTCCATGATTGGAAACGATGACGCCCGCAGCTCCAATATCCATCGAGCGGCGCGCATCGTCCCCCGTCAGAACGCCTTTTACGATGATGGGTCCCGGCCACGCTCCGCGCAGCCACTTGAAATCCTCCCAGGTGACCACCGATTCCGCCAGTGCCGCGGCCACATTGATTAGTTCCATCGGGCCCTTTCCGGGCAGCACGATATTCGGAAGCTTGTGCAAGCCGCCATCCGCCAGGAAAGCGGCAAGCCAACGCGGATGCGCAAAAATGTTTGGAAGAAACGGAAGCATTGCCCCCAGCTTTCGGCTCATGAGTTGTGCTGTGCCGCTGCGAATATCGCGCTCGCGCATTCCTGCCGCGCCTGTATCAATGGTGACGGCTAGCACGGAAAACCCGGCTTTTTGCGCGCGCCCCAATGCTGCTTCGGCAGCGGACCGGCCGCCCACCAGATACAGCTGGTACCACATCGGACCCGGCGTTGCCGCGCGTACGTCCTCGATCGAGTAGCCGGAAATAGTGGAAAGGCAAAACGCTGTACCGGCCTTGCCCGCTGCGCTGGCGACTGCACGTTCGCCGCCGGCATGCATCAGCCGGCTGTAACCCACCGGCGCAATGATTGCCGGGAATGAAAGGTCGGCGCCTAAAATATGCGTGCGTGTGTCACACCGCGGCACGGCAATCGCATTCCGCGGACGAAACATTACTGCTTCATAGGCGCGGCAATTCTCACGCAGCGACGATTCGGCTTCCGCGCCACCGTCCAAATAATCAAACACTGCTCTTGGAAGGCGGCATTTCGCGCGGCGGCGTAAATCGTCAATATTGACGACATGGGGAGAAGCAACCGATCGTTCTTGAAATGTCATGCAGTCTCGCGCCTCGCAGAGCGCTGGGCCTCACGTACGCCGCGCTCTCAATGAAATATTATTGCGGCTGGCATTGTACTCCACGATGTTCATGGACGATCAACGTCATCATGAAAAAGATCTGTTGTCTTGGCGCGAGCTCCCATCGGTTTTCGTTTGACACTTCGCCCCCTTCTTACGACACTTAACAGCCGATTCCTGCAAAACAGTTGGATTGAGAACCACCGGACAATTCATGACGCTGACGCTACTCGACTGGGCCGTGATCGCCGGATACTTGCTGCTGATGCTCGCGCTGGGAATTTATTTCCGGCGGCGCTCGAGCCGAAACACCGAAGAATATTTTGTGTCGGGGCGGCAAGTGGCGTGGTGGCTGGCCGGAACGTCCATGGTCGCTACGACATTCGCGGCGGATACGCCGCTGGTGGTGACGGGCCTGGTGTACACGCAGGGCATCGCGGGAAACTGGTTGTGGTGGAGCTTTCTGCCGTCGGGAATGATGACCGTATTTTTGTTCGCGCGTTTGTGGCGGCGTTCCGGGCTGCTCACCGACGTGCAGTTCGCGGAGATGCGTTACACCGGAAAGCCCGCGGCATTCCTGCGCGGTTTTCGCGCCGTGTACCTGGGATTGCTGATGAATTGCTTGATCCTGGGCTGGGTGACCAAGGCCATGACCAGCATCGTGGGATCGGCGCTGGGCAAAAGCGAAAGTGTCAGCCTGGCGATTTGTATTTTCTTCCTCATTCCGTTCACCGGATTTTATGTCTCACTCGGCGGTTTGTGGGGTGTCTTGTGGACGGACCTTTTTCAGTTTGTATTAAAAATGTCCATCGTGATTGCCGTGGCCTACTACGGAGTGAAAGCCGCAGGCGGAATGCGCGCCATGCTCGCTACGCTCGCGAATATGCGAATCGCCGCGGGACCCAGAGCCGCCGATATCACCGCGATGTTTCCCGATTTTTCGCGCGGGCTCACTACCGAAGCCCTGTGGACGCTCCCGGTTCTCACGTTTCTGGTGCACTTGGGCGTGCAGTGGTGGGCGTTTTGGTATCCGGGATCGGAGCCGGGTGGCGGTGGCTACATCGCGCAGCGGATTTTCAGCGCCCGCGATGAGCGGCACGGGTTGCTCTCGGTCCTTTGGTTCAACATCGCGCACTACGCCGTGCGTCCCTGGCCGTGGATCTTGACGGCGCTGGCCGCCGCCGCGCTGTATCCCGGTTTGCAGCATCCGGAAACCGGCTACATGATGGTCGCCACTTCGCACATGCCCCATGCGCTGCGCGGAATTTTGATCGCCGGATTCATGGCTGCGTTCATGTCCACCATCGCCACGCAGCTCAACTGGGGAAGCTCTTATCTGGTCGAGGATTTTTACCGCAGATTTATTCGGCGGAACGCCAACGAAAAACACTACGTGAATATTTCGCGCATCGCGACGCTGTTGCTAGTGGCGGCGTCCGCCTATGTGTCGGCGCAACTGGCGACCATCAGCCAGGGTTGGGAAGCGGTGCTCGAAGTTGGCGCGGGAACAGGCGGTGTTTATCTGCTGCGCTGGTATTGGTGGCGAATCAATGCGTGGAGCGAAATTTCCGCGATGGCCACGGCGCTGGCCATGACTCTCATTCAGCACCGCTGGTCTTTCTTTGCCGGCAGTGTGCCTGTTGTATTTGCGAAAACAACTCTGACCACGACCGCGATCACCACTGTAGTTTGGGTTCTGGTCACGCTGTTAACTCCAGCTGAACCCGACGACGTTCTCCTGCGGTTTTACCGCAAGGTTCGCCCGCACGCCGCCGGGTGGCGGCGCATCGCCGCGCTCGCTCCAGAAACTCCCGAAACCCGAGACCTTGGAAAAAATTTACTAGCGTGGGCGTTTGGGTCCGCCATGGTGTATGCTGCGCTGTTTGGAATCGGGAAATTGTGCTTCGGCCAAACCGGCGCCGGAATCGCGTTGCTCGGACTCGCCACAATTTGTGCCATGCTGCTGTACCGCGATATTGCCGAACGCGTGACAGCCGAACCAGTGGGAGGAATGGGTGTTTAACCGTGTTTAACAAAGACCGCGACAGCGGTGTACCCGGACTATCGGGCTCAGGCCAGTTTCACGCCGTGGCAGCATCGTTTTTGGGATGGACTCTGGACGCATTTGATTTCTTCGTCGTTGTTTTCTTGATCGACAAGCTTGCCGCTGATTTTCACGTCGGAAAGAAAGCAATCATCGCGTCCTTATTCGTGACGTTGGTCATGCGCCCCGTTGGCGCCCTGATCTTCGGCCTGATGACCGACCGCTATGGCCGGCGTATTCCCTTGATGGTCAATGTAGTTTTCTTTTCCGTGGTCGAACTGGCTTGCGGGTTTTCGCCGAACCTGACTTTTTTCCTGGTCATGCGCGCTCTGTATGGCATTGGCATGGGTGGCGAGTGGGGCATCGGAGCTTCGCTGGCCATGGAATCGGTCCCGGCTCGGTGGCGCGGGATTCTTTCCGGAATATTGCAGAGCGGCTACTCGACTGGATACATCCTGGCGGCTGTGGTGGCGCGTTTTGTTCTGCCCACCTGGGGCTGGCGGCCGATGTTCTGGCTGGGCGGCTTGCCTGCTTTGCTGGCGTTTTACATCGCCGCCCGTGTGCCGGAGTCGGAAGCGTGGAAACAGCATCGCGCGCCCTCTACCGGCGCAGTACTCAAGATCGTTGCCAGGCAGTGGAAAAGTTTCGCCTATCTCGTATTGCTGATGACGTTCATGATGTTCCTTTCGCACGGCACGCAGGACCTGTATCCCGACTTCCTTGGCACCGTGCACAAGCTGGCGCCCGCCATGCAATCCTACATGGCCATCCTTTACAATATCGGAGCCATTACCGGCGCCATTGTCTTCGGTCAACTCTCGGACAAGCTGGGAAGAAGAGTCACAATGATCGCGGCGATGTCGCTGGCCTTGCTGGTGATTCCGCTCTGGGCGTTTGGAACGTCGCTCGCTGTGCTGGCCATTGGCTCTTTCCTGATGCAGGCTGGCGTGCAAGGCGCATGGGGAGTGATCCCCGTCCACCTGAGTGAGCTCTCCGCGGACGAAACGCGCGGACTCGTTCCCGGGCTGGCCTATCAGCTGGGGATTCTCATCGCCGCGCCAACCAATACCGCGGAATTTATGTTGCGGGAACACGTGGGCTACCAGTGGGCCCTGGCAGGATTTGAAATTGTCACCATCGCCGTGCTCATCGTAACGATCGCCCTGGGGAAAGAACGCAAGGGCCGCAGCTTCCATCGAGAGGCGGGCGCGTCAGTTTCGACGTGAGGTTCAAAGCTCACTGTAATGTTTGTTCTGTGTAGCGGAAATCCATCAAACGCGTCATCATGGCGTCCATGGAAAACGGTGAGCCCAAAATAAATTTCGGCGGCCTGCGCGTGCTCTCCCTCGAGAGCCGGCGCAGCGCGGAAATGGCCAAGCTGATCTCGGCGTACGGCGGCCAGGCCACCGTTGCGCCGTCCATGCGGGAAATTCCCCTGGAAACCAACACGGAAGCCCTGGCATTCACGCGCCATCTTGCAGAGGGCGCGTTTGACGTGGTCATATTTCTGACCGGAGTTGGCGCGCGCGCGCTGGCGCGTGTGGCAGAGACGATTTATCCGCTCGATCAATATCTGGTGGAATTGCGCAAGGTGGCGATCGTCGTGCGCGGGCCGAAGCCGGTGGTAGTCCTGCGGGAGTGGAATGTTCCGATCACTCTCACCGCGCCGGAGCCAAACACCTGGCGCGAGGTGTTGCGCGCCCTGGACGAAAATTCATTCAGCGTGCCGCTGCAGGGACGCCGTGTCGCCGTGCAGGAATATGGTGTTTCCACCCCGGAATTGATCGCCGGCCTTACAGAGCGCGGCGCGCGCGTCACTCCTGTGCCTGTGTATGAATGGGCCCTGCCGGAAGACGTTGACCCCCTGCGCGCGGCAATCTCCGCCATCGCACGCGGCGAAATTGACGTAACGCTATTTACGACGGGGATGCAGGTGAATCATCTTTTCCAAATTGCCGCGGAAATGAATCAAAAAGACGACTTGCACCGCGCATTTTCACGCCTGGCAGTCGCATCCATTGGGCCTGCCACATCCGAGAGATTGCGTGAATTTGGAATCGGCGTGGACCTCGAGCCCACACACCCCAAGATGGGCTTACTGGTCATGGAAGCTTCGCAGCAGAGCGCCGAAATTCTGAAGAAAAAGCGAATCGAACGTAACGAAACTCCGCACCCTTAAACCCCGCGAGGGAGCGACACCCAAATTCACACCCATTAGAGGTATTCCACAAGCTGCCGAACTTGAAATCGGTGCAACTGGCGGAATGTTCCGTTTGTGAACGTGGCGTGACAACAAGCAAAGGCTTATCGTTCGCATCCATAGTAAGAATTGGACACCCGCAGCTTGCGCCCTTAGCCTTGTCCTGTGACGACCGAACTCACCAAAGCAACCATGGGCGACGAACACCCGGAAGTAGATTTCCTGCACAAAATGGCCAGCCGTATGGCCTCGGCAGATCCGCTACAGGAAGTTCTGTCGCACATTGTGGAATTCGCCGCGTCCGTGGTGAGCTGCGACTCCTGCTTCCTCTACGCGCTGGAGGAGGGCGACCTGATTTTACGCGCCTCCAAGAATGCGCATCCCGATGTAGTGGATCGTTTGAAATTACGACTGGGGCAGGGAATCACGGGATGGGTGGCAGAGCACGGCAAGCCGGTGGCCGTGGCGCTGAACGCCTCGCAGGATCCGCGTTTTCAACTATTCAAGGATTTGCCGGAAGATAAATTTGAAGCGTTCTTGTCCGTCCCCGTTTTGTGCCGCGGGCGAATCGTGGGCGTCATCAATCTGCAGAATCGCGAACCGCACGAATATTCGGAGCGCGAAATTAAATTAATTTCGACCATCGGATTCCTGGTGGGCGCGGAAATCGAAATGGCCCGGCTCGAAAGCGAAAATGTTCATCTCTCGGAAAAACTGGAGACCAGGAAACTCGTCGAGCGCGCCAAGGGAATTTTGCAGCGCGAGCTGAAACTTACCGAAGAAGAGGCCTACCTCACCATTCAGCGGCAGAGCCGCCAGCGGCGCAAATCCATGAAAGAAGTGGCCGAGGCGATCGTCTTGAGCGAAGACGTGAAGCGCGGGATGAGCGCGTAACCCGCAAAACGTAAACCAAAAAAGCAGATACTTAACACAGAGAATACCGATTTCAGATTAGCGAATGCCGAATGACGGTTCCTTGTTTTGGACTTTCCCATCCTGAATTCTCTCTTCTCTTTTTTTTCTCTGTGTCCACTGTGCTCTCTGTGACCTTTGTGTCAAAGCCTTTGACCCTGCCGTACTCCCCACATCAAAACCTTGACATTGGGGCCCTTTCTGCGTAGCATCGGCAAAGCAAGTCAGGTTCAGAAAGTTATCACAACCATGAACACGCGCCATTATTATTGGTTCGCCTTTACGTACCGCTTCCCATGGGTGGGGAGCGGCCAGGGGCGGATCGCGCGTGCGTCAAGCTAGAGCTCAGAACCAGACAGCGCGAAAAGATTCCCGATACTGGCCGCGAGTACCCACAGGGTTCGCGGCTTTTTTTATGTCTGCACTTTCAAAGATTCGCACTAAGAATCGCATAAGGAGATCCGCAATGATCGTCAACATGTCAGCCGCAGCAACCAAGGAGCAAATCCAACACGTCATGGACAGAATAAAAGAGTGCGGATTTCTACCTCACCTGATTGAGGGCGCCGAGCGAACCGTGGTCGGCGTGGTCGGCAAGAGCCGCGGCCGCCGCAGCGAAGTGGAAGCCCTGCGCGTGGCCCCGGGCGTGGACGATATCATCATCATTTCGCAGCCGTTCACGCTGGTCAGCCTGGAGCTTCAGCCCAAGCGCACCATCGTGGACGTGAAGGGCGTGAAGATCGGCGGGCCGGAACTCATCGTGATGGCCGGGCCGTGTTCGGTCGAGTCGCGCGAACAATTAATGGAAACCGCGCGCGGAGTGAAAACCGCCGGCGCGCACATCCTGCGCGGCGGCGCGTACAAGCCGCGCACTTCCCCCTACGATTTTCAGGGCCTTGGTGTGGAAGGCCTGAAGATTTTGAAGGAAGCCAGCGAGGAAACCGGCCTGCCCATTGTGACCGAAGTCATGGGCGTCGAAGACCTGGACGCCGTCGTGGAATACGCGGACATGATGCAGGTTGGCGCGCGCAACATGCAGAATTATCCTCTGCTGCGGCGGCTCGCCCAGGTTCCGCGCCCGGTCCTTCTGAAACGCGGCCCTTCGGCGACGATCAAGGAATGGCTGCTGGCCGCCGAGTATTTGCTTTCCGGCGGAAATCCCAACGTGGTGTTGTGCGAGCGGGGAATCAAAACGTTTGACGCCGAGCTGAGAAACACGCTCGACCTCGCGGGCGTGGCCCTGGCCAAGGAACTTTCCCATTTGCCGGTCGTGGTGGATCCATCGCACGCCACGGGACGCAGAAGCCTGGTGCCCGCAGCCGCGCGCGCCGCAGTCGCCATCGGCGCCGACGGCCTGATTATCGAAGTGCATCCGTGCCCCGAGCGCGCCCTGTCCGACGGCCCGCAATCGCTCGATCTGCCAGGATTCGCGGCCATGATGAAGGGGCTTGAACCCGCCATTGCGATGGTGGCGGCGAGCCGATAGCGTTCCATCGTTTCCCGAGCCCAGTAGGACAGGCTTCAGGCTGTCTGCTTTTCGTATGTGTTGGTCGCGACTCTAACCCAGACAGGCTGAGGCCTGTCCTACCAAATCCCGCGCACTAAAACGTGTACTTGAGCCAGAGCTTGATCTGGCGTCCGCCGTGTATGGTGATGGCCGTATTGTTAAAATTCGCATCGGACATATTGTAGGACGGTGTGAACAGGTTTGGATGGTTAAAAGCGTTGAACAGATCTATCCGGAATTGCAGTGCTTGGTTATCAAGCTTCCAAAAATTAATCGGGAAATCGCGTTGGATGGCCGTATCGAAGTACATTTGTCCCGGACCGAACTGTGAGTTGCGTCCCACATTCCCGGTATTGCCATTTGTCCGAACCACGAAATGGTACGCGGTGACGGGTTGTGAAGGGCACGGCCCAAACGTGGTCACGGAACAATAGAAGTCAAAATAAGTCCCCGGCGTAGTCGTAAACCCAGCGAAACTATTCGATCCGTCAATTCCCAAGGAATTAAACGGCGCGGCTGGATTGGACAAGTCGGGACGCGCATTTGGGTGCCCGTTGCCGATACTGTCGAATCCGGCGGAGACGGTATTTGGCGTCCCCGATTCTATCGTCGAGATGCCGGACCACTCCCACTGATCCGTCAACGCGCTAAGCAGGGTATTGTGCTTGAAATAGGGAATCTTCCATATATAAGCGAGCGTGAATCGGTTGCGTTGATCGAATGCCGAAGGCCCCCAATCCGAGCGCTGGTTGGTGAGCACTTGCGCGTAAGAACTTTGCCCTGTGGTCGTGAAAACCTCGGAGGTGTCGTCATAAAACTTCGAATACGTGTAGGCTGCCCGCAGGAGCAAGCCGTTACGGAGCTTTCGCTCGACCTCCAGTTGGGCGGAATCGTATTTTGAGTCTCCTGCATTTGTGCGGACACTGATCTCGGCAAAATTGGGGTTCGTGAAGGAACCAAGAACTTGCGGGTTGAAATCCTGATTGGCAAAGAGGTGTGTTCCCCTGGTACCCACATAGGCCATCGTCATTACCAGTCCGAGCGGCAATTCTCTTTCCAAGTCCACATTCCATTGCTGCGTCATCGGATTGTGCAGATTGCTGGCCATTGTAAACAGGGTCAGCAAAGGATTTGGACTGGTTTTTATCCCTGGGAAAGTGGAGGCTTGTCCCTGCCCCTTACCGCTCTGAGAAGCAATGCTGCCGCCCAGAGTGTTGGGCTGGGATTCACCTGTATTGTCAACGATGTTAGAGAACAAGCCGTCATAAAATATTCCGTACCCGGCACGAAGTACTGTCTTGTTCTCGCCGAAAAAGAAACGTCCCCAATGAGGCGTATACGCGAAGCTGATGCGAGGCGCAAAATTCCGCTTGTCGGGAATTTGAGGGGTAGAAAACGAGCCTGGAAATGTTGCATTCGGAACTCCAAATCCCAAACTGACATCGAGCGCAGGATATTGCAAAGTATTCGCCATCGCGCCCCAGTACTCATAACGCAAGCCCAGATTGAACGTTAAATTATCCCGCACCCTCCAGGTGTCCTGTACAAAAGGGGAATACATGGTTACGTTGGTGGTGAAGTTTGGATTTCCGAACCCCTTGGAAAAGGTTCCAGGGTCTGTGCCTGTTTCATCCAGAATGAAATTGCCGAGGGATGTATATCCGCCTCCAAAGTTATACGTAATCGCCCCGCGCGTGTTGAGCGCCATTGTGTCACGAATATCTATAAACGTAACATCTACGCCGCCCTTGATGGTGTGCCGCCCGGCTGAATAGGAGACGGCTTCCTGCAATTGCCAGTGCTTGTGAATGCTCCCTTGCGGAAAAGCGTTACCAATGCCGATGGAGGGGAAATTGATATCATTGCCAAATTGGATAAACGGGATGGTTGCCAATGGGTTCGCGAGCGTGGCTGGGGTGGGATTGAACCCAATATTAAAACTCGAAAAGGAGAAGCGGAGTTCGTTGACCACCTTGGAGGAAACGGTATGAAGCCACTGGGTCCGCAGGAATTGGGATGGTCCTCCTTGTTTTGTTTGGAAGCCCGGGAGGGCATTGGGGTTCGCAAAATTGTCCGGAGATAAGGAAGAATTGTCACGTATGTAACTTCCCGTCAACGTGTCATTCTGTCCCGCCTGCCAATCGATTCGGACATTCCAGTCATAGGCATTGGATGCGGTTTCCACATTCTGTACCTGGAAATTTCCAAAATCAACGCAAGGGCACGCGCCATTGAGCCCAGTGGCGATAGGCAGAACTGCCGGTGGCCCTGCCGTCACCGCCGACACCGGAGCCACCTGCGATCCAATCGCATTCAGGAAAAGGTTAATATTGGGGTTGGACGCGAAATTTGTTTTCAGAGTGGCGATCCCGGCTGCTGTGGGCAGGGTAAATACCGGGCCGGTTGCGGCTAGGCGTTCCCGATCCCATTGCGAAGTTGCAAAAAAGAAAAGCTTGTCCTTCTTGATTGGGCCCCCGACGTCGAATCCAAACGTATTTTCATTGTCGAATGGATTTTTCGTAACAGGGCCGGCAACGACTGCCTCGGCTGGAATAGCCGCCAAAGCTGAATTGCGATTGATTTCCCACAAATCGCCGTGAAAATTATTCGTTCCGCTCTTATAAATGTAATTGGTGACCGATCCCCCACCGCGGCCGAATTCAGCGCTGTAGGCGTTTGTTAATATTGTCACTTCCTGAATCGCGCCATAGTTGGTTGGCTGATATGCCTGTCCGGCGATTCCGTAATCATTATCATCTTGCCCGTCAATCAAGAAATTGTTGGCGCGAGGACGCGTGCCGTTCACAGAGAACTCAACGCCATTAGTGAAGGCTGTATTAACGGCGCCTACGCCTTGCTGCGGCGTATCGTGAACTCCCGGCAGCGTAAACGCCAATTCCGCAGGGTTCAGACTAAAGTAAGGAAGCTGTGTAATTTCCTGAAAATTCAGCGTCGCGCCCAACTGCCCGGATTGCGTGTCAATCACTTGCGACGCTGGCGCATTAATCTCAATCGTTTGCTGCGCCGCAGCAAGCGTCAGCTTCCCATTGACCGTTGACGTGAGCGAAGCATTTACAACCACATCGGAAACTTGCAAGTTGGCAAAGCCGGGCGCGCTGATCGTCACGGTATAAATCCCCGGTTGCAGGCTTTCCAGGCGGTAGGTGCCGGCGGAGTCGGTCTGCGTCTCATGTAGCGCGCCAAATTCAGGACTGATCGCCTTGACGCTGGCCTTCGGCACGGCGGCTTCCCTCGGGTCCACGATGGACCCGGCGATCGTCCCGTTGCTGGTTTGCGCCAGCATGGCGGCCGGCGTGATCACCAGCAGTAGAAAAATACGGATGGCCTGCGAAGAGCGCTTCACGATGTCCACGTGGTTCCCCCTGAAAAATTCGAAAGTGTTTTAGAATTGGGTCTGGATATTTGCCGGAGCAAGGTCGTTGGAAGTGACATGATGCAGGAGAGTCCGCGATGCCAATCATCTGTCCGATTAACGCTCATCCAGAACCGCCCTTGACGGATTGGACTGGCTGGGGAAGGGTTCGACAGTGAACCGATCCAAACCCAACGAGCTATTGCCAAAAACAACATAATGCGGCAATAGACGTGCCGTCAATGCAATTGAGGAAATTTGGACCGGCAATTTTCTTTTCAGTTAATACCATTTAACCAGTGAACAAGACGACAGGACGGCATGGAGCAGTCTCGCTTTCCTGCGCACTGGGAAAGGGAGTCTTCGCCAATTTGTTTGAGGTCGTACCATCAGGCCAGTCGCCGATTATCCATCCACAGCTCCATTCGATTTACCAGCCCACCGCGCCCTGAATCGCCGAGGCAACTGCTGCAGGTGAATTCCGCAATGGTGTGGAGTACTATCGCGGTGGGTGCAGGCGCATTTTGTGGGGGATCCCCCGGCAAGAGAGTAAGGAGAGTCATGAGAATCTATTTTTGGATTCTTATCGCAACTACGCTTGTTTGCGGGACGGCCTGCGGCACCAAGGCGCCGCCGATTCCGCAGGCGCCCGATCTCCTGCAGCCCGCCACGATCAAGGACATTATGGATTCCATGGTGGAACCCAGCGGAGATTTCGTGTTTGAGTCGGTCCAGGAGATCTCCGATGAGCACGGGATCAGAGAAAAAGCGCCGAAGACCGATGCGGAATGGGAAGGCGTCCGGCATCATCTCTACGTCCTTATGGAAGCGCCCAATCTGCTGACCATGGAGGGCCGCAAAGCCGCGCGGCCCGAGGATAGATCAAAGACTCCTCAGATTGAAAACGAACCCGAGGAGGTTCAGAGATTGGTGGACGCCGATCGGCCGAGTTTCGTCCGCCGCGCGCGCAGGCTTCAGGACGCAGCCGCGCTGGCGCTGAAAGCGGTTGACGCGAAAGATAAAGATGCCCTGCTTCACGCGATAGACGGGATTGACAAGGCCTGCGAGAATTGCCATCTCCACTATTGGTACCCGAACGACAAACGAGCCCGGCAAGCCGCGAGGGAAGATGGGGTCACCGACTAGCCTGAATTTCTCACAGCGAAACCCACCCCGATTTGGATTTCGCTTAAAGGCGCCCTATTTGCGGATTTGGTGGCGCCGGCGGGACGCCAGCGCCTCCAAACCCGGCTTTCCAACGCAATGTGCTCGATTGCCAATGCAAGTATTTGAATTGTTGTGAGAAGTCCAGACTAGGAGTTTGTCCCACAGGATTGCGGATCACGGGTTACATTTTGCCCAGTCCCGTCAGAGACGAAAGAACGTAGCCCACCGCGAGAGCGGTGGGAATACATATTCGCAGTAGGCTGAGCCCCGGAGGGGCGACACATGGCTAACCGTGTGCCGCCTCTCCGGGACTTCGGAAGATCCAAAATTAGGTTGCCTCTCGATAACAGAGTTGAAACTTTTCTGCGGAACAATCTCCTAGGCCGCTTCCCGATGCACATTGGGTTTATCTGATTCGTCTTGTCTCCTGACTCGGTCTGCGTCCTCGGCGTTATTTTGCGCGGTCCTTCAATCCTTGCGCGATCACCGGCAGCTTGTAAATCGTGGCCGCCGTCTGCTGCGGGCCTTGACGAATCGGCTGACCGTTCTCGTCATCCGCGCCGCTGCCAACGATAAAGAGCGTCTTCTTGTCGGGGCCTGCAAAGGCGACGCTGATAACGTCGCGCGGCGTCGGAATCACGCCGAGATATTTTCCTGTCTTGTCAAAGACCTGCACCCCGGGGTTGGAGCTTACGTATAGTCGTCCCTCTGAATCAACGGCAGTGCCGTCGCCCACGCTGCCCGGTGAGAGCATCGCGAAATCGCGGCGGTTCGTGAGCATTCCAGGTCCCTTCACATCGAACGCGACGAGCGTGCCGCCGTTGGTGACGTAGAGGATCTTGTCGTCCGGGCTGAAGGCGATTCCATTGGTGCGGATGTTGTCCGCCACAACGGTGACACCCTTCGGGCCGGCATAATAGAGGCAGCCCACCGTGAAATACGCGCCGCCCGCACCGTCGGCGAGCAGATCGTTTGGCCGCACCGTTAGCGGCGTGCCGTCGGCCCACTGGTCGGCTATCGTCTGGCGTTCTGGCATCAGCAGTGTGATGGCATTCACGATCGAGTCTTTGTCCGGCTTGGTCGAGCCGGGCCTTTCCGTTCGGTGCGCTCCGTAGAGGCGGCCCTGCCGGTCCATGGATAGTGAGCCGATGCCTTTGGCATTCGCCACGGCCGCGGACGCCTTGCCGTTTTCATCAATCTTGAGGACAGTGTCGTAGTCTTCCTGCGCCACCAGAACGCTTCCATCTTTTTCAGGGAGAATGCCGTCCGCGCTGTTGCCGGCGGCCTGCCAGATTTTCGTCCACTTTCCGCCTGCAGCGACCACGCCGGGGATCGCCGTGATGGTCAAGTCGCGAGGGGATTGCTGCGCCGCCTGATTCCCGACTTGCTGCGCCTGTCCCGGAATTCCCGGCGCGCGCGCGCCACCCGCCTGTGGCGACGGCCTGCACGATGCGGCTTGCGCGGCGCCGCCTTGCGCCTGCGCGAGCGCTGGACCTAAAAGAAATGCCGACGCGGAAAGCCACGATAAAATCACAAACACGATTTTGTGTCGCATTTGTCCTCCCAGTAGCCTTGCAAGTATCCAGATGCTACACCAAGATCGCGTGTGAGAGAGACAGACCGATGCAGCCCCAGCGTACGGCCGGAAGCAGTGGAGTGTCGGTTGAACGAATCGCAATGCAGTATGGTAAAAAGTTCCGGCGCGCTGGACCTAAATCAGTTGAACCCCACCGAGAATTACCACACAATTTGTAATGTGCCGAAATTAAAAGAATTACTCCCTGGCGTTGTCTCGAAATTTGCCGCGCAGCCAGGCTTTGGTATTTTTCGCGATGGATCTGCGTGGCGGCTCTACAAAGATCCGATCGAACTGCTGATTGCCAACGATCCTGATTCCCTTGAGAAATCAATTTCCCGGATTGAGCAGCATGTGAAACAGGGTGGGGAAGCAGCGGGCTTCCTTGGATATGAGGCAGGCTACGCCTTGGAACCGCGCCTGCACCCACTGCTCGACCGAACGCGGGGCCCGCTTTCTTATTTTGGTTTGTATGCAAACTGCTCGGTCCTGCAAACAACCCCGTTTCCAGAAGACCATGCGAACAGTCTGGCGCAGCATCCTAAATTATTGATTGGCTACCATGAATATTCTGAAAAACTCGCGACCATACGGCAATTGATTCAAGATGGCGAAGTCTATCAAATCAATTTCACAACTGGCGTTCGTTTCCAAACGGCGCAAAGTGCCTGGAAACTTTTCGGGAACCTGTTTTCCCGCCATCCTGTACCCTATGCGGCATTCTTGAACACCGGTGCCGAGCAAATTGTTTCTCTTTCCCCTGAACTTTTTTTCCAGATCGAGCGGGGGCGCATTACCGTGAGGCCCATGAAGGGAACGGCAGCGCGCGGGCTGACGCTTGGAGACGACATCGCCTGCGCTGCTGCATTGCGCGCCAGTGAAAAAAATCGTGCGGAGAACGCCATGATCGTGGATCTCATGCGCAATGATTTGGGCCGCATTTGTCGTACGGGATCCGTCAAGACTCCGAAGCTCTTCGCGGTGGAGCGTTATCCGTCCCTGTGGCAAATGACTTCTGATATCGAGGGCCAGCTGGTCAAAGGATGGAGCATTCAATCGGTGATTCACGCTCTCTTCCCGTCGGGTTCGGTTACCGGCGCTCCTAAAATACGCGCGATGGAGCATATTGCGCGTCTCGAAGATTCTCCGCGCGGGGTATATACCGGAGCGATAGGATTCTTCGCGCCCAGCCGCGCTCGATTCAGCGTGGCGATTCGCACAGCAGTGTTGCGCCGGCAGAATGGAACGATGGGAGTGGGGAGCGGCATCACTTACGATTCGTCGGCGCCGGTCGAGTGGGAAGAATGCGCATGGAAAGCCGCATTCCTCACGCAAAAACAGCCAAAATTTGAAATTCTGGAAACGCTGCTTTGGGATTCCCGTTTCCGTTTCCTCCGAGCCCACATGACGCGCATGCGGAACTCCGCCGAATATTTCGGATTTCGTTTTCCCGCGAACCGCATCCGAAAGGCTCTTCGGGAATTGGCTCAGCACTGGAAAGCCACGCCGCAAAGAGTGCGAATTACACTGTCGAGGGATTCCACGTTTGAGATCTCGCACAGCAGCCTCGGCGCCAAACGATTCGGCCGGGCGCGAATTTCCGATCAAAAAGTTTCGACGCAGGATCGCTTTCTATATCACAAGACGACCCATCGTAGCGCTTACGACCAGGAACTCGCCGCCGCTCGAAAAGCAAATTGCGATGACGCATTATTCTTCAACGAAAAAGGTGAGCTGACCGAGGGAACGATACACAATCTGTTCGTAGTGAAGAACGGAGTTTGGCGAACACCTGCGATTACCTGCGGCCTGCTCCCTGGAACGTTTCGCGCGCGAATCTTGCAGACACGCTCCAACGCATGTGAGGCGATCCTTACCAAGGATGATCTCATTCACGCCGACAAAATATTTCTTTGCAATAGCGTTCGCGGAATCTTCCCGGTAAATCTAGTCTCGGACAAAAAATCCGCGCCATAAGGAGCTTCCGCGCGGGCCGCGATGCCCACCTTCATTTGGCGTTCGGATACGCTTTAGCCACTTTCCTTGCAATTTCAAGGAATTGCGACACAACAGAAATTTTATCCGTGCGCACATAGGCCAGCGCCATTTCCATTACTGGAAGCGCCGGCGCGCACTTTCGAAACACAATTCCAGGCAAACGCAACTCCTGCAAGGAGGCCGGCGCCAATGCCACGCCCAAACCAGCGCCGATCAGCGCCCAAACCGAATACAGGTCGTCCTGAAAATAGGCGATCTTGAGATTAAAACCTTCCTTGCGGCACGCTTTGGCAACAAAGTGGTGGAATTCCGCATTCGCATCGCGCCCATACATGATGTAGCGCTGGTTGGAAAGTTCTCGAAGCGGCACTGTTTTGTGACGCGCCAGCGGGTTGTGCTCGGACATGGCCAGCACCAACTGCTCTCGCAGCATGGTTTCAATCGTGACCCCCTTGCTGCTGGACCCAATGGGCAATCGAACGATGCTTACGTCGAGGTCGCCATCTTTTACGGCTTTGATTTGCTCGGACGGCAACAGCGACCGCAAAGTCAAATGAACGTCCGGACTTCGCTTCGCAAAGGTTCTGAGGCAATCAATAATTAACCGGGTTTGAATCGGAGGGACGGGAAGCTGCCAAAGGCCCAGCCGCAGGTGACCGAATTCACCTCTCTCCGCGCGCGCCGCCAACTTGGTAGCCTCGTCACATTGAGCGAGTATGGCGCGCGCCTTGACGGCGAAGACCTCGCCGGCAGGCGTCAGTTTGATTTGACGCTTGGTCCTATCGAAAAGCTTCGCGCCCAGCTCTGCTTCCAGATGCCGGACTTGCTGGCTCAGCGGCGGTTGGCTCAAATGCAACCGCTCGGCGGCCCGGCAAAAGTTCAGTGTTTCAGCGACGGCAAGGAAATATCGGAGGTGCCGCAGTTCCATGAGAGGGACCCCAATAAAATAAAAGCGCTCCGGCAAATATATCCCAAAAGTCTGGTTTGGGTACAAAGAATGTATTTTACGGAATACAACGCCTGGTATAAGTTGCGCCTTGACTTCTGCAGGAGTCGCTGTGCGCGGCGCAATTCCCGGCGCCATATTCGACCGTCATTCGAGCGGCAGTGTCACGGCTGCCGTGGAAACGAAATCACCGGGAAAGCCCACAATAATTTTTGGGCCAACCTGGTTGTGTGGATAGGAGCAGCGATGAGTCACGGAAGCTTGACCCAAAATTCCCCCCAAACCTTGGAAGAAAAGTTACAAGCCGCCGGGAATCCCGTCGAAATGCTGCGTAATTCGCAAATTGGGCCTTATGCCTTTCCGGTGGTGCGGCACGAATTTTCCAACTGGAGAGATGAACAGCGCGCCTGGAAGGAAACCTGCGCCCTTTTGGACCAATCGCACCACATGACCGATCTTTATGTGGAAGGCCCCGACGCTGCCAGCGTATTCTCCGATTTGGGCGTCAATACGTTTAAGAATTTCAAAGTGAATCAAGCCAAGCAATTTGTTGCCTGTAACCACGATGGCTATGTGATCGGCGACGCGATTCTATTTTATCTGGGTGAAAATAAATTCAACCTGGTGGGCCGCCCGCCCGCTCACAATTGGGTGCAATATAATCTGGAAACACGCGGGTATAACGCCACCGCGGAACGCGATGAGCGGTCCTTTGTCAATCAAGGCCGGCGAAAGACGTTCCGGTACCAGATTCAAGGTCCCCATGCTCTGCGGGTCATGGAAAAGGTCATGGGGAAACCCGCGCCGGATATCCGTTTTTTTAATATGGAAATTGTTGGCATAGCGGGCCACCCTGTCCACGCCTTGCGCCACGGAATGGTCGGACAACCCGGGTGGGAATTGTTTGGTCCCTGGGAGCACGGTGAGGAAGTGCGGAATGCAATTGTGGCTGCTGGCCAAGAGTATGGAATCCGCCAGGTCGGGTCCCGAGCCTATCCCACTACCTGCCTGGAATCGGGTTGGATTCCTTCTCCTCTTCCCGCGATTTATAAAGGGGAAGAGCTGAAGGGATACAGACAGTGGCTGAGCACAAAGAGCTATGAAGCCATGGCTTCCCTCGGCGGCAGCTTTTACTCCGACAAGATCACCGATTATTATCTAACGCCCTACGACCTCGGCTACGGACCCTTCGTGAAATTCGACCATGAATTTGTGGGACGAGCAGCCCTGGAAAAAATGGTGAATAACCAGAGGCGGAAAAAAGTAACGCTAGTCTGGAACGGCGAGGATATCGCGCGCGTCTTTGGTTCCTTGTACAAGCAGGGCGGCGATATCGCCAAGTATATTGATTTGCCGCTGGCCAATTATGCGACGCTGCCCTACGATAAAGTTTTGAAAAATGGCAGAATCGTTGGGGTTTCCACCTATACCGGTTACACCTACAATGAGCGCGCCATGATCTCGCTGGCCGTGGTGGATAGCCAGGAGTGTGAAATAGGCGCCGAAGTCACGGTGGTTTGGGGCGAAGAAGGACGCGGGTCGTCAAAACCAACCGTCGAGCGCCACGTGCAAGCTTCGATTCGCGCGACGGTTGCAGCCGTCCCGTACGCCCAGGTTGCGCGGAACGCATATCGTCCCCACTGAGGCGTCTTACATTCAGTCAGGAGGAAGCATGGCGTACATTTTTCAAGAGGACAAGCTCCCCAAGCTGGTGTCCGTGGTGCCGGGACGCGAGCGCACGTTTTTCGTCAACAAGGAACTAACCAATATTGACGATATGCTCGCGGGCATCATGCACTACGTGAAGGGAGGCTCGTCGCCCTATCACTTACACAAAAATTGCGAGCACTTTTATTTCATCATGGAAGGTCAAGGCACCGTGGAATCCGAGGCGGGAGTCCGCGACGTGGGCCCCGGCGACATGATTTTCATCCCCGCGGAAGAGAAGCATCGCCTGCGAGCCTCCAAGTCGCCACTTTTCTACTTCGAGTTTCAAGCGCCCAACCGTTTCATCACCACCATTCTGGACGGCACGCAGGACGATCTTCGTTGGGAACGCGTGGAAGGCGGAGTCTGGGTGCAAACCTAATCTTCGGAGTCTGTGTGAGAACTGACAAATCTTTGTAGGGCACGGCTTCAGCCGTGCCGTACAGAACGCAAAAGCAACGCGGCTTTAGCCGCTGGCGCGACGCAAAGGGAGTTCTCACACAGACTCTTCGGCCCAGGATAGTTCAATATCAAGTTAGTTAGGGGCCCCGTTGGTTCAAGGCCCGGTTGGATTAAGGCCCCATTAATTCAAGGAGAGTCGCATGTTGACTTTTATAGACACAAACAAGCTCCCGCGAAATAAAACCGCGGAAGGCGAAGTCACCGAGGTGCTGAACCGCGAACTGTGCGGCGCCAAGAATGTGGTGGCGGCGCTACGCTGGTTGAAGCCCGGAGAGAAATTCAATGCGGCGGCTTCCGATAAGCACCAACTCCTCTATCTCATGGAGGGGAAGGGAAGCATCCTGCTCGACAACAGAAATTATGAAGTCTCGCGCGGCGCAGGCGTGTATCTGGGGCCGTCGGAAAGCGCAACCATCCAGCCGACAGCGGGCGCTTCCCTCAAACTCTTGCATCTGGTGGTCCCCAAAATTCCGGCGTAGCGCGCGGATTCGCACAATTGCGCTCGAATCTTACTAACTCTTGTCCGGTTTTTGGGGGAGCAGTTCAATGTTTGAGGGCACGTCACGGTGTCGCGATATAGAAAATGAAATAAGACAAAACCTCCGCCCCTTCGAAAACCCGCGAACGAGCGGCCACCCGAAAGTTCAAACCCGCTTCATTTAAGGTTGCGCCACCCATCCGGAAGTTCAAAAGCGTCTCAAACGCTGCGCCACCCGCCTCTGCTGATCATTCAATTCCCTGAGCACCCCCGAGAAGATGGGCCCGCTCTCGGGGCATGTAATTTGAAAGACGTCCCGGCGAATAACCGGAGCGGGTCCCTGGAGTAGGCATGTTTTGGGAGAAATTGACACCTGATATTTTGTGTCTCTGGCACACCTGGACCACTCGTTCGGTCACAAAGCGAAATCGCGGCAAAGGCCAGATCATAAAGAAATCCGATCCGTCCCAATTCTTACGGTCGATTAGTTTTTCAGGTACTTCTAACTGCGAGTAGTGAAGATGTCCACAGCCTGGGCATCGGTCAACTTCTCGTATGCCGGAAGCTGCGGGGGCAATACCTCCCCAGCCAGTGACCGCTAGCTCGTGAACTGGAATCGCTCTTCCTGTTCCTTTGAGCCTTGCCCATGCAGGTAGGGCCGAAAATCCTGTTAGGCCCTCGCTCTCAAAAATACGTCGCACCGGCTCTTGGATTAAACATTCCGACATCCATGTGAAAATTACGTCTGGAGGAGGATCGCAGGGCACTACCACATCTAAAGGTGAGTTCCGTCTGCCTCTCGAATGACCAGACTTGATTGGGCAACGGATTTTCTCCATTCCATACGGCGCGCTCTCGTTCATGTCCGCAATGCACGTGTTCCCTTTGGGTTCTTGTAGAAGGTAAAAGCGGGCGGGTGGCGCACCCTTTCGCGGTCTTTCTTCTTGACGACGGATCACGCTTGGATAATACCACTGCAGTACGACAACGCGGAGTTACTAGGTTCGGTCTTCCGGGTGGCAGACCCTTCGTGATTTTCGAAGGGTCTGGGTTTCGGGTTTCCCGTCTGATCAGCCGCCCAACTCCACACACATCCTCATGCGACATCACAACCGTACACGCTCGAATTGGGCGGGTGGCCCGGCTTTGAAGTTGATCTTGGGGTGCCCCGTCTTTGACGCCTTTTCAAGGGCGGGGGTTTTGACTTGCTTCTCGTGACGTGCATCAGCGCATTGGATCAATGCCGACACACAATTCAAAAACAATAAGAAGGGCGTTGTAATACACACAAAATAGCCTTTAAGTAGCGCCTCGCACTTTAACGGTGAGGTCTTTATATTCTAGAATAGAAATGGCGCCTGAGGTTCCGAGTTTCCCAAAGCAATTCCTGAAAACGCATTTCAATTCTTGACGAAAGCTGCTACCGCTTATCCACCATCACCGCGCCACCCTTGATTACCATCTTGGTATTCAAAAAATTCCAATAGCCATCCAGCGGATTGCCATCAAGAATGACAATATCGGCCAGCTTGCCTGCTTCCAGCGTGCCGAGTTGATCGCTCATCTCGATAAAGGAAGCCGTGTTTGGGCCCATCAGCTTGATGATGTCTTGCATGGAGAACATCAGGTTCAGGGATTTCAGTTCATGCTCCAGCCCGGCTTTGGCCAGATAGTCGGTATCGGTGCCGTAACCGTAGATGACACCGGCATCCCACGACGTTCTTGCGTTCACCACTTTGTAGCCCGCTTCCTGGCCTCGGCCATCTCCTTGCAGGATCGCTTCCGGCCACGGCCGGCCGTCCCGGAATCGAGGCAGGTTGTCATTCGCAAACACGCCAAAGACCGGCACTCCGAAGCCGATGGTGGACAATTGTTTCACGCCGGCGGCAGCCACTTTCTTAGCGTCCTCGAAGCTCAGCCAACCGAAATGAGGTGTATGAACGAGTTTGGGCGTGCCGGCTTCGACCGCGGCCATCATCGCTTGCGGGCTCACGGCGTGGACCATCACCCAGACGCTTTGTTTTTTTGCCTCATCGTTAACGGCCCTAAGATTTTCCAGCTCTTTGTCGGTTGGCGGTTTGGGACTAATCAGTTCCTCGCCGATAAATTTAATTCCCAGCCCGGTAAGCCTGCGCACCCCGGCGCGGGCCTCATCGGTCGTCGAGTTGCCGAGATTCACCGTTCCCGAGGGAATAATGCGTGGCCCCTTGATGACTCCGGTTTCAATGTCCTGCCGAAGTTGAATGTTTCCTTCCGCAGGGCCGCCACCGGACAGCACCGTCGTGTAACCGGCGTCCAGAAGTTCCTGCATGCGGTCTTTTTCGGCGGGGCCGGAATTGATATGGCGGTGGCCGTCAATGAACCCGGGCATTGCGGTCATGCCGTGCACGTCAATGGTCTTCACGCCGGGAACGTTTGCATCGGCGGCC
>Ga0207024_10011_pt1 | contig 67259 bp, 58 predicted proteins | sample Alteio_BWMinCont_44_FD_153470 | JGI IMG/M metagenome (GOLD analysis project Ga0207024, IMG submission 153470) | Enriched cells from forest soil in Barre Woods Harvard Forest LTER site, Petersham, Massachusetts, United States -... | ecosystem: Environmental > Terrestrial > Soil > Temperate forest >...
CACCGAACCCCATCCTTTCTGGCGGCAAAATGTCGTAATCATTGGAGGGAAAAATTCGGCGGCCGAGGCAGCCTTTGTCAATGACCAGGGGGCGCAACCCGGCGCGCTTGGTTTCGATGGCACAGGCGAGTCCTGTGGGTCCGGCGCCGATGCATATCAGATCGTATGTGCTCACGAAATTAGTTTGCCTTGCCACAAAATCTTTTGCAACCGGCAGGATACCCGTTCATGCTCGTCTCATCAGGAAGTAACCAAATATTTACAATCTCCGCGTATACTGTCGTTTGGGAGAAACCTATTTGGCTACGCGCGTGGTGTCTACGACCGGCCCTGATTCGATCATCCCCGCAGGAGATTCCAAGGAGTCCTCACAACTTCTTCAGCCCGCTCGTGGATATCCGGGAGCGCTGATCGTGGTGGAAGGAATAGACGGCTCCGGCAAGAGTACTCAGTTATATTTATTGAAGAGGTGGCTGGAAATCGGCGGCTACCGATTGCATTTTACGGAGTGGAACTCCTCTCCGCTGGTGAAATCAGCCACCAAGCGGGGGAAGCAGCGCCGGCTGCTGACTCCTACGACGTTTTCCCTGCTGCATGCCGCGGACTTTGCCGACCGGTGCGAGCGCCAGATCCTGCCACTACTTCATAGCGGATACCTGGTCCTTGCGGACCGCTACATCTACACTGCATTTGCGCGGGACGTTGCGCGCAACTGTTCGCCGCGCTGGCTGCGAAATCTTTACCGCTTCGCGCCCGTGCCGGACATTACTTTTTATTTTCGCGCCCCCCTGGACGTTGCCGTAAACCGGATCATGAGCGGACGTCCCAAGCTCAAACACTACGAAGCCGGAATGGACATGAACCTTTCGCTGGACCCGGCGGAAAGCTTCCGAATTTTTCAGGGACGTATCCTGGCCCAGTATGATGAGATGATTGGGGCCGACAATTTCGTGGTGATGGATGGAACGCTGCCGGTGAACAAGCTGCAAAAACATATGCGTCAATTCGTGAAAACACGAATTGATTTGTCGCGGTTTGCGCCTAAAAAAGCGGCACGGAGGGCGCGATGAGTCCGCGGAGCAAGGGAAAGAACGGCCGCGGCAAGTCAGATATTTCCTCGACGGGAACCGCTTCCCGCAATTATGGATTGCCTCTGCCGGGGATCAACGAGGAGGAATTGGGCGGCTCGCTGATCGTGATTGAGGGCATGGACGGGTCCGGACGCTCGACGCAGATTGCGCTGCTCACGGAGTGGCTGGAATCCGAAGGTTTCGCGGTAGAAACGATGGGACTGCGGCGGTCGGGCCTGGTGGCGAAGGATATTGACGCGCTGCTGGCGGAAAACACGATCACCAAGATGACGTTGACTCTGATGTATGCGACCGATTTTTACGATCAGCTCGAACATCGGATCATCCCGGCGCTGCGTTCGGATTTTGTTGTTCTTGCCGATCGTTACTTTTATACTCTGATTGCGCGGGCGGCCGCGCGCGGGATCGAGCGCGATTACCTGCACGGATTATATGAAATGGCTTTGCGGCCCGACCTGACATTCTGGCTGAACGTCCGTCCGGAAGCGGCCTTTGAACGCGAATTTCGAAAGTCGCATACGATCAGCTATTGGGAATCAGGGCGGGATCTGTCGCTGTCTGACGATCTATTTCAATCGTTCATCATGTATCAGGCCAAGATCAAAAAAGAATTCGAGACGCTCTCGGAACGAAACGGATTCCTGGCGATGGACGGCGAAGCGAGCGTGGCCGCGGTGAATACGGAATTGCGTAAACGAATTGCTGCCCATCTCGGCATTCAACGCACTCATTACCGGCCATCTGCTGCTCTGGCCTCCCTGTGGCGCTGAAACTACCCAAACCTATAAGCGTGGCCGCGATTGACGCCGGCTCGAACGCCTTCCGGCTAATCATCGCCAGTGTCCGCTCGACGGACGAATGGGAAATCGTCGAGTCCGTACGCGCTCCCGTGCGGCTTGGCCATTCGGCGTTCACTTCCGGAAAATTTGATCGCAAGACATTGCGCGACGCTACCACCGCGTTTCGGGAATTTCGGAAATTGATGGACCGCCATGGCGTTTTCGCGTATCGCGCGGTGGCTACGAGCGCGGCGCGCGAAGCGCGCAATGGTCATGTGCTGCTGGAACGGATTCGTCATCAGGCCAGGATTAATCTGGAAATTATCTCCGGCGATGAGGAGGCGCGACTGGTGCGCCTGGCGACGCTTCGAGCGCTTCGCAACTCCGAGCCTCCCCGCTTTATCCTGGATCTTGGCGGTGGCAGCCTGGAGTTAAATGAATTACGGCGCGGCGTTCTGCGGGGGAGCGTGGGATTGCCTCTGGGAACGGTTCGTTTGATGGAAGCATTCCATGCACAAGGCGCCATCCATGAGCATACCGCGAATGATATTCGGCTTCATGTGCTTACCGTGCTGCGAAGCGTTCTGGCCAACCGGCCGAAGTCGTCAACGGCGCTCGCCGTTGCTTGTGGAGGCAATGCGGAAACCCTGGCGATGCTCGCGTCGGGGCCAAGAGCGGGCGGAATGGGAACGCTGAATCCCCGGCTGTTGCGCGAGCGGTTATGGAGAATACTTCAGCTTGATGTGGATGGCAGAATCAGGGCGTTTGGCGTTCGCCGCGATCGCGCAGAAGTAATGGGCGTTGCGGCCATTGTGCTGGACACGGTAGCCCAATGGCTCCGGCTACGCCAAATGATTACGCCGCGCGTTGGGGTACGCGAAGGGTTGCTGCACGAGCTTGCCGCAGCGCAGATGGTGCCGGCAATGCCGGATGCAGATCAACGAAAAGAGGCTCAGGTCCTGCTGGCGGGCGCGGAATCGTTTGCCTGCCGTTTACGGTGCGACCTGAAACACGCCGAGCAGGTGCGGCTGCTGGCCGTTCAGCTGTTTGATAAACTGTGGGCGTATCATCACCTGAATTTTGATTCCAGGACAATTCTGGAGGCGGCGTCCATCCTGCATGATTCCGGCGAGCTGATCAATCGCAAGGGGCACCATCGTCACGGAGAGTATCTGGTGTGGAACGCGAAAATCGCGGGATTGCGTGGCTGGGCCAAGAATATGACGGCTTGCCTGATCCGGTATCACAACAAGAATTCCCAACCGAGCACGACCCACAAAGCATTCGCATCGCTGGACCCGGCGCACAGAAAAACGACGCGCATTCTTTCCGGGATATTGCGCCTCGCGGAACGCCTGGAAAGCGATCACCGGCAGGCGATCGCCAGATTGTCCGTCGAAGGCGGGCCGCGGGATATTCGCATTCACGTGGAGTTGCGTAACAATTCGCGGCTGGACCTTGCCGGAATCGAACGCCGGGCGCGATTGCTGGAGCAGGAATTGAATTTGCGGTTGTCGTTCCAGCGCGTGCAGGTGGTAGAAAAAGTGAGGGTAGCGTAATGATGCATTTGTATCTGGTCCGCCACGGAATCGCGATGGACCGCGAGGACCCCAAGTGCCCGACAGACACCGAGCGTCCGCTGACGCCCAAAGGGATGAAGCGGACTCACGCGGCGGCGCTCGGACTGCGCGCGTTGAAAGTCCGGCCTGACGCCATCCTGACCAGCCCTTGGCTGCGTTCCGTGCAGACGGCCGAAATATTTTCCGAAGTGATGGGGTTCTCGTCCAAGAAAATCGTGCCACTGGACGCCCTCAAGGGAACGAGCACTCCAGCGGAACTATTTCGTGAACTGGCGAAGCTGCGGGCCAAAGTCGTGTTGTGCTTTGGTCACGAGCCGCACCTGCATCTGGTCATCGGGCAAGTTCTGCACACTGGCGCGAAGATTACGGAGTTGAAAAAGGCTGGAGTCGCGTGTCTGGAGCTGGAAGGGATTTCGCCGCCGCAGGGGCAGCTGGTGGCGCTGTATCCGCCGAGCACGCTGCGGGAACTCGGGAAATAACTTTCGTTTCTGATGGACTCGTCCAGTCGAAGGTCGAAGGGAAATTAGACCGAATTTTTATTACGCGTGAGATTCGAGCAGCAGCTTCAGTTCAGAGACGAATCGGTCCAACTCCGCCACTAGCTCCGGCGTTGCTTCCATTCGCTGCTTCTTCCACACAAACCAGGATCTGCCGTTCTCGGTGATGCGAACCGTCAGATTGCCGTCGAGAAGAAAACAGGGCTCGCCGTATGGACGAAATCCATTGCCGGCAATCGGGTCGAGCAGGGCCGCGCAGCCTCCGCTGCGAATGCCAACGGCATTCGCGTACATGGGAAACGCGACTACATGAAATCCGTGAGCGATGATGCGCTCCAGAATGGCAATTTGTGGCGGGGTGAGTTCGTTCATGAGGTTTGGGCAGGACGGGCTGCCCTTCACTTCATTCAGGGTAAAAAGCCTGTCCTACTAGACTACGCCACCGCGGGCTTACTAGCGCCGGACGTCGTGGGTGAATTCTCTTCCTGCTCCAGCGTTTCCAGCAGGTTGCGCAAGGTGTCAATCAACTCATGGCGTGAGACGTTGCTTTTGCGGAATTGGATGCGCATGCGAAACGATTCATTCTCGGGGCGAAAATTGAAGATGAAGGGTTGGGGGCGCGGCCCGGAGTTCTTCTCGATCTGTCGTTCGCGGCGGGCTTCGTCTCGAGTCAGCCCGGCCTGGGCGATGCGATGAATGGCTTCCATCATTTTCTTTTCGTTGGGCTGGCGAGCGACTTGCAACAGCATGGACTTTGTGGTGACGCCACTCTCTAGGCAAAGCTTGCGCAGCGGCTCGGGAATGATGCGCAGTGACATGGTTTCGGTGACCGAGGAGCGCGCCTTGGCGATTTTTTTGGCGATATCGTCATGCGTATAGTCAAAATGCTCGGCCAGGCGCTGCAAGCCGTCGGCCTCTTCAAAGGGCGTCAGGTCTTTGCGCTGCAAGTTTTCGATCAGCGCCAGTTCCAGTGTTTCGGCGTCGTCGGCGATTTTCTCAATGCAAGGGACTTCCCGGAGGCCCGCGGCTCGCGAGGCGTGGTAGCGCCGCTCGCCGGAAATGATGTGATAGCAATCGTCGCGGGGCATGAAACGCACCAGCAACGGCTCCAGCACACCCTTTTCCTTGACGGAGTCGGTGAGGTCTTTCAATTCTCCGAAGTATTTGCGGGGCTGGTCGGGGTTAGGCCTGATCTTGTCAACCGGAATCATCCGTCCGACGGCCGCGCCGCTGAAGCTGGTGAGTTGTTCTACGTAGTGCGCGTCATGCCGCATCTTCAGCGTGACGGGCAATCCGATCCTCTTCGACACGTTGGATAACCTCCAGAGCAAGCTTGCCGTACTCCTTCGCGCCAGTGGATTTGGGCGCAAAGGTCATAACCGTTTCCTTGTAGGCCGGACTTTCCTCGAGACGCACATTCCGGCTGATCCGCGTTTTGAAAAGCACTGAGCCAAACACCGAACGAATCTGCTCGTGCGTGTCGCGGGAAATATTGGTGCGCTTATCAAACAAAGTGATCAGGACGCCGAGAACCTTGAGCGCGGGATTGGGCCGGGCGCGAATTCGTTCGTACGTTTCCAGCAAATCATCCGTGCCTTCGATGGCGAAATAGGCAGCCTGAATCGGCACCAAGAGGTGCGTGGAAGCCACCAGTGCGTTCACCGTCAATATGCCCAGCGCCGGCGGCGTATCAATCACAATGTAATCGTAATCCTTAAGGATAGGTGTCAAGGCGTCCTTGAGTTTGAATGGCGCGTCAAACTGCCCGGACAATTGCTGTTCGAGTTTCGCCAGGGCCAGGCGCGCGGGCGCCACGGAAAGCATTGGGTCCTTGGTCGGCTTGATGGCGCTGGCCATTTCCGCGCGATGTTCGCCCAGCACGTCAAACATGGACGTGGTCACGTCCGCCAGATCGAAAAACGTGACGCTGGAATTGGACTGCGGGTCGAGATCAATAAGCAGAGTCTTCTTCTTGCGAAGAGAAATGGCGGCAGCAAGATTAATGGCAGTGGTGGTCTTCCCCACGCCGCCCTTCTGATTTGCGATGGTCACGATGGCTGTCATAAACTGCCCGGGCGTTTCAGCACGGGCACAAAGCCTCCGTGGGTTGCAATCCGCATGCTGCGTCGAACCGGATTGCTAGGCCCAGCCTTCAGCGTAGTCAATCTACCTGCCCCGGGATTCCAGCGCAAGGAGAAAAAGAGCGAATCCTAAGAAATGGCCCGGCATGACGCAGCCTTGCATCCCTGTGCCGTTTCCTCTCAGGAAGCAGCCTGCACAGCGATGGCTCCGGGAACGCAATTGTCCTGTAAACTTAACGCATGGCGGCTGCTTGGATCCCGCCTCAAATTGGTACCTAAGCAGCACCTACGAGGCATGATGAATACTTCTTCTCATCGATTGATACTTCTTAAATTGATAATTCTTGCGGCCGTGATCTTCCTGATCGCGCTGCCCGGCTCAGCGCAAATGGGCCAGGATATGAATTCGCCCGTTAACCAATTGCGTATGGGAGATGCTGCCTATGCCGCGCATAATTTTCAATTTGCGTTGCACGCGTATATGAATGCTGACCGCATGTCCGAAGGCAACTGCATTCGTTGCACCATGAAGATTTCTCAGGCGTACATGGGGCTGAAGAATTGGTCCATGGCGCTATCCACGGCTGATCGAGCGCTGGCCATGGCGACTACGGCGACGGAAAAAGCGCAAGCGCATAACATCAAGGGCACGGCATATCTTGCCCAGATTTCCCAGGACCCCAAAAATATTCAGTTGGCGCAAGAGGAATATCGCGCTGCTTCGCAGGCTGATCCCCTGGTGCCCGTCTTTCATTTCAACCTGGGCATTGCGCTTTTGAAGGATTCGCACGATGACGAGGGCGTCAAGGAACTCCAGCGATTCGTGGACCTTGCCCCGCAGGACACGCGCGTTACGATGGCGAAACAATGGATCGCTGAGCCGCGCCGAGCGCGCGGGCTGTACGCGCCAGAATTTCACGTCACGTCCGCCCAAGGTAACGAAATCTCGCTCGATAGCCTGAAGGGAAAAATTGCGGTGCTCGATTTTTGGGCCACTTGGTGCCCACCCTGCCGCGCAGCCTTGCCTGACTTGAAGGACTTGGTAAAAAAATATCCGGCGGATCAATTTGTACTGATCAGCGTGAGCCTGGATGAAGACAAGAACGCCTGGCAAGACTACGTCTCCAAAGAAAAAATGACCTGGCCGCAGGTGAGCGACGCAAACCGTGAATTATTTAAGACATTTGGACTCGAAGACGTCCCCACCTATATTGTGCTGGGCGCGGATGGTTCCATCATTGAACGAGTCGTGGGGACCGACCCTCAGCACAGTATCGCCTATCGTTTGAAGGATATTCTTGCCAAGCAGCCGGAATTGAATCTGCACTGAACCGCTGTGAAACCTCACATCTTGTAACGCCCGAGGTCCTCGTCAGAAAGGCCTTCGAGCCACTTGCGGAGTTCTTCGCTGGTGGATTTTTCGGAGATGGCGCTGGAGACTTTCGAGCTTTTCAGGACTTCGTCTTCCACGAAGATGGGGCAATCCACGCGCAGGGCCAGAGCCAGGGCGTCGCTGGGGCGTGAATCTATGGACATGATTTCGCCGTTGCGCTCGACCCAGATCAGCGCGAAGAATGTGTCGTCCTTCAAATCGTTGACCACCACTTTTTGTACGCGCACATCGAGGCCCAGGAACACGTTGCGCAGTAGGTCATGGGTCATCGGACGAGGGGTTTGCACTTTTTCGATTTCGAGGGCGATGGCGTTGGCTTCGTAAATTCCTACCCAGATCGGCAAAACGGCTGTGCCTTGCGCGTCCTTCAGCACCACGATCGGCATGTTCGTGACTGGGTCCATCATGAGTCCGCGAATTTTCATTTCAACTTCCATGCGGGCCTCCTCGAAGAACGGGTGCGGGCTACGCTTGTAGCCCGCCTTAAAATTAATCTCGTTTACGTTTGTAGACCGTTCCAAAAAATCAGATGACCTGCTCGCCGACCAAACTGTTGGGAGCGGCGCGCGTGACTCGCACCTGAACGTATTGTCCCAAAAGGTCCTGCTGCGGCGAAGTGAAATTTAGAATGCGGTTGCTGGAACTGCGACCGGACCATTGACCGGGCTTCCGCGAAGCTCCATCCACCAGCACCTCGAAGGACTCGCCAATCAACGTGTTGTTGATTGCAATTTGAATTTCACGCTGGCGTTCTTGCAACACGGCGAGCCTGCGGCCTTTTTCCGCCTCGGGAATCGCGTCAGGCATATGCTGTGCGTCGGTATTGGGACGCGGCGAATACTGGAAGGCATACACGCCGTCGTACTGGGCGATATCCAGCAGCGACAAAGTTTCATGCAAGTCCTCTTCGGTCTCTCCTGGGAAACCCACGATGATGTCGGTGGTCAGACTGATCGGCCGCCGAGCGGCGCGGATCATGGCGATCTTTTCCAAATATTCCTCGCGCGTGTACGTGCGACGCATCTCGCGCAGGATGCGCGACGATCCGGATTGTGCCGGCAAATGCACGTGATCGCACAATTCGGGAACCGATTCCAGGGCTTCGACAATATCCTTCCCGAAATCGCGCGGGTGAGATGTAGTGAAGCGTACGCGGCGAATTCCCTGCACCGCCGCTACAGCCACCAGTAGCTCGGCGAAGCTAATTCGCTTGGGCGCAGGGTCTTGATACGAATTTACCGTCTGGCCGAGCAGTTGAATTTCGGAATAGCCGGCATCGGCAAGTTTTCGTACTTCTTCCAGAATGGAAACGCTGGAACGGCTGCGTTCGGGACCGCGCGTGAATGGAACCACGCAGTAGGAGCAGGCTTTGTCACAGCCTTCGATGATGGTGAGGTAGGCGCGGAATGGATTGTCGCGCCGGGTGATTTCGGTTTCAAACGTGACGTCAATATCCTTATCGAGGCCCATCACGCGGCGGTTCCCTGCTTCGAGTTGCGCGATCAGGTCGGGCAGCTTGGTATAACTCGCCGAGCCGCACACCAGACTCACCCACGGCGCGCGCTCGAAGATTTCTTCACCCTCTTGTTGCGCCACGCAGCCCAGTACGCCGATGATTTTCTGGTGGTCGGGATGTTTGCGGTAGGTTCCGAGCCGCGAGAAAACTTTCTGGGCGGCTTTTTCACGGATACTGCAGGTGTTGTAGAGCACGAGTTTCGCGGCGTCCACGCTGGCCATCTGCTGGTAGCCGCGCTCAACGAGTACGCCGGCAACTTTTTCCGAGTCGTGATCATTCATCTGGCAGCCGAATGTCTCGATATAAAAAGTTCGAGGACCCGGCGCCTGCACGGGGATCACACTGGTAGAAGGTTCCGGCTCCAAAGCAGAACCGGTCAAATCGCCAAGACGGACGTCGAAGGATTGCGTCATTGATTCTCACTCAAATAGTATCACAGGGATGGAAACCGCAGGCCGGGGGCCTTCCGCGATGAAACGAGGGAATGCTTTCAATGACTGAGCCGCCGGCCTTTCTCTGTGCCCTTACTCCGAGTCCTCCGTGTTAAGCATTTGATTTGTTTCCACCGAAAATGAGCCGCGCACAACCCTTGTGTCCGCAAATACATCGTAATACGATGTGTTATAGTAACAGGGCGTTTTCAAGCACCAGGGCGCCGGTAATCGTTTGACCCTATTTTGTGCGTGTGCTAGCGTCCCTGTGGAGTTATCGATTGGCTTTTTGAGGGGGAGACAATTCCACTACTAGGGACTTTGCTATATATAGACCAGCTGGGCACGCTGCTGGAACAAACGGGATGGGTCGCCCGCGTCGTCCTCGCCATGCTATTTTTGTTTTCCCTTTTTTCCTGGGCGCTGATCTTCCAAAAATCGCGAATGTTTTCGCGGATGAATCAGCAAACCGCACTCTTCCTGCGAATTTTTCGCTCCAATCGCATTCTTCCAGAACCCAAGCAAATGGGCAGCGGCGGTTCTCCACTGGAATCCGTTTACGCCGCGGGGTTTCGTGAAATCGAAAGCCAAACGCGCGGAGGAAATTCTCCCGGTAAAGTCACCAGCCTCAACTCCGTGACGGTGAGCATGCAACTGGTCGCCGGAGAAGAGGTCCGCAAGGCCGAAAAATACATGCCGTGGCTGGCGACCACAGGCTCGGTCACTCCGTTCATTGGGCTTTTCGGAACGGTGTGGGGCGTGATGGACGCGTTTACGGGGCTGGGAGCCGCGGGATCGGCCAGTTTGCGGGCCGTCGCCCCCGGGATCGCGGAAGCGTTGATTACGACAGCGGCAGGACTATTCACTGCGGTTCCTGCCGTAATCGCCTACAACCACTTCCTGCACGATATTCGAGATTTGGGCGCGCGGATGGACAGTTTCACCATGGAAGTTTCCGCGCTGGTCGAGAAAATGCATCCCGGTAATCGAGGGTAAACCGGAAAATTGAAAATGCCCCAACTTTCACGACAAACCGGAACTTCCCTGTCGGACATCAACATCGTCCCCTTCGTGGACGTCATGCTCGTTCTGCTGGTCATCTTCATGATCACCGCGCCGATCTTGCAGTCCGGGATCGAGGTGGACGTCCCGAAAACCAAAACCGTAAAGGAAATTTCCGAGTCACGCGTCGTGGTGTCCATTGATCGCGCGCAGCGCATTTACATTGGCGACACCGCGGTCAATATTCATGAACTTGGGACCAAAGTGCACGCGCAGATGCACACCCCGCAGGGCGATACCGTCTACCTGCGCTGCGACAAGACCGTTCCGTTCGGTTCTTTTGCTCTGGTTGTGGACACCCTGAGGCAATCCGGCATCCAAAATATCAGCGTGGTCACCGAGCCACTCGAGGAAACACCGCACTGACGCCCATGCCCTATGCTCCCGCCCATCCCGACGCAAACGGCCTGAAAAAACCATTCGTGTGGTCGGTGGGATTCCATGCGCTTTTGTTCGGCTCGCTGGCATTCTCCGCTTTATTTTCGCATCGCGGAGACCTTTGGGGAGGCTCGGGCGGCGACAATTCCGTTTCCGTGGGACTAGTGGCCAAGCTTCCGGGAGTCATGCTGCCCCGTCCGGATGCCGTGACCACCAGCCGCGTGGTGGACACCAGCAAAGGTCTGTATAAAGCGGAACCGCAGCCCAAGCCCAAGGAAACTGAAACGGACGTAAAGAAAATTCCGGAATTTGCCAAGGAAAAGACTCCTCATTACGTAACGCGCCCGTCCAAGGTCTTGGAGGATGCCACTCCGCCGCCTCCGAACGCTGTTCCATACGGCCAGGGCGGATCACCCGCGCTGCCGTACTCGAATTTCTCAATGAACGGCGCGTCACAGGGCGGCATGGGATTCAGCGGGCCCGGGGGCGGCGAGTTTACCGGGAAATTTCCGGCCTACGTGGACGCAGTACGAAACCGGATCAGCAGCAACTGGCTGCAATCCACGGTGGACCCGTCGGTGCGCTGGGCGCCTCGTGCGCAATTCAGCTTTCAGATTTTGCGCGACGGTACGGTCACGAATGTGCAATTGATGACATCCAGCGGGAACCGGACGGTGGATAATTCAGCGCTGCGCGCTATTTTAAGTTCCAGCCCGATGTCCGGGCTGCCATCCAATTATTCGGGCAATAGTGTGACCGTCGAGTTCTGGTTCGAGTTTCGGCGCTAGCATTTCTGAGTAAATGAATTGTTTCGCGCGTCACAGCGCAAAGGTGGAAGAGTAAAAATGGAAATGTCCCGGACGTCAAAAGAAAACAAGATGAAAAACGTCCGCAGTCTTTATCTGTGTCTATCTGTGTTCATCTGTGGATTCCTCCTGGCCAGTTCGGCGAGCCCAGCCGCCGCGCAGGATTGGTTCCGCACGGGCACCGGTCTCGGCGTGTCGAAGGCGCGTGTCGCGGTCGCGGATTTCGCTCCCAAATCTCCCGCCGCGCAGCCCTTGGCAACGGAGTTCAGCGATGTGGTGCGCTCTGATCTCGATTACAGCGGGATTCTTGACCTTGTCAGCAAGAGTTACAATCCTTTGCAAACGCCCGCCAGCCAAGCGGAAGTGGATTTCAAGGGCTGGTCGGACGCACCCGCATCGGCGCAACTGCTCGCTTTTGGAAATCTTTCCGCCGATAATAATGCCCTCGAGATTCAAGCGTGGTTGAATGATGTTCGCAATGCTTCCCTGCCGCCTGTGATCGGTAAAGTGTATCGCGGCGATGCCAGCGACGCGCAGGTTCGCGCCTTCGCGCACCAGTTCGCCGATGAAATTATCGGAAAACTTTCGGGGGGATTGCCGGGTATCGCCGCCACGCAGATTGCTTTCGTCAGCAATCGCAGCGGCAATAAGGAAATCTGGGCGATGGATTACGATGGCGAAAACCAGCACCAGTTGACGCAGCTGCACACCATCTCGCTAACGCCGCGGTGGTCGCCCGATGGCACGCGCATCGCATTCACGTGCTACGCCCCGCCTGGGAGCAACAGCGTGCCAACCGCGCAGATTTGCATTCACTCGACGGCCTCCAATCATTTGATCTCGTGGCCGAGATTCCGCGGAACGAATTCCTCTCCGGCGTGGTCGCCCGACGGAACACAGCTCATGTTTATGTCCAGCATGAACGGAAATCCCGAGCTGTACACCACGGACGCATCCGGCGCGCGACCCAAGCGTCTGACCTTCTCCAACGGTGCAAGCCTTTCGCCTTCGTGGAATCCTAAAACGGGGCAACAGGTCGCGTTCGTCAGTGACCGCGGCGGCATCCCGCAGCTTTACGTAATGAACTCCGACGGATCGAGCCAGTCCAAAGTGGATTTGCCGGACATGGGCTACGTGATTGATCCGGCATGGTCGCCCAACGGGCAATTGCTGGCCTTCAGCTGGCGGCGTCCCAACGGAAACTATGATCTTTACGTAATGGAAATTGCGACGCATCAACTTGTGGAACTCACGCGCGATGCCGGACGGAACGAACGTCCGAGTTGGGCCCCCGACGGGCGTCATCTTGTATTTGAATCCACCCGAACTGGCACGCGGCAAATCTGGTCCATGCTCGCGGACGGAACTTCCGCCCGGCAACTCACCAAGCAGGGGCAAAACGAATCTCCAAACTGGTCGCCAAAATGATTGGGTGATTTGGTGAACCAGACTTGGGATGCAAACGGCTGAAGAAATAGCAGGACTCGTATTTGCACTTACGGAATTTGTTTCGGTAAATGATTAAAGGAGGAATGAAGAACCATGCGGACTCGTACGAATTCCAGGGCTCTGTTCAGCACACTGCTCATGATCGCCGCTCTGGGCGCTGCTTGCAGTAAAAAACCGGTCGCTCAAGCTCCACCGCCACCACCACCGCCTATGGCAGAACCGCCCGCGCGCCCGACGGTAACGCTGCAGGCGTCGCCGACTTTTATCCAGAAGGGCCAGTCCACCAAACTGACTTGGTCCTCGACCAACGCAACTTCTCTCACACTGTCGCCTGAAATTGGTGCGGTTACCGCGGAAGGCACGCAAACCGTGTCGCCACAGGATGCCATTACGTACACGATTACCGCCACCGGACCCGGCGGATCGGCCGACTCCAGCGTGCATATTTCCGTGAGCGTTCCTCCTCCACCCGTCGTAATCCATGAGCCTTCGATGCAGGAGCTTTTTGACAAGGGCGTGAAAGACGCCTACTTCGATTATGACAAAGCGGACATTCGCGCCGATGCGCGCGATGCCCTTTCGCAGACGGCCCAGTTCCTGAAATCGTATCCGCAGATGAAAGTCGTCGTCGAGGGGCATTGCGATGAGCGCGGTTCCACGGAGTACAATCTGGCGTTGGGTGACCGTCGAGCGGCGGCAGCCAAACAGTTCCTGGTTTCGCTGGGTATTGCAGCCGACCGATTGGAAACGGTAAGTTACGGCAAAGAACGCCCCTTCTGCAGTGCTGCGACGGAAGAATGCTACACACAGAATCGCCGCGCGCACTTTGCAATGGGCAAATAATCCGGGCCGCGGTTGGCCTGAAGTCTGCAGAATAATGAACACGCTGGATCCCGGGGCCCACACGCCGCAGTTCCTTAGGAACTATTGGGCCGGGTCCCGGGATGAACTACAATACTTTTGAAACACGTCGAGTCCCTGCCCTCGACGGCCACGGGCCCTGCTTTTACACGGAACGTTGCAAGTGAAGCGTGGAGCCCGCCAAAATTAGGAGGATTACTTTGCGTACGCGATGGATTTTATTTTTTGGCGCGGCGATGCTTGCTGGCGCGCTTGGCGGCACATTGCTCGCACCCGCGCCTGCGGGCGCGGTGGCGCGCGAGATCATCGAATTGCAAACTGGCGTCACTGAGTTGATTCAGGGCCAGCAAGCCATGCAAACGGAAATCACGCAGAATGCCGCCGTGCAGCGAACCTTGATCGAGCAATCGCTGGACGCCGTCAACAAACTGAATGCCTCGATGTCCGCGGTGCAAAAAAATACGCAGGATCTCTCCGCAGCCTCCGGCGCGCGCCTGGACACCATGGGAACACAGGTCCAGGGGCTCTCCGATAACGTGGCGGATTTGCAGGCGCGCCTCGGCAAACTGGACCAGAAACTAACCGACATTCAGAACACGTTGCAGAATGTAGATTCAAAGCTGGCCTCACCGGCTCCGACCGCGATGCCGTCTGGACCCGGACCATCCACAGGACCCGGACCCGGAGCCGGCGCGGCTGCCGCTTCCGCCATGCCTCCCGCTTCGGCCGACGTGTTGTATTCCAATGGCCTGCGGGATATCAACGGCAAACATTACGACCTGGCGACCCAGGAATTTCAAGACTACCTGAAATATTATGGCGACACCGATCTGGCTTCCAACGCCCAGTTCTACCTCGGCGAAATTGCATATAGCCAGAACCAGTTTCAACAGGCGCTGGATGCTTACAATAAAGTCGTCGACAACTATCCCAAGAGTTTCAAAACGGCCTCGGCACGAATGAGAAAAGGCTTTTGCCTCGCCGAACTCGGGCAGAAGACCGCAGCCATTCGGGAACTCCGCGCCGTGGTTCGCCAGTATCCGGGAACGGATGAAGCCAAGCGGTCCTCGGCTAAGTTGCGCGAATTGGGAGTGGCGGCGGGGTAGGGTCGTGATTCGTGTTTCTTGAATCCCGCCCAAGGCGGGTGAGGGGCTTGCCCTAGGCGAAAGCGAAGGGTGACTGGTGAAATAAATTTCTTCGTTTTGGTTTTTAGTCCCCCCCCCTTTTTTTGACTTTCTTTGTGTCCTCTGTGTTCTTCCCTCGGTGTCCTCTGTGTTAAAGTTTTGCCCGGAAATGCTTTAACACAGAGAACACCGAGACCACAGAGGACACAGAGAAAACTCTTTTCTTTCTCGCTCGAAAATCTGACATTCTGACCAATGCTCCGAAAATTTGCACCCGGCGTAACGCCGTGTTATCTTCCTCGCTCCATGGAGAAAACAATATGTCAGTGAATAAAGTGATTCTGGTGGGCCGTTTGGGCCGTGATCCGGAGACGCGATACACTGGTGGGGGCCAGGCTGTCTGTAATTTTTCGGTTGCCACCGATGAAACGTTCAAGGACCGCAGCGGAGAAAAGCAGAAACGCACCGAATGGCACAAGATTGTGGTATGGGGCAAGCAAGCCGAAATCGCCCAGCAATATTTGAAAAAGGGATCATTGCTCTATCTTGAAGGCCGCATTCAGTCGCGCGAATGGAACGACAAAGAAGGGCAAAAGCGCACAAGTTTCGAAATCGTCGCCAATAATTTCCGCATGCTCGGCGGACGATCGGATTCAGCGGGTGGGGGCGCATCCCGCGCCGCGTCAGCTCCGTCGGGCGGTTCCGGAGGAGATTTCGAGCACGAAGCTCCCGCGCATACGATGGACGATCAGGCCGGCCCGGAAGTTACCGACGAAGATATTCCGTTTTAGTTTTTTGTGGCACAGGCTTCAGCCTGTGGGGTTTGGTTGCGCGCAAGATTGCTTTTACTTGAAAGAAAACCCACAGGCTGAAGCCTGTGCTACCAGACCCTACTCATACCGCAGCGCCTCAATCGGATCCAGCTGCGCGGCCTTGTGCGCGGGATAGTAGCCGAAGATCACTCCCACCAGCGTGGAAAATATTACAGCGGCAATAACGGCCTTGCCGGAAATCAGTGTGGGCCACGAGAGCAGATGGCTGATCAGAGCCGACCCCACAAGTCCGACAATAATTCCAATGGCGCCGCCCATCATGCTGAGCGTCACGGCTTCCACCAGAAATTGCATGCGCACGTCTTTCTCGGTGGCTCCGACTGCCATGCGCACGCCAATTTCCCGCGTGCGCTCGGTCACCGATACCAGCATGATGTTCATGATTCCGATCCCGCCGACGACCAGGGAAACCGAAGCGATTCCGCCCAGCAGCATCGTCATGGTGGACTGCGTCTGATTCTGCAGGTCGGCGATATCGGCTTGCGTGCGGATCAGGAAATCATCGTCGTCGCCGGGGCGGATGCGGTGACGCTCACGCAATAAACTGGTAATGGGCGCGACGGCCGCCACAGACGCCTCTTGCGATACCGCTGATGCGGCAATAAATTGCAGCCAGGTGATGCCCGCGATTTTTCGTTGCACCGTGGTGTATGGCGCGAAAATCACGTCGTCCTGATCCTGCCCGGTCACGTTCTGCCCTTTGGACTCCAGCACGCCATCCACGCGAAACGGCAGGTTTCCAATGCGAATCGTTTTTCCGACGGGATTTTCACCAACGAAAAGAATGTTGGCGACGGTCGTGCCGACCACGCAGACATTTGCGGCCAGGTCCACTTCCTCATCGCTGAAGACTGATCCCGCTTGCACGGGCCAGGTTCGAATCTCGAAATAGTTCGGCGTTGTTCCGGTGATACCCGTATTCCAATTTTGGTTTCCGTAAACAACCTGCTGGCGGTTTTGCAAGGCTGGCGCAGCCTCTTTAATCAGTGGAATCTCGGTAATGATCGCTGTCAGGTCGTCCTCGGTAAGAGTTTTTACACCGCCATATCCCTGCCGAACGCCTCCCGCGCGATTGCTCCCCGCCGCGATGAACACCGCGTTGGTGCCCATGGCCTGAATTCCCTGCTGCACCTGGTATTGCGCGCCCTGTCCGATGCTGACCACGGCGATCACGGCTCCCACGCCGATCACGATGCCGAGCATCGTGAGAGCCGAGCGCATTTTATTTCTGGCCAGCGCGCGCAATGCCAGGCGAAATGTGTTTATGAAGTCCATTTTTAGCCTATGCCGGCGGAGCCTGCGGCTTCGCGCCGTCGGACGATTTCTTTTCCTGATTGGCGGCTTCTTCCGCTTCCTCGGCTGCTTGCTGCTCTATTGTGGGAAGCGTTTTCAAAACCTCATGCGCAATCAAGCGGTTCTCCACAAGTTTATCCCGCTTCAACTTGCCATCGCGAAATTCCAGATTCCTTTTGCAATATTGAGCGATGTCCGGCTCGTGCGTGACCAGCACGATGGTCAGCCCTTCCTCATGATTCAGCGTCTGAAGGATTTCCATGATTTCAATTGAAGTTCGGCTGTCAAGATTTCCCGTAGGCTCATCGGCCAGCAGGATGGACGGCCGGTTCACCAACCCCCGCGCAATCGCCACGCGTTGTTGCTGACCTCCGGAAAGTTGCGAAGGGTGATGTCCGGCGCGCTCGGCCAATCCGACTCGTGTCAACGATTCCATGGCCCGCTGGGTGCGCTCCGCCGGAGCGATTCCCGCGTATACTGTGGGCAACTCCACATTTTCCAGCGCCGATGTGCGAGAGAGCAGATTAAATTGCTGAAAAACGAATCCGAGTTTTTTGTTTCGTATCCGCGCCAACTCGTCTTTCGACATTCCGGAAACATCCACGCCGTCCAGGAAGTATCGTCCCTTGGTGGGCCGGTCCAAGCATCCCAAGATATTCATGACCGTGGATTTTCCGGAGCCAGACGGGCCCATGATCGCGACAAACTCTCCGGTGTGAATTTCCAGTGAAACCCCGCGCAGCGCCTGAACTTGAATTTCGCCCAGATCGTAGATCTTATAAACGTTTTCGAGGCGAATGACCGGCTTGGACTTGTCGAGATCTTTCTCCGGTTCCATCGCAGTTAGAATTTGTTCCGCCATAGTGTAGGGCCCTTAGAACCTGCGCGGGACGCCTGCGGTAGCGTTCGCAGGGCCACCCACGGGACTGGCCTGCGCGGTCGCCGCTTTATTCATTGATTGACCGATAACCAAATCGTCCGACGGCTTCAAATTTCCCTTGGTCATGGCCGTAAATGTAAAGTCGGTCACTCCCAATCCGACCTGCACCGGTTCAAGCGTCTTGTCCGGCAGAAGTTTCCAAACGATTGCCGTGTCCTGGCGCTGGTTGGTTCCGCCCGACCCGGAGCCGCTGCTTCCTGCGCCGCCACCCTGGCGTCGGCTTCCGCCACCACCTGATCCGCCAGATGCACCGGCAGTGCTCGCCCCAGCTGCTTGCCCGCCGCCCGCAGCCAGACGCCCAGCCGCCGTAGCTGCAGAATTGTCGGTTATGTTGTATTTCGCGTAAAGCTTCAGGCGGTCGCTATCGCTCAGGGCCGGTTTAAATCGCAATGCTCCATTGGGGATTTTCACAACATTGTTGGACCATGCGACGGGAATGGAAACATACGCGGTCATTCCGGGAAAGAGTCTTACGTCAGGATTATCAAATTGAATGGTTGTGTTGTAGGTCACCACATTTTGAATGGTCGCCGCATTCATGCGGACTTGCGCGACATGTCCTAAAAATGTCTCCTTTGGAAACGTGTCCACGCGAAACGTGGCCTGCGCGCCCACCTGAATTCTGCCGACATCTGCTTCGTCCGTATTGGTGTAAACAAGCATATGCGTCAAGTCCTGACCAATACTGAACAGGTTGGGAGCTTGCAGGCTGGCGGCCACGGGTTGTCCCACGTTCACGGTACGGTTGATCACCGTGCCGTCAATGGGCGCGTGAATCGTGCAATAGCTCAATTGCAGGCGAGCGGAATCCACCGCCGCCTTTTTCATGAGCACTTCCGCCTTGGCCTGATCCCGTTGGGCGATGGTGCCCGCAAGTTGGGCCTCGGATTGCGATTCCTGCGCCTGGGTAGCATGTTCACCGGCGACAGCGCTGTCGTAGTTGGCCTGCGCGTCATCTCTCTGCTGCCCCGAGAAAACGCCCTGGTCCGCCAGCGATTTGGTGCGTTCCAGCTGCGTTCCCATGTCCACAGTTCCCGCGTGCGCTTTCGCCACATTGGCTTTCATGGTCGCCACGTTAGCGCGGGAATTCTCGATCTGCGCTTCCAGATTAGCTACGTTGGCGACGGCATTTTGATAATCCGCTTGCGCTTGCGCGAGCTGATTCTGAAATGGAACAGGATCAATGTTGGCGAGGATATCGCCTTTTTTTACTTTGGAATTGAAATCCACATTGATGGCCACGACGTTCCCCGACACCACCGAACCGACTTGAACTGTGTTGACCGGATTGATCGTGCCCGTGGCCTGAACCACTTGCGAAATGTCTCCCTGTTCGACTTTTGCCGTGAAATATTGCGCGGTGGAACGCGCACCGACGGAGATATACCCGAGCCAAAGGACCAGAAAAAGCGGAGGCGCAACCAGCATGGCGCGATACATCATGGACCGCAGCCAGCAATCTTTGATCATGCTGAAAAGGCGTCCCATTCCGAGTGTCTCCCGATGGCAAGCGTGCAGCGCTTGCTCAATTAATAGTACGTTGGAATCGCTAAGGAAGTTTCATTTTCTAGGAAACCGCGCATTGCGGCAGGGAGCGTCCCGCTGCTGACCAAATAGCCAGACCGCTCACAATTGTAAAATGTCCGGGCATTAGGGTCGACTTGAGAATGTCGAAAAGGGTGTGGGTCGCGGGGTGAGCCACGACATATATCTATTAACCTTCAAAATCCGCGCGGCTTTGGCCGTTCACACTTTCCATGCCTACCGCGCGCCGTCGTCAGCTCTCACCGCCCTGGCGGCTCCGCAGCGCGTCTCCGGCGCTCTTCATCCATCTGGCGCAGTAGTTCCTCGAACTTCGGCAACTGCTCCGCGGTCAGCATCTGCCGGATTCGGTCTCGCCCCGCTTTCCGCACACGTTCGTATTCGGGGTCAAACTTGTCATGCAACTCGGCGTAATGCGCGCGGGTGTCGCTAATAATTGCCAGGATCTGCTTTTGTTGGTCAGGGTCTAAATTCAGATCCCTGGTAAACATGGCCGTTGCGCTCGCCGCATCGTGAGGGGCCTGTCGGCGAGCCGCCTGCACGCGCGTGGTGAACACGTACATGCCAACCACGCCCAAGGCGATTCCCAGCATAAACACCAGCAGGACCAGCAGGACTGCTTTGCGATTGCCTTGGTTAGCGTCCATTGTTCCTCTCCGCCAGTGATAGCAGCACCTCTTCGTTGCTTACCGGGTCCCCCGGAGGCTGAGGCAGATCGCTGGCGCTGAGTTCCGTTCGATTGGAAAGTGTCGCTGTGGTTTGACGGGGGCCAACCCCCACTAGATATGAGGAAAGCGCGAGCAAAAGGACAGCCGCAGTCAACGCGAGTCTCGAGGCCAGGAATTCCAGCGGCCTCCAGAATACTTCAGGCGATTCCTGGGACACTTTTTGCTCTCGAATTCTAGCCATGACGCCGGCAAAGAACTCCGGGCGCGCCTCGCTCGCGGGTTCCCAGGCCTGGCGCATCAAATTCCCCGCTAGCCGCGAATCTTCCAGCGCCGAACGGCAGTCCGGGCAATGTTCCAGGTGCTGTTGAAGTTCAAGGTCGCGGGCGCCATCCAGATAATCCTCGATGCGCGCTTCAAATTTCCGGCACCGCATTGGAATAATGGATTTACGAAACAATTTTTTCACTCCTTCCCTGCCGCAGCACATGTTGCGAGGCCGGACGGTTCTGCATCCGTTTGCGATACGTCTCCACCAGGCGGCCTCGCGCTCGAAATAGCCGCACCTTCACAGTATTCACGTTCAGGCCCAGGACCTCGCCGATTTCTTCCACGGAAAATCCTTCCACTTCCTTCATGATCAGCATCAGCTGATCTTTTTCGTCAAGCTCGTCCAGCAGCCGCTCGATCAATTGGCGCTGCTCCACCCGGCGGGCCGTATCTTCGCGGTACTGCGAAGCGCCAAAACTGCCTTCTGGCGCAGCGTCCATTTTCCGCAACTGTTCTTCGCTCATATCCGATTCGTACACCAGGCGCCGCACTTTCTTCTTCCGCAAATAATCCCAGCATTCGTTCACCGCAATCTTGTAGAGCCAGGTGCCGAACGCCGAGCGCATGTCAAAACGCCGGATCGAAAAATACGCTTTCGCAAACGCCTGCTGCGCAATATCCTCCACGTCCTGGCTGCCGCGCAAGATCCGCCCGACCACCGCCAATACACGGTGCTGGTGCTTCCGCACCAAACCCTCGTACGCGCTATCGTCGCCCTGCTGGGCGCGGCGAACGAGGTCTTTCTCGGATTCCGCGGGCGTCAATAGCTTCTCTTCCTGGCCGACTGGCTGCCCGCCGAGGGTCCCTGATTTTGTGACGTTGGCCATTGAGTTCCGGTTACACAGTATTCCACATTCAGCAACATTATTCACTTGCAGCTATTATAACTCTATGGAACAATTTAAGAATGATTATCGGCGATCGTCTTCGCGCCCTGCGCGAGGATAAGAAGTTGTCCCAGGGGGACATCGAAAAGCGCACCGGATTGCTCCGGTGCTATATCTCCCGCGTGGAAAATGGCCATACGGTTCCGGCCATCGAAACGCTTGAGAAGATGGCTCGCGCTTTGGAAATCCCGCTTTATCAACTTTTCTATGACGGCGAAGAACCACCCGAACTCCCCAACCTTCCAAAGCGCAAAAGCGCCGATGATATCGTCTGGGGCAGTGCGGGAAAAGAGGCGCGTCTGCTGGGCAAGTTCCGCAGGCTGATGGGTCGCATTGCTGAACCAGACCGTCGGCTCTTGCTGTACATGGCTCAGAAGATGGCCAGCCGCTAGATCGAGTTGGCTCCGAAGTATTCGGCTCAGGATCGTACGGCGAACCGGCGCGAGATTCGCTGCAAAGCGTCGCGCGTTGGCCAAGCGATTCCTCTCCAGCCGATTTCACTTCCGCTCGTCATCCTTTGTTTCATCCTGGCACAGTTCCCGCAGCTCTTCTTCTAGATTGATTCCTTCCAGCCTTACTCCCATTCTATCGTGCTGGGCGGCTTGGAACTCACGTCGTATACCACGCGATTAATTCCGCTAACCTCATTCACGATCCGTGTCGACATGCGCTCCAGCACCTCGTACGGCAGGCGGCACCAATCCGCGGTCATTGCGTCTTCCGACTCGACCACCCGAACCGCCACCGTGAATCCATAGCTTCGCTCGTCGCCCATGACGCCTACGCTTTGCACGGGCAGCAGAACCGCAAACGCTTGCCATACTTTGCCGTAGAGTCCGGCGCGTCGAATTTCCTCCACGACGATCGCGTCCGCATCCCGAAGAGGCGCCAAACGCTCTTCGGTCACTTCGCCCAGCAGCCGTACGGCCAGGCCTGGCCCGGGAAACGGATGCTTGGTGAGCATTTCCTCCGGCAGTCCCAATTCGCGGCCGATGCTGCGCACTTCGTCCTTGAATAATTCGCGCAGCGGTTCAATCAATGAAAAAGGCAGGTCCTTCGGCAGGCCGCCCACATTGTGGTGGGTCTTGATGGTTTGCGATGGGCCGCGCACGGCCACGGATTCAATCACGTCCGGATACAATGTTCCCTGGACGAGGAATGCCGCCCGGTTCGGCCCGCTCGCCATTTGCCGCGCCTGATCATCAAAAACGGCGATGAATTCCCCACCAATCCGCTTGCGTTTGTCTTCCGGCTCTGTCACTCCCTTGAGGCGGTCCAGAAAACGTTTCGCGGCGTCCACGCCGACCACCTTCAGTCCCATCCGTTCGCGCAGCAGTTCGAGCGTTTCGCGAAACTCATTTTTGCGGAGCAACCCGTTATCCACAAAAATATTCGTGAGCCGGTCCCCAATGGCTCGATGAACCAGCACAGCGGCCACAGCCGAATCCACTCCGCCACTTAGCGCGCAGATGGCGCGGGCGTCGCCTACTTGCTTGCGAATGGACTCCACGGTCTCGGCAATAAAAGCCGATCCGCTCCACAGCGGCTGGGCATGGCAGATCTTAAAGACAAAATTCTTCAGAATTTCAGAGCCACTTTCGGTGTGTCGCACTTCTGGATGAAACTGCACGGCATAGAGTTTTCTGACCGGATCTTCCGCCGCGGAAACGGCATTGCCTGTTTCTCCGGTCACTTGAAATCCGGCAGGCAGCGCCCGCACATGATCGCCGTGGCTATTCCAGATTTTCAACTTCCCGGGCAATCCCGCGAACAGGGCCGAGCCGTTCTTCACCACCAGTTCCGCCCGCCCATACTCACGGCGATCGGCGCGCTCCACCCGGCCGCCGAGCACGTGCGTCATCCACTGCAATCCATAGCAAATCCCGAGGACCGGCACGCCCAGCGACAGCACACCGGTGTCACAAGGCGGCGCGCCCGCGTCATACACGGAATTCGGCCCTCCGGACAAGACCACCCCGGCGGGCTCAAACTTCCGGATTTGTTCGAGGCTGGCCGTGCACGGCAGAATCGCGCTGAACACCTGCTGCTCCCGGATTCTCCGCGCGATCAACTGCGTATATTGCCCGCCAAAATCCAGCACCACGATACCGCCACGTTCACTCATCGTTTCCTCAATGGGTCTTCCTTCGGACAATTCCTATATCAAATATGAAATTTCAAATCTCTTCAAGCCACAAGCCGCGCCCACCGCATCGCACGAATTCATATTGCGCCCTTATTGAAATCGTTCTCAAATTTCAAATCTCAAATTTGAAATTTCCTCAAGCCACAAGACGCCCCGGCTGCCCTGCCCCAAACGCTTCCAGATCGGACGTTAGACGCGCCACCAAAAACGCCCGATCCCAGTCCTTCACTTCAAAAAATCCGACGCGCATTGCTTATCTCACGACTACGTTGACAAGTTTATCGGGGACTGCAATTTTTTTCACCACGGTCAGCCCCTCCAAAAGTTTCGCGATCTTCGGATCGGAAATCACGCGCGCCACCAGGTCCTCGCTGCCAAGGCCGGCCGGGACGGAAAGCTTCGCTTTCACGCGCCCGTTCATTTGCACCACGATTTCAACTTCGTCTTCCGCCGCCAGCTCCGGCACAAACTTTGGCCATGCAGCGTGCGCGAGAGTGTCCCCGGTGTGCCCTAGCATTTCCCACAACTCTTCTGCCAAATGCGGCACCATGGGCGCAAGCATCAGAGTCAGCAGTTCGAGGACTTCCTTGGCCACTTCCGGGCGCACGCCCTCTTCCAGTGGCTCTTGCGCGTGGATTTCGTTGATCAACTCCATCAGCAGAGCCGTGGCGCTGTTGAAATGCCAGCGCGTCTCAAAATCATGCGTCACCCGGCGTAGGACTTGATGCGCCTTCCGCAGCAGCGTTTTTTCTTTCGCCGTCGCCGTGTCCAGCGAAGCGTCCGGCCCGATCCCCGCGTGCGCCTCCCGCAGCGATTCGGCATGTTTGGAAACCAGCCGGTGCACGCGCTGCAGGAAGCGCCAGCAGCCTTCGATGGCCTGCTCGCTCCATTCCAGATCTTTTTCCGGCGGCGCAGCAAATAGCGTATAGAGACGCCCCGTATCGCAGCCGAATTTCTCGGCCATGTCCTCCGCGCCCACCACGTTGCCTTTGGATTTCGACATGGCCGTGCCGCCCTTGAGCACCATGCCTTGGGTGAACAGGCGCTGCACCGGCTCGTCGTGATTCACCAGGCCCAGGTCGCGCATCACTTTGCAGAAAAACCGCGTATACAGCAGGTGCAGAATCGCATGCGTAATTCCGCCAATATACTGGTCCACGGGCAACCAGGTGCGCACCAGCGCCGGATCAAACGGCGCCTGATCGTTGTGCGCGTCCGCATAGCGATAGAAATACCAGGAGGAATCCACGAACGTGTCCATTGTGTCGGTCTCGCGCCGCGCCGCGCCGCCGCACTTCGGGCATTTTACATTCACGAATTCCGGCACGCTGGCCAGCGGCGATTCGCCCAGGCCGGAAAATTTCGCCATCGCCGGAAGCACCACCGGCAAATCCTTGTCGGGAACGGGAACCATTCCACACTTCCCGCAAAAAATTACGGGAATCGGCGTGCCCCAGTAGCGCTGACGCGAAACGCCCCAGTCTTTCAGCCGAAAAATAATTTCGCCTTTGCCGAATCCGCGCGCTTCGGCATCCGCCGTCATGATTTCGATGGCTTTTTCCGAAGTGAATCCGGTATAGGGTCCCGAATTTGCGGACTTCCCATAATCGGTGAACGCAACAGTTAACGTTTGCGGCGTCAGCGTCGCGCCTTCGCTGGGCTGCACGACGATCGGAATCGGCAGTTTGTACTTCGTCGCAAACTCAAAATCGCGATCATCGTGCGCCGGCACGCACATCACCGCGCCCGTTCCATATTCCATCAGGACAAAATTTCCTACCCAAATGGGAATCTTTTCCCCGTTAAACGGGTTCACCGCATATTGGCCGACGAAGAATCCTTCTTTTTCCGCTTTGGCAATATCCGCCGTCTTCGCCGAAGCTTGCCGCAATTTCTGCAGTTGTGCTGCGTAAAGAGTCTCGGCGCCCGCGGAGGCGAGCAGCGTGTCCACCAGAGGGTGATTCGGCGCCAGGATGATCGCGCTCGCTCCGTAAATCGTGTCCACGCGCGTCGTAAATACTTCGATGGAAGTTTTCGCAATTCCATCCACCGAAAACCGCACGCGCGTGCCGCGCGATTTTCCGATCCAGTTGCGCTGCATGGTCAGCACGCGCTCGGGCCAGCCGCCCTCCAGTTGTTTGAGCGTGTCGAGCAACTCGTCGGCGTATTGCGTGATCCGGAAAAACCATTGCTCGATATCCTTGGGTTCCACATGCGTATCTTCGTGCCGCCAGCAGCAACCGTTGACCACCTGCTCGTTGGCCAGCACGGTGGCGCACTTGGGACACCAGTTCACGCGGCTGCGCTTGCGGTAGGCAATTCCCTTTTCCAGCATGCGCAGGAAAAACCACTGGTTCCAGCGGTAATATTCCGGCTCGCAGGTGGAAATTTCGCGCCGCCAGTCATAGCTGAATCCGAACCGTTTCATCACGCGCTTGAACGATTCGATATTCGTGTTCGTCCACTCGCGCGGATGAATGCCCCGCTGGATCGCGGCGTTTTCCGCCGGCATGCCAAACGCGTCCCATCCCATCGGATGGAGCACATGAAAGCCACGCATGCGCCGGTAACGCGCAATCACATCGCCAATGGTGTAATTCCGCATGTGCCCCATGTGCATCGTTCCCGACGGATAGGGCAACATTTCCAGCGCATAATATTTGGGTATTGCAGGATCGGCATCCGCCTCGAACGCGTGGTCCGCGTCCCAGCGTTCCTGCCATTTCTTTTCGATTGCCTGTGGATCGTATTCAGCCACGGTTCCCGCCCGCTCCCACGGAGACTTCATACCGCAGTCCCGGTTCTCAAAGGTTAGAGTTTAGTTTCCCGATTGCATATTTGAAATTTCAAATTTGAAAAAAGGATCAGATGCTTAGGACTCAAATCTCGCCTTGCAATACTTCAAATTCGAACTTTCAAATCTATAATTTCAAATTTAAAATTTCAGACCTGCAATTTCAAATCTCAAATTTCAAATTTTAGATTTCTGTTTCCGCGTGCCCTTTCGCCCCGTCGCCTTCGCCTTTGTCTTTGTTGCCGGCTCTTTCTTCTCCCGCGCCTTCTTGGCAACAGGTTTCCGCTCACCCCGGGTCATCGAAAATCCATCTTCCGCCCTGGGCGCCTGCTTCTCGCTCACGCCAACCAGTTCCCACAGCGTTCGCACATTTTGACGGTCGTCCCCCGGCTTATCAATTGGTGTCTCTAGGATAAATGCGCGCCCGGCCAGCCCCTGAGGCCCCGGCCCCAGCCGCGGGTGATTCAAGATTCTGCTAAACGCTTTCAATCCGATATGGCCCTGTCCAACATTTTCGTGCCGGTCAACGCGCGACCCCAGGGGCGTCTTCGAATCGTTCACGTGCAGCACGTAGACGCGCGCGAGCCCCACGCTCCGATCCACCGCATCCAATGTTTTTTCCAGGCCCGCTTCGGTCGTGATGTCGTAACCTGCTTCAAACGTGTGCGCCGTATCCAGGCATACTCCCATTGGCAAATCGCTGGTCTGATCCAAAATTTCTTTAATTTCCTCGAATCGCGATCCGATGGCTGACCCCATCCCCGAAGTGTTCTCCACCAGAATGCGCAACCCTCCGAATTTCATTCCCCGCGCCGCCTGCCGCATGCCGTCGGCGATTTCCGAAATGGCTTGTGAAGTTGGCGTGCCCATTCCGGCCCCCGGATGGGCCACCAGAAAATCGGCGCCCAAGGACACAGCCCTCACCAATTCGTCATGAAACGCCTGAATCGAACGCGTTCGCATCAAACGTTCCGGCGAAGCCAGATTGATCAGATAATTGTCATGGATAACGAGCGGGCCCAGCGCCAGCTCTGCGCGACGGGCTCGAAATCTTGCTGCATCCGCATCCGCGATCCGCGAACCGGCACGCGGCCACATTCTGGGACTTGCGGAAAAAATTTGCAGAGCGTTCGCGCCCAATTTCGCCGCTATGTCCAGCGACCTAGCAATATCACCGGCAATCGAAGTGTGGATGCCAATGCGGAAACTGCCATCCTGCCACACGGGCGGCTGCGGGATTGGAATTGGCTCCGGGCGATATTCGTCTTCTACGTCGTAGGGGAGTTCCGCGCCGTTCAATGGGTCATTCATAATTATTCTCACGAGCTATTTTCACGAGGGCGATAAACGATCATTCTAACGGATGCATGCGCTAGCAGCAATGAAAACAGCCGGAGGCGTAATTCTAAATTTGATCATTTCTGTTCTCAGGAGGTCCGAGCTTCAGCTCGGACCTCCTAAAATTCAAATCAAATTAGAACCACGCCAGCCGCAAGAAAAAAGAAATGGCCGCCGAATTTGAGCTTTGATTGCCTCAAATGGCGAAAAACTCCAGAAATTCCCTAAAGAATGCAATCTCCACGGACGCACATCTGGACTTAACCCTATCCGTGTGAATCCGTGTCCATCCGTGCTTCCATCCCTTTTTCTTTTCTCTGTTGCTCTGTGGCAGAATCATTTCCTCGAAATGTTCCGGCGCCTCAACTATCGTCTGGTATTCACCGCACTGCTGATCGTGGCTTCCGCAGGTGTGGAAATCGCGCGTGAGTACCGGCCGTCCTTCCTGCGTCCCGACCTTCACCTGTACGCCTATGTCGGTAATTCTGGTGACGGAACCGTTTCCGTGATTGACCTGATTCGCATGGGGAAAATCGCCACCATCGCCGTCGGCGGTCAGCCCTCGGGATTGCGAGCGAATCCCGTTCTGAAACAGATTTGGGGAGTTTCCACTGAAGGCGGCTATGCGTTTTTAATTGATGCGACCGCTGGGCATGTGGAGGCTCGTATCCCCGTTGGCTTGTCGCCATTCGCGGTGGATTTCTCCCCCGATGGAAACCGCGCCTATGTTGCCGCTTCTGGTTCGGCGCAACTGGTGGCGATAGATTGCCGCTCGACGCAAGTGGTGGGTCGCGCGCGCACGGGCCGGCGTCCATGGCTGGCTCGCGTGACGCCGGACGGCAAACAAGTGCTGGTCCCCAACCGCGAAGATTCCACGCTGGAAATTTTCGATGCTTCCACGCTGGCGTTGCGGGCCACGATCAGCGTCGCCAGTCACCCCGAACAGATCACCGTCCTGCCGGACAGCTCCATAGCCTACGTCTCGGCGATGGGCTCAAACGAAATTTCAGCAGTGGACTTGCGCCGCAACGTCCTGATCGCAAACCTTCAGCTTTCCGGGACACCTTCCGCGTTGCTCATGAAGCCCGATGGCGGCGAACTGTACGTCAATGTACCCAGCTCGCACGGCCTGGAAATCGTTGACACATGGCGAACCGAAATCTCCGAATCCATGGTCCTGGGCTCGGCTCCCACTGGCGGAACCATGCTGGGCGACGCCGCCCTGGTTTACGTCACCGATTCCTCGACCAACACGGTCACCCCAATTGAAATGGCCACGCGGCACCTCTTGCCCCCGATACTCACCGGCCGCAATCCCGGCTCCTGCACACTCGATCCCAGTGGCGACCTGCTGCTGGTCGCCAATGAAGACTCCGCCGACTTAGCCGTGATCCGTGTGCGCACGCAAAGCCTGATCACGATGATCCCGGTGGGGACGCGCCCGAGATCTATCGCGGTAAAGTTGTTTTGACACCTCACGGCAGACTTGACGTGGTGCACAAATGTGCATACACTTAAAATGTGAGCTATGAGTGGGATCCGGCCAAAGCCCAGTCTAATTTTGAAAAACACGGGATTCGCTTTTCCGATGCCGTCAGTGTCCTGGAGGACGATTTGGCCCTGTCCATCGCTGATCCCTATTCTGAAGTAGAGGAGCGATGGATCACTCTGGACATGGATTCGTTTTTGAGAATTCTGGTCGTCGTTTACGTTTGGAGGGCCGAGAATATTCGCATTATATCGGCACGACCGGCAACGCCTCACGAGAGGCGACAATACAATCCGGCAGGCGCCCGATAGCGGCCCATGGAATGAGGCAAATTATGAAACAGGAATATAATTTCAGTAAAGGAAAACGCAGCCCCGTCGTGTCCGTCCCGAAAGGTAAGACGCGGATCACCATCCGGTTGGACGACGATATTTTGGACTGGTTTCGCCGTCAGGTAGAAACCGCAGGCGGCAACTACCAGTCCCTTATCAACGATGCATTGCGGGAATATTTGCGCACCGCCAAAGAACCGTTGGAGACCATTCTACGACGCGTAATTCGAGAGGAACTCACCAAAGCCAGCTGACTGGAACCTATCCCACACTCCACCCAAAATGCTCTTCGCCCAGCTGAATTTCCATCATGCCTTCATCGGGGAGAAGGTCCACGGGCAGGCCACCCTCCCACAACGCGACGCCGAGCGAGATCGTCTTCCGCGCGCCCAGCAGCAATAATTCCTTGGCCACCGATACTTCCAAAATCCTGTCGCAGGCCACTTGCACCACTTCATCCGGCCCCAGTAAACAGAGATCGCGCGATTCTACCAGGTAGCCTTTCACGCGGCCTTCTAGCAGGCGAATCACCACGCGCAGCTCCTGCTCGGCGCGCAGCGTGATTCGGAATTCGGCGTCGCGCAGTTCAGCCAACGCGTCGGCAAACATATCCACCCGCAGGTAAAACTCCTTTTCGCTGAATCCATAGCGGATTTCGTGCAATAGCGTCAGGCGCCCATGCATGGCGCTACTGCGGTGGTCAGAGGAATAAAGCCCCGCGCCCATCCACTCGAAATACGAAGACTCGCGGCCATCTATTTTCACCTTGAGATTCGCCGACGGCGACAGCACCACGGCGCGCTCGGGCAGCCGTTTGATCGGCCCCGCTAAAACATCCGGAGCTTCGGCGCCCAGCGATACATATACTTCGGTCAAGAGTTTTCTATAAAACGCGTCAAATTCCGCGTCGTTCGCCGAACTGTGCTCGGGGCCATACCACCAGCACCAGTCGCTGCCCTCCGCCGCGAGCACCGCCTCATACGACGCCGCAAGCTGCTTGGCGGTCGGCGAGTTTGGAAAACCCTTGGCCGCATGGTCGGCCTGCTGCGCGTAGAAATCGCGCGCGCGGTGCAGATGTTCCCACGCCGTCACGTCTTCGCCCGACCCGATCCACACATCAAAATTGGCGCCGATCCAGGACGCCGGGAAAATTCCATTATTCCTGGGAATTTCTCCCGCCGCGGCGGCTGCTTCGGTGGCGGTCAACGCCTGAATATCCGGATCGTTATCAATCCGGCGATAAAACTGCCGAAGGAATTCGCGTCCATTACCGGGAAAATATTCCCAGGCATTTTCACCGTCCAGAATCAGAGAAACGGTGAGCGGGCGCCCGATCGAGACGCGTTCGCCGATGGCGCGGATTCGCTGGTATAGGTCTTCGGCCGCGGTAACCGCGTCCATGCGGCTATAAACAAAACCTACCAGATCGGACAAGTAATGGTCGCGGAAGAATCCCACCATTTCCTTGCCGCCCACGCGCACGCGCAAAGGCGAATATAGTTTGTCCGCGTTGTCCGGCACTCCGGCAGCGTCGCGCCCAAATCCCGCGCCGAGCGTGCGTCCCAGCACACCTTCGTCAGTGGCAAACCACTTGAACCCGAGCTCGGCGGCAATCGCGAGCGCTTGCTCGGAGACGGAACCCTCTGAGGGCCACAGCCCTTCCGGCACACGGCCAAATACTCGCTCATGATATTTGCGCGCGCGCACCAACTGTTCCCGCGCGTCTTCCGGATGCCGAAACGCAGGCGCCGGAAGCGGCGTGCCTGGATTGGATATGCGCGCAATATCCGTATCGCAAAGCAGAGGAAGAATGGGGTGGTAAAAGGGTGTCGCGGAAATTTCAATCTGTCCCGCGGCCGCCGCTTTTCGATATTCTGGCAAAACGCGTCCTAATAGCTCGATTTGTTTTTTAGCGAGCTGCTGTTTGTCCTGCTCACTAAAATCCGTGCCCTTGCGGGCCAGGCGGGAAACCACGGGATCGTTTGCCAGATATTCTTCGTCCATCCAGGCCAACTGCGAGAGCAGTTGCAGATCGCGCCAATCGCGCTCGACAAACGATTGCATCGCACGTTCTCTGCCCTGCGAACTCGCCCACTGATGCAGCTCAATATAGCGCGGCCAGCGCGCCAGCAAATGATCGTAGTTCAGTTGAAATGCCCGCAGCAGGATTTCGGATTTATCCTCCGGCGAAAGGCTTGCCGCCGGACGGAACGCCGTGGCGAACCATGGCTCGTCAAATTTTCCGCTAGCATACTCCTCAAGTTGCGCCCCCAGCGAAGGCACCACATTAAACGTGGCGTGGACGCGCGGAAATTCCTCAAGGACGCGCACCATACCCCAATAATCCTTCAACGCATGAAGCCGCGTCCAAGGGAGCACGTACCGCCCGGTTGAGGGATCGCGATATTGCGGCTGGTGCATATGCCACAGAGTCATCAGGTGGACGCGATTCATCGCCAGGCCGTTCCCGGCGCAATCCGCACGGCCATGCTAGAATGGCCGCTTGCTGCAATGCGCCTAATTGACCGATACATCTGCAAGCAGATTTTTTCCCACACTCTTCTGGGATTGGGAATTTTTTCGTTCGTGTTTTTCGTGCCGCAACTCGTGCGGCTGATGGACCTGGTGGTCCGCCACCCGGCGTCCTGGTCCACTATAGGCATTCTGTTTCTTTCCACGTTTCCCGGGATTCTCAGCTTCACCCTGCCGATTGGAGTGCTGGTTGGCGTTTTGATTGCACTCGGAAGATTATCCGCGGATAGCGAACTGATCGCCATGAGCGCCCTGGGCATGGGACGCCGGCGGTTGATGGTTCCTGTCGGGATTCTGGCTGTGGGCGCAACTCTCATTACGTTCGTCATGACGCTGTGGCTGGGCCCCCTCTCGGTGCGCACGTTCCGGAGCATCGAAGACCAATTGCGCGCGGGACAAGCTTCCAATCAAGTCGCGCCTCGCGTCTTTGACGAGAGGTTCCCGCACATGGTCCTCTACATTAACGACATTGACTCGGCTTCCACACGTTGGAAGGGGGTTTTCCTGGCCGGGACCGACAGCAAGGACGTGTCCCGGCTAACTCTGGCCGAGGAAGCGATTGTAATTGCCGACCCTAAAGAGGGCAAGCTGGAGTTGCACCTGCGTAACGGAAGCGTCCATGAGTTCTCTCCCGGTGATCCGAACCGCTATTCCCTCTCGGCTTTCGGCCAGCGCGATTTCCCCGTGGACATTAAGGGCAGCGAAGTGGATCGCGTCTCCGAACCCGGAATCCCCGGACGGAGCATGAGCGTCCTGTGGAGCGAACGCCGCACGCAGCCGGAAACGAATGTGGAAATTCAGCGCCGCCTGTCTTTTCCATTTGCGTGCATTTCCTTTGCCCTGCTGGCCATGCCTCTGGGGGCGCGGCCCCGGAGGGGCGGCCGCGCGGCCGGGTTCTTAATCACTTTACTCCTGGTGAGCGGCTATTACTTAATGATTACTCTAGGCGTGGGGCTCGCGCGGCAAGGCGCGATTCCCGTTTGGGCCGGCGTCTGGTCGGCCAATTTTTTTACCGCCGGATTGGGCCTGATCCTCTTCCCCCGGCTGGAACGCATGCCGGGAAGCAGCCGCACGGGCGCTTTTTTTTCACGAATCGCGAGATGGAAAATCTGGAAAATTCTGAGCCGGGAAGAGCAAGGCATTGCTCCGGCGCGCGCCGCGGACGGCTTCTGCTCGAACTTTCCGTCAAAAAGAAGAGGCCGCCTGGGCATCCCGCAACTCCTGGATACGTATCTGCTGCGCAGTTTTTTCTATTATTTTATTCTGCTGACGGTCGGATTTATCCTGCTCTTTGAAGTCTTCACTTTTTTTGAGTTGCTCGATGATATTGCACGGCACCGCACCCCCCTGCTCGACGTCGCATACTATTTCTTCTATCTCGCCAGCTACCTGTTTTACCAGCTCGCGCCACTGGCCGCCCTGGTGGCCGTGTTAATCACCCTGGGAGTCATGACCAAGAATAATGAGCTGGTGGCCTTCAAGGCCGGCGGCATCAGCCTCTATCGAATTTCGCTTCCGCTGCTCCTGGCCGGCATTTTCCTGGCTGCGGGCCTCGTCGTGCTCGACGACACGTATCTGCCGTTCGCCAATCAGCGCCAGGACGCTCTTCGCAATCAGATTAAGGGACGCCCGGCCCAAACGTATTACCAACCGAATCGCCAATGGATATTTGGATTGAACGCCAAGATTTATAACTACGAATTGTTTGACCCCGACCGGGAATTGTTCGGCGGCCTGAATGTCTTCGAGCTGGACCCCACAACTTTTGAAATTCGCCGCCGCATCTTCGCCGCCCGCGCCCACTGGGACGCGCAGCAGAAAATCTGGATTCTGGAATCCGGATGGGTTCGCGAATTCAACCACGGGCAGCTAACCCGCTATGAACCGTTTCTAGCCAATGCATTGGCGGAGCTTAATGAACCGCCATCCTACTTTAATCGAGAAGTTCGCCAGTCCTACCAAATGACCTGGTGGGAGCTCAAACGTTATATTGCAGACTTGAGCCAGGCCGGCTTCGACGTGGCGCGGCTTTCCGTGCAATTGCAGAAGAAAATTTCCTTCCCGCTGATTGCCCCCATTATTATTCTGCTGGCAATTCCATTTTCGATCCTGGTTGGAACGCGCGGCGCCGTCGGCGGCCTGGCCCTGGGAGTGGGAATTGCCATTGTCTACTGGGCCGCCTCCGCCCTAACCGAGGCCATGGGCGCCGTTGGACAACTGCCTCCGCTCCTAGCCGGATGGGCGCCGGATACCATCTTCGGATTCCTCGGGCTGTATTTTTTTCTGAAGATGCCAACGTGAAAAAATCGGTGACTGGTGACTAGTGATTGGTGACCGGTGAAGACCGGTTGGGAGTCCACAGTTAAGAGCTACGAGCTAAAAACCAATTCAGGCTGCGCCTCCACTTCGGCATTACTCTGAACTCTCGACTGCCAACTCCGGATTGCTTTTCACCAGTCACCAATCACTAGTCACCAGTCACCGACTTATTTCTCCGTCACCAGCCTCAGCCGCACCGATACCGCTCGGTGCTGGCCTCCGGACATCGCCAGGAAATTCGGGGCATTCACGTCGTTCACCACACTATCCGGATTATTGTGCCCGGTGACATTGACAGCCGTAAGGCGCACGGCCCACTCATGCCCCCTGAACTGAAAACGCTTTTCAAGCCCCAGATTCAGGCTGAAATAAGTAGGAAATCGCCGATCGTTCGGCGGCTCCGCCAATTGTTGCTGCTCATTCACCACGCTAAATGGAAATCCCGAGCGGAATTCCGCAAAACCACTGGCGAGGAGTCCCCAAATCGGAATCGGCGACCAACCCGAAGACACAAACCGATTCGGCGCATCCCATAGCAACGGTCCCGGTTGTTGCGGCGCCAAAATGAGCTGCGTCAATGTCGGATCTAGTACCTCATTTGCGCTGGCCCTGGATCGCGTGTAATCCACCTCGATTTGCGCTTTTTCACCAAAGGCATGCCGTACCCATGCCTCGCCTGCGATATACCGGTCGTTGCGGTTGTTTTGTAGAAGCAACGTGACGGCAGGCTGGCTTGGCGCGAATTCACTTTCCCAGGCGAAGCCGTCTCGTGATTCACGCAATAGGAAAGACGCTCCCACGAAAGTGTCAGTGAAAAATCTTTCATCCCACTCCGCGGTCGCGTTGTACGTTCGAGGCTCTTCCAGGCCGTTCAAGGGGGTAATAAATGTGGTTACCCTCGGCGCTCCCGAGGCGATCGCCGGCGTATTGGGATTCGGTTGCTGTGGCGGGGGGGGCGGAGGCGGCGGGACATAGAATTGATCCACGCGCTGCTGATCGGATCCCTGCGCCAGCAGGGCCAAGATCAAAGGCTGGTAATGTTCTCCCCAGGCCAATGTAAATTTCATGCGGCCGTCGTCCAAAGGAACCCAGTTCATGGCAATCCGAGGCTCGACGACCTGCTTGTGAATCAAACGGTCCCAATCCGCGCGCACCCCTATGGAAAAAACGACCGGTTTGATGGGACGCCATAAGTCCTGAGCGTATCCTCCCACTTGGGTATTCGCCACCTGAAGAGCTGAGGCACCGGTGAACGTGGCCACGTCGGTCAGCGTGGAATGCGGAGGCGGCTCGACTTGGATCCCGCTGGTGTTTGTAAATGCACTATAGAAATTGATGGCGCTGCGCGCGGCCTGCTGCGAGAAATCAATCCCCGCGGCAATCCAGCCGGCGGAAATCGTGTGCGCGCCCTTCCAGCCGAGCGGCCGCGTGGTCATGTTCCCCAGGAACTGCAACCTACGCGACTGCTGGGACAAAGCCTGAAAATAGTTTCCGGAAATGGCGGAAGGCGTAACCATATACGGCGCCGTTCCCAGCGGATTCTCGTTGTCGTGGCCGGTGTCCAGCGCCGCGCCCACATCGAACAACGTTTGCCTCACCCAAATTTGGTCCTTCACCGATACGAAGTACCTCCGCGATTGATTGTTGGTAGTCGTCGAAAGCGGGGATAGAGGGCCCAGACCGAGCGCGGGATCGCTCAACTCATTGTAAAGAAAGCTGCCCTGTAGAATATTTTGAGGCGAAAGATTGGCCTGCACGCGGATCAGGTTGTCGCCTGACCACTGCTCATCTATGTTTTGGCCTCCGGGAAGCTCGCTTACCCGCCGGAAGGTATGCTCAATGGTCAGCGCGTCTGAAAACCAGATTTTACCCTTCTCCAGGGGACCCGAGAATGTCACCCGCGGGTACCAATTCCCGAAATGCGTGCCCTCCTGAAAATCAAGGGCTGGAATAAAATTGGTGATTCCAAACCGCACGCGATCGTCTCCGGACTGCGTGTCCAGCGCCAGAATTCCAGCTCCGGCGTGGGCATACTGAGCGCCGTAGCCGCCGGTTTCGATTGTCACCGCTCGCACCGAGTCCACATTTACATGGACTGTGTATGCCCCGGTTGCCGGGTCGTTGACTTCAAACCCATCCAGTAACACTTCCGTTTGCCCTTGCCTTGCACCCGCCACATGAAGATTTCCTCTAGAATCTGCAACCACTTGCGGAATCGCCCTTAAGTTTTGCTGGAGGTCGTGACTGGAAGCAACCGGCGTATTTAATATTTCATGTTGCACTAGAGATTCCTGATGGCTGGTGGTGTCTGGGTCTATTTGAACCGGCGAGGATTGCACTTCAAGTTGTTCTTTAATTTCCGTTTCATGGTTCAAGATGAGGGAAAGTTCGTTGCTGCCTGGCGTCAATTCCACTTTTCTGTCGGCAATCCGAAAATAACCCGGCTTGGATATCGTCATCTGAACTTGCAGGCTGGTTACCCCGGGAAAATCAAAACGTCCGGCCGCATCGGTATACACGGTCCGGGAAACTCCGGAATCCAAAGTGAATATGATTTCCGCGCGGGGCACGGGTTGGTCGTTCTCGTCGATTACCTGGCCACGCAAGTCAGTGGCAGCCGCTTGGGGCCAGCCAGCTGCGAATGAGGAGGAAAACACAAGCAGGGTCAGTAAAACCACTGCACATGCCGTCTTGTGGGAATTAGGGCGCGTAACTTCTCCCTCGAATACTGCGGTCCGAGATGCGGCCGATTTTACCTCAAATATTCTGAACGTAGGCTGAACAAACAGGCTTCCATCGCATCGTTCGGCAGGTAAAATGAATTTTTGAACCCGCCACAGCGTTTGCCACGGGAAAGATTAGCTTTGGATATTCTCAACGCGGACCAACGACCTGATCTTCTGAATCACCAGATCAATTCCGACCTCGTTGTGGCCGCCCTCGGGGATAATGACGTCGGCATAGCGTTTGGAAGGTTCAATAAATTCCATGTGCATCGGGCGAACCGTGGCCAGGTATTGCTGCACAACGGAATCCACCGTCCTACCACGTTCGCGAATGTCACGTCCCATGCGGCGGATGAATCGCAGGTCAGCGTCGGTATCCACGAAGATTTTAATATCCATCAACTCGCGCAGGGGTCGCGATTCAAAAATAAGAATGCCTTCGACAATAATGGCCGGGTGCGGCTCCATGCGCACCGTGAACGGCTCGCGTTGGTAGCGCGCAAAATCATATACGGGGCGTTCGATCGCGCGTCCCTCACGGAGCTGCCGGACGTGCTCGGTCATCAGCGGCGTATCGAGGGAATCCGGATGATCGAAATTCTGTTGGGCCCTTACTTCGAGAGGGAGGTGGGGCAAGTCCCGGTAATAATGATCCTGTTGGAGGACGAGGACGCTGGCTTCGGGAAGGACGGAGATAATGCGTTCCGTGATCGTGGTCTTTCCGGATCCCGTGCCCCCGCAGATGCCGATGACCAGCCCCTGTGCCACAACCACCCCTGAAAATTAAATCTTGCGAGTCGTTTGCTAAAAAATTTGGCGACAAATCGTCGGCGGGCCGACCTTCATCGGCCCGCCGCATTCCTACGCCAGGGAGTTATCGCTTCTTAGCCTTCTTCTTCGACTTTCCCTTCGCCGCCTTATCCTCGATCACCGCCTGCGCCGCGGCCATTCGCGCCACGGGCACACGGAACGGCGACGCACTCACGTAATCCATCCCCACGCGATGGCAGAACTTCACGCTCATGGCGTCTCCGCCGTGCTCGCCGCAGATTCCAATCTTCAGCTTCGGACGCGTGGACCGTCCCTTTTCAATTCCCATGCGGATCAACATGCCCACGCCCTTCACATCTATGGATTGGAACGGATCGTCCGAGAAGATCCCCGCCTTCTTTTCATCCACATAGTCGGGCAGGAACTTGCCGGCATCGTCCCGCGAAAGTCCCATGGCCATCTGCGTCAGGTCATTGGTACCGAAGGAAAAGAACTGCGCTACTTCCGCGATTTCGTCTGCCAGCAAAGCAGCGCGCGGAATTTCGATCATTGTTCCCACCAAATACTTAACTTTAACTTTGGATGTTTTAAATACTTCACCGGCGACGCGATTGGTGGCATCCACCAATATCTGAAGCTCCTTCTTATCCATTACCAGCGGAATCATTATCTCTGGTATCACTTTAATTCCAGCAAGCTTGCATTCCACTGCTGCTTCAATGATCGCTCGAACCTGCATCTCAAGTATTTCCGGATAGGTGATCGCCAGGCGACATCCGCGATGCCCCAGCATCGGGTTAGCTTCATGTAATTGTTCGACCCTGCGGATGACGACCTCAACGTCCACGCCAATTTTTTTGGCAAGTTCCTGCTGCTTTTCCAGGTCGTGCGGAACAAACTCGTGCAAGGGAGGATCAATCAATCGGATTGTGACCGGAAATCCATCCATGGCTTTAAAGATTCCGGAGAAATCGCGTCGCTGATAGGGGAGCAACTTGTCCAACGCCTTCCGCCGGGTCTCGGGAGTTTCCGCGATGATCATCTCCTGAATGGCAAGCTGGCGCTCAATACTCTTTTCCGGCTGCTCGAAATCCTTGAAGAACATGTGCTCGGTGCGGCAGAGCCCAATGCCCTCGGCGCCCATTTCGCGTGCCTTGCGCGCATCCTGCGGTGTGTCGGCATTGGTCCGCACACCGATCTTGCGAACGCCGTCCGCCCAGCCCATCAGGGTATTGAACGCTTTGGGGAGTTCAGGAGTGGAAAGCTTTACTTGACCTTCGTAGACCACGCCTTCATTCCCGTCCAGGGTGACCCAATCGCCTTCCTGAATGATTCTGCCATCGGCGTTGGCGATCTTCGTTTCGTAATCAATGTCCAGCTTTTCGCATCCGACGATGCAGCACTTGCCCCAGCCTCGGGCGACCACGGCGGCATGGCTCGTCTTTCCGCCGGTAGCGGTCACGATGCCCTGCGCCACGTACATTCCGCCCACGTCCTCGGGGCTGGTTTCGCGGCGGACGAGGATTACTTTTTCGCCCTTCGCCGCCATGGCTTCGGCTTCCTCGGCGGTGAACACGGCTTTCCCATAGGCAGCGCCAGGAACGGCATTGATGCCCGTGGCGATTTTTCTCTTCGCAAGTTCCGCCTTCGGCACCGACGGGTCAATAATTGGAAAGAACAGCCGCTCAATATCTTCCGCCTTAATGCGGTCAATTGCTTCTTCCTTGGAAATTAGCCCTTCCTTGGCCATGTCCACGGCGATTTCAAACGTTGCCGCCGGCGTGCGCTTGCCCACGCGGGTCTGCAACATGTAGAGAGTTCCCTCTTCGATGGTGAACTCCATGTCCTGCATGTCGCGGTAATGCCGTTCGAGCAGTTTTCTGACTTTTTCAAGTTGCGGATAAACTTTCGGCATCTTGACTGCCAGTTCACTCAAGTGCATCGGCGTGCGAATTCCGGCGACCACGTCTTCACCCTGCGCATTTAGCAGGAAATCTCCGTAAAATATTTTTTCTCCGGTGGATGGGTCACGCGTAAAGCAAACGCCAGTGCCGGAATTTTCGCCGACATTGCCGAACACCATCTGCTGAATGTTCACGGCCGTGCCGAGAAGTCCGGTGATGCGTTCCACGCGCCGGTAGGTCACCGCCTTTTCCGCATTCCAGGATCCGAACACGGCGCCAATCGCGCCCCACAGCTGTTCCTCTGGATCTTCCGGAAAATCCTTGCCCGTCTTTTTCTTGAAATGCTCTTTATACTCGCCGACCAGTGAACGCCAGCCTTCGGCCGGAACTTGCGTATCGTCCCTCACACCTTGGCGCGTCTTCATGGCGCGCAACTTATCTTCAAGTTCTTCTTTAGATAGTCCAATCACGACCGTCGAGTACATTTGCACAAAGCGGCGATAGGCGTCCCAGGCAAAACGGTCGTTCTTCGTATTGCGCGCCAGAGCTTCCACGGATTTGCTGTTCAGTCCCAGATTCAAAATTGTTTCCATCATGCCTGGCATGGAGCGCGCGGAACCGGAGCGCACGCTGACCAGTAGCGGGTCCTTGGCATCTCCCAGTTTTTTGCCGGTGACTTTCTCCAGGCGCTTGATCTGCGTCTTGACCTCGGCGCGCAGGGATGCGGGATACTTCTGACCATGCGTCAAATAATAGTCACAGCATTCGGTGCTGATGGTGAGTCCGGCAGGAACGGGGAGCCCGATGCGAGTCATTTCCGCGAGACCTGCGCCCTTGCCGCCTAGGATTTCGCGCATGGTGCCGTTACCCTCTGCCTTGCCTGCGCCAAAAAAATATACGTATTTCACGAATGTCATCTCCTTGAATTCAATTTATGAATGGATTCCGTGTCGGCTCGCCGACAAAATAGCTAAAGCTACACATTAGACTTACTTCCCTTGCTCTGGTGCCGCGATCTCCGAAAAATCCGCAATCGTCGAAAACTCGGACAACAACCCCGAAAGCAATGTTAGCCGATTCTTCTTCACAGTTTCATCTTCAGCCATCACCATGACTTGTTCAAAAAATTGGTCAACCTCGGGACGCAACCCGGCTATCTTCTGCAACGCCTCGCGGTAGCGTCCTTCCCGCTTGTTATGATCCGCTTGCTTGGCCACCTCTGCGGCACGAGTGTACAATTCCAGCTCCGCCGCGGTGGCAAACAAGTCCAATCGCACCCCTGGCAGCTTCCAAGCGGCCTCCGGCCCGGCCTTCTCCAGAATTTTTCGGATCCGCTTGAACGATACGGCTAGCGGCTCGAAATTTTTGGTCTTGCGAATGGCTTTGATGGCTTCCATGCGCCGTACAGCATCCACCAAATCATCCGCGCCAGCCGCCAGCACCGCATTGATTTCATCGTATGCGAGACCGGCACGTTCCTTCAACACAAATCGGGCGCGGTCGAGAATAAAATCCAGAATTTGCTTTTCCACTTCCGGAGACACCGCGATCATGTGCGAAGAATTCGCCAGAGCCTTCGCGGACCGCGCGATGGTCATGGAAATCGAGACGGGCAATTTGGTTTCAATCAGGATTTTTACGATTCCCATCGCCGCGCGCCGCAAAGCAAAAGGATCACTGGAACCGGACGGGACAAGTCCTACAGCAAAGCAACCCACCAACGAATCCATTTTGTCGGCTAGGGCCAGCGCCTGGCCCGTCAGATTTCGAGGAATAGGATCGTCAAGACCCGCAGGCTTGTATTGATCATAAACGGCCCAGGCAACTTCTTCAGGTTCTCCTTGAGATTTTGCGTAAAGCCCGCCGACGATGCCTTGCAGTTCGGTAAATTCGCGAACCATATCCGTGACCAGGTCGCACTTCGCAAGTTCCGCGGCACGGTCGACCGCCGCCACGCTGGCCTGCGGAATGCCGCTGGCGAACCATTGTTCCGCCAGCCACCGAGCCAGTGTGCGAACACGATCGACCTTGTCGCCGTAGCTTCCCAGCTTTGCCTGGTAAGTTACGGCGCTGAGTTTTGAAAGATAGTCGGCCAGCCGACATTTCTGGTCGGTCTCCCAGAAGAAGCGAGCATCGGCAAAGCGCGCCCTCAATACTCGTTCGTGTCCCGCGCGAATCAAACCGGCTCGATCCTTATCCAGATTGATAACTGCCAGGAAGTTGGGCGCCAGCGATCCGTCTTTCTTTTCCAGCGCAAAGTATTTTTGGTGTCCGCGCATCACGGTGATCAGGATCTCGTCCGGCAATTCCAGATACGCCGGGTCAAATCCGCCCAGGATTGCCGTTGGATACTCATTCAAATATGTCACCAGACTCATCAAATGGCTATCTTCATGGATCCGCAGGCCCTTCCCACTCGCCAATTTGCCTAGCTCGGCCTCGATCTTTTTTCGCCGCTCCTCGGGGCGCACCAGCACAAAATTGGCGCGCAGCTTTTGAATGTAATCCTTTGCGGAACTCACCGGAATTTTGGATTTTCCCAGGAACCGGTGCCCGACCGTATACCGGCCTGCGCTGGCGTCTCCCAGCGTGAGCCGCAACGGCTTGCCATCCAGCAGAGCTACCACCCAGCGGATGGGACGGATAAATCGCAGTCCCGTCGCGCCTGTCCAGTACATGCTCTTGGGCCAGGTAATTTCCGCAACGGCGCGCGGAAGAAATTCCTCCACGATTTCTTTTGCGGATTTCCCGGCAATCACTTGTTTCGCGGACAGGTATTCTCCCTTGGAGGTCATCACAAAGGACAGTTTGGCAATTGGGAGGCCTGTCTTTTGCGCAAAACTCTCGGCAGCCCTGGTCGGCTTTCCCACTGCATCGAAGGCCACCGATTTCGGGGGGCCCATTAGCTCCTTGACCTCATCCGGTTGTCGGCCGCGAATCTTTACGCAGGAGGCGGCCAGCCGGCGCGGAGCTCCAAACGTTTCGACCGGAGCATCCAGCAACAAATTGTAGGTTTTTAGATACTTCTCAAGTATTACATTAAGTTCTTTAATCACTCCCGGAAGCATTCCGGCCGGAATCTCTTCGCATCCAATTTCAAACAGGAAATCCGCTGTGCCCTTCATCGGGTTTCCCCTATGCTCGCGACCGAGATTTCTTCAAGTTTCTGTTGCCCCACGAAATCCGCTGCCGTGCGGCAGGCAATCTGCCGCACGCGGCCGATCAGTTGCGCGCGTTCCGTGGTGGAGATTACGCCTCGGGAATCCAGCAGGTTAAACAGGTGCGAGCATTTCAGGCAGTGATCGTAGGCCGCGAGGACGGGAAAGCGGCGACCATGTGCATCTCGCTTGCCTTCGTAGCGCTCCAGGAGTTGCGTGGCTTCCTTTTCATGCAACTCAAAAAGCTTTCTGGTGATCACGGGGTCGGCATACTCAAAATTGTATGCGGAAAACTCTTGTTCTTCGAGAAGCCGCACTTCTCCATACGTGCGATCCTCCGACCAACGCACGTCGTAAACGCTATCTACTCCCTGCAAGTAGGCGCAGATGCGGTCCAGACCATAGGTTAGCTCGACCGGCACAGGGTCAAGATCAATGCCGCCGCTTTGCTGGAAGTAAGTGAATTGGGTGATTTCGAGACCGTCGAGCAATACCTGCCATCCAATGCCCCAGGCGCCGAGGGTTGGCGATTCCCAGTTGTCTTCCTCAAAGCGTACGTCATGGTCGGCAAGTCGTAGGCCGATGGCTGCGAGGCTCTGCAGATAGAGGTCTTGAATGTTTGCAGGGGCGGGCTTCAAAATAATCTGGAGCTGGTGATGCTTGAAAAGCCGGTTGGGGTTTTCGCCGTACCGGCCGTCGGCGGGCCGACGTGACGGTTGAACGTAGGCGACCCGGTAGGGCCGCGAACCCAAGACGCGCAGGAAGGTTTCCGGGTGCATGGTTCCAGCGCCCACTTCCACGTCATAGGGCTGCTGGATCACGCAGCCCAGATCTCCCCAATACTTTTGTAACTGAAGAATCAGGTTTTGAAAGGTAGGGCCTTTTTTAATCTTATTCTTTAGATTCGATTTCAACGGATCCACTCGCTCCTGTAGTTAGCATTGTCCTTGAAATCAATTTCTTCTCGATGTGATATTCAATTACATCTAAACCGTAACTTAATATTTCAGCGGAAGCTTCCAGAGGAGCTTCATCCTTCAACAATCGGCCCAGCGTCCCCGAAAGCGCTTTCCTGCCAAACGAAAGAGATACTTTAGATATTGGTTTCAGCCAAGCATCCCGGCAATCCGCGCAACTCAGCTCAGAACTCCCTGAGGATGTAAACAATTCCTCGAACTCCACAAACCGTCCACATCGCGAGCAGCGATCCAGTGGGCCGAGCCACCCTCCGAGCCTGGCCGTCCAAAGAGTGAAATAAGCCAAGACAGCCGGCAACGCCCCATGAGTCCGAATCGCGCGGGCGGTTAGCAAGAGTAGCCTAAATTGCGGATCCGCAGGTTCTTTCTCGCCTAGAACCGCTTCGGTGATTTCACTGATCAACGCCAGCGAAACGCCGGAGGCGTAATCCGATTGCAGATCCATGAAAGACTCGATCAATTCGCACTGGTTGATGCGAACCAGGTCCCGCGTTTCGCGCTCGAAATACCAAATCCGAATGTAGGAGAGCAACTCCAAGGTGGACCCGAAACGGCTTTTGGAGAGACGCGCTCCTTTGGCCACACCCTTTACACGTCCTGACTGGCGGTCAAGAAAACTGACCAGGCGATCCCCTTCACCCAGCGGAAAGCTGCGCAGGACAATGGCTTCGGACTCCTTTACAGGCATCTTTAGTTGTCGGCGCGCCGACCCGCCGGGAAACCCCCACAAGCAAACTCGCGCGACGAAAGTGGAATTTGTTAATTACCACACCGGACGCGTTGAATCAATTGAGAACCGTGAATACTTCAAGATTTCACTTTCGATAAACATGCTCCATCAATTCCACCAAACCGCAAACCCAATCTAAAGCACACCTTATAACGCATTCAGAATTATGTTGCCTGCGAACCGTCCGCGCAATAATTATCGGACGCTGCCGTGTCGCATTTTACTTGCGTCAGCCGTATTTTTTCGTACAGTGTCCTGGTGACCCATTCGATCCCCGTCGTGGACATGGTTGGCGTTGGCTTAAACGCCACCGACACCATTATCCGACTGCCGCACTTCCCTGCCTTCAATTCCAAGGTTGAATTCCGTGTCTGCGAAGTGCATCCGGGCGGCCAGGTCGCCAGTGCGGTAACGGCTTGCTCCCGGTGGGGTCTCAAGGCGCGCTACGTCGGGAAAATTGGCGATGATTCCTACGGCAAACTTCAGCGCGCGGAAATGAAGAAGTCCAGGATCGAGGCGCACTGGGCCATTGCCCCCGATTGCCAAAGCCAATCCTCATTCATTCTTGTGGATGAGCAGACCGGGGAGCGGACCGTTCTGTGGAAGCGTGATGCTCGCCTTGAACTGCTTCCGGAAGACATCCAAAAAGAATGGGTCATTCGTTCACGATTGCTTCACTTGGATGGACACGATTGCGCGGCGGCGTCCGCAGCAGCTCGGTGGGCCCGCGGTGCGGGCATTCCGGTCACGGCAGACCTTGATAACCTTTATCCGGGAGTGGAAGTGTTACTTGAGAGTGTGGATTTCGCAATCGTTTCCCGGGAATTCCCCGGACGGCTGCTGCAGGAAGACAATCTGTTCCAATCCCTTCCGCGCTTGGCGCAAAGGTTTGGGTGCAAGCTCGCGGCGGCCACGTTGGGAGAAGAAGGCGTGTTGGCCTGGGACGGCAGCAAATTCCATTACTCCCCCGCCTTCGACATCAAGCCGGTGGACACGACCGGAGCGGGAGATATATTTCACGCCGCGTTCGCCTTTGGCCTGCTGCGGGGGGACAAATTGCCAGACCTGCTTGCGTTCAGTTGTGCAGCGGCCGGACTCTCTTGCACAGGACCTGGCGCGCGGGGAGGGATAGCTCCCGTGGATAAGATCGAGCAACTGGTCCGTCAAGCCGCGCGCCGCCCTGCCGCCTATTCTGAAAAGAAACTTCGCGCCGCCGGGAAGGTCAAATGATCCCACTACGCGTGGACATTTTGCGAACAAGGGCAGCGATCATTAATATCCTGCTCATCCTTGCCAACGTCGCAGCATTTCTTTACGAGCTGTCCCTATCGCCCAAAGCTGGAAACAAATTCATTTTCGCTTTTGGGTTGACGCCGTCTCACGAACAATTGATCTTCGCGCGGCACGGCATCACGCTGGGGCAGGCAATTCTACCGATGTTCACCAGCATGTTTTTGCACGGCGGATGGATGCACCTGCTGGGCAACATGCTGTTTCTATGGGTATTCGGCGGCGCCGTGGAGGATACGCTCGGCCACTTCCAATACCTCCTATTCTACTTCGTATGCGGAATCGGCTCTGCCGCTGCCCACCTGGCGTTTAACTGGGGGTCAAAGATTCCTACAGTGGGGGCCAGCGGAGCGATTTCCGGAATCATGGGCGCCTTCATTGTTCTTTATCCGAAATCGCGGGTGACCACGCTCATCCCAGCGCTGTTCCTATTCTTTACGATCCGCATTCCGGCATTCCTGATGCTCGGTTATTGGTTCTTCATCCAGTTTTTCAGTGGCGTGGCATCGCTGGGGATGACCGACCAGGGTGGCGTGGCCTGGTGGGCGCATGTGGGTGGATTTCTGCTGGGCGCGATATTGGTTGTGGGGGAGCGGCCGAAACAGAACCGCGCCGCGTATGCCTAGGAGAGCACCACACGTGAATTCAAATTAGCTCAGGATTTCTTTCCGTGCGGAAATGTTTTCGATGCGATCGAGGCGTGGGGTGTACCCGATTCCCGGACCGTCGGGGACGCGGATGGTGCCCTGCGGCGTGACCTCAACTTCCGGTTCAATTACATCTTCGGTCCAATACCGGCGGCTGGCGGTAACGTCGCCGGGGAGAGAGAAATTTTCCAGAGTCGAAAGGGCGATGTTGTGCGCCCGGCCGATCCCGGATTCAAGCATTCCGCCGCACCATACGGGAATTTGTTTCAACTGGCAGAGGTTATGAATCTGCTTGGCGGGAGTATAGCCGCCGACGCGGCCGAGTTTGATGTTGATGATACCGCAGGCTCGGAGATCAATCGCTGCGCGCGCGTGTTCCAATGTGTGGATGCATTCATCCAGGCAAATGGGCGTCTCGAGTTTGCGCTGCAGCTCCGCATGACTGTACAAATCGTCCCAGCCGAGCGGCTGCTCGATCATCATCAGATAATAGGCTTCCAGGCGTTTTAAGTGCGGCCAGTCTTCCAGCCGGTAGGCGGAGTTGGCGTCCACCATCAGGCGAATGCGCGGGAACTGCTGGCGTAGACGTTCAACCGGCTCGATATCTTTCCCAGGTTTAATTTTAATCTTGATGCGCTGGTAACCCGCGGCCAACTCCTTTTCGACCGTGGACACAAGTTCCTCAAGCGTTGGTTTAATGCCAATCGAAACGCCGCACGGGATTTCCGATCGCACACCGCCAATGAGCTTCCAGAGGGGAACATCTTTTTGCCTGGCCTCGGCGTCCCACAGCGCCGCTTCGATGGCGCCCTTGGCCATGTTGTGGCCACGCACTGGCGCGAGCACCTCCCAGATTTCGGAGGCGGAGAGAAATTCGCGGCCCTTGAGCAGCGGCCAGATGAAATCGCGCAGAATGTGCCAGGCGGTTTCGACAGTTTCGGCAGCGTAGAATGGGCCTTCTCCTGCAACTGACTCGCCCCAGCCAGAGACGCCGTCCACCTCGGCTTCGACAATCAACATGCGGCGGTCGGTCAGGCGGCCAAAACTGGTTTCAAACGGAGTAACCAGCGGCATCCTGATTTCGCGCAGTGTAATTCTTTGAATTTTCACAGAGCCTTCCCTGGTTCGAGGATGTAATCAACGCCTGATTCGCTGGGCGCCACGGCCGTCGCGACATATCCTTTGCCCAACAAATTCAGGAATTCCGCGCGCAGCTGAGACTGGATCACCGCGGCTGCCGATGGGTCCGACGATTTCAGATCATCCAGAGTGGAAGGAATCGTGATCCGTACCGTTTTTTTTGAAAAGGCGGGGGTGGCGCGCTTCCCAGCCAGTACGCGAAGCACTCGCGGCGAGCGTAGATGCCATTCGGCAACCAGGCGATCGGTGGGAAGCCCTGCATGTAACGGGCTAGTGGTAATCCCATAGGCGTTCGGCAAGTACCGGCGCGCGATGGCTCCGAGGCGCATGAAATTGAAGTAGGCATTCTTGGTGATGAGCGGATCAAACGTCCACTCAATCAGGTTGATTCCGCGCGCCAGGGCGTCTTCCCGCTGAAAACGCTTGAGGCGGCGGCCGACGCCGCGATCCCAGTAATCGCTCAGAACAGCGGTCATGTGCGAATGCAGAAACGGTTTGCTATCGCGCCATCCGGCGATGGCCAGCGTGAAGCCGATCAGTTCCCTACCGTGGAACGCGCCGATCACTTGCCCGCCAGTTTCGGCTGCAACGACAAACAGCGGGATGGGAACCACATCCACGTCCGCCGATTGCCACACTTTTCGCTCCACTTGCAGGCAGGCTTCAAAGTCTTCGATTCTGCGGCAGGAACGGATCAGGATTCCGTTGCGCAGATCGGTGCGCTGAGATCGGTTGCGCTTGCTCTTGTTGGTGCGCTGCTGCTTCATGAGTTGTGTTTGGCCTCTGGCATCGCCTGCAATCTTGCTTTGGCGGACTCCCACAGCACTTCCAGTTCCGCCTTAGATAAATCGGAAAGGCATTGGCCGGATTGCAGGGTTTCTTTTTCCATCAATTGAAAGCGAGACTTGAACTTGAGATTAGATTTCTTGAGTGCTACTTCAGGATCAAATCCTAAAAATCTGGAAAGGTTCACGGCCACGAACAGAATATCTCCGACTTCCCCTTCCACATCTTCTCCACTCATGTTGTTTGTTTTGTCTTTACTCGTGGATTCCAGTGCCACTTGAAGCTCCGCCGTCTCCTCACGCATTTTCTCAAGAATTCCATTAACTGCTTCCCAATCGAAGCCGACGCGCGCGGCGCGGCGGGTCAATTGATAGGCTTCCAGTAATGCGGGAAGGCTACGCGGGACGCCGTCCAGAGCGGAAGGAGTAGTGGACTTGTCGGTGCCGTCCTCGCCGGTAGCAACTTGCTTTTCCAGGACTTTTAATTGCGCCCAGTTTCTTAGGACCTCGCTGGACGTTTCGGCTTTTACATTGCCGAAAACATGGGGATGGCGGCGAACCATTTTGTCGTGAATTCCAGTCACGACGTCGGAAATGTCGAAGGCGCCGGCTTCGCGGGCCAAATCAGCGTGAAACAGGACTTGAAGCAACAAATCGCCGAGTTCCTCGGCCAATTCGCGCGGATTTCCGTTTTCGAGGGCGTCGAGGACTTCGTAAGCTTCCTCAATCAGGAAAGTCTTGAGCGTGGCATGAGTTTGCTCGCGATCCCAGGGGCATCCGCCGGGGGCGCGCAGGCGTGCCTGCACGGCAACAAGGTCTGCGAAGAGCGCTCCAATAGATTTTGGTGCCGCGTTCTTTGGTGATTTCTTTGCCGCTGGTGCGTGCCCGCGCACGACTTTGCGGAGCTTTCGTTTCTTCGGCTTCAGTGGCTTCTTCTTGGTTTTCAATTTTCGGGTCGGCACGGCGACGGGTCAGCTCCAGAATTTGAGAAGAAACGCGAAGGAAAAACTGTACGGCACGAGGCGGCAATTCACAAGGGCCAAGTCGGCATTGCCATAGAGTGAATACTTGTTACGGAATGCGCAGCGGTGCTAAACTGAATATTCAACATTCAAATTGTGCGGAATGCCTGAGGGAGAATCAGTTGTCCGAATCCAAACACGACGAAGCTTTTAAGGTGGTAGATCGCCGGCTTTTTACGGCGGATGGCGAACTTCGCAAGGAAGTTGCCGAGCAGCAGGACCGCGAACATGAAGCGGCGGATAGAATTAGCGCGGCTCAGGCCGCGCGAACCGCGCCGGCTGCACCGGTATCGTCTGCTCCTGGTCCAAAGCTTGTGCCCAATGAAGCGGAGCCGCCTGAAGCGCCGCCCGCCGATGCGCCGACGCGCGCGCCTGCTTTTGAAAATTTGGTGCGGTCGCTCGGGCAGAATGCGGCCATGTTGCTGGGTGGATATGCCGATCCCCGGACCGGGCAGCCCATGCTGGATCTGGAAGGCGCGCGCGAGATGATTGACATGCTCGACACGCTTCGCGAAAAGACGAAGGGAAACCTCGCTCCGGAAGAAGACACGCTGCTGATCGATGTGCTTGGGAATTTGAAGCTGGCCTTCATGGAAATGACGAAAGCAGCGACTGCCGCCGCCTTGCAGGAAAAGGCCAAATCACGACCCTAGTTGAGGCTTGTCGAACCCCATTGGGGTTACTTGAGGCACTGCCTGCCCGCTACATCCAATTCTGTACTCGAACTCACCGTGCTAGGCTCCGGCACATCCATGGGAGTGCCTACGCTTACGTGCCATTGCCGCGTCTGCTGTTCCAAGGATCCGCGGGACAATCGCTTGCGTCCTTCCGTGCTATTGGCACACGCGGGGCAAACTGCGGTGATTGACACTACGCCCGATTTCCGCACGCAGGCGCTGCGCGTGGGTCTTGATCGGCTGGACGCGGTTCTCCTCACTCACGCTCATGCCGACCACATTCTGGGGTTCGACGACATCCGGCCGTTCAATCTTCGGCAAAAAGCTGCGCTGCCGGTATATGCTTCAGCGGAAACGCTGGTCACTTTGAAAAAAACATTTGCGTATGTTTTTGACGGGATCCCCGCGATCAGCACGATTCCGCAAGTTACGCTGCACACGATTGAAGGGCCATTCGATGTGATCGGCACGCGCGTCATTCCGATTCCGGCGCGGCACGGGGATATGGGAGTCCTGGGCTTCCGGTTCGGATCGGCGGCGTACCTCACTGATTTCAGCGTGCTGCCCGATTCCTCGAAGCCCTTGTTAAGCGGCCTGGATGATCTGATTCTGGACGCGCTGCGCGACCTGCCGCATCCGATGCACCAAACGGTGGAGCAGGCGCTGGCGCTAATCCAGGAGCTGCAACCGCGGCGCGCGTGGTTCACGCACATCGCGCACGAATTGCCACATTCGGAAACGAATGCGCGACTGAGGGATGTGGGGTTTCCGAATGTCGCGCTCGCCTATGATGGACTCCATTTCGAGGTTCAAGTCTGATGGCGCTTACCGTGCTGCATTCCACCCGAGAATGGTCCGCGCATTTTCTCACCCAGCGGCGCTCGGCGCTTTCGGTGGGAAATTTTGACGGACTCCATCTGGGCCATCAAAAACTATTGAGCCTGCTGGTGGAACAGGCGAGCGAACGCAGCCAGCGCGCCTCCGTCATTACCTTTGATCCTCATCCGCTGCGCTTGCTGCGCCCCGATCAAGCGCCGGCCCTGATTCAAACGCTCTCCCAGCGGCTGGCCGGACTGGAGCAAGTGGGCGTGGAAGCCGCGCTGGTGCTGCGTTTTGACCGCGAACTGTCGCAGGTTTCCGCCGAAGAGTTTATTGAAAACATTCTGGTGGATTGCGCGCACGCGGGAACCATTTTGGTGGGAGCGAATTTTTGCTTTGGGCATCGCGGCGCAGGAGACGTGAAATTGCTGGAGAAATTCGGGAAGACCCGCGGCTTTGACGTGCGGATTATTCCGCCGGTGGAAATCGACGGGCGCGTGGTTTCCAGCACCGCGGTTCGCAACGCCATTGCGGAAGGAAATGTGGCAGAGGCGATTCCGTTGCTGGGACGGCCCTTTTCGCTGACCGGAGAAATCTGGCCGGGCGCGCGGCGCGGACGGACGATTCTGTTTCCCACTCTCAATCTGGTGCCGGAGCAGGAGTTGTTGCCCAAGCTGGGCGTGTATGCCACCGAATCCGTCGTCGAGGGCAATAAATATTTTTCCGTGACGAATGTGGGGACGCGGCCCACGTTTGACGGGCAAGGTGTGACGGTCGAGAGCCATCTATTTGGATTCCACGAAGAAGTAACCGGAGGGCCGATGACGGTGAAGTTCCACACGCGAATTCGAGATGAGCAAAAATTTTCCGGAGCGGACGAACTGCGCGAGCAGATTATGATGGATGTTGCGGCAGCGCGGGAACACTTTGGGAAATTAGGAAGTTCAGGAAATAAAGGAAGTTAAGGAAGAAGCTTTGCCCTGGATGAACCGCCGCGCCGAGGATTCCGTACCTTTACTTCCTTTATTTCCTCCTGCACTTCTCGCAGTACCCGCCCACTTCCGTGCGCGCCAGGGTGATTTCCATTCCACAATCTTTTTCGATTTGTTTTTTTAATTTTTCGTAGAGTTCGGATTCAAATTCGCGGACTTTTCCGCATTTCAGGCAGGCTACGTGAATGTGGTCGCGCGGGCCGTGGCTTTCGTAAAAATGCTGGTCGCCGCGCAGGTGGAGGAGGTCGAGTTCGTCAATCAGGCCATTGCGCTTGAGCAAATCCAGAGTTCGGTAGACAGTTACGCGGTGCACCCGGGGATCGAGTTTTTGCGCGCGTTCGAGGATCGCTCCGGCATCGAGGTGGCTTTCGGCGCTGTCCATTACGCTAAGCAGGATTTTTCGCTGGCGCGTCAGGCGGACGCCGCGCTTTTCCAGGGCTTCCTGCAGACGGCCGGGGCCTTCATGGGCGTTGATGCGTTCTCCGGCCGAGACTCGATGTGCGTTGGTGGGCATGGTGAGTTGGGAAATCAGCGTGGTGGCGCGGGCTTCAGCCTGCGCGGTTTAAATGTTGCACGTGTTTAATCCAAACCACAAAGGCTGAAGCCTGTGCCACTAAAAGCTGCACGCACAGCGTGCTTATTAGTGGTGCGGAATTAGCCGCAAAACGTCATTGTACATAACGACGGCGAAGACCAGCAACAGGAAGACCATGCTGACGGTGACGAAACGCTCCTTCACGCGAACGCTCAAGTCGTGGCGGATCGTTCCCTCGATGAACAGCATCAGGATGTGTCCTCCGTCGAGCGGAGGAATCGGAAGCAGGTTCAACACGGCAAGGTTGATGCCTATCATGGCCATGAGAGAAAGCAATTCGGCAGGTCCCTCACGCGCGGCGCGGCCCGATTCCTTGGCGATGCCGAGCGGCCCTTCGAGCTGCTTCAGGGACATGTGTCCACGGAAAAGTTCCACCACAACGAAAGCAATTTGCCGGCCCATGAAGGCGTTCATGCCCACGGATTCGACAATCGCGGAGCCCACGGAAAGTTTGCGATCCACGAGTTCTCCGGTGCGCATCACGCCGATCTGCCATCGCGGAGCGCCGGTTCCGCCATTCACCTGGGCCGGAACGAGCGAGATGTGCAAAGTTTGGCCGCCTCGCAAGACTTCCAAATCAAGGGGTTGCGCTTGAGATTTTTCGACGATGGGAGGAAATTCCGCGCCGTTGGCCAAGGCAACGCCATTCACCTTCAAAATCTCATCGCCCGTTTTTATTCCGCTGCGGTCCGCCGGAGTTCCTGCGCTTACCCCGCCGATCATTAGATGATCGGTGGGATATCCGTAAACATCTTCCATGGAGGCACTGGCAGGGACGGACGTGGAAAATTCCTGGCCATTGCGGTTCACGACCAGAGCAAGCGAACGTCCCGGCAATGTGGACATCAGTTCCAATTGAGCGCGATCCCACGTGGGGTCGGTCACGCCGTTTACTTTGACAATGTGGTCGCCGGGAAGAAGTCCGGCCTTTTGCGCGGCCGAATTCTGCAGCACTCCGGCCAAAACCATGGGACGATCCAGGAATGCGGGCTGCTTGCTGCCCTGCATGTAGATTCCAGCAACGATGATGACGGACAAAAGGATGTTCATCGCCGGTCCAGCCAATGCAATCAGGACGCGCTGCCAGCGCGGCTTGGACAAAAATTCGTCGGCGTCGCCCTTGCGCTCTTCCAAGGGATTGTCGCCGGCCATCTTGACGTAGCCGCCGAGGGGCAAACCGCTGATGCGGTAATCGGTGTCTCCGCTCTTCCAACCCCACAGCCGGGGGCCGAAGCCGATGGAAAAAACTTCCACACGCACGCCAAATGATTTGGCGACAATGAAGTGTCCCCATTCGTGGACGAGAACCATGACTCCGAGCACAAACGCGACGGAAGCGGCCATCACTAGAAAATCCGACACATGCGTCTCCTAAAACTTCGGGCTTCTACTAAAAATTCGGACAATTTACGAATCTCGTCAAACTGTTGCGGCCTTCGATTGCAAGCTTATAACTTCTTCGCGCGCTATTCTGCGCGCTTCGGAATCGGCGGCGAGGACATCGCTGATCGCCGACATCTTGCTACGCGGAGTCCGCGCCAGCACCCGCTCGATCACTTCGGCGATGCCGGCGAACGGCAAACGCCGGTCAAGAAACGCTTCGACAGCTATTTCATCCGCTGCGTTAAACGCGCAGGGATAAACACCCCTTTTCTTTAACGCCTCGCGGGCCAGGAGCAAGCACGGAAAGCGGCGCGTCGAGACCTTGGCGAAATCGAGGCGGCGCAATTTGCTCCAATCGAGGGCTATATCATTGGATGCAGCCCGCTCAGGGTAGGTTAGCGCATATTGGATTGGCATGCGCATATCTGTGGGGCCGAGTTGCGCCAAGATGGACCCGTCCACGTACTCGACCAGGGAGTGCACCGTGGACTGCGGGTGAATTACCACGTCAATCTGGTCAGGACGCATGTCGAAAAGCCAGTGCGCCTCGATAACCTCAAATCCTTTATTTACCAGGGTCGCCGAATCAATCGTGATTCTTCGCCCCATGCGCCAGTTTGGATGGGCCAGCGCCTGTTCAGGCGTGGCCGAAGCCATTTCCGACAGTGGAGTCTTGCGGAATGGGCCGCCGGAAGCGGTTAGGATGAGACGCTTGACTTCGACGTGCCGCCCGGCGCGCAGGCATTGGTGGATGGCGTTGTGTTCGCTATCCACGGGCAGTATCTCGACGTTGGCTGCGCGTGCAGCGGCCATCACAATCTCGCCAGCGGCCACGAGCACTTCTTTGTTGGAAAGGGCGACCTGCTTCCCTGCCCTGACTGCTGCATAGGTGGCTTCCAAGCCCACGACACCCACGGCAGCGGAAACGAGAACCGCCGCTTGCGGATGAGTGGCCACAGCGGTCAGGCCCGCCGCGCCGTGCTGGATCTCCGGCAATTTTTCAAGGCCCACGGCGCGCAGGTGATTGGCTAGATCCGTCGCTAACTCGGCATTGCCCACGGATACGAGTTCCGGGCGGTGGCGCACAACCTGTTGCGCGAGCACATCCAGGTTGCTTCCCGCGGCCAGCGCGACGATGCCAAATCGTTCGGGCATGGCTTCGACTACGGCCAGCGTCTGCTTCCCTATTGAACCTGTGGAACCTAGAATGGAAATTAGCTTCAAACTGTGCGCTCCGGGTTTCTCTTTTTCGGGAGGTCAATACTTCTTCATAACGACCCATTCAAAATAGTACCAGACGGCGGGGGCGGCAAATATCAAGGCATCTATACGGTCCCACATTCCACCGTGGCCTGGGAGAAGTGCGCCGGAATCTTTGACGCCGACGCCGCGCTTAAAAGCCGATTTGAAGATATCGCCCATCTGGCCGGACACGCTGCCGAGGACCGCCATCGCCAACATATGTATGAGTGGGATGCGCGTCCAATCACTGAACACCACGCCCACCAGCAAAGCGGCAAGCAAATTGGCAATCGCGCCTTCCCAGGTCTTGTTGGGGCTGAGCTGCGGCGCCAACTTCACGCGTCCGAAGCTGCGACCGGCAAAATACGCCGCCGAGTCGCCTGCCCAAACCAGAACCGCGGTGAATAGTAGAAGCTTTGGCCCGGAAACTTCCACGCCATGCAGACGGACCACGGTGCTTAGCGGAACGGCAATGACAAAAAGGCCGGCGACGCTGATCGAAACCGACGGGAATACTTCGGCCAGGGCGCGGCGGCTACTGAAAGCGATCACCGCGGCTCCCAAAAGAAATACGAACAACACCAAATCGAGCGTAAATTCCGGGGAAAAATGCGAGTAGAGCAGCTCTCCCGACCGCGCGGTGCTAGCCTGCTGTCCCGCGTACCACTGCTGCGCAAAGACTCCTAGCGCAGCCAGGCACGTCCAGGCGCGGTAGGCTTGAAATCCGAGGCGCGCGCCCATGGTAAAAAATTCGAGCATCGCGGCGATGGCTACCAATCCCGCCACGGCTGCGACCAGCGCCGTAGGGCCCCACCAAATCGCCGCCACCACCATGGGAATTAGGAGGGAGGCCGTCAGGACACGCAGTTTCGTACCGGCAATCATTGCACTCCTGTTCGGTCCATTCGGTCTCCGGTGCTGATCGAGCAGGCCCGCACATTCTTCGGCTGGGCCCGGCTGCCAAGGTGCGGAAAAAGTCGAGTTGCACAGCCACTGCTCGCTGTGCACGCTATGTCAGTGCTTCAAAACCGCACATGCAAGAGTGCCTGTGCCACTAAAACCTGCTCCAAACGAACCTTTTCCGCAACCTGTTACGTTTCGCAGGTTAAAACTATTACGCAATCAAAATCTGGAGCCATCCATTCAAACCACTTCCCCGTACTCTAACAGCGAACGGCTCGGCAATAAATCAAAGTGTTCCGGGTTGGAAAATTTTGAATTGAGGAAGGGCACGCGGCGGGATCAAGCCGTAATACGCTGCCGGGATTCCTTTAGCCCGCCGTAGCGCCGTTCGCGCTTCTGGTAATCCTGCAGAGCCATGTAGAGTTGCACGCGAGTAAAATCCGGCCATAAAGTTTCGGTCACATAAATTTCGGCATACGCAATTTGCCAGAGCAGGAAGTTGGAAACACGCATTTCACCGCTGGTGCGAATCAGCAGATCGGGATCGGGCAAACCCGCGGTATAGAGGTTTTGCGAAATCATCTCTTCATCCACGCAGGTTTGCGCGTTGCCGTGGTCGCGCACCTGATCGAGAATGCGATTAAAAGCGTCCACTAGTTCGGCACGCCCTCCGTAATTAAGGGCTATGGCAAGTTTCATGCCGGTGTTGGCCGCCGTTTGCTCCATGGCGCGCTCGACATCGTTGCGCACGGCCTCGGGCAACTGGTCCGTGCGGCCGATCACCAGCAGCCGAATATTATTGCGGTGGAGTACGGGAAGTTCCTTGCGCAGGTATTCGCGAAGCAGGCGCATCAAAAAATCAATTTCCGCTTTTGGACGCCGCCAGTTTTCCATGGAGAATGCGTACAAAGTTAGCGCGGAAATATGGAGGCGCGCACAGGTCTCGATAATGGAGCGGGCGGATTGCACACCGGCGCGGTGGCCCGCCACTCGCGGCAAGTGACGCTTTTTCGCCCAGCGTCCGTTGCCATCCATGATGACGGCGATATGTTGCGGGAGACGGTCCGCATCGAGGTCAGCGAGCAGACGTTCTTCTTCGCGATTTGATGATTTGAGGGGTTCCGGTACGTTCACGCGACTCGTCCCGCGAATTTCAAGTGGTTGCAAGGGGCTGCTTCGCGAGCATAAAACAAAACTAACATAGGGCATCGCACGGCGCAACACACGGCGGGTAAGGGTTGCGCAAAGGCGGAGGAGATCTATCCGGATGTCCCAGGAAGCGCGTTGGGATGGAAGATGGTCACGTAAACCAGGACCAGTGTCAGAATGATGACGGCCACGGCGGTGACCCAGCCGACGATATTCAAGGTGCGGGTATTGACATGTTCACCCATCAGATCGCGGCGGTTGACAAGAAGAAGCATGAAGATGAGCACCACCGGAAGCCAGACTCCGTTGCCCACCTGAGAAAGAATGAGAATTTTTTCCAGAGGAGCACGGGGAATAAGGATTATGGCGGCTCCCACAACGATCATTCCCGTGTACAGGCTGTAAAAGATCGGGGCCTCATTGAACTTGTGGTCAATGCCCGCTTCAAAACCCATCCCTTCACAGATCACATGAGCCGTGGACAGGGGCAGAATGGATGCGGCAAACAGGGATGCGTTCAGAAGGCCAAACGCAAAGAGCATGGCGGCCCATTTCCCGGCGAGCGGAACGAGCGCCTGCGCCGCCTCTCCGGCGTCATTGATGACATGATGACCTGAAACGAATAGTGTCGCGCCGGTGCAGACGATAATAAAAAAGACAATCAACATGCAGCTCACGCTGCCAATCAGGACATCCGCGCGGGCCTGCTTATACTGGCGCGCCGCTACGCGCTTCTCCACAAAGCTTGCCTGCATATAGAAAAATTGCCAGGGAGCGATGGTGGTGCCGATCAGCGCCGTCAGCATGAGCAGATAGCCGCCGTCCATGTGCAAGGTGGGAACCACGGTGTCGTGCATCGCCGCCAGCCAATTGGGTTTGGCCAAGAACGCGGACGCGACATAGGAGAGATAGAGAACACAAGCCGCCAGGAATATTTTTTCGACCTGCCGGTAACTTCCGCGCAGCACAAGAATCCAGACCGCCAGCGCGGCCAGCGGCACGGAGATGTACTTGGAAATCCCAAAAATCTGCATGGAAGCCGCAACGCCTGCAAATTCGGCAGTGACGTTGCCCATATCCACAACCAGGCCGGCGAGGATCAGAAAAAAAGTAGGCCGAAATCCAAACTCTTCGCGAATGAGATCGGAAAGCCCTTTGCCGGTCACCACGCCCATACGGGCGCACATTTCTTCCGTGACGTACAGTGCGATGGTCATGGGAATCAGCGACCACAGCAAGGCGTAACCGTACATGGCGCCGGCCTGCGAGTAGACGGAGATTCCGCCGGCGTCGTTGTCCACATTCGAGGTGATTACGCCGGGTCCGACGACGGCCAGGAAAAGCAACAACCGGCGGCGCCAGAAGCGCGTTCGCTTGCCCCACTCGGACAAACGGGCGCTCCAGGGTTCCACCCAGCCTGGGACGAGCTTCCACCTTACAACCGGAGTTTGATTCTCTTCCGGCTGTTTTTCTTCTTCGCGTTTGCCGAGCACTGCCACGTTCCGGACCTTCCCTTCGCCTGTTGGCGGCCTGCACATGCAGGCCGCGCTCCTTAAAAAAAACTACTGATGCCTGAGGCGAGTCACCACGTCATCCACTTCAATGGCCCCCAGGGGATGGCCAAATTTATCCACCACCGCCAGGCTGTGGAGGTTGTATTTATCGAAAATCTCAAATATCTCTTTTTCATCCGCATCGGGCGGCACCGAGAGCAAAGGCTCGGCTTTCAACACTTCCATGCGTTCGTTGGGAGGCGCGAACAGCAAGCGTCCCACGGCCACGGCGCCGGAAAATTTGGCATCGTCGTTGATCAGGAACACGGTATCGAGTTGTTCCAGATCCACGTCTTTTTCATGAATCCAGTCCATGACTTCATCGCGCGTGGCTTTTTCTCCAACAAAAATGAAATCGGTGTTCATCATGCCGCCGGCCGAATTCGCGTCGAATTTCAATAGCTCGCGGACTTCTCGCGCTTCCTCCCCCGGCATCTCACGCAAGACGTCCCGGGAGCTTTCCGGAGTCAAATCGGCGAGCACGTCGGCCGCCTGATCGGGGTCCATTTCTTCCAGAATATCGGCCGCTTTCTCTGGATCCAGAGTTTCCACAATTTCCGTGGTCAGGCGCTTATCAAGTTCGGCCAGGGCCTCGGCAGCGACTTCTTCATCTAGAGACGCGATGATGGATTGCCTCTGCGCCGGGGACAACTCTTCCATGATGTCGGCCAGGTCGGCGGGGTGCATGCGCTCAAGTTTCTGGTGCGTGATGCGCAGCTTCACTCTGCGAAGCGGATCGGGCTCAATCAGGTTCACGAATTCCCACGGGATCACGCGCGTGGGCAGCCTGGTGGCCAAGCCGCGAACCAGCCCCGGCGAAGCGATGCCGTGAAAAAGACGCCGGGCGGCGCCAGTCAGGCCCACGTCCACTTGCGTGACGTGCAACTCGACCGTGCCGTTGACGCGATGCTCGGAGAGATCAATATCGTTCACACGAACGACTTTGCGCCCACTGGTATCAATGATCTGCTGGTCGAGCAAATCTTTTCGAAGTGAGAGCCAACCTTCATTCGGATGGTAATGTTCGAGCTGCTTCTCCTCGACGTTCAGGCGTATGATTCCCGGCTCGACGGCAGAGATCGTATCGTAACGCGCCACCAGGGGAAGGTATTTCCCTCTTCCCAACAGGAAGCGAGCTACGCGATTGGGTTGCTCGGCGGGCTCAATAAAAAGTTCGGTGACGTGGCCAACGAAATGGCCGTCCCGATCATAAGCATCTCCGCCAAAAAGATCCGTCGCGTACAGCATTTCGCCTCCTTTCCCGAGGCTGGCCAGGCGTACCTGGATCAACCAGGGAGCTGATTTTCAATGAATTTCGTACAAAATTCCGGCGGGCTCGCCGCCGCGGCAATAGACCGCCAGTGAAGGCTAAAAACCCGCGAGCACGCTGGCATCGAGCCGCGGGAGAGAGGAGAAATCCTGGCTACCCGAGACCTCTGCAGTACCATGCCCTACGGTGACCAACCAGACCCTCGGCGTGGATCTGGCAAGCGGCCTGAAAATGCCGCCCCCCCGATCGCGCCTTACCCGAAAAAGGCTCCAAGTAGAGCCCACACCTTGTTGTGGCGGGCTCCAAGTAGAGCCCACGCCCGTCTGATTCGCTTATGACCACGCGAAAAAACTCCATCTCAGTAGGTAAACGGAGTTGAAATCTTTGTCAAGGAAAGAATACGGGTTAACGTGTTTTTTTTGTGCGGCGGAAGAGCATGTCCGAGGGTTTTACCCCCCGGCGGCGACAGTCGTCAAGATACAACGCGCCGTAGGTCTCGCTAATGAAGTCTCGGCGGGAATAGCCGAGCAGTCTGGCCGCCTGGTCAATCGCCGCTGCAGTGCCTTCCAATTCGAGGAAGAGGCCTACGGGCGTCTCGTCCAGTTCCACCTTTAGGGGCCCGACACCGGGTAGAATGTAGGTGGTGCGGAATTTTTCGTACCGGAATGTCGCGGTTAAACCAAGACCCAGAAGAATATTGGCCAACCGCTGCCAACTGTCGAATGCAACCTCGTGCTCTTCCCTCACCTTCAATGGATTAATGGTTTTCGATTGTCCCGCTCGTTTTTTAGAGCTTTGTAATTTCCTGGCTGGGCCCTTGAAGGTCAGAATTCCGGGGGCGTCGCGGCGCAGGCCGGTACTTTTGCCCTTCCTATCCAACTGCTCGACTCGAATCCTGATCATTTGTCCATGCCGGGTGAGGTCTCTTTTGAGGGTGTCGTAAAGCGTATTGGATTCATGGGTGCGCAGAATTATTAATTTGGCCCGAATCTGCCTAAGGCGAGTGCGCAGCGCGGAAAGGTCGGTGACGCGAAGTTTGGTTTCAATTTCCTGGCCCGGAACTGCTCGTGACATAGAATCACAGTATAGACCGATTTTTTGACAAGCGATCAGGACCTTTACCGCCGCACAACGCGCGGTCCACGGAAAGCGCCCCGGCCATGGCAATCATCAGAAACTGGAATTCCATTCCCTCCCCTTTCTGTTTACCGGCCAATTGATAAGCATTCCGAACTTACTGGTCACGGTAATCGCAGGAACTGTCATGTCCACGGCGATAGCGAACGCGGCAATCCTGCTGAGCAAACCGAGGATCAGGCCGAGGGAGCCCGCGAACTCCACTATGATCATCAGGAAAACCAGGATTGCTGGAAATCCCCGCTGGCCGAAATTGTGCATGGTGGCAGCGAAACCGGCTCCGCCGAACCGCCCAAGCATCTATAGCATTCCGTGGGGAAGCATTACGCCGCCAGCAACCACGCGAATCAAGGTAAGCGTCCAATCGTTCCTGGTTCGAAGTAGTTTGGGGAACAAGGTCGCTCCCTCGATTGAGTTTTCGCCAGATGAGTCGTTGCTTCCACGACGCTAGAAAGCGCCACACTGGATGGCCCGGCTTGCGGAACACTACATCCTGGTCACTGAAGCGAAAATAGTTTACACCGAGCCGGCTTCGGTCACTCGACAGGGGTGAAGCGGACAGGGTATAAACTTTCTGCAGCCTTTCGCGGGGTTTGACCAAAACCCGCGTTTATTTCCGGCGCTCCACAACTAAATGACTGAACCAGCCACTCCGCTCATGCGGCAATATCAAGGGATTAAGTCGCGATATCCACACGCATTGGTTTTATTCCGCCTGGGCGATTTTTACGAGCTCTTCTACGAAGACGCGATTGCCGCATCGCGTGAATTGCAAATCACGCTGACTTCCCGCAACCGCGAAAAGGGCGAACCGGTGCCGATGTGCGGGGTTCCCTACCACGCGGCCGAGGGGTACATCGCGCGCCTGCTGCGGGCCGGATACAAAATCGCGGTTTGCGATCAGATGGAACTGCCAACTCCGGGGAAAAAATTGGTGCGCCGCGAAGTCGTGCGCGTAATCACGCCGGGAACCGCGACGAGCCTTACGGTGCTCGAGCCGAAAGAAAATAATTATCTGGCGGCGCTGTCGCGAGGCGCGTCGGGAACCCCGGTGGGCCTGGCGTATGCGGACGTGACCACCGGTGAGTTTTTGGTTACTGAATTTTCCGGCGCGGACACGGATGAAAAGCTGCGCGATGAATTGCATCGGTTGAAACCGCGCGAAATCCTGCTCCCCAGGCAAACCGGATTGTTCGCCGGGGGAGGCGTGGACAGTGAAAGTTCCGGGCACAATCCCGGAATGCGAAGCGAGATGCGCGATGCCGTGGAAACGCGCATTGAAGAATGGGTGTTTCGTACGGACTATGCCGAACGAATGTTGCGTGAGCAGTTTGCAGTGGCCACGCTGGATGGCTTTGGACTCGCGGGACATCCGCAGGCAGTCTCCGCCGCGGGCGCCATGATTCACTACCTGCGCGAAACTTCGGCCAAAGGTCCGGAAGACGGGAAACATTTTGAAGCCGCGCTCGGACACATGGATCGCGTGCGGTATTACGAGCAGGCAGATGCTTTGGTGCTGGACACGGTGACGGTTCGCAACCTGGAACTGGTGGCGCCTATTTTTGCGGAGGATGCCGGACGCGGCAATGCTCCGACATTGCTCTCGGCCCTGGATGAAACTTCGACAGGCATGGGGGCGCGGCTGCTGCGGCAGTGGATTCTGCGGCCGCAGGTAAATCGCGGAGAAATCGAAGCCCGGCTGGACGCCGTGGAAGAACTAAAAAGCCACACGGTGCTGCGCGAAGAGGTGCGGCATAACCTGGCGGGCGTGCAGGATCTCGAGCGGCTGGCCGGGCGTGTGACGCTGGGCGTTGCGTCACCGCGCGATTTGCTGGGATTGCGGTTATCGCTTACGCGCATTCCGCTGTTGCGAAAATATCTGGAAAATTGCGTCTCCGCGCGCCTCTCCGCGCTGCATTCGCAAATGGATGAGCTCGCTGATGTTCGGGAACGAATCGAATCCGCGTTGGCAGACGATCCTCCGGCTCTGGCGTCCGATCCGGGCGTGATTCGCCGCGGATATAATCGGGAATTAGATGAACTGCGCGAACTTTCGCAGCATGGCAAACAGATTATTGCCGCGATGGAAGAACGCGAACGCAAGCGCACCGGCATTGGCTCGCTGAAAATTCGGTTTAATCAAGTCTTTGGCTACTACATCGAAGTGACCAAACCGAATGTGCACCTGGTGCCCGTGGATTTTGACCGCAAGCAAACCATGGTCAATGCGGAACGATACACCACGCCCGAATTGCGCGATTACGAACGCAAGGTCCTGGATGCCGACGAGCGCATCGCGGAGATCGAGCGGCGCCTATTTGCCGAATTGCGATTGTGGATTGGGGAGCAGGCCGCGCGGCTTCGGCGGACGGCTTCCGCGGTTTCTCAGCTGGATGTGCTGGGAAATTTCGCGCGATTGGCTGCGTCAAGAAATTATGTGCGCCCTGAGTTCAGCGATGACCGCCAGATCATGATCGTCGCCGGACGGCATCCTGTGATCGAGCAATTGCTGCAGCAGCGTGGAGAACGATTTGTGCCCAATGATTTGTACCTCGACGATGCGGCGCAACAAATCCTGCTGATCACGGGGCCAAACATGGGCGGCAAATCCACGTATCTCCGGCAGGCGGCGCTCATCGTGTTAATGGCGCAGATGGGATCGTTCGTTCCAGCAAGCCAGGCGCGGCTTCCGGTGAGCGACCGGATTTTCACGCGCATCGGTGCGGCGGATAATTTGGCGCGGGGGCGATCCACATTTCTGGTGGAGATGACGGAGGTCGCGGCCATTTTAAATACAGCCACAACTGCGAGCCTTGTGTTGCTCGATGAAGTAGGCCGCGGGACAGCGACGTTTGACGGCCTTTCGATTGCCTGGGCCGTGGTCGAACATCTATCGAGTGAAACGAAATCGCGGACGTTGTTTGCCACGCACTATCATGAATTGACGGAGCTTGCCGACTTGCTGCCGGGGATTAAAAATGTGCATGTCTCGGCGCGGGAAACTGCAACGGGAATTGTGTTTTTGAAGCGCGTGGAAATCGGCAGCGCGGATAAGAGCTACGGCATTGAAGTCGCGCGCATGGCGGGACTGCCGCCCACGGTGATTGCGCGGGCACGCGAGGTGCTGGAGCGGCACGAGCAGGCCGAACATCAATTGAGCGAGCGGCTGACTCCGGGATCGGCCGCGTCCGGAGAACCTGCGCCGGAACAGCAGGCTTTATTCACGACGCTGGACCGCAAGGTGCTGGAAGCGTTGCGCGAGGCTGACCTGGACAACATGAAACCTCTGGATGCGCTCAATCTGCTGGCGGAGATGAAGAAGCAGATTCTATGAAACCCACACGCTCGAAAGGCGTTTTGGCGCTTGGCATCATGTCCGGAACTTCCGCGGACGGAATAGACATGGCGCTGGTACAGATCTCGGGGCGCAAGGCGAGCCTCGAAAACTTTGCCGCGATTCCCTTCTCGCCTCGCGTCCGCGAAATGATTTTAAGACTGGGCGAGGGACGCCTGGTGACGACGGGGGAAATCAGCCAGCTCAATTTTTTGCTCGGAAGAACGTTTGCGGAGGCGGCACTCACGGCGTGCAAGAAATTTCGCATTGTTCCGTCACGAATCTCGGTGATCGGGTCACACGGGCAAACGGTATTTCATCAGGGGGCGCCGGTTCCATTTTGCGGCCAGCGCGTCGCATCTACATTGCAAATCGGCGAGCCTTCTGTGATTGCGGCGCTTACAGGAATTACCACGGTCGGCGATTTTCGTCCGGCAGACATGGCGGTGGGAGGACAAGGCGCACCGCTGGTGCCGTTTGTGGATTATCTGCTGTATCGTAGCCAGCGCGTTGGACGCGCGGCTCTGAATATTGGCGGGATATCCAATATGACTGTAATTCCTGCGGGAGCTGAGATTAAAAATGTGTTCGCATTTGATATTGGACCGGGAAATATGGTGATGGACGCGTTGGTGCGGCGCTATACGCGGGGCGAGAATGCGTTTGATCGCGATGGAGCGATGGCGCGTCGCGGAATCTTGTTGCCGGGATTATTGGAATATTTGCTGCGCGATGCGTTCTTGCGGAAATTGCCGCCGAAGACTGCGGGCCGCGAACAATATGGCGAGAAATTCGTTCACTCCATTTTGTCGCACCCGGAATCACGTGGCGCAAAGCCGGAAGATATGGTCCGCACGGCGACGATTTTTACGGCGCTCACGATTCTGGATGCGTTTCATCGCTTTGTCGCTCCGCGAGCGACGGCTGCGGAATTAATTATTTCGGGTGGTGGCGCGCGCAATCCTATGCTGATGGCGCAAATTGAATCCGGTCTGCAGGGCGTGCGTCTGCGCGACTCCGGCGATTTCGGTGTGTCCGGAGATGCGAAGGAAGCGTTCGCGTTTGCTGTGCTCGCGTATCAAACGCTTCGCAGGCGGCGGGCAAACGTGCCAGGAGCTACGGGGGCGAAGCGGGCGGCGGTATTGGGTAAGGTGTGTTATGCGGGGTGAAAAAGGAAATAATGGAAGGTTAGAAAGTAAAGGAAGTGGAGGACCGGAATTCTCGGCGCTGCGGTCCGGGCGGCGGCGCACCTTTTCCTGTACTTCCTATACTTCCTTTACTTCCCTTCTCCTCATCCTTTTACTTTCATCTTGCAGCCGCACCACTCCTACCGAACCCGGCGTCGTTAATTTTCTGATTGAATCGATGCCCACCAATCTTGATCCCCGGATTGGCACTGACGGACAGTCTGAACGAATTGATGGATTGTTGTTCGATAGTTTGGTGGAGCTGGACGAGCATCGGATTCCGCGTGGGGATTTGGCCGAGCGGTGGGAAACGCCCGACCCGTTGACATATGTATTTCATTTGCGGCCGGGTGTGAAATTTCACGACGGCCGTGCGCTTACATCCGCCGATGTGAAGTACACATTTGATTCCATTCTCGATAAAAGCGTGACTTCGCCGAAACGCGGCGGGTTTCTACTGGTGAAATCGATTGCTGCGCCCGACGCCGCGACCGTGATATTCCACATGAGCGAGCCGGACGCCGGCTTTTTATTGGATATCTGCCGCCCCGCGGTGGGCATCGTGCCGGCAGGTTCCGGAAACGATTTTGCCAGTCGTCCGATCGGGACGGGGCCGTTTCGTTTCGTGAGCGCGAAGCAAGATGACACTGTATTGATCGAACGAAACGATGCATATTTCGGCGCGCCCGCGAAACTGAGCCGCATACTTTTTCGTGTGGTGCCGGAAGCCGTTGTTCGCGCACTCGAATTGCGCAAAGGCACTGCTGATCTGGAGCTGACTTCGCTCACGCCGGATATGATTCCCGTGATGCAGGCGCAGCCCGGGATCGAAATCACCGAGCAGCCGGGAAATAATTTCGCCTACATTGTGATTAATTTTGACTATCCGGCGCTCGCAAAACGCGAAGTCCGCCAGGCGCTGGCGCTAGCCACCAATCGTCAGGAAATTATTCGTTATCTATTGCGCGGCCAGGCGCGCGAAGCAGACGGGCCGCTTCCGCCGAATAGTTGGGCATACGAACCAGACATTCAACATTTCGGATTCGATCCGAAGGAAGCCGAGCGGCTGCTCGATGGGGCGGGATTTCCGCGATCTTCCGCACAGGATCACATGAGATTAAAGGTGACCATGAAGACTTCGACGGAAGAATCCGCGCGGCTCCTGGGGTCGGCGTTGCAGGAGCAATGGCGCGCCGTGGGCGTGGACCTGGAACTGAAACCGATGGAAATTGCGACTCTCTTTTCCGATCTGACGCAGGGAAACTTTCAGATCTCCACGCTCCGGTGGATTGGCGTCAACAGCGATCCTGAGTTTTTTGAATTCGTTTTCAGCTCGAAGAGGATTCCGCCGACGGGCGCCAATCGCGGGCGATATCGGAA
>Ga0207024_10012_pt2 | contig 65358 bp, 74 predicted proteins | sample Alteio_BWMinCont_44_FD_153470 | JGI IMG/M metagenome (GOLD analysis project Ga0207024, IMG submission 153470) | Enriched cells from forest soil in Barre Woods Harvard Forest LTER site, Petersham, Massachusetts, United States -... | ecosystem: Environmental > Terrestrial > Soil > Temperate forest >...
GATAACAAGGTATCATCCAAGAATGACTCTGTCAAGCCCGGCGGCCGAGCGAGCGGAGTGTAGGAGGTTGATCCACATGACATCTAGAATCGTTATTGTGTTGTCCGGCGCATTGTTTGTCTTCGTCGCGACCGGCTTGCCCCAGGAGGGTGCCCCAGGCGTAACGGGCGTCGATGCCATCGCGGCGCGGCAGGCGAGCCTGGATATGTCCTCCATCACGTTCCGCTCGATGGGTGACGCCATGAAAGCTGGACGCGAGGCAAAGAGTCAAGGCTATCCCGCGGCGGCCTTGGCCAAGTGGGCCAAAGCTCTTCCGCGAATGTTTCCGGCGGGAACGGGCCAGGGCGAGACGCCGGCCGAAACACAGGCGCGCCCGGAAATCTGGCGAGACCGCGCCGGGTTCGCACGGGCTGCGGCCAATTATGCGGACCAGACCGCCCGGCTGGCTACCCTGGCTGCCGACAACGACACAGCAGGGTTCACCAAACAACTCGACGTGGTGAACCAAGCCTGTGCCATTTGCCATGGCCGCTACAAGGCCGGGGACCAGGGTCCGCCGAGGAAGTGAGACGCGTAGGGACGTGGTCAAACACGTCTCAACAGCGGTACGACGAACCAGCCTGGAAGCGCGAACAGGATTTGTTCACATGGTCGCCAAATGACAAAGATCAGCGACGTCGCAGCACTTCCAATGGCTTCGACTGGAGCAGGGGAAGTGAGCCTAGGACGCCAACCACCACCGCAACTGCAGAGGCGCATATCGCCGTCAACGTTATCGCCCGAATGTCAAGAATCCATTCGAAAGTTCCTGCTATATGGCGAAGAATCACGGCAGCCGCCACGGAGCCAAGCCCCGCGCCGAAAAGGCCCGCTATGGCGCCGAGCAACAGATATTCCGCCGCGATGGCTGAGACCACCATAAGAGTTGACGCGCCGAGCATTCGCAGCATAGCGATTTCGTACACTCGAAATGCCCGCAACGACCCGATCACCGCCAACATCAGACACGCCGCCAGGCACGCCACAGCCCACCCAACAGTTTTCAAGATTCGGATTGCATCGTCAGCAACGCGCTGAGTTCGCTGCAATAGATCATCGACGCTGATCACCATGACGTTAGGAAAGCGATCGTGCAGGAAGCGTTGCACGTCGGAAGAGCGATCCGGGGCGACAGTAATCGCTCCGGTGTACAGGGCGTTTGGAATGACCTGACAGTTGAAGATAATTTCTCGCCACCAGGCTCTTTGCGCAGCGGGTATTCGTACAATCGCGCCGACCTGAGTCGAAACAGGGCGCCCCTGAACCGCAAACTCTACCCGGCTCCCCACGCCAACGCCGAAGAGTTTCGCCAGCGACTGATCGAGTGCGACTACATTGGACTTGGTGTCAGGGCTCCACCAGTGACCTGCGACCACTGTGACGAGCGGGGGCACGGTGCCCGAGCAACCAGCCGGCCAATCCTTTTGTATCCATGATCGCGGCTGCCCATTTCTTAAGACTTGCAGGCTTGCATCCCCAACTCGCGAAAGGGAGACCCACGTCGTAGGAATGAATTGCGGGGGCGCTTCGACGCCATCCAAGTGCTCCAAAGCACGTGACAGGCTGGCTCTGCGAGAACCATCTATTCGGATCACGAGCAGATTCGGCGTGCGGAAAGGGAGTGCATCCAGCAGATAGGTGCGCAGATGTGTCTGCCCGAGAAGCGCAATCATCATACAAGCGATGGAGGTCGCCAACCCCACCACTACCATTCGCGATTGCCGGCGATACCGGTAAAGATTTGCCGTTCCGTGCCGCACAAACCAGGGCAGATCGCGGATGGGCTGAATTGCACGGAACACTATCCAGATCGCAAACTGACCCAGTGCCGCGAGCGCTATCGAAGCCGCCACAAAGGCGGCGAGGATAATTGCCGTGAGACCCCAGGAATGTGACGGTAGCAAGGTTGTAATCGCGGCAAGCGCGACACCCGAGGCAACCGCTAGCGGCCCAAGCCGGACACGTTGCGCCATGGAACGCTGAATCTCGAGCTTTTCGGCGAAATCAAGTCGCAGCAGAATGGACGCCGGAGTCAGCCGAATCCTCGATAAGGGAACCCAGGCCGCGACAATCGCTATGAGCAAAGTGAACACTACCGTTTCAATTCCGGCGCTGAGCCTATTCGCACCGCGCACTTCGATTTCTAAGTAGCGCGTACCCAGCACCGACAGCAACGATTCCACTGCCCGTCCGCCAACCAGCCCCAGCAGGCCGCCGACCAGCGCAACCGCCACCACTTGTGACAAATAGATGCTCACGATTCGTACTGTCGTCGCGCCTAACGACTTCAGCACTGCCAAAGTGTCCATACTGCGCAATAGGTGGAAATGAATGGCCACGGCAACGCCAATGGCTCCCAGCACGATGCAGAGAAACTCGGCGATATTCAGAAAGGGAACGACGAATTCGGCTACCGCGGCGGTCTCTGGAGTGCGGCTGGTGTAGTCGATCACCCGTGCGCCCGGAAAGATGTTTTCGAGCCGAACGCATAGTTTGCGCCGATCTGTCGTTATTGGAGTGCGCATCAGGACTCGGTAAGAGCCGATGGCCTCCAGAGTTGGGAAACCGCTCGAAGACAGGCGGCGGAACCCTTCTTGAGAAAGAACAATTCGACCGGTCGGGGGCGCTGGGACTGACCAGCGATCGGGTTCGTGACCGATGATATCCCCGACGCTATATACCGTTCCGTTGATTCGCATCTCATCACCCAGGTGAAGCTGAAGCGCTTTTAAGACATCGAGCGATGCAGCTACCGAGTGAGCATTCAAACTGCTTTCGAGGTCCCGGCCTGTCTTTAGGTCGAGTCGCCCGTAGTAAGGATAAGCCTTGGGATCCACCACCTTCAGAGTGCCCATGATAGGAACAGGCACGGCGTCGGACGTGAACGATCCTGGAATCTCTGTGACGAGCGTGGACTCGACGTTAGCGTCGAGACCGCGGATGGCCGCCCATTGTTCGGTGGAAGGTGGTAAGCCGATATACGCCGTCATCACGTCGGCCGCAATCCAAGCCCGGGCGTTGTCTTGCTCGTAAGCGTTGAATCCGGCGGCTATGGTGCGAATAGCAAACGCGCTGGCCGCCGCGATAGCCACCAACAAAATGGCGGCAGCCAGTTTTCCGCGGCTGCCGCGAGCCTCGCGGCGAGCCATTTTGAAGGCCAAGCCTGCTGTTTCGCGGAGAGCGCAAAACAGACGTGTGCACCACTGCGCGGGGGGTGTTACTTCGATTGCGATCGGAGTTGTGATCCCACACCCCTGCTACTTGAAGTTCACGTGGCTGATTACGCTGCCCACGTAATACCAGGCGGCGCCATGGTCGAGCGTCGGCGCCGAGTTGGTGCTGATGCTCGAGTAATCATCGCCCAACGGGACTGTGGCGAAGATAAATGTGCCTGCCGCTTTGCCGCTGGCCGTCAGAGTAGTCGGCAGATTTGCAAACATGCCGGCTGGAACACGGAAACTCCCCGCGCCCATGGGCGCCAGGCACTCAAACTGTCCGGAAGTGTTCGTATCCGGATCGTTCGAGTAACCCGAAATATAGATTGCCTGCCCCGGATCGCCTCCCGTCCAGGAGAGATCCAGTGGTGCGGATCGATCGATGGTGGTGACCTGCGTTTGTAAAACGGCGGGTGCGCCTATCGTGAGAGGGGCGAAGCTAAACGCCCCGACATCTTTGCCCCCGGTGCCGGAAATGATATAGGCGCCGGGATTCAGAAACGGCGGTTTCGAAATGAAGGCCGCCAAAGCGCCTGATGCTCCAAAAAGGCCGACATACGGAGACTTGGGCGTATTAGGCGACAGGCTTTGACTCCCGTTGGGGCCTTGTACCATGATTGCGGGCCCGGCATCCAAGGTCTGCGAGCCGGCGGGCAGTGGAAGCTGACCGGCAAACAATCCGCCGAAATTGACGTTGTTGTAGTAGGTGCAAGTGCCCAGAGGCAAGGGCGATAAGAGGGCATCGAACCCCAGCGAGCCGCCGGCAGGCTGTTGCACCATTTCCGCGTAGGCCACGTCGATCTCGCCGCTATATTGCGGACTGTTTAGGTCAGAGACTTGGAACCGACCGAGCACGACACTGGCGTTCTTTCCACCGTCCCGCGCGAACGCACCGACGGGTGCATAATCCGAACAAGGCTGCCCAGTCGTGTTGATGGCCATCGTCACCGTGTTGCTGTAGATATTGCCATTGACCGACAACTGCACCGGCACATAACAACCGAGAGGGACGTTGGAGGGCAGCGGAAATTGAACTTGGTCGACGCCGGCGATGTGTGGCGCACGTGCCGCATAGGCATATTGATCTTGCATGTTGACCTTTACTCCGCCCACAGAAACTTGTATGGACGAGACCTGCGGCTTAAAACTTGTGGTCGGGTCGCATTGGTCGGGGACTGCCGCGCCCGGACAAGTGAGACTCGCCGAGATCGGGCCCAAACCGGTACCCCACAGAACCACATACGTATTCGGTCCCGCGGTAGCTGTGGCGGTGTTCAGAGGGCGGGTACCATCGGGCAGCGCGTTCTGAACAATTCCTGGTCCGTGACCGGCAGAGACTGCGAACGCTCCAAACGCGCTCGCCACGATGGTGGCAGTCTGGGGAGGACCGGCGACGCCATTGTACATCGGCGTCATCTGTACCTTTCCCAGGGGAGCATTCGACGGCATGATGGCATTGATCTGGAACTGCGCCGCAAAGACCGGCAGGGCTTGAACCGTATTTCCCTTCCCGTCGGAAACGGAAACGCTAACGCCGGCAAGAGTCGGCTGCAAAGGATAACTGTTCGCCTTGGCTCCCGGATTCGGAGGCCCCAGGTTGGATCCGAAAATGGAGAAAAACGCACCCTGTGCAATCGGTCCGTGATGAATGAAGCTGGCGGCATTTGTGATCCCGCCACCCGAGTTGATGGTCGGCGGCGGACTGGTGTTGCTAGGCCCAGCCTGCTGATTAATGGTGTAGGTGAGGGTCACGGGCGGATTGGAGCCTGTCACCAGCATGTTGATGCTGCGTGCAGATGTGGTGTTATTCGGTTCCAACGCATAGTAAATTGTCTTCGTACCCGATGCGCTGAAGAGGGTTGAAGAGATCACGTACGCAAATTGTTTATCCACGGGTACGTTCGGATCCACCCCAACTTGCGCCGTGCAAGCGCCCCCCGTTATGGTCAGGCTCACCGAGCCGGGACTGTCGGACGTCGTGCCTTTGTAGGAGAAGGGTGCCGAGCTGGTGGAGCTCAACGCAAGGCCGCAAGAGGTAATATTGGCGACTTGTGTGACCGCGATTTGCTGTCCAGCGACAGTCAGGAACGTTGAGCGCTGCGCGCCCGCGGCCGGCTGCGGATCGATCTGATAAGTCCAGGCCGCCTGCCCCGTTCCCGGATCCACATCCGTTAAGGTTTGCGGTGTGACGTGCGCCCATCCCACGGGCGAGTATGCCGCGAACTGGCACCCTGGTGGTGCGTTGATCGTGGCGAAGTTCTGTGCCAGACCACTCGCAGGCACTGCCGTCAAGCCGGGATCCTGTACATTGTACGAACAGCCGTTGCCCGAGGTCGTCGCTGGCGGATTGCCGGCGCCGCCGTTGCCGCCGCCACCGTTTCCACCACCGCCGGTTCCGCTTCCCAGAGCGCCGTTCGAGCTATTCAGTCCGCTGATTTCGCCGGGAGTCAGCGCCTTGTTCCAAATTGCGACCTGATCGATGGTGCCATTGAAGGTCTGAGTCGTGCCCACATCCGCAAGGTTGGCTCCCACTCGCAGAGGGTTGGGAGTCGATCCGAAAGCCAAAGTGCCGTTGTTGGAGCTTTGCTGGCTCCCGTTCACGTACAACGTCTCAACCTGGCCCTGCAGCGTTACCGCAACTTGGTTCCACTTCCCCGCCGTGTAGGACGCCTGAACGGACGTGCCGTCCCCACCTATGAATTGAAGTTGGCCGCTGAAAATGCCGAGCACCCAGCCTCCGCCGCCAAGGGTTACGCCCGGCTTGGCAATGATTATCTGATTGGCGGAGGAACTGGTGTTGAACCACGCCTGAATCGTGAAATCGCCGTTGAAGTCGAAAACCGCGTCGTTGATCGTTCGGTCTGCAAACGAGGTTGCGTCGCCGGGCAAAGCCAGCGCTTGCCCTTTAATGCCAGGCCCGAATGTCGCGTTTCCTTCCAGTGTCAAATCGCGGCCGTTTCCTGACCCATCGGCGCCATTTCCTTCGAATTGCCAGCAACCGAGCAAGCTTGCGGGCTCAGGCGCGCTGGAACACGAACCAGTCTGGCTCCCAAGTCCGGCTCCGCTCGGAGTGCCGATCTGCACAGTGGCAGTTATGGCGCCTGTGTCATCGCCGAAATAACCGGGGTTCGGTGAGTACCCATCCATGTTACCCAGATAAAACTGAGTGGCTCCGGGGGGAATGATGAATTGCTTTACCAGGCCTGTACTCGTCAAACCGTTTCCTACGGCAACCAGCTGCCCCAATTGAGGGGAAAAAGACACGGTGTTGTATGTAGCGCTATAGTCTGCCGCTATGGGCGCTGAATGCGGTTGTTGGCCATTCAAAAACACACCGACCAGGAATTGGGACTTGGAGTTGTCTTGGATGCCGGAAATTGTGGTTCCTTGCGCCGGCTGGTAATCCGTCATACCAGGCACGCCGTCAGCACCCGCTCCACACGTCGTGTCGCAGTTGTAGATCATTCCGCTGGTGTTCGTCACCGTCAGCGCCTTTCCGGCAGAGCCTGCTGGGATCTTATACATCGGCGGTATGTTCCCTCCGCCTCCAGGAAGGGCTGGGGGCGTCGCTAAACCGGCTGCCCAAATATCCGAGATTCCGGAGATTACCAGCGTCTGGCTTCCTCCGCCCCCGCCGCTTCCGCTGCTGACAGTGCCAGTCAGAAGCAACACCGATACCCAGCCCTGTGGATGCACCAGCAGCGAGAAGTTGCTTCCGTTGTGCACCGAATTCAGAACGCGTACGCTCGCGGTACAGGCGTTGTTGGCGTAGTCGTCGCAGTTGGATGTTGTGAAGATAGACTCGTTGGCTGGATTCGCACTGGAAATCGTTCCGCTGAGCGTGCCGTCGGATGCTTCCGTCAGGTTGATCGTCCCGGTCCAGGTTCCATCGGCATTCGCGAAGCCGCACCCGGTTGCGCTCAGCTGCCATGTGCCGGTAAGAGTACTGCCGCCGCCGCTGGTCGCGGTCATGGTGAAGGTCGGGCAATCGTCCCCGCCGTAGTGGATCACTTTTCCGGTAATCAGCGTTCCACCACCACCGCCGCCTCCGCCACCGGTAAGAGTTGCGCTCACCGGGATCGGGGTTTCGCCGGACGCCGGTAACGCACATCCCCCGAAACTGCTGCCTCCTCCGCTGGTGAGAATGACAATGATGACGATCGTTCCCGAGCCTCCGTTATTGGTGGTATACGGCCCGCCACACTGGTCCCCAATCACAGTTGCCGTGAAACTTCCGGCAGCAAAACTCGTCGTGCCCGTAAACGTGCCGCTAACTGTGTTCGAACCGGTAGAGACGATGACCACGGTGCCAAGCGTGATACTTGTCCAGGTTCCGACGCAAGTTCCCCCAGGTGTGCCACCCGAGTTAGCGGATGAAGTCCCACTCACGGGAATAGCAGCGCCACCGCCGCTGGGCGTGAAGGCGCCGGTGAATCCTCCCCCTCCCGTCACGACAATGATAATGACGGTACCCGATCCACTTCCGCTGTTGTATGTTCCCGCGCAAGCACTGCCGTTCCACGTCATCGTGAGGGAGCCCGCTGCAAAGAAGGTGGTTCCGGTGAACGTCCCGGTTACATCGTTTCCATTACCCTGGATGATGACCACCGTGCCGAGCGTGACACTGATCCAAGTACCCACGCACGCTATGGCGCCGCCGGATACGGTGAAGGGAACCGTAAGAATCGGGACTGGCTGGCTGTCCACCACAATGGTCATGGTCCATTGGCCGACCGCCGTGCTGGTAGGAATAAAGCCAGAGCAGAAGGAGTAAATCAGGCCCGGAGCGAAGTTCGTGTAGGTTTGGACAAGACTTGGCTGATCTGTTCCGTTAAAAGCGAAATGGGCTGAGACGCTATCAGTGGCGGTTAGGCCAGCCAGCTCGAACCAAACAGTAACGATTGCGTCCGTTGACAAAAAGCTGGTAACAGCCGGGGGCGTAGTGACCACGCATGTGTTTGTGGCGGTGTCAATTCCGCTGGTGGTAAGGACAGGTTGCGCGTAGACCGATACTCCCGACGAACCAGAGGGAGACGATACCGCAATGCTGCACGACTGGGTGGCGTTCCCACCCGTGCCATCCGTGATGGACAGGATGAAGCTCAGTATGCCAGGGGATGTCGGCGTACCGCTTATCAAACCACTGGAACTAAGCGCCAGGGGTGAAAGCGACCCTCCGCCGAGAGACCAGGTGTAGTTTCCATTGCCTCCTGTCCCCACCAGTTGGAAAGAGTACAAGACCCCCACGGTAGCCGTGTTGGCCGGACAACTGGTGTTTAACGGAACCGTAACTTGTTGGGACGAAACCTGGTCTTCCAAAGAAAAGTAGGTCGACTGGCCGGGTGCAAGTCCTGGACTGAAGTTGATCGTTCCTGAAGTCCCGTCCGTGCTGATGTTGGAGAACGATGTGGTTGGGCCTTCATAACCAGTACTTCCGAACGGACAACCGGCAGGGGGATTATTATTGCTGCTGCTGCAAAGACCATCCTGGTCAAACGCGAAGATGTCGGTTGTAGATGTCAAAGGCAATGAGGTGATGGTCTTGTTGGAATTGTTCAAGATACCCGTTAGCGTATCGTCGTCATCCAGGAAAACACCCGCGTTGGGATCTGCGTACACGCTGATGGTGCCGCCCGGATTAATGACGATCAGAACCTGGCAACTGGTCACCCCTCCGGTGGCTGGGCATTCAGTGAAGGGTGGTGACGGCGTCTGCGCCAAGGCGACATATTCGGTGAAAAACAGCGCCAACATCAACCCGGATGTCCGAAGCCAAAACCGTTTCCAGTTCATTCAGATTCTCCTGCGTTCGGTCGTCGAGTTGGCTCAAGCGTCAGCTTGAACGGGGGGAGTTTCCGAGCCACCGGCACAACCCAATCCGATTCACCGCCCACCCCCGGGACAAGTCTCCGTGCCAGTGTTTCTTATACGACACCGCGCAGTCGAAAGTAGCGAAAGAACTGCTAAATTCTGACGAAAGAGCTCTGAGTTCGTTATGCTATACTCCTGCGGTGGGGTCGCGTGGGGTGACCCTTTTCCATCGCGTCGGGGATTTGCGCGATGTCAGACTTCAGCAAGACTGCATACGGCGTCGGGAATCTAGAGATCGATCCTGCGCGGAAGTGTGTGCGTCGGGGCGAGAACATCCTTCATCTGCGTCCCAAGAGCTTTGAGCTTCTGCTGTATCTCATCAATCATCGCGACCGCCTGGTCACGAAAGACGAACTGCTCGATCATCTCTGGAAAGATACGGCGGTTACCGAAAGCTCCCTGGTTCAATGCATCATCGATATTCGGAAGCTGCTAGGCGACGACGCACGCAGCCCTGCATACATACGTACAGCGCCGAAGCTCGGCTACCAGTTCATCGCTCCCGTGACGGAAATGAACTCGTCGAAGCCCAGCGGCTCGGATCAAACAGTTGAAGAAGCACCCACCGAAGCAACTCCTTCACGGTTCTGGCAGTGGGTGCGGATCGGGCTGGCAGTGGCCGTGCTGGTGCTGGCCATGATGTTTTTCCGGTTTGGGCCCGGACACGCCCCCTCGTCCAGTGCAGCGGCCAAAACTTCCGTAACGGTGTTGTATTTCGAAAACCGGTCGAGCAACGCCGAGCTCGATTGGCTGAGCGCGGGCCTGGCCGACATGCTGATCACCGGCTTATCGCGCTCGCCCGGTCTCAGCCTTCTTAGCCGCCAGGAGTTGGCAGGGTTGATGAACGAACGTGCTGGAGGCTTGCCCGGCGACTTCGCCGGCGCCCTGCGCGCCGCTCAAAAAAGCCGCGCTCAAGTCTTCGCAGTGGGGATATTCAGCGTCGTGGCGAAGCATATCCGGATCGATGTCCAGCTGCATGATGCGCGTGGCGGAAAATTGATAGCCGCCGAGAGCAGCATCTCCGATTCGCCTGAGGAGATCCTCACTAATGTCGACCTGCTCGCGGCAAGGCTGGCAAGGGATTTGCACGCCCCGCTTCGCGAGTCGAGTGACGGCAGCATTGGCTCCGCAATGACGAGCAATCTGGAAGCGTATCGAGACTACTCGCTGGCTTTGCAAAAATCCGACGCCTATCACCAGGAAGAAGCAATTGCTCTATTTAGCAAGGCGGTTGGGCTGGATCCCTCCTTCGCGATGGCTCAGGCGCGAATCGGCTACACCTACGCGGTGATGTGGGGTGAGGAGGCGCGCGGTAAGCCTTTTCTGGAACGTGCATTTCGCATGTCGGGACGGCTCACCGAACACGACCGCCTTTCGATTGCGGCATGGTATGCGCTGGCGAATCTGGATTACCCGCAGGCCGTCCTGGACTATCGGGAAATTCTGAGGGAGTTCCCCGGCGATGTGCTGGCCTACGGCCGCCTGGGACGTCTTCTGCGGGGTGAGGAACGATATGACGAAGCGATTGCCATTCTGAAACAAGGCATGGCCGCGGATCCTGATGCCCCCGATCTTTATAACGCGCTCGGCGGTATCTACTCGCAGCTCGGACGCCATTCAGAAGCCGTCGCCGCCGAGCAGCATTACGTTGCGCTCGCGCCGCAAGAGCCCAACGCTTATGACAGCCTGGCTCTCATTCTTCAATGGTCGGGAGAATATCAAAAAGCGCGCGATGCATATGACCAGGCGCTGCGGTTGGATCCAAATTTTGCAGTTTCTGTCGTCAATCTCGGTAATCTCTTTTATCAAATGGGCCGCTATGACGACGCCCTGCGGCAGTACCAACAATACACAGCCATGGCACAGACCGAACCCGATCGCGCGCGAGGTTACGGAGCGATCGCGTGGGTCCATCTGAAAAGAAAGGACTGGCGGCGCGCCGAGGAAGCCGCGCGCAATGAGCTAAAACACGACCCGGCGTCGGCCGGCGATCTCATGCTGGTCGCAGCCCAGCGCGGCGATATGGCCGCTGCCAACCGGCTCGCGTCCGGGCTCACGCTGGCGCCGCAGTATTCCCATCGTGGCGCTCGCGTACCGCAGCGAACGTCGTTTTATTATCAGGGCATGAAGGCGCTTCTCCAAGGTCAGAACAATCAAGCCATGGCAGCATTCTCCGAAGCGTTGCGGCATTGGCCTCCTATCGGAGCCATCGATCCAATGGAAGACTGCCTTGCAGACGCCTATCTGCGGCTTGGGCGCTTTGATGAGGCGATCAAGGCTTACCAGCGCGTCCTGGCCCTGTACCCGGGAAACGCTCTGGCACGATATCACCTGGCTTTGGCTTACGACAAAATGGGCAATCCGGCCGCCTCGGCCGCACAATTCCGGCAGTTTCTCGAATTGTGGCGCAATGCGGACTCCGAGCGGCCGGAGCTGGCGCAAGCCCAAGCATCGCTGGCAAGACTCGGCCATCCCCTTCCGGACCGGCTCGCTCGCTTGAGAGCCGAATGACGCCCGCTCAAGCAGCACCCACCTTCGTTCTTGAAAACGAGAGCCTTCCCGCTGGGAGCGAAGAGCGACCCTATGACCCGCTACGGCAGCACTGTTTTGCGACAGCTACACCACATGGGAATCGAACCTTCGCGCGATCTCCCTCACCCTGTCGGCGCTCCGCGCGAATCGAACGAACCGCGTCCCTGCTGGCCGGTGATCGTTAACCCTATGGGCAGGGAAATTGTTTGGCGATCACTGCCATTACAAAGGAGACCGCAGGCAGATTGCGATCTTCGGGGTACACGGCAAGGTCCGCTCCCATCTTCGTTTTGACCAGGAGTTCCATAGCCGCAGTGGTGAGACCCTCGGGCACACAGAAGCGTTTGTTTTTTGCCTCTTGAAAGTTGCCGGATTTATCCTGCTCCGTCCCACCTCCAAGCTGGGCACCCTCGACCACGCCCCAAATGTAGAACGTGCAAGCACTCTTATCGGCCTCAGTGGAAGACGTGCACAATTTGTATAAATCCCCGACTTTCATCTGTGATGCGGCTGCTGGGTTACAAAGAAACGTCCCGAGTATGAAGATAAACGCCATGCATTTCACAGGTCTCTAGCTCCTTCTGCTACGACGGATTGGGTGAACTTATGATACCGCTCCGTCCACTCCGCAGCTACAGCCAGACCACCTACTGGGGCTTATGGCAGTGGGTAGCTACCGCCCTTCATCGTCACAGCGAACTGAGCGGAATTGGAATCACCAGTCATCTTCCATCCACGATCCTGTGCTGGCGCGTCGGGAATTACAGGTTCACTCGCAGGCGCCACCCTCCACCTAATTCCCTCCTCTGGTCCGGGGGATTCAATCATATGAATGATCGTGGTCTGCTGAAATGGCCAAAGACGCCATTTGTACTGGACTATAAAACTACCATCCACCGCCGTCAGTTGGCGGTTTTGATAGTGGATGGCATCTTCGAAGCCTACGATTAGGATTGCTGGGCCAGAACTGGTTGGCATAGGCGTCCCGTTTACGTACTGATATGTAACCCCCAAGCTTCGTTTCCCAGGCGTCCCATGACCAAGTATAAGCATCCCACGGTCGGATTTCTCCCACATGGACCAAGCAAAAGTACAATTAGCAGTAAAGGATTCCCCGGATTTCAAATTACCCACCGAATACTCCTCCCAACTAACAAAGTTATTGAATGCGAGCGTAAAGCTGTTATCAAAAATAACCTTATTTGTGACGCACTGAACTTTAACGTCTCTGATGGGGCTGATGCCGGTGTCGGCCACAGTCGCCTTAACTCCGTAGGCGTTATCTGTTCCAGTTCCAGTGAAAGAAGTAACACTGAGAATCGGTCGGAGCATGTACAGTGCTATTCCTAAAGCCACCACTGTGCAAATTTCTGCCGTGATTGCCCAGCCGCGCCGCCATATGGGCACGGCTCTCGCTTTTTCCGCTGGTTGGGGCGCTGCTTCTCTTTGTATGAGATGATCGTGCGCATCGTAAAGCGGTGGTATCTCGCTCATGCCTGGCTTCGTATTTCCATGATAAACGCGAAGGGGCGGGCGCGTGATCGGCGCGGGGGGCGCTTGGGCTGGTGCCGGGTGCGCTGTGGGGTGATACCTTCTACCCATGGCAGGCACTCAGTCTGACGAGAGGGTAACGGTTCCAGTCTTACCCTCGTACACCATGGTGAAGGCTTGGAGAAATGTTCTGCCGATCAGCGCGTAATGAACTTGCCCACCAGCCTGCAAATGAACTCCAGCGAACAGACCATGGATCGTGAATCCGAGTGTTGGCACGTGGACTTGGGCCAGATGTATGTTAACGTCGTGTCCGCCACCAACACCGGAGATCTTGCGCTTATCAACGATGGGCAGTCCCAACTGAGCCGCTAGGAGGCTGTCTATACAGCTCTCCGTAGCGCCGGTGTCAACCAGGGCATGTAGCCCTTTGAGACCAGCAACAGGGACCACAGGAGGTTGTGAAGTAGGCTTGTACTGCGGATCGAATCCAATATCGACAATCAGCGTGGGTCCATAGCCCACGAGCATCTCTTTACCAGTTGCTCCGCCAGGAATGTCATCGAATCCGCACTTCGTTGTGGCCACTTACCGGACGTTATACATCACGGAAGCGGGGAGCGTCAATGGCGGCGCTCCAATTTGGCGGATGAGATAGGGTCCACGACCAAAATTTTGCACAGCGGCTTCGGCTGCAAGATCAAAGGAATCGAAAACATCGACTAATTTGTGGCTGTAGAATAGCGCCCACTTGCCTGTATGCTTGGCTTCCAGGTCTTGGCGCATCGCATCGTAGGCAACGATGTCATCGTTGATGTCGAGAACGGGTGCCATGTTTCCCATAGCCTATCACAGAGCAGTTCTTCGGCCAACGCTCAACACGTGAAAATAGGTACTTTCCGGGTCGTTTATAAGATTTCCAACTGACGAAATTTCGCCCAGTGGACGAAATTTCGCCCACTCGTGATCGGTGACTGAGCCTAGGACGGCTGTACGGGCGGGGCGCTGGCTGGTGCCGGGTGGCGTGGTGATCCTCGGGCGGCGGCGGTGCTGCGGGCGGTACTCGGGCAGTACTTCAGTAATCCAAAAAACCACCAGCCATCAAATAAATGTTTCGCCCGGTGCGTCCTGCCGCCCTGGGCCTAGCCTTCCACGGTTAGCCTGTTTCCTTGGCTATCCTACACATTCCACGTAAATTCTGGCAAGGAGTACTGTCCAAAGTACTGCCGATGAAAACTGGCTTATTTCAATAAGTCGTTTAGAATTATGGAGCTGGCGGAGGGATTTGAACCCCCGACCCTCTGATTACAAATCCGAAACAAGCCATCTAGTTGCCTATCGACTTGACAACCACCTACACCTACTTGACAGAGAAATGCCTGTTTTTACTATGTTTTACCACGCTTTGCAATTTCAAGTGCTTCGTTCCATCTAGTTTCGTATCTACTTCCCGGCTACTTGACACGTCTACTTAAACGTCTACTCAGGTTCTTTGTGAGTAGACAAGAAATCAGAAACCACGTATGCTTAAAACATGCCTGGACAAAAGCTATTCGTTCTCCCCAACGGTGAAGGGTTCTACTGGAAGGATCGGTTCATCTACGTTGCAATTTACATCAAAGGTGACAAGCACACCTTTGCGACCGGCTTGACCGGCGACGAACCAGCCGTCTTGACCAAGCTCCGGGATTTCAAAAAGCAAAAGATCGCAGAGCTTCAGGCCGAAGTAATCAAAGTGCAAAAGGGTGTCCGTGTCCAGGAACTTTTTGACGACTACCTTGAAGATTTGAGACGGCGTGAGAATACCAGGGGCCACTACATGACGGCGAGTCTTCATGCCCGTCCGTCGTACAAAACAGAATCGGCCATCAATAAACATCTGGTTCCTGTCTTCGCCCAACTGAAACCGGAGGAAGTGACGACGCCATTGCTCAACAAGTACGTTGACGACCGCATGAAAACGGGTGCCAGCCGGGTGAGCGTCAATCGGGAACTCGGGTCTCTTCGTCGCTCTATGAAACTGGGTGCTGAAGCCACGCCACGCAAGGTCAACCCGATCCTGATTCCGAAGTTCCCCATCGATGTCAAAGCCGAAAAACTGGCGGCAAGAACCGGCACCATTGACTCGGACACCTATGACAAGCTCTATGTGGCATCGGCTCCGCACTTCCGGCCCATCCTGACGACCGTTCTTTTTACTGGGGTGCGTTCCAAGGAAATCAAATTCATCCGGCCCGAACAAGTCGATTTTCAAAACGAAGTGATCCATCTGCGAAAGGGAGAGACCAAAGAAGGTGACGCTCGAACCGTGCCGATGAACGATCTTGTGAAGGCAGAATTACTGAAGTGGGCAGAGACGACCAAGCGGGAACACCCATCCGCCAAGTGGTTCTTTCATTTTGAAGGACAGCAAATTTTGAGCTTCGCCAAAGCATGGCAGGCGGCTGTCAAGAGATCGGGGGTCAAGGGCGTTCGCTTCCACGATTCACGGCGCACGGTGGTTACCACGCTCATGGATGCGGGTGTCCAGATGGCCGACATTCGCAAGGTGACCGGCCACAAGTCGAACGTCATTCACCAGTACGATCAAAGCACCAAGGGTTCAATGGAACGGGTCAAGACGGTTCAGAATGCGTTGCTAGGTAAGACGGTGAAGGTGGAGGGATCGGGTTCCAAGGATGTGAAGGCGGCGCTGGCCGAACTGAAGGAACTCCTGGACGGCGGCTTGTTGCCAAAAGACATCTACAAAGCCGAAGTCGCAAAGGTCATGACTTCACGTTAGAATGGTTGCGTAGTGTGCTGGGGTGCCAGAGCGGTTGAATGGGCGTGATTTGTAATCACGAGACGAAAGTCCACGCAGGTTCAAATCCTGTCCCCAGCTTTCCCATATCAGGCTTTCCTTGGCGGTTTGGGTGGCATCGTCGATTCAATCATGGGTGTGTGCTCAGCCTTCAAAGGCTCCGCATCCATTTCGCAGGATTCCTCCCACGGAGCTATTCTCAGTCCTAACAGATCGGCTAAGGGTTTAGCGTCAGCTTCACTCGGAAACCTGAAACTACTAATGTCAGTCGTCTGAGGGTTTACGAATCCTTGAGGCGTCCATACTAGCCCGCCGTCATTCACAAGAATGAATCCAGACTTGATGATAACTTTCATTTCATCTCTACCTTTCATTCTTATTATCTCAGATGAAAGGCGAAAGACTGGCGAACAAATAACAAAAAGAATTTAGGGTCGTTTAATTAGATGTATCTACTTTGTCAAGACTCAAACAGATTCGCCAACAGGTCCGTCTGTTTCGCCGTGTGGTGCTCAATGCGATCCTTGGCGGCTGCAAAGTACTCCGGGTTAATCTCGAACCCGATGAACCGCCGATCCGCATTGATACAAGCAACGCCCGTGGTGCCCGATCCCATGCAGTTGTCTAAGACAAGCTCTCCGGCGTTCGTGTACGTTCGGACCAAATATTCAAACAAGGTAACCGGCTTTTGGGTCGGGTGCAGTTTGTCTTCGTCCTTGTCAAAATCATATTGCAAAATCGTGGTTGGGTAATTGGTCCATTCCTGATAGTTTGCTTTGCCGCTATCGTTGAAGTTGCTTCCGTTGTGACCACGGGTGACGACCTTACCAAGCGGGCGCAATCCTTGAGCGTTGTAGGTTGATGACGCACAGGACGAAAACACCAACACACTTTCATGCAGTCGCATCGGGCGCTGATGTGCATTCAAGTGGCCCGTGGGAAGATTCTTCAACCAAATCCATTCATACCCGAACCAAGAGAGATTTGAAGAAACCAGCGTGGTAGTGAAAGGTTGTGCGGCAGTCAGGACAATGACGCCCGTGGGTTTGATGATTCGCTTGTAGTGCTTCCACAGCGGCTCAAGCGATATAATTTCATCCCAAGAATTTTCGGTGACCTGATAAGGTAAGTCAGCAAGGATCAAGTCAACAGAGCCGTCAGGAATTCGGGTCATGCCCGTCAAACAGTCTTCATTGAAAATTGAAATTTTATCCACGCCGGTATCTATGCGTGGCGGCTCACACTTGACGACGTGCCGACGCTTCCAGGTCTTGACGAAATCCCGGACCTGACGCCGGGTCGTGTGATAGTTGACGAAACCAGCGGACAGCATGGCATCAAAGCAACGCTCCGTCAGTTGCAAGACTTCATGGCAGACCGTCCATTGTGCAGGGCGTTGCCAGTCGTCCCGTTGCATCCTTGGGTGATCCACAAGGGCAATCAGCCGGTACCCGGTTTGAAACGTGATGCCTAGTTTTTTGCTGTCGTACTCATGCCATGCCAGATTGAGCGTCTTCAGGATGTGACCACGTTCAATAGCTCCGTCAAGCGTGTCGTTGGAAAGCTCACGAATGCGAGCTATCAAGCGCTCTTCGTTTTTCACGCCAGCGTGAAAACTTGGAATCGGTAGGGCGTGCAAGCCGTTCTATCGGCTGCTTATGCTGAACTCTTTAACACCCGTTCCAGGTCGTCCTTGCAGTCTTCGTACTGATCGGTGACGTACTCGACATTGGTGTTCTCTCAATCCCTCACAGCGTGCGGGGCAGCGCATGCGGCGGATTTCATTTGGTACCAATGACGAAGCTCAGATTCATCCATCCAGCGATCACGACGGATCGCATTGTTGTGGCCTCTGTCTGTTCCAAATTGATAGAGTGTTAGCGTCTCAAGCTCATTCTTGCAGCGCTCGATAAACTCATCTTCGCTTTTGGTTTGGTCGTACAGACGTTTGACAATGCGTTTCATCTCAATCAATCTCCATTGTTCGGGGTGCGGGCGCATCGACGGCAGGCTACGCACCTTCTCTTGCACCCACTGAAGAAACCCATGCTTCAATTTCATCAGCCGACATTGGCGATTCTTTCAACCACTGTCGGATGCTCAGCATGGCGCTTGTGATCGTGGCATCTCTACGAAGACGCTCTGAAACTTGCTCCTGGATTTGCTCTATCGTCATATTGGCGTAGGCAGCGTTCCCCTGAATGACTTGACGGATCATTCCGACTAGCGATGCTTCATAGTCAAGAGAAACTGTGAGCGGTGTTGACGACACTTCAAGTGTGTCCTTCGATTTATTGATATGACTCTTGATGTCTTTGGAAACCCCGTTCAGGGCCTTGTTAAAATGACTTTTTAGTTCGTCTAATTCCTTGTTCATTTGTTTTACTCTCCTACTATCTCGATCTCACTGGAACCCGAACTCAAATCAGTCTCGAACCGCACTGAATTCCGCACCTTGGGTTGTTCTGGGAACAGGCCGGGGTTGATTTCGAGAGAGGGTTCAAGTTCATAAATCCAACTTCCCGTATATGACGTGATGCCTTCAGTGACGGCAACCGGCGTCGGCTCTGATATGGATGGGAGAACGGGTTGTTTGTCACATAGTTTCCATTCGGTGCCGTCGTGGTAATAGAATAAATTGGGAACTGTGTCGAAGATCAAACCTCTTTGCTCATCTGGCATGTCGTCTCTATTCATCTCAATCCCCCTCTCCCAACCAATCAATCCCCTCACCTTGCGCTTGCTCAGAGTCGATCTGCGATTCAGCCGTCGCCTCAAGAAAAGCTTCAATGGCGGCTTTAGTCCCTTCATCTAGTGGTTTCTCGACCACAATGACGCCCTTTTCGTCATCATAGGCTTTGAGTGGAAACGAAAACGTTTCGCCGTATTCCAAGAAGCTCCGCACATCATTGGGGTTGTAGGTCTCAACCCGGCGACATTCTTGAATCGTTTCAGCAGCATCTTTCACGGATTGATTGGCGTTCGGGTCCTTTGCCATCTTCTTAATCATGGCCGCTGCGGTTGCACAACGAACGCCGGTTCCAAAGCAGCCTTCCGGGGAGTAAGGATAGTTGTCATCATGCTTTTCTTGCCAATGGCAGGAATTGATATGGCCTTCAGTCAACTCAGCTTTGAACTTCTCTGTGACGGCTGGTGAAAATGGCGAGCGATGACTTAGCTGGCACTCGTGGCATGGGTAAATCATTATCTTGGTGTTTGGTGTGATGTTCATATTACCGTACTCCAATGATCGGGATCAAAACACTATCCTTGGGTATTAGTCTCCGCTCCAAATAGATAATCAGAATGCCGTCGTTTAATTCAGTGCGGCATACGTTTACATCGTCACCCAATTCAAACACCCTCGCAAACGCACCGAATTTGATTCCTCTCTTTCGGGGTGGAATGCGACTCTGTACGCTACAATCTATGCCACTTAAAGTAAGGATGGAGCCTTGTAATTCAATGCGCAAACTGCGTTGTGGATAACCAGCCACGGCAAACACTAAAACGGCGGCATCATCTGAGTCGTCCCAAATGTCATACGGTGGAAACGGGTTCTTGTCCACATTGACAGCTTGAATCTTGAGCCGGTTGGGGGTGGGTGTTTCTTCGATCAGGGGTTCGCCCTGTTCTTCTTTTGCGGCTAGTTCTTCTGCGGTGAAGCCTTTGAGGATGTCTTTCATTTGTTTCTCCTGAGCCGGGTGACCACGTTGTGTGCGTCTCCCTCTCCAAAACTATTTAGACAGGTCGAAAAGTGATGATATTTTCCCGACTAAATAGGTTCAGAGGAATGCATGATAGAAAGTTTCAGCCACAATCGCCCTTGGGCAAATCCTTTCAACCCTGAAGAGATCGGCACACCAGTTGCAGTTCAGAAAGCTCTTGATGAATACGGCCACATTCAAATCAGTTTGGGCCGGTCAGAAAAGCAGGGAGAGAACTGGATTAACGTCGATCTCAGACAGATGGACGGAATTCAAGTCGTCCATGACCTTGAGAACATCGAATGGCCATTCCCAGATGCCAGTGCATCCTTTGTGATGGCTCCGCTCATCATTGAGCACATCGATCCGGCCAAGATGGGCATCATCAAGTTCTTCAACGAAGTGTGGCGAGTCCTGCAATACGACAAGCCGTTCATGTTCAGCGTGCCTTATGCCACATCGCCGACTCAATACAGCGATCCCGGTCACACTGTTGCCTTCAATGAAGTCGCTTTCTACAACTTCGATCCGATGAAGCCAGCTTGGTATAACAACTACGCTCCCCTGCCCTGGAAGCTGGAGAATATGTTCTTTCAAACGCAAGGGATCATCGAAGTGAGCATGAGCAAGCGTCGGATTGATTCTTCATATGGGTGCCGGTATGTCTAAAGAAGGACGCACACCCCTTTCAAGGGAAATGATCGAGTATTGCGAAGCTGAAGCCGCCAAGCGAAAGCTGAAGAAAGAACTGATCCACCGGCAACACACTGCATTCATGCTGTCGAATTCAGAGGACGACTACGTAACGAAAATGCAAGCTCTCACTGAAACCATCACGGAGCTACCGTTCGATGGCAACTTCCTTTTGCTGAATGACGAAGGTGAAATCTATGCAGTCGCCACTGAAGAAGTAATTCGGTCGGCTTACAAAGGAATGGCGGACATGCCATATGACTAATGAGGAAAGAATGAGTAACGAAGAAACGAAACTGATCCGACCCAAGCGGTCACTTCATGTCAACAAGGAAGTGAGAAACGTCGGCCAGTATAAGGCTCGCCTGATGATTGGCACTCCAATGACCGGCTTGGTCCGGGCGGAATGGGTGAATGCCCGCTACCTCAATCAAGTGCAACCGACGAACTGGGGTTGCATCACATGTGAAATTCCGATCTACAACTACCAGCCAGTTCGTTTTCAGGTTGCCGATGCTGAGAACCTGATCGTAAAACAGGCTCTCTTGAGCGATTGTGAATGGTTGCTGTTTGTGGAGCATGACAATGTGTTGCCACCGGCCACGTTTGTGAAGCTTAACGAATACATGGTGGACAAGGACGTGCCGGTGGTGAGCGCCCTTTACTTCACCAAATCTGTGCCACCCGAGCCGATGGTCTACAAGAATTTTGGGTTTGGCTATGACGGTGACTGGAAGCTTGGTGACAAGGTTTGGGTCAAGGGTGTTCCTCTTGGCTGCACGCTAATCCATACTTCTTTGCTCAAAGTGATGTGGAATGAGTCGCCGGAATACTTTGTGAACGGAGAAATCACACGGCGTGTATTTGTGACCCCAAATGAGATGTGGTTTGATTCTGCCAACAACCGCTGGCAGACGAACAACGGCACCAGTGACTTACATTTTTGCAAGCGCCTGATTGACGACAAGATTTTCGAGAAGGCCGGTTGGCCGGAATATCAACAGATGGAGCACCCGTTCCTGGTGGATACTAACATCTTCGTGAAGCACATCGATGATAGCGGAACGATGTGGCCCCTAGAAATCCCAGAACGGTTCCTGAAGAAGGACGAAAACATTCACGTTCACCTTAATGTGAACACTCAAGACGGAGCCGAAGTAGATCGCAAAGTGAAGGTCCACTTCAAGGTGAACGGAATCCCGGCTGGTAGTGATGCCAAGGAATTCTACGCCGAGAAGAAGGCTGAGATTCTGGCAGCGGTTGAACAGAGTTTTGCTGAAGCATCGGGAGCGGTCGAAGAGCTTGACGGCTTCATGAAGATCGATGGGAGCGGAGTGAAGAAGTAATGAAAACACCAGGACAGGCAGCATTCGTAGAGTTTGCCAAATACATTGACGCCCGTCAACTGCCAGATTATGTGTGGATCACGCCCGATCATCACATCAGATTATGGAATTCCAAACCGGACGAATACAAAGCTGAATGGGAAGCGATAGCTCAAACCGCTATCAAGTGTCAAGAGGAACACAATGAGCAAAGAAGTTAAGTTGAATTTAGGTGCAGGCATTTGCCTGTTAAAAGGATTTGTCGGTGTGGATGCATTCCTCACGAAAGAACAAATCATCGAAGGATGGACGACCAAGCAAGGCGGCTGTATGAACGCAATTGTGCAGCTTGAAGACGATGGATCATATCCAGAATATGTGACAGCCGATATTTGCTCCATGCCCTTTAAAGACGGTTCGTGTGACTACGCTCTCATGGACAACGTGATCGAACATCTTCCGATGCGGAATCTGTTTCCGGCTCTCAAAGAAGTGCGCCGAGTGCTCAAGCCGTCCGGGAAGATTTTAATCATCACACCCGACTTCAATGCGATGTGCAAGGTGTGGATGGAACATATTGCGTCTAAGGTCGGCAGCTTCCAGGATTGGGGCTTGTTCCACAACTGCGCTGAAGTATTCTACGGTAATCAGGCCGGGGAAGGTGAATATCATCGGTCGCCAATGACGCCCGATCTCTTGAATCACTTGCTGCTATTGGCCGGGTTTGAAAATGTAATGGTTCATTGCCATCCGGTGAACAATCCTGTTCCTTCATATGATGGGAACATGTGTCCTCCTGAAGCGATGTTAAGAAACGACACGCTGTTTGCCGGGGCGACGGTGCCAATGCCGGTGGTCGAAGAGAGTCCGGGTGGTGAGTTGAAGATCAATGTTGGAGATGCGACACAAGTGAAGGGAGGGTTGCGCTAATGATCGGCTACCACTATACAAGCGTTGAGAACTACCGGCAGATTCGGGAAAACGGGTTGGTCCCATATTACGTTCCTGCGGCAAAGTTTGCCGCTCGATTCGACATAAACCCATTTCCAGATGGAGTCTACGGTGTCTGGCTGTGGGATCATGAACCAACAGGGGTTGCTGAGTTTGGCAATCTCATATGGCAATTGTCAACTAAAGAAAGTACCACAATTGTAAAGTTGCGAGTTTCCTATCACAAGGATGACAGGTTGGAATCGGCTGATGGGGAGCTTATTAAAATGTATCACGATGGGAATATTGGTAAGTTCCAATATCATGAAGATGAAACGGCACGCATCATCACTAGAACCATTCCTCCCACAAACATCACACTTGTGAGGACATTCAATCTTTTGGATGTGTTGAAATAGTCTAACTACTTGACAACTATATCATCTACTTGACAGATCGAAAAAAGAAGTTGTCAAACAATAAAACTCCAGATATTATGGAATGGTAAGGGGACGGATGGTGGTCTTCCTTTCTGATTGTACCTATCAACACTCAGCGACCACCATCCACCTTTTTAACCCTGCTACATAATATTGTGATTGATTGGAGCCAGAAGAGAACTCTGGACGCATCCTCCATTGGTAGGTGGCATCGAACACAATCACACAAAAACCCGAATCCCATGTCTTCTTTGTTAGGGCGTCATGAGGTTCGGGCTTTTTCTTTTCAATAGGATAAATAGATGTATGGAACTATCACCGGAGAGTAACGGCAACAAAGCATTGTGGTGGCTGTTGGGCTTTATTGCCAGTATTCTTTTACTTGTCGCCTCTGCCCTTGCAGCGGGCATGAATGAGCGCCAACAAGCGTTAGAAGATCGTCAAACCGCCATCATGGTTCAACAGGAAACGCTAGACCAAAGGCTCAGTGTCATTTCTGGGAAGTTGGACATCCTACTTCTCAGATCGTCCAACAGACGTTAACGACATTCTTGCGGCTGCAATCTTGATACAAAACTCTATTGCTTCAGCGTCCGAAAAATGACTTCCCTTGAGTGCGTTCCAAGCCCACGGAACAACCTGAACATTGTTTGGTGTGTAACCTTCACCCGCTCTAATCTGATCGAGTGATGGTGTGAGTGCCTTTCTCTTCCATTTTCCCTTCACCTTGTTTCCCGGTGTATAATCCAAATCTAGTCCTATATCTGACCATTTCTTTTTAGCTATGACCACGAGCCGTTCAACGTCAGCAATGGTAATGGTAAATGGAAGTCCCCTATCTTTGGCTCGCTCTTTTGCTCCCTTGTGTAGTATGGCGGCTCTTCCTCTTGCCGTTTCTTTATAGGACTTGACGCTGGCTTTGCAATTGAGTGATTGGTTATATTGTTTCTGTTTGGCTTTGGCTTCAAGAGTTTGCTTACAAGCCGTACATTGACCATTACAAACCCATCGTTCCGTTCCACTGCATTTCTTACAGGGTGTGCCGTAGTATCGGATGTCACCACGCTCTCTTGCCCTCTTTCTTGGATATCCGGGTGTCTGATGTGTGAGCTTATATCTGACTTTGGCGGCGGCTTTGGCTTCAGGCGTCTCACTGCGGACCTTGAGACAGTTTGTACATGCCCCATTAGAACAAAAGCGCTCTGTTCCGCCACATTTCCGACATGGTGAACCCTGATATCGCTTGGCCGCTTCCTTTCTTTGATAAACGCCTTTAGGCACACTCCCTTCCGCTTCTGAAGTGAATCAGAAGACTTCACTTTATTGTTACATCGATCCTGAATTTGTCAAATATCACCGGCCCGAAGACTTGGCGATTGGTTGTTAGCCCATCGTTCATCTATTGCCTTCGTTACCGACCAACCAGAATCGGGTCGGTAGTTCTTAATCCCACCTTCTTGTTCTCTCGCTTCCTTGCAGCCGTGGCAAAGTAATTGATAGTCCTGTGCAGTAGAATCTTTATTTGGATTGACTCTATTCATGTACAACTCTGCCGTAGCCCTGAAGCAGCGCATACAGAGATGACCGTATCTGTTAACTAGGTATTGCATCATGGGATCGGGATGTATCTTCTCGTATTTCGGTTTCTTCTTCTTTGGAGGCTTGGGTGGCGGTGGTGGAATGATGGGAAGCGGTACTTCGTCTTCAGGTGTTTTGAAGTGTTTACCCTTGTCTGGCCGGTAATCAACCATCTCATCATTTGCACCGTTGCATGGCTGACACAAGATTTGCAAATTGAAAAGACGGTTACTCCCATTGTAGGGAGCACGTCTTGGACGAACATGATCGAGGGTTAAAGGTCGGCCCTGCGTTTTCAGGCAATCTTCAAGGGTGATGCCGCACTTCAAACATTTCTCTCCATAGAAATCCATGAGTTGTCGGCGCTTACTTGGGGCATTTGAAGTGGTGGCCATCCAAAATATCTAGGCCAAATGAAAAAGGCTACCCATTTCTGGATAGCCTTTTGAACCGGAAAACCTTTGCAGGAAAAATTCGGCGAACTGTGTTAACAGATCAGTCTGTTATTATGCAAATTGTATCTGATATGTGCCAGAAACCGACTGATTGGTTGCTAAGGAAGAACTTGCGTAAGTGTTGCCAGCCATCATCGTGCCAGCCGCAGTCGTGGAGCCGTTGAACAAGCCAACGTTCGCAATCGTGCGAGCCGCAGTGATGATGTTCGACGCCAAGTTGAAAGTGAACTGAGCCGTCTTGGAACCCGTCGTTGAGGCAGTTACACCGCAACGGCAGTTAGCCGCATCCGACAATTCACCAGGAAGTGAAGTAGCGTTAGAAGCCGGTACCGTGCCGGTGCCCAGTGCAGCGTAGTTCACAAAGAGCGAACCCGTTTGCTGAGCGATCACACGGGCCAAGAATTGGTCATAGCCGGTGTTGACAATCTGGTTCTGGCGATAGCCGGTATCATGGGCAACCGAAGTTGTGCCATCGGCATTGTGGTCGAGGATTTGAAGGCGAAAGAAGCCTTTCACCTTCGTTGTGTTTTGAGTTTCGTTGTTCATATTTCTTGATCTCCTGTTTGGCTAGTTCTTATCCAACTTCATGCGAAGCTGGAAGTTTAACCAGCCGCAATGCCCGTGATAACGCCCGTACCGAACGCCACGTAAACCTGAAGGATTTCGTCCACCATGATTCCGTAGGTGTACTGCAAGGTTGTGACCGGCCATTCGATCTGACGATACTCTTGGCGAGTCTTGATCCGACGAGGAGCGCCCACACGGGAGTGATTCCAACCATCAGGAAGACGGGTCATGTCAAAGTAGATTGTGCCAGTCGGCATGTTGGGATGAATGTGCAGGTTGATACCAAGCGCACCGTTCACACCATACTTGTTCACATATGTCGTGACCAAGTTGCCAGCGATCATTCCACCAGCGCTCTGAACATTCGGAGCCATGTCATAACGGAAACCAGGATTGCTGGAACCAGCCAAGACGTGCTTCGTGATGTCACGAATCGTCTGTGAGTCGCACCAAATATCGGTCGGTGCCAAGCGGTAGGTATCCCAGAAGTACTTGAGAGCCGCATCAATTTCAACGACGCCACCGAAACCATCAGCCGTCAAAGTGTTGCCAGCCAGATTCTTGTAGTAGCCGTTGTTGTTCAGGGCTTGCGTAATCAAACCGTCGAATGCTACAGCGTTCGTGGAATTGTCGGTTGACAGGCCAGTGCTGTTTGCAGGATAGGTTGCCGTTGTGTTGGCAGAGAACGTTACGGTTGGTTCAGAAGTGACAGCGACAAGCTGTGCGTTTCCGGCACCAGAAGTCGTGCCCCAGAACCATGCATAACCGAATTCACCAACCTTGGGAACCACAGTCAACGTCACGGTGGACAAGTTTCCACCAGAAGTCGTGAACGGTCCACCAGCGGCGGATACGTGTCCAATACCGTTGCCGTAAGTCGTGGTCGAAGCATCGACGTTGGTACGAGAAACCACCGGAGTAAGGGTTGCACCCGAACTCACCGGGACTTGCTGTCCGCCAGCGGCCTGGAAGCCGAATGCGGTCAAGCCTACGACGTAAGCGTAGTTGGTCGAACCATCGCTGATCGAACCACCCGTTGCGTTGGTTGCAAAGGTCGGCGTATTGGCCGTGCCCAATTGCAGCGAAGTGTTTCCGTTGAGGATCACATTCTCTTCCTGCAACATCAAATTTTGCAGGTTGTTGAGAATCGACAACGCTTTCACATCGTCAAAACCCATACCGGCCCAATCAGCCTGGAAGCTGACTGCGCCTTCCATTTCGAGCGTCACATAAGACGCCATCTGATCGTTCTCGGTGGGGGTCGTAGTCTTGTTTCGTTGACCTTCTTGCACACCAGCATAGATGTTGGTGGAGTTGATGCCGGTAATTGTCTTCCAGTGCTCTGCGGTACCGAAACCACCGGTCGTTGAACCGACACGGGGGATGATATTACGGAACGGCGTCAAAACCGGGTACAGCAATTTGGCTTGCGGTTCCAAAGAATAGAATACGAGTCCGGTGCTGGTTGTAATACCTGCTTTTTGGAGTCCGCCGCTCTTCTTCAGAAGTTCGAGTGTTTCTTGAGTGAAATCCTTCATACGATTATTTATCCAATTTCATGAAATGAGAGCTTAGCCCTGCATTTGGGAAACGGGTGTTCCTCCAGCTTTGTGTGTTGCGTTAATCATTTTGATGAACGCCGTTTTCTCTTCGTCGGTCATGTCACCAACGTTCTTGTTGATCTTTTGGGGAGTTGCGGCCTTCTGAACTGAATCAGATCCGCCATCATTTTCTTTTGTGACGGTGACAGATTGACCCGAATTCAAAGCGTCAATGCCAGCGGTGTTGATGATCGCTGCCGAATAGGTCTTCTGAACGGGAGCCGATTCTGTTGCAGCACCCTGAATCATCTTCGCCAGGGCGTTTACAATGTCAGTCAGTTCGTCAACTTTCTTTTCCAGCGGAGAAACTTCAGCGACGGGTTCAGACTTCTGAACTTCAACCGGAGTGACCTTCTCAGCTTCTTTGGCGTCGTCTTTCTTTTCATCAGACTTGCCTTCAGCGTCTTCTTTCTTGCCGTCTTTGGCTTCGGCGTCACCATCTTTGGTTTCGTCATCGCCACCTTTCAAGGTTTCGAGAGACTTGCCCATCGAATCGTGGCACTTGCGGATCTTGTCCACATGCTCGCCGATCTCTTTGAGATGGGTTGCGCCCTTTTCTGCTTTGCCGTCAAGAACGTCAAGGCTCTTGCCCATCTTTTCGTGGTCGTCACAAAGCTTGTCCACACACTTGCCGATTGTCTTCAGGTGGGATGCCACTTTCTGAACTTCCGGGTCGGTTGAGGATTCCAGCTTGGTCAACTCTGCTTCAATTTCTTTCTTCATGTCGTTTGCTTGCTCCGTAAAGCTCTTTTCCGTTGCTACAGTTCCGGTCGTTGCTGCGACCAATTCACCCGCTTCTTCAGAAACAAGAGCAATAAGAACTTCGCTAAGGTTATTTATCTGATCCGCAAGGTTTTGAGGTATCTTTGAACCGTCGTTTTCCCATTCGGCTTCAAATTTGAGGCCGCATTGGATGTCGCTGAGATCCATCAAGAGACAGGCCAGACGACCAACGTCATAGAGATTCTTCTTGAGATTGGGTGCGGCTAACTTGACGTACTCTTCCTCAAACTTCTTGGTATCAATGCCATATTCCTTTGCTTTGGCAACCAGCTTTTTGGCGATGGATGCTTTCTTTTCACCTAGATCCGAAGTCTGATTGAACCGGGCCAAGGCGTCACGAACATGCGCTTCATCAAAGATAGGAAGGTGCCATGTTTCGATGTCTTCCGGGTCACCCACAAAAGCAAAATCAGCGGCAGGATGTTCTTGACCATCTACAGCTTTGGTTTTCTTTTCAGCTTTGGTTAGTTTCTTTGCTACAGCGTTTGCAACCCGATCCACATCCGTCTCAGAAAGAGCAGATGCGGCAAACTTCCGAAGTTCAGTTGCACCATCTGTTTTAATGAATTCAAAAAGTGCCCCTGGTATACATGGATTGTCAACCAAACTAACTTCTGAGGGCTTGGCGGTGTAACGTTTGACGCCCTTATGGGTTGGGTCATCCCAACGGCGTTCGTACTCGCCGCCTATGGAAAACCCTGTGAGTACTCCTTCGACTACTTTCTCCCAAGCGGCGTCGTCCACCACCTTGGCGCAAATTTCAAAGGATTTATTCTCATCGTTGGGAGCGAATTCGGTCAGCTTTCCAACTGCATCGTTCTCGTGCATGTACCGCACATTCCCTTTGCTCTTACCGTTCGTTGTTTTCTCAAAGTCGGCAGACCACTTCTCAAATAGAGGCTTGCTGGATTCGTAGTCGAGAATTTCTTTCGACTTATCCACTTCTTCGATAGCTGCAACACCATACACAAGGCGCTGTGCTTCATCAACTTTGACGATTTGTAGGGGTAACTGAAACTTCTTCTTACGCTGCGACATTCCTTTCCTCTGGCATTGCCAAATATTGCTTTCCACCCAATCTATTCTTGTTGCCGATCTTGGCTAGAGACAGCTTGCGGCGTGTTTCTTCTGTTGGGTATGACTTTAGTCTTCCTTTGCTTCCAACCGCATGAGTGTTGCCCATATTGGCAGTACCGATCTTCTGTCTTGTCTCCTGAGAAAGTACCCGGCCCAAATTGGCCATGCGAATCTTTACTTTCGTTTCGTCACTTACTTTAGTTCCTAAACGTGAACCAGCTACCCGATCTTTGTTGAAGAGCACACCCAAATCCCAATGAAGATCGATCCATGCTTGCTCGGCTATGATTAGTTGCGTCCTCTCTACTTCTTCGACGGTATAAAACTCGAACGCATCACTTCCGTACTTGTTCCAAGCATTTTGGAGATGCGGGTTTGTGTGGGTATTATTATTCAGTCGGTGCTGGTGCTGTCGCCAACGCCGATCAAGATTAACAGCCGATCCAATATAAAACTTCTCATTCGCATGGCAGCGAATGAGGTAGATGCCGGAGTGCATTATTCGTTGTCCTCATTCACCAGATCAGCGGCACTCAAGATCAACCAAATCTGATCGGTTGCGGCTTGCCATGCGGCTTCTAAAGTGGCTGCGCTGGTGATGGCCGACTGCCATGTATTGAAGGCACTTGTGACGCTGGCCTTGTTGCCAGTCGTTGCGTTGTTGATGTAATTGGTCAACGCTGTTTGCCAAGCGGTGTAGTCGGACGCCACGGTCGTAACACCCGTTTGCCAAGCGACGAAAGCACGATGCTCAGCCGCCTTTGCGGAGTTGTAGGCAGGCGCAAGAACACCCAAACTCAAAGAGGCGCTGCTTGTTACTGCGGTTGATTCATTTACACTGAGAGCCATCTACTTTCCTCTTAGCGAACTGCCGTCTGAATGGATCGGGATTTGTTCTTGTCGAAACGTTCTTGTGCTTCCAATTGGCTGATCCGGCCCATGAGAGCGCCTTCTTTGTTCAAGAGAGCTTCATAGTCGGAATTGATTACTTGCTTTTCCAGCTTTGCCAGGAGAGCACGGTATTCCGCTGCTTCTTTCGCATCGGCTTCATGTTTCTGTTTTGAGGCTTTTGCCTGGGAACGGATCTCAGCAAGCTGGCGTTTCAGTTCGATGAGTTGATCGGAATCGGTTGATTGGGTTTGGGTCTTTGCCATACTCAGCTATTTAGCCGATGGTAAAGAAAGGAAAAGCCGCTAACCCGATCTATGAGGGATCGAACTAGCGGCTTTTACCGCCTACACTGTTGATGTTGGAAGTATCTAGGATGTGATCTATGGCTGTTTTAGAATTCGGGTTCTTTTTTTACAAACTTTTTGTGAACCCTGTGGAGACAGGTATCCCGCCCGATCTCGAAAGATTTCGGTTACAAGTGACGGGGGTAGTTTGGTGGGTGTGGCTGGTTAGGCTGCTATGCTTTGGCGCTCATTCGCTAACAGGATGTTGCGCACATATTGATGCCGCCATGCACTGCCCCGGCGTGTCTTATACCCGTTCTCAGTGAGCCATGCAGCTATCTGTTCGTAGCTGTGGTCGGCTGCACGCAAGCGCTTCATGTGCTCAAGCTGTATTTGCTCTGTGGGATCGGGTTTAAGTATTGCAGCCATTATGGTACGTCCAGCCTCATCCCGAACGTTCTTACCGCCTGTAAAGCCGTATGGCAGGCTTCCTACACGTTCGTTCTTACTCTTCTTGTGCTGAAGGGCGGCAGAAGTACGTTCAGAGATCGTTTCACGTTCCCATTCGCTTATTGAGCCGATCAGATTAATCATCAACCGTCCATTGGCCGTGCTGGTGTCAAGTGACTCGTTCAGACTCACCAATTCGGTATTCTTGCGCTTGAACAGCTTGATAAGGTCACAGAGATCACTGAGAGAACGGGTTAAGCGATCCAGCTTCCAGATAACGACCGTCGAAACCTTGCCAGACTCAACTAAAGTCCATAATTCCTTGAGTCCGTCACGATTCATGTCTTTCCCGGATTCCCGGTCAACAATCATCCTATCAATGCGCTGTCCCTTGGACTTTGCATTGCCTTCAATACGCTCTTGTTGAGCTTCAGTCGAAATCTCTTGTTTGGTTGTGCTGACCCGTGCATACCCGATCACTAATCGGTTCTCAATGACGCTTCTCATTCTCATTTCATCACCTTGTTCTATTATTGCATACTGCCGACCGCTAGTATGTAGGATTGTGATTACTTTGAGACCCGAATCAGAACGCTTTGAGATCGGGTTGTGTCAGATTTGACACACATTCATATCGAAAACTACCCGTTTCTCAATGTGTCTCGCAGATCATGGTATTGTTCCCACCGATCTGATTCATCAGCCGGTTCAAGACGGCAACAAATCATCAAAAGCGTCCGTAAGTGATGGAGAATCGATAAAAGATCGGGTGGTGAGCGCCCTCAAGGGCTTGGGTTGGTTATTCGGCTTCTTCTTCGCCTTCTTCAAGCAAAGTTGCAGCCATCGAACAGTTGCAATTTGGGTGATTGGGTGGCCCATCATCACCCGATCCAAAAGCGTCTTCAATAGCAATCACACCTTCTTCAGCATTGTCACCGCAATCGCAGTCGCCATTGGAATCGTAATCGTCACCAATGATCCATTCTTTTCCTTGCACAACACCAGAGTTCTTCCAGCCGGATAATGTGCCTTCAGAACTCGCTCTTGTCATCTCTGTCTTGGCAATCATCTGAGCACGTTCTTTAGAAAACCCGTAACTCGATTGAATCTCTTTGCGCAATTGGGCCGGTGTCATTCCATCCGAGTAAGCACGCTCAATCAAAGATCGCAATCCATCACGAGTCGTCTCATTAATCGCCCACCGTGAATCCGGGTTGTCCATCAATTGACCATTGACCCATTTCTTACCGACCAATTCAGCGGCTCTATCATGTGCGTAATCTTTTGCGTCTTCATTGACCAAATCAAAGAGATCGTCTTTGTGGTCATCAATGTCAATGTGAATGGACAGTTTGTCTACAGCATCCTCGCCGCTATCCCCGAACACCGCTTCCAGCGGCTTCCTGAGATCGTCTGCGATAGATTCATAGGCATCAAATGACAGCATTTCAACGATCTTTCCAACCGTGGTTTGTCTTTCATATTGCTCGATCACATCGTTTGCAATTTCATCGTATGCGTCGTTGAAAGCATCTGCGATGGATTGAGTAACTTCCTTTTCAGCGGCACTTTTGATGTGAGTGGGTGCCGATGGATCAGCAACGACTTTCTTTGGCATCGGGTTTTGACTAGTACGACCAACGACGGCGGAACTTCGACTTGAAATTCTTTGACGTTATCGGTTTCGTCGATCTTGGTGCGCCGGGTTGTGCGGAGCTTGGGGCATTCGGGTCACTCAGTGCTTGCATGGGATCGGTGGGATTCGGATTTGTGTGTTGTGGCAAACCTTGTGACAATGCTCCATCTCCACAAAATGGTGCCAATGGAATGGGACCATTCGGAGTGATAATCATATTGCCAATACCAAGTGGCTCTTGACCATCACGACGGCGCAATTCATCGATGGAAGTCTTGCCCATACTGGCGTAGATTTTGTCAACTTGAGCTTGTTCCAGAGGATCAGAGATTTCGTCATCAAGAAATGCGAATTCGATGTCATCGTATCCCATGTACTTTTCAACGATGAAGGTGAGAAGACCGGCGATCCAATCCAGGATGGGCATCAATCCTTCTTGCAATGCTTGTTCTGTTGCGTTCTGGGCCGTTCCTCGATTCATCATCTTCACGAAAGGTTGTGGAGACAGGGAGAATGCATAGCAGCAAATTCGGGCAAGCCATTCATCCATCTGATCCATGAGCATCTTTTCCTTGGGGAATACGATATTCTTGGTTTCTGGGATGAAACGCAGTCTGCTACGTTTTGCGATATTACCAGCAAGCACATCAAACTGATCTTGCAATTGCTTCATGGAGTCCGCTGACCATTCAGGGCCAAGCGACACAATAGAATCAGGAATGTTGCCTTCGGTGTAAAAAGACAGTTGAGTCATCTGACGGCGAACAATCGTGTTGATCGTCATCAGGATTTGTTGAACAGGAGAAAAGCCGTAAATTCTGTGAGGACGATAGTTGCGTGGTTTGTAGATCAAGTCACGGGTCGTCAGGTCAATAGCTGGCACACCCTTGATGTAAAGCTGGTAGGCAACAGATGGTGCAGCCGGAGTGCGGCCTTGCACATCGATCTTGCGGGAAACCATTGAACCGTCGATCTGATCGAGTGCAACCAGTTTCGTTTTCTCTTCTGAAGCCCAACGTGGAGCCAAGGAAAGAGCGTCGGTGACGAATACTTCTTCAAGGACCGACCGAACCCATGTCTGCCAATCTCTTTCGCCATCGGGATACCGGAATTGCTTGTTGAGTTCGTTTACCCGTGGATCAGAAGCGCTACGAACTTGATGAGCCGTGGCCGATTCTTTGTCTAATGGACGAAGACGAAATGCCCACGGAATCTTGGCAACTTGATCCTTTCTAGTTTCAATGCAAAGTCGAACGATGTCACAACGGTCGGCGACTTCACGAAGATAGTGAAATGGAATTTCAACCGTGTCCGTAACGCCCGGTTGGTAGATGAGGTTGAGGCCAAAAAGATAGTCCAGTATTCTGATTGGAGTATCTGGAGGAGCCTGTTGAGGAATGGGTTGGGAAGGGCCGAACCAATTGGAAGGCAGTACTCCACTAATGGTCTGTTGCAGGCCAACGGTCACACAGTTGATTAAGCTCTGCTCCATATTTCTTGCGTTATCTTTGGCCATTACTCACCCTCTGTGCCGCCTTTCTGTAATGCACCGGCACCTACAACTGCGAAAAACCCGATTCCCAATGCGACTATGACTAACAACGTTCCACCCACAATCAAAGACAATGGGATCGACATCAATGCAACACCGGCAATGATGGCGAACAAACCAATGATGAAGAGTAGAATGGGTAATAGAATCGTCATTTAGTCCTTCTGAAGCTCTGCGGAACGAACCAGAGTTTGGGTGTAGTGTTCAGTTGATCCGATCTGATTTGCGCCGCCAAGAGGTTCCCAACCTTGTTGAAGATGGTCATTGACCACATTCACAAAGGTTTCTAACCCAAACACCTTGACGACTTTGTATTCTTTATTCATCTTCTTCCTTGATATTGAATGTTCCTGGTTCGTTCCTTTCCGAATAACTTGCGGTTTCTAACCATTCACTGGCCGTTGCCGGGCCGGTGAATATTCTCAAGCCGTAGACATTCGGTCCATGCTGTGCGTAAATCTGAGCCGGTAGGATATAATTGCCGTACCGGGTCGAAATCACGTAGTGAACGATGCGGCCTAATGGGATTGGGTGAACCGACAATTCCTTGAGACCGTTCTTCACTTAATCCTCTACGATGAATGTGACCTTCACGCCTTCACCACCCGTTCCTTGGAAGTAAAGCTGGGTCAAATCGAGACGGTTTGAGACGGTTGATTTCGCTTCCCAGAAGGGAACTCTTGCACCCGTCGAAGTCGTGTCGGGAATACCAATTGCCGAAATGACTCCGGTGCCGTCGCTGGTGCTGACCGTTTTCACACCAACAAAAGACACATGAGAGTTGCCTGTAAGAGCCTCAACATAGATGTGGCTTACGTGATCTAGAGAAACATTGCAAGGAACGGGTTGTGTGTCGGCGGCTACAACCTGAACCGGGGCGGTCGTAAAGGTAAGAACTTGGGTAAAGAGCTTCATATCATAGTTATTTAGGTTGTGCTTGCGACAGGATCTCATCCACTTGTCGTTGATAAAATTCAAGAATGTTGGCTTGTCCGCCTGTTTTCAAGCGCCACAATGCATATGCAGCCGCATCCAATTGGTCGTCATTGGCTCCCTTGGGAAAATAGCTGCATTCTTCAATGAAAGATCGGACCCAATTGTATTTGTCGATCTCAGGATCAGGCAGGAAGACATTCCCGGCTTCAATCTCCGGGGTGACAGCAATAATTCGTGCTTCTTTGGAAGTCTTCGGATCGATTGGAAGGATGCCTGAAATCTTCTGGCGAAGCGCACTAATGATAGCTGGCCCGTTTGCTTTGTTTTCAACCAACTTGGTTGTCACATGCGGATATTTGGCTGAGAATGCGATGAATTGCGTAATTGTTTGAGTGAAGTCCCATCTTCCTCGCACTTGGTCAATGAGATAGATGTTGGCTCCCTTCTTTCCCCACAATTGACCGACCACGAAGTCGGAATTGTGCTTTCCGTCGAACGTCAAATCCCAAACAAACAGTTGTGTGTCGAAGTCCTCAACAAGATCGTCTCCAGACTTCTTGGTGGGAAGGACCTTCCAAAACTTCCACCACGCCGATTGAATGATGTTTCCACCGGCTGGCACCGGTCGTTGCTGGAATTGAGAAGCATAATGAAGCGATCCCTGTTTCTTTAGGACAACGGTCGCCTCATCGTCACATCCGACCGGCCAGAGCAATTCACCCGTTTCCTTGCGGGGATCGGACCATCCAATGCAAGTCGTCTTTGTGCGTTCAGGTTCATATTCGTTGGGAAGGTTCAGGTGCTCAAATCCAAGCTCCAAAAGATGAGCCGCCATGTCGTCTTCAAACAAGCGCTGCATGACGCAAATGGTGGCTGTGCCCTTTTTGTAGCCAAGACGGGTTCTAAGCGTGCCGTCATAGAAGTCAAGCGCCTTCTTGCGTTCGATGTCCGACGTTGCGTCTTCCACGGACATCGGGTCGTCAAGAATACAGCGGTCGCCACCCTTACCCAAAGCGCCTGTCAAGCCGGATGCGATTCTGTATCCCCGCTGATCGTTGTCAAACCGTTTCTTTTCGTTTTGATCGGTCGAAAGCTGATAGATATGGCTGAATCGTTCCTGATACCAGGGAGACAAAATTAAGTTGCGGCACTTCAATGAGTGTTCGATTGCCAGAGATTCGTTGTAGGAAAGGCAAAGATAGCGGTGCTTTGGATCACGAATCCATTCCCATGCTGGCCATGCAATTGAGACGGTAATGGACTTGCCGAACCGGGGTGGAATGTTGATGACAAGGTTGGCGAGCTTCCCTTCGGTGATGGCCTGAAGGTGCTCACACATGGCGTCCGTATGAAGGCCGGGTGTGAAGTCACGAGCCGGTTCAATGTGCGGCCAAGCCTGTTCTAGAAAGTATCGGAAGCTTCTTCGGCATCGTTCAGCATCAAGGGCGATGTCGATGATGGATTGTGTTGAAGCTCTATTGTTGTCGGCTGGCATATTACTTTTTGTCTCAGCCGTTGATATTCTTCTAACTCTTCATCAGAAAGTCGGCTCAAATCTTCCATTACTTGCGGTAGTTGTGGTTGGTTATTGATATTGACTTCTACGCTGGTACCCGCTTGTCCTTTGCGCACTTCACCACCATGAAGACGATCCCAATACGCAACCAACGCTCTCCAATCAGTTGGAAGGTAGCTTTGCCATTGCTGAAGAATTCCTTCTTTTGCCTTGGCTTCTGCTTCACACATCTGAAGGTAGAAGTCATGATATTCACCCGATTCTTCAGCCTGTCCCTTTTGCATCCACTTGCGAAACGTTGTGTAATCAACTTTTGCAAGTCCACATGCAACGTTGTAGGGCATGCCCCTCGAAATATCTTCGATTAAACGGCGTTTCCGACGTGCAGTGAATTTGCTTTGACGGCCTTGCTTCCGCTGGGCGATGTACTCTTTCTTTTCATCTTTGTCCATCAACCTGTACGGAACTGGAAACACATCTTCATTCATGAAGATATTTAGGGTTTGAGGTTAAAGTCCGGGTAGGACTGATCTCTTTCGGAGACGACAACCGGATCAACCATCCATGTGATTCCAGGATAGGAAGAACCGGACATGCGGAACTTCAGATCATTCCAGCGGAAACCTACGGCTGATTCAGGCGCATAGGGAGCCGTGACTTGATATTGGACTTCAGTGTTGTCTTCCAGCGTTACGTAGCCATGCAGGAATCCAGGCGGCACGTACAGGCTTTCTCGGTTGTCTTCGGTCAAGAATGCGGAATAGGCTTCACAGAATTTGGGTGATTGTGGCCGGATGTCCACCACAACGTCATTGATGGAGCCACGGACGCATCTGACAAGCTTGGCCTGGGCGTTGGGATCATCCTGCATGTGCATGCCACGGAGCGTGCCACGGAGCTTGTTGAAGGCAATGTTCATCTGAATGAAATATCTTCCGCCTTTTGGAAGTTGGCCATTTGCAACGACGGCAAAGAATCCTCTTTCGTCTTCTAGAAATTCAGGGACAACCGTATAGAGGCCGGGAAAATCGGTAGCGTGGATTTTCATTTACTCACTCTCTATTTGCGCTTCACATATCCCCAAGCCAATTGCTGCCACCAGTTCGGCACACAACGCTTGCGGTATATGATAACCAAGCGCAAACACAACACAACCAACGGTCATAACCACAACGACATTAAACAAATGGCGAATCATTGCACCGGCCCTCCATCGTCTTCATATCCGCACTCTTTGCGCACTTGTTGGCGATACGCCAAAAGTTGAATTTCGTTCATCTCGCAGATGAGACGGCGGACTTGGGATAGGACAATCGTTTCTAGTTTGGCTGAGAGTTCGGGTGTCATGATATCTTCACTCAAATATCTAGTCTTCGTCTTTTGCGTCATCAACTGTCATTGCGTCAAGCATGATCTCGCAGACTTCGTACAAATGACCGAAGGTGTATGAACGACGGATGCCCACCGTCTTGGTAATGAGTTCAACTATTTCTTTCTCTAACATTAGATTTTTCCTCGAAAATACTTTCCTAGTACGTTTTTGTTGTAATATGCTGGTGACCCGTCCGCTAATGTGGCTCTCAACACGTCTCGTTTGAATTGTTCTTCGACTTCGGCGTAGCTCAAACCTACCTTGGTCGAATAGAAGTTCAAGATTTCACGTTTGAATGCGTCTTCACCGAATTGCTTGATGTCTGCAAGAAGGTACTCACTCGAACCCCAATAGTGACGCCATAAGGATTCTTTGACTACGATCTTGCGACGCTTCTTGCCGGTGACTTTTCTGCGGGTTCGGGTCCAGCACAACTTTTTGCCCACATAGGCTTGGCCCGTCAAACAATTTGTTATCTGGTATAGGAACCCCACGGCACCCTCAGGAACCGTGGAGACCACCTTGCCATTGTGCTGCCAGTCGCTCACGCTTACTGCGCCACGATCCCGTTAAACTGGCATTGGCGAATGTAACCAATCCATTCCCGATACTGCCTTGCGCAGGTTTGGGCGGCATCGACCGTATCAAAGTTGCCGATGATGTTGTCGCTATAAAATGCCTGGAATTTTCCATTCGGCAGTGTCCGCACTCCACGGCGACCCGTCTTCGACCATGAGCGGGAGGATTCTCCACGGCATTTGTCCAGGAAACGGTGTTGTTTGGTTGTGATGGATTTGAGGTTGGACTTTCTGTTGTCCAGGCCGTCTCCATTCAAGTGGTGAGTTTCCAGGCCGGTCGGTGTGTTGTTGATGAGCCGGTGCAAATACCATTTCTTTCCGCCACCGGATGCTTGGACGTAATTGGTAGGATTGCTAGGGGATGTTTGTGAGACCCACCACTTGTTGTTCGTAGCGGCATCTATTTTCTTTAGGTCGGCAAGGTCAAATAGGACGGTGACGAATTCTTTCTTGGTTGTGTCCCAGCACTGCATGGAAACAATACCGGATTCAAAATGTACGTTGTACAGGTTTTTCATTTCAGTTCTCCATCTACTTTGCGAAAGCAGATGTAACTATTTACAACTTTGATGTTTTCGAGAACTGATGATGATATTTTGTAATTTACAAATGAAAAAGGCCAGTTTCCGAGACTGGCCTAATTCGTTTCGTGTTGTAGCTTTGGAGACGGGTAGTCCCTGGAGAACTGTTAACACTGGATGCCGGAGGATTGGCACCCACGCACTACTATCTATGATCGCTTTTTAAGTGGTTACACACGTTTGGGATCGAAGCCAATTGTGAGCATTTGAAGCCTCAATGCGTTCATTGCTTCTTCCAAGACGAATGGATAAGGATCGGGTTCATTCGGTTTGTGACGCAACAAGGGATAGAGTTCTTTAAGCTCTTTTTTGGAGAGGGCGTCTTTTGGAACCAGACGGGTTTTAGGCTCCATGTGGAATATCAAGACATCCTTGTACATTGGATGAATTTGTTCCAAAGCTTCATAGAGCACTTCATCATTGTCCTTGGAAACGAATGTCATCATAATCTTGTGAGACGGTGTTTCACTAAGGCATGGCACCCTTTGGAAGGTTTAGGAGCCTCCTTCACGGCTCTCCCGTGACAGCATTCCGTCTCCATGATATTTAGGATGCGTTTTAGAAAGGAAAAATAGAAACGAATGAAGACGCAATCAGGATGGGTAGTTGTCGTCTGTCTGTCCGCCCTTTGGGGCGTCCATCCATCCGACGTGACATTCGTCACCACATGATGTTTTCATTCAAGACGAAATCAGAAACGCATTAGAAAATGGGTTCCCGATTGCGAAACCAAGGCTTCTTGGAGACACTAATCCCATGTTCGGATAGGATTTGTGTCAAATGCGAAACCTGAGTTGTTCCCCATCGCCGTCATTCATTTCGGTTGACGGCACCTGATAGATTTCATCGGCTTCGGAACAGGAGCCTACGGTTACCACCGCTATTGCTCACCATCTCCTGTCAATCCAGGAGCTAACCCGATCTTTTATCGTCCTCTGCCAACTGCGCTCTCAACCTAGTGATTCCGCTTTGTCAGCTAGTTCAGCGACCGAATCGTTTTGAACTAATTGAGCGTTCCCCAGCATGACCGGGTTTCTTCCTGGTTGCCCGATTCCGGTTTAACGTATTGTCTGCACCTACTTAATGGTTTCATAGCCCTTCTTTCAAATTTCAAAAGAACAGCATCGTAGGGTGGAATCGAGACCTGCGCCCCATGTTTGGACGGAGCATTTCTGCTACACGAAGTTTACGAAGTATGCGAAGTGTCGGGAATATTTAACAAAGGGCGAATGTCCAAACCGGGCTTTTGCCATAAGAAGTATTAGGGGTCGGTATTAATAATGCGTATACCTGCCGAATCAGACTTCATCTCTATGTTTGCATTGATCGCCAGTTTGTCAAGTGCCGCTATTTCGGCGGCTCTCGTTTTAGATGTTTCCGATTGAGCCATATTGCTTTCAATTCAGGGTTCGATTCAATCGACGGCGGAAGTTGAGTTCTCACACCCGGCACCGCTTGTAATTCACGAATGTTTCCGTTCTCGGTGTGGATTTGGTCAATCTGTTCGCCATTCCAAAAATGAAGGGGAGCACGCTTCTTGTAGCCGACCTTGGCAGCTTGAATCTCGTGCGTTGGTGGGTAGTCGGTCCAATACTCAAAGAGATCCATAACGTCTGGGAATGTGATCTCTTCGTCGATGTACTTCTTGGTCCAACCTGTGACGGTGATTAAGCGACCGTAGATGTATCGCCAGTCGATGGAGTTGCCGTTGCCTGATTTCTCTTTCGGTCCAGGACGGCTTTGGCTTCCCCCACCGTTTTCACTTTGTCTTGAGCATCATCGATGCCATAAACGGCGGCACGAAACACGCCAATCATATTTTCAGGCGTCAAGAAATCGGCGACGGTATCCGAAGTGACTTCTTCATAGTTGCGTTTCAGGGCTAGTTCAGCAGCCTTCGTATAGAGAGCAACAATTGCGTCGGATTGATCTTCATCGCTGGTTTTCTTGGCGACGATCCCAGCGAACTCTTTTTGAAGTTCCTTTGCAACGCCCAATGGCAACGGCGGAACTACTAGATACTCATCGCCGTACTCGAATGCTACTCCACGAAAACGAACTGTGTCTTTTTGAATCATGTGTCTCCGGTCAGATGTGACCGATGATATTTACAACTGGCCTGAGAGTTGAGTTGTAAATATTGAAGTGAGCAATGTCATTTTCCCGTATTTGATCGGTCAAGGCTTTCCAGTTCAGGTTGAGCCGGTGTTTTCAACGATCATTCAAGAATCCACTTCAGGCCAAGAAACTCGTTTGGCGTCTTATACCTTTCCAAGGAAGAAGTACACCCTCACGTTTTCCTATTTGTCCGATTGGAACGGCCAAACCGCTGCTTCCGATCTCGCCACACTTCAAGGCTTCTTTACAGCACGACTGGGTTCATTTGATAGTTTCCTGTTTTATCAGGACAACGACAGTGCAGTTCAATCCTCGATCATCGGTGAAGGCGATGGAAGCACTGTTCAATTTCAACTCTACCGGCAATATGGCTCCGGCTCAGAACCCGTATTCGATCTAAACGCTACGGGCATTAACTCGATCTCAATTGGTGGTGGGGGTGGAACAGGCTACACTTCAGCACCACAAGTCGTCTTCACGGGCGCTTGCACCCAACCGGCTCAAGCAATAGCGTCAGTCTCGGGTGGCCACGTAGATGCCATTTTCATTCGATTTGCGGGGCAAGGATACGAGACGGCACCTTCAGTCAGCTTTGTCGGTGGTGGCGGCTCTGGTGCGTCCGCAACGGCCAAGCTCACCCCAGTCATCTACCTTGGCGGCTCCGTGGCCAGCGGCTACACGATTGGAAGCACCGGCATTGTGACTTTTGGGTCACCACCGGGATCGGGTGTTCAGATCACTGCCGATCTAGCATACTACTGGCGTTGCAGGTTTCAGGATGACTCTATCACGCTAAGCAATGACTACGAAGGCTTTGCGTCATGCAAGAAGGTTGTGCTTTACGGCACCCGTCAATAGATGATTACCATCACTCCCACTGCACTCCAGCAATTGAAGTTGATTCTTGTAAGTGAACTTGGCGAAATCGAAGCAATACGATTTGCAATCAAAGGCGGTGGCTGCGTCGGCTTTGAGTTCGAGATGAGCATCGTCAACAATCCAGGCGAACTGAAACCGAACGACAAGAAGCATGACTTCAGCGGTGTGCCGGTTGTGATTGACCCGATCTCAAAGCTTTACATGGATGACGCCACATTAGACTGGAAGAGCGATTTGATGCAACATGGATTCAGCTTCAATATTCCCGGCTCCCGGCACTGCGGTTGTGGTAGAAGTTTTACTGCCAACTGACCATTCGACCGGCTTTCTGAGCAACCAAGATCGACGCCTTGAGCAACGAATCGTAGGTTCCGGCATCTGTCCACCAACCATCTAGAAATGCGGCTGTGAGCGTTCCTTCTTTCAGATAGGCGTTATTGATGTCTGTTATCTCAAGCTCTCCACGTTCAGATGGGACTAACGTCCGGGCCTTGTCAAATACGGTTGAATCGTAAAAGTAGATGCCGGTGACGGCGTTGTTTGATTTGGGAGCCTTGGGTTTCTCTTCAATGCCGATGACCCGATCTTCATCCATTTCGGCGACACCAAAGCGCTCCGGGTCCTGGACTTCTTTCAAGAGAATTTTGGCACCCGATTCCTGCACTTTGAAATCAGCCACAGCTTGATTGATGTCCTTTTCAATGATGTTGTCACCAAGGACGACACAAATCTTGTCGCCGTCTGCAAAGCGTTCGGTGAGCTTCAAGGCCGCTGCAATACCACCCGATCCTACCTGATAACGGTATTGAAGATTAGTGATTCCAAAAGCGTCGCCATTTTGCAGCAATGGAAAGAATCCGTTTGACGATTCTCCCCCGGTAACAATGCAAATCTCTGTGATGCCCGCTTTGACCAACATTTGAATCGGGTAGAAGATCATCGGTTGGTCATAGCAAAGCAGCAAGTGCTTGTTGATGACCTTTGTCACGGGTGCGAGTCGGGAGCCAGTTCCACCAGCGAGAATAACGCCTTTCATAGTTGTTCCTGTGTTCCGGTGGTGTGATGTGCCCAGCAAATCCACATCATGAAGATTGGCCAGCCCACCGGAACGATGATATTTACAACCCGATTTCTACCTAGTTGTAAATATATCGGTGAAGCTTTCCTCATCCTCACTTCAAACCTATCTCGCCGCCCTACTCAATAATGTTGGGGAGCCTCTTTCACCGACGATCACACCCACAAACATCTTTGTTTGCGATCTCTATACTTTCGTCACAGGCTCCGGCAGAATTGCGTTGAATCAATATTACACACCGTCTTCAGGATCGGTCACCGTGACTCCTCCACAAAATGGGACATTCGTCATGGACTTGGGCGCTCGCACTATCGTTGCCAATGCCGACCCGAACGTTAATCTAGTCACGGCGAATCCTCTGAAGCCTGTCACCAGCTCACCAACATCTGGAGAATACACCGTGAGCAACACGGGCGTCTATCACTTCTTCGATTCGGAAACCAAACTGATTTCTTACGTCTACAAGATCGGAATCGAATACAATCTTCCCGCACCAAATATTCTTCAGATTTGTTCCGCCGATGTGAATGTAAAGTATCAAGGCCAAACATTCATTGCAGGCACATTAGCGAACGGGTCACCCGCTATTCAGAGATCCAAGATTTCTACCAAGCTGGGTTTGGAAGTGTCAAGCATTGATATCACGGTATTTTCCAATCCCGATGTAGTCATTGCGTCCGCCCCATTTGAGGGCACTCTTCTTTTGTCCTACATCGTTCAAGGTTTGATGGATGGTGCGTCTGTTCTTGTTCAACGGGGATTCAGTTCGACGCCTGATTTTGCTGGTGTGGCCAGCATGGGAACTATTATTGCCTTTTCAGGAACAGTTGCAAACACCAAGGTTGGTAGATCGTCGGCATCTATCACAGTCAAATCGAAGATGGAATTGTTGGACATTCAGATGCCCCGGATGCTCTACAATGCCGGGTGTCAAAACGTCCTGTTCGACAATCTTTGTGGAATCAGTCCAACTGACTATATTTCAACCGGTACCGTTCAGGCCGGGTCGAACCAGTCCGTCATCAAGACGAATTTGTCGAAACCCGGAGCGCTGCCCAATCCGACAGCTTCTCCAAACCTTTTTGTAAGCAGCCAGAATGCCCAGAACATTCAGCCGTCCACGATCTACGGCGCTTACACCTACCTGGACGCATACGGTGGCGAGACATTGGTATCGCCTCAAGGTTCTTTCAATCTCTCTAAGAATTGGGTCGGCGGTGTCCGCAATCCATCGGGGCTGAACCCACCTGCACCATCAGGAGCCGTGTCATGGAATTGCTACATGGGCTACGGGCCGGGTGATTTCTCTCTTCAAAATTTCGTTCCTATTCCTTTGGGTGACGATTTCCCATCGGGCGGCACAACACCAAATGAAATCCTCAACGGCATCAATACAGCCGGGAGTCCACCACCCGTATTCTCAACGACTGGGTATTACGCCCAAGGTGTGATGACTTTCACATCGGGTGCCAATATTGGCATTTCAAGAGTCGTCTCGAACTACACGAACACAGGCGGCTCGAATGGCATTGTCACGGTCGTTCCATTGTTCCCGTATGCGGTTGCAGAGGGCGATTCTTTCTCCATACTTCCTGGCTGTAACAAAACAACTTCACAATGCACTAGTAAGTTTGACAATTTGCTGAACTACGCCGGAATGCCCTACATTCCGCTCCCGACGACTGGTAGCATATAGTTTAACCAACAGTTGAAAATACAGTAGTTATACATACGTTTGAGGCCAAATATGACTCAAACGTATTTCATCTACAAGTTAACCTGCACGATCAACAACAAGCTGTACATTGGGGCTTCCCAAAATCCTACAAACCGTCTAAAACAACATCGTTGTCAAGCAAGAAATGGATCAAAGTCCCCGGTTCATCGGGCAATGCGCAAGCATGGTGTAGATACTTTTCAAATGGAAGTACTGTTCGGCAGTCCAGATAAGGACTATCTCTTCAATGAAATGGAACCTTACTTTATTGCCTTATATGAGGGCGTCGGTCCTAAAGGATATAACGCTACACCGGGTGGACAAAAAGGCCCACCAAAAGGCTTCAAGAAGCCGCCAATGTCTGAAGAGACTCGCCGCAAGATGAGCGAGGCAGGTCGGATGAGAATGACACCTGAAATGAGAGAACATCTTAGCAAGAAGGTTCGGGCCAGCATGACAGACGAAATGCGTGAGCATAATCGTCTGATGCATCTCGGCAAGAAAGCAACGGATGAGACCCGCAAGAAGCTCAGTGCGCAAAGGATGGGTAATACCAACACACTCGGTTTCAAACAGTCCCAAGAAACTATTGAGCTTCGCCGACCCAAACTCATAGGGAACAAGTCAAGAACCGGCCAGACGCAATCTCCAGAAGAAGTGGCAAAGCGTTGCCTATCCGACGAAATCATTGACACAGCCGTCTTATTACGCCTGCAACACATGACCGCCAAGGAAATTTCCGACACATTTAACTCCTACGGTTGGAAAAACAAACGCCACAAAGAATGGACTCCCAAGAATGTTGCAAGCATTTTCGAGCGACTTGTAAATAGCTCTATTGAGCGATCCCCGCAGACAACAAGTAATTAACGAAGCCCTTGGCTGGCTTGGCACACCGTTCATATTAAACGCTTGTGTCAAAGGTGCTTGTGTGGATTGTGGCCGCTTTCTCATCGAATGTCTGAAAGCTGGCAATTTAGCAGTTCCCACTACGATTGAGACCTTCACCAAGGACTGGCATCTTCATTGCCGTGAAGAACGCTATCTGAAGATTGTCGAGTCCTTTAATGAACGGGTCGAAGTCCCGCAACCCGGTGACATCGTAATGTACCGCATAGGCCGGGTGTATTCCCATTCTGGCCTTGTTATCGAATGGCCCAAGATCATTCATGCGGATTGGAAGAGTGGTGTCGTCTTATGTGACGCCGAAAAGAACGGTGTGTTTGGTAAGAGACCGAAGTTGTTCTTGTCTCCATACGCCCTGGAGATCAATAAATGTACGTCTCAAATAAAGACCTTGTAGAAGAGTTACGGCCTTGGCTGGAAACAGTCAAGAAGATCAAGAAGAAGCACCCCGGCTACGATCAAACCCAATTACCCGAACTCCCAGAAACCGTAGGAACCGGAATTATTCAAATTGTCACCGGCTTAGGTAGTAGATCGAATTTCGCCAATTATAGCTACCTGGACGACATGATCGGGGATGCCGTCATGAACTGCATTGCCTATATTCACAATTTCGATCTGAACAAAAGCAACAACGTCTTCGCCTACATCTACCAGATCGCACATAATGCCTTCATCCGTCGCATCACGCTTGAACAGAAACATGTCTACACAAAAGACAAGATGATGGCCGATCCCCTCACCCAAACATTCCTATGCAATCGAGAGATTGAAAAGAACATGCGTCCGCCATCAAGTCGAACACCCGATGCCGTCAATTATCGATTGGATCGAGACGCATCTATTAATCACTTTGAAGCCAATTTGACGAAGAGAAAGGAACAACAGAAACAGTTAAGAGCAAAGAAAGTAGTGGCAAGTAAATAGAAGATAGATGAATAGCGCAAAAAACAGCGGCATGACGCCGACGAAGTACTTTGGGTACCCTATCCAAACTTCTATCTACGGCTTGCCAAGAAAGCTGGTGTACGGTCGCAATAAAGTTACGGGCCAAGTCATATGGGTGGGTAACTTCAATCCAAATGGCCACAGCCAACCCAAGAAGGGCGGCAAAAGTGGCGAATACGACTATCAAGGCGATACGATTATTGCGCTATGTTGGGGTCCGATTGTTCGCATCAATTCCATTTTCGTCAATGAGTCGATCCTACAGACACGTTCCAGTTCAGTAACACTTACCGTCCCAGAGAATCTTGTCGTGTTGCCCGATTTCGGCGGCGGTACATTTGGAAGTGATGGTGGCGTTGTTTATCAACAGGAATACACGGCAACGCCCAACGACCCGTTCTCACCGGGTGGCACGGTGAACGGCATTCAGACAATCCCGTTCACTTACACAACCACGAATCCTCCCGGCCCTGGACAATACACAATTCTGGCAAATGGATCGTATCTGTTCAATGAGACCAATGCTGGTGTTGCCGCTACCATCAGCTACACCTGGAATGTAGTCGATTCGGAAACCTCGAATCCTGGTTCAGCCGACAATGGCCCAATTTACAATCTTGGGTTCACTTTGTTCACGGGTGAAGTCGGTCAAGAACCGGCTGGCACGGATGTGCTTCCTTCCGTTGGTGGCCAACAGTTGGGATACACCGGCTTGGCTTACGTTGCGGCTGCACAGCTTGACTACGGCACATCCGGTGGCGTCGCCAACTACTCATTTGAGATCGACGGCATCATGCAAGGCTTGTCAACTGCGGTGCCGCCACCGTATCCGTTGAATGCTCCGTATGGGTATCAAGGCTCCAATGGCTTTCCTGATTGCGTTCCTTTTTCCGTCATTTTGGATTTTCTAACGAACGCCTATTATGGCGTCGGTTTCCAGACGAACGAATTGGGCGATCCGACTGAACTGATTTCGTACACGGTCGCCAACGGCATCTTCATTTCCCCGGTGGTTGACTCGCAAAGAGACGCCCGGTCCTGGTTATCCGATTGGTTGCTGATTTCAAACTCTGAAGCCGTTTGGTCGGACGGTGTGATGAAGTTTCGCACATACGGCGATACGAGCCAAACAGCGAATGGATTGACCTTCACCCCCACCACTCAACCGATCTACGACATCGATGACGACAACTATATTTCGGGTAAAGGTGAAGTCCCAATCGAAGTCACCCGTCCATCCGTGCGTGAAGCTGAAAACGATTTCAGCGTTGAGTATTCCGACCGTGGTAATCAATACACTCGCCAGACAGTTGAAGAGACCGATGATTTCTCTGTAAGGCTTTATGGACGCCGTACCGCATCGTCACTCAGCTACGATTGCATCACCAGCCAAGTCGTTGCACAAACCGTAGCTTTAACCCAGCTTCGACGTTCCGTCTACATTCGTAATCAATACACCTTCAAAGTCGGCGTGGCTTTTTGTTTGCTCGAACCGATGGACATCATCACAGTCACCGATCCGAATCTAGGATTGGGTGGACTGCAACCGGCTTGGACTAGCGGCTATGCATACAACATCAACAATCTGGTTAGCTTCGATGGTGTCAATTATATTGCGATTCAGGCCAGCACAAACCAAGAACCCACACCAAGTTCTTCCTTTTGGGAAGTAACCGGCTTTGGTACGCCAGTTCGCATTTTGGAAATCAATGAAGATGACGACGGAGTATTTGAACTTACTTGCGAAGACTTTCCGTGGAGCGCCGCTTCACCTACGCTGTTTCCAAAACAGGTTGCGGCTCCGGGTGGTCCATTCTTTGCAAGTGCCGGTAGCGTCAACACTCCTGGCTTTGTGGATCTCCCTGTTGAACTGTCTCAAGGATCGGAATATACCGTGGGCATCGCTCTGTCTGGTGGTCCGAATTGGGGTGGATGCGATGTTTACGTTTCAACTTCCGGTGAGACCGGCACTTACACCAACATTGGCCGCTTTGCATTGCCGCAATCGACAATGGGTGTCCTAACGGCTCCATTGCCTTTTGGAACCGACCCAGACACTACGAACACCTTGCAAGTCAACTTGGGCGAAAGCTATGGGGAACTTGCGACCGCTGTTACAGCAAACCAATGGAATGCATTCACCTATTTGCTGGCCATTGACGATGAAATTATCAGCTACCAGACGGCCACACCAACCGGAAGTGCAAATTACAACGTCACCAATTTGCGTCGTGGTGCTTACGGAACCCCGATCACCAACCATGCAACCGAAGCAACCGTTTTGTCTTTGAACGATCCGCTTTTCACTTGGAACTACACCGATAGCGTTATTGGAACGACTGTCTTTTTCAAATTCACGTCTTTCAATGTGACGGGCGGAAATGAAGAAAGCATTTCCAACGTTGCAGCTTACCCGTTCTTTGTGGAAGGCCCACGATTGCCCTATCCGTGGAATGTGGGTTCGGGTGGAACGGCTCCGTTTTCAACAACACATCAAGCCATTCTGAATTACAACCGTTTTGAAATTCAAAACTCTTATGAACCCGTTCCGCCCTCCGCTTTGCAGGCGTCATTCGTCATCACTGGCCCGGAAATCGTTAATCAGGTCTCATCAAATATTGTCCAGCCGACCATTGTTCTTTCAACTGCCCCGGAAGGTGGAACATTAGCGCCTGGAAATTATCAGGTTGGCATCGTTACCTACAACGGGACCGGATACCTTCCGATGATCGTTGAAGGTATTTCAGTCCCCTCTGGAACAAGTACAAATGCAATTCAGGTATCAGTCTCATTTGGCGATCCGGGCACCGATTCAGCACAAATCTATTTGACACCAGACCAAGACTTCGGCTGGTATTCTGCCGGGTCCATTCCAGTGTCGTCTTCCCAAGGCATGAATGTCAGCATTGTTGACAACACAACCGGCTCTCACACCTTGTTGGTGCCGGGTCATGAATTCACCCTGACCATGACTGGGGCGGCTCCCAGCGTCGCTGTGAGCGTCCTGATTTCGGGAACCACAACCAACGAAGGAACCACTTCAGGTTCGGGTACCTTCACCCTCACCGGAACGGTGCCAGATCAACCGGGAACCTTCGTTGAAGTTTGGACAGCCGGAACGCAATCAGCATTGTTGACGTTCAACATTTCCAGTTCGAGTTCGATGACAGTAGATATTCTAGACACCCGAACCAACACTTCGGCGGTTGTCTATTCTGGTGACCCGTACACGATCACGATTGCCGGTGCTGCGGGAAGCACCAATGTAGTCATGACTTCTGGTAGCCATTCTAGTGTCGTCGGCACAACAAACCCTTCTGGCGTCCTTACTCTTTCTGGAACGATGGCACTTCCGGCTGGCCAGCAAATTCAGGTGTATTCCTATTTGACAACGACCGGCGAGAGCGGCAATGCCGCACTCACCTTCTTGGTTGGAACAACGACCGGGTTAGCTCGCAATTTGGTCATGAATCAACTTGGCCCATTGACCGCAAATCAAGTCATTGACACCGATTTCAACAATTATGTGATGGTTGCAACGCTTGAAGAACACGGTGGCGTCTTCGGTGGTCAAGTGTTGTCCATTTCTTCAAATGGAAATGGCACTTGCACAATTACCCTTGAAGACGCAAACTTTAGTACGAACCAATTCCAGGGAAGAGTTGTTTCATTGGTCGCCTCTGACGATCTCTCCAATCCCTTAAACATCGTTGATACCCAGATCGTTTCCAATACGGCAACAACGATCATAACAACGGATTTGACATCACCTGACTATGTTTTTGAAGGCGATGTAATGATTATCAGAACGAAGCCGACCGCAACATCTTCAACAACCATTACGGATTCGGGTTGGATCAATAGCGGCGGAACTGGCTTAACGCCAAATGCTGAGATCGGAAATCTGGTTTATATCATTTCAGGAACGGGTGCTTTCCAGGACCCAAGAACAATCACATCAAACACGACCACACAAGTCACGGTCTCGGTACCCTTCAGCCCGGTTCCAGACAGCACCAGCATCTTTGTCATTCTCGATCCGACCGAAACTTACACCGTAAAGTCAAAGGCATTAACCAATGCTTTGAGCGGGCAGACAGTTTCAATGACGTTGCCGATGCCCAACGATCAGGGCAATACGTACTTCATTCAAGTTTACACTTCCGATCAAAACGGCAACCTCTCCCTTGAGAGCGCTACCCCGTTCCGTGAAATCTATCAATACGGTGGTGGTGCCATCACCATTGTCGATGCGGCCAATTCTCCAGGCGGAATTTATACCGTCCTTAGCACGGATCGAATCCTTTTGGTTGAAACAACTAGTGGCAACATCACGATTCAGCTTCCACCGGCTGAACTTGAACCGGGGCAAATCATCTACATCAAGAAGGCGACAAGTGATACCAACACCGTCATCATTGCGGCTTCAGATGTTGACGGTGACCAAGAAACGATTGACGGCGACAACACATACACCTTAATTGGTAATGGTTCAAATGTGACAATCGCTTCGGCAGGTTAAATACAAGAATGAGTACATCCAATTGGGTGATAATCGGTGGTGAGAACAATGGCGCACCCATTGCCGATGCGCCAAATATCACATCAGCAACGGCAACTGTTGCCTACAACCAAGTAGGAAACGGGTCGGTAATTGACATTTCGGGTGTCATCACTCTTCCGACTGCGGCCTTGAATTACGTCGATCTTCAGTCGATCACGATTAGTTATCAACCGAGCGGGGCGACCACCTGGACGCCGTTTCCAACAACTCTAAATGCTCCGTGGCCGGAAAGCGGAACCATCAATTACGACAGCGGTTCTCTTACCCAACCTTCAAGCGCCCAAACATGGACACTTCAATTTGTCTGCACAAGCACAAATGGAGCCATCACACCCGATCCTTACACAACCACAATCTCATTGAATGGCCTTTCGGTGTTGGGTGTCACGGGCGGTGACGCATCGGCGTTGAATCCGACCGATCCAAAATATTTGGCACGGACTTCGGACAAAACTGGAGCACCACATTTTCAGATTTGGTTCCAACCGTCTTTTCCACCGGGGCAATCATTTCCTGTGACGGTATCCATCTACTACAACCCCGGCACCGTAGCCACTTCGACAAGTACTGTAGGTCAATATAGCCCCGGTTGGCACTTCATGACGGCTGTGAAGGTCACCAGTTCGTCTGAGACGTTTTCTTCTTCATCTTTCTATGTGCCGTCTTTGGCATCTCAGAATTATCAATTAGGAATTCTTCCGCCGACTTCAAGCGGTTTCATTGACACTCCTGGACCCGCTGAACCGGCGAATCTGGTGTTGGGTTCGACGTTCACCGTTAATCCCATCGGAACGATTCCTTCAAATGATTTGGGATTGTCTTTGATTGAAAACGGTTCAGGCTCTCTCTACGATTACGCTGGCCCGTTCCCGCCCGGATTCTACACGTATTGCTTCCACGACATGCAAATAACGTTTCCGGCATCGGATGTGAATCTTTACGACATTCGGGTGACTGTTCAGCAATACGATACAACGACCGGCAATCCAACACCCGACATCTACGGAACGGAACGTTGCTTCTGGACGGCAGATGGTACCGGTGGTGTGCCCGATGCCAATGTCCAAGCTTTAATGACAGCAAATGGTGGCCCTGGCACCTTCTTGCTGATGGGACCACATGTAATCGACTCGATCCCAGACACCAGCCAACAAGGACAAAGTGTGCCCAGCTTCGGCATTCCGCCACCGAATTGCGTTCATCGTCTTCGTGTTTATGGTGCTTCACGCTTGGCAACACCCCAACTTCAAGGAAATCCGATTGGCTACTCCGGCACTCCCTACGGTGGCGGCACGCCTACATTGCAAGCTGGCTGGCCGGGTGGAGCAACGTATTACGACATGAATCCTGGTGCTGCACCACCAACGAAAGCCTTGGATTTGACGCAATCGTTAGCGTCTAGTATCGGAACAAGTTTGGGACTTGATCCAACCTCCGGTGCTCTTACGGTCACCACGATCAGCGCCGACCAAATTCTTTCTGTGAATGCCAGCACGATCAATGGCACCATCACGGCCTCCCAGATCGGGTCGGTGAATGCCAGCACGATCAATGGGACTTTAACGTCGTCTCAGATCAACACAATTACGGCGGGACAGATCACCGGCCAGTTGACTGCTACCCAAATCGCAACGGTCAATGCAACAAGTATTAATGGAACTTTGTCGGCCACTCAGATTGCCACGGTTAATGCTACAAGTATTCAAGGATTGATCCAAGCGACACAGATCAACACATTGTCCACAAGTCAGCTTACAGGCACGCTTGTGGCGTCACAAATTGCATCTGTGGCTGCAACTACCATTACGGGTTCGATCACATCGGGCCAGATTGGTTCTGTGAACACGTCTAGTTTTGTGGGTGTCATCGTCAGTGCGCAACTCGAATCACAAATCATCAATAGCGTCAATCTCATCAACACGGGCATTCTAACGAACGGCATTGCAAGTAACGGAAGCCAGCTTGGTATCAATACGGCGGGAATGACAACGGGAACTTGGACAGCTTCACAAATTTCATCGGTCAATGCAACAACGATTGTCGGTTTGATTACGGCGGCTCAAATTAACTCAATTGCGGCCACTCAGATTACGGGTACGATTCAAGCGTCTCAAATTGCCGCTGTCAATGCCACTTCGATCACGGGCACCATATCTTCTGGCCAGATTGGAAGTATCAATGCTGCCACGATCACGATTGGCTTGATTCAGTCCACTCAGATCAATACGGTGAACGTTTCAAAATTGACAGCCGGGTCCGCAACTTTCAGTGGAACGGCCAGTTTCATTTCTGGAACAAGCACACTCACGCTTACCAGCACCGGTATTACTTTAAGTTCGAGTACCGTGTCGATTGCCATCAGCGATAGTGGCAGCTATCCTGGATTGGTTGTGACGGGTTCAACCGGCACCAGCACCGTGATTGAAGGAAGTACTGTGGCATGTGGTTCTATCACAGCGGCTTCATTAGCCGTGACTCCGGGCACCGTACAAGTGTCCTCTGGTTCTACTATCTCCACACTTGCCTATAATAGCTTGACAATTGCTGGCGTGACCTGCATCAACTCATCCGGCGTCTTCGTTGGTAACGGCATGGTCTGTGCAGGCAGCGGTATCGAATGCGCTGGTGTGAACGTTTACAATAGCGGCACGCTCTACTTTGGCTACACCGGACAAGTCAAAGTTTCGACAACATCAAGCGGCGGATACTATCTATTTTCAACAGGAGTCAATTACATGGACTTTCGTGGTGGCGTTCTCTGTACAAGTTAATGCAAGACAAGCTTGCTTGGCTTTAATCTTCGATTAGAAACGGCTCAAGAGCTACCAAATCGAAGGTCGAACATTTGATCCCCTTCAGCTTCTTGAGATCAATGCACTTCTCAGGAACTTCTATGGGTTGTTCCTCCAGCGCTTTTAGATCCGTTTGGAATTGGGTAAGATGTTCTGTCGTTTCAAAGACAATATTTCTGTCCTTATCCTCGATCAGATCACCCTTCTCATTCTTTTGACCATATTTCGTCAGTAGCTTTTTGCGTTCATCTTCATACACTTGAAATTCAGGATCGACCCGTTTGGCCAAGCGTCGCATTCCAAGCGAAACGTCCAATTCCAGGTCGGCATTTAAGACCTTGAAAAGTGCGGCTTGTGCCGCTTTGAGTTGTTTGTAAGTAATCTTCATTTGTTCCTCTGTTTGTACCAATCGACCGTCTGACGCAACCCGTTCTCAAAGTCAATTTCAGGTTTCCATCCGGTTTCCTTTTTCAACTTGTCTGAATTGATCGCATAGCGAACATCGTGCCCTGGCCGGTCGGTGACGTGCTCGATCAGGCTTTCCGGTTTGCCGGTCAACGCCAAAATCTTTTTGACGACTTCGATGTTGGGAAGCGATTCCGTTCCGCCGATGTTGTAGATTTCTCCCACCCGTCCTTTCAGTGCCGCCGCCAAAATTCCGTGGCAATGGTCGTCCACAAAAACCCAATCCCTTACTTGCTTCCCATCGCCGTACACCGGCAATGGTTTGTCCTGGAGTGCATTGGAGATCATCAGCGGAATCAGCTTTTCTGTGAACTGGTGTGGGCCATAGTTGTTCGACGCCCTGGTGACCACGATAGGGAGCTTGTACGTCTTGAAGTATGAGAGCGCCATCATGTCGCCACCGGCCTTGGAAGCGCTGTATGGACTTGAAGGATTCAGCGGGAAGCCTTCATCAGCCGCCAAGGGAGCCGCAAGAGAGCCGTAAACCTCATCGGTTGATACTTGGACATACCTGCCGATTCCGACCGCTCTAACCGCTTCCAATAGAGTGAAGGTTCCTTTCAGATTCGTCTGGAAGAATTCGCCCGGTGACACGATGCTATTGTCAACGTGCGATTCGGCGGCAAGATGGAGCAACACGTCTGGCTTGTACATGTGCAAGATGCTCAAGACAAGTGAAGCATTGCAGATGTCACCATGCACGAAGACGTATCGAGGATCGCTTTCAACGTCCTCCAGGTTCGCCCGGTTGCCAGCATAAGTTTCCTTGTCCAAGTTGACAACCACTTCGGTGTCACGACGTTCCAATAGGATTCGGATGAGATTGGAGCCAATGAAACCCAACGATCCCGTACAGAAATACTTCACGGTTTATGCTCCATACCCAGCAAACGGATTGACCACCATCGGGCGATTGAAGGCAACTGCTAAGCCTTCTTCAATGGCGTGGGTCGTGATGTCTTCGTTCATGTTCAATTCTGATTCCACAAACTGTCGGATCGCCCCAATCAACTCAGCTTCAGGAATAGAAATCGTTCGAGTTTCCATTGGGTGATGCGTGTTGATGATGTTGAATCGGATCTTCTTGCCATCTGCTTTTGCGTATGCTGCCATTTGATGTTCCTCACTTCTATTTACACTTGAAAATATCTTCAAGATATGTTCCCGCTAAATAGCTGTGGAGAAACACCATGCCTAATCATATAAAGCCGGTAGCGAAGAATCAAAAAGTGAAACTGATTTGTCTCCGCATCGACGGCAAACTTGTCACCGAAATCGACAAAACCATCAAGCGCCTGAAGATCACACGAACTCAGTTTATGGCTGACGCTGCCCGGATCTATCTGGAATTGGAGGACGCAAAGTAATGTTCTCATGTCCAGAATGCGGTGGTGAGAAGAAGAGTCCTTATTCCCAAAGCTGTTTTGATTGCGCCACCAAACGTCGAACATTGCCGCCCGGTCAAGCTGCCGAAAATAAGCGCCTTTACAACAGACTCAAACAAAGAGAACTCCGAAAGAATCCCGAAAACAAGAAGAAGTACAGAGAATACATGCACCAATACAGGCTGGATAGAATCATGCGAGAAGGCAACCCACCACCCAACCCATTTGAAACTCCTGCACCACGGGGCAAGAGAAAGGGAATTTGTCCTCAATGCAAAGGCCCGAAACATCTGGACGCAAAACGATGCCAGAAGTGTGCTGGTGTTGGAAGATTACCTATTGATAACGGGATACAACTTGGGAGCGGTGTCATCACTGAATCGCAAATCGGATCGGTGAAGGCGACTCAAATTACTGAAGGAACTTTGGTTACTTTACCCAAGAACTCGGGCAAGATCAGCGTCCAGATTAGTTTTGGCGACCGTCAACTCAGTTTTGAAATTCTCTAAGGTACGGGTCAAGTGATAGATCGATTGGGACCGGCTGTCTTCGTACCTGTTGTAAACCAAATCGGTCGCAACTTCGTATGAGCAACGAAAGTCTTTCATCACTTGCATGATTTCTTTGTGTCGTTCGATAGCGGTCATGATGAAGATATTTATCACTGCGTTGATATGTTGGGTGCGGTGTTTACATGCTCTCTATACGAGAGCGCCGGAGGTTGCCTCCCATTTAATGTCCCGTGAAGGACGGCAGCATACCCGCACCCAACACAAGCATTCTAACACGGAAGTGTTCAGTTCCAAAAGTAGATGTATCTACTTGACATGATTGAATCTAAGGTGAAATTGATCTTGTCAAAAGATCCCATATGAGAGACAATGAGGTATGACACTATACTGCAAGTTTGTATTCACAATTATTCTTGCTTGGACATCAATTGTTCAAGCACAAACATCTAAAATTCAGAATCCAGAATCAGCGCAGGCAAAGACGGTTGCCGTCGCTACCAATTGCACGGCCACATCTCCCTGTTCATCGGGATCAATCAATCTGGCTTGGGATTCGACCGGCACACCGTGTGTTGGTTCCGGTCTTTGGGGGAATTGCTCCTATATTCGCTTTCCTCTTACATTTGAGGGAGTGCCGAAAGGCGATCACATCGTAATCGAAAGATTTTGGGGCGATACAATAGCCTGGACAAGCGCTCCCGTTTCTCCCGGTCACCACGTCGGCTTCTTGTGGGGAGCCTGGAATAGTAATGCGCTATCAAACACCGTAATGGACGGTAATACACTTATGGCCAATTCCAGTTCGGAATGGTATGACCAAGGTTCAGTTTCCTCAGGAGACTTCACAGTTCTCTTCGACCGGCCCAATTTGAACTGGCCGCTGGCTGGAGACAACACCCTGACGGTGCAAGTTGCAGAATTCTTGAACAACACCGGAGCTTCGTTGCATCTGGAACTTACATTCACGGTGCAATATTACTTCACGGCGGGACTATAGAAAGGATCGTATGAAACTCATTCTCATTGCGATTGGTTTGGTATTTGCATTTTGCATCATCAAGGTTCAAACAACTCCGGCACCGCCACCCGATCCCGCAGTTGAAGCCGCCCAGAAGAGTGTGCAGGATTCAATTCTTCAACTTCGTAGTTCAATGCGAAACCCGGAATCTTTTAAGTTAACGTCGGCCTTGGTAATCGACAAGACGGGAGTAGTCTGCTACGAATATCGTGCTCAAAATGGTTTCGGAGGTATGAATGCATCCAAGGCCGTGGCTTTTGGCCCACTCTTGACAATGGACACTTACGACACACGCAGTGCGTTTGTTCGTTCATGGAATCGCCAGTGTGCTGGAAAATCTGGAACCGAGATGCGGAACTATGCCAACGCAGCAATCGAAGTTGGAACTAGATTAGGACTGACGCAGTAGTCCTTACTTGCGACCCGATTTCACAGCGTCTTTGACGGCTGCATGGAGCTTGTCTCGATTTCGATTGATGAAATCGTTGGCTTGATGGGCGTCCATAAAATGAACGTGGATGTGATCTCCACCACCGCTTCCATCTTCGTCCTTGTTCACCATATTCTGGACTCCTTCGGAGAGCTTCTTCGGGAGCACCATTTCGTTCGGGTGTAGCAAGGTCATTTGTTCCTGGTTGCCGACAAGCATGCCCTGTTCGGCGGCGGCGATAGGTGTGTAGGTGGCCAATACGGTTGCCATCTGTTCTGCACCGAGCGGAATTGCGGCTGGCCCAACTAGCGGTGACCACCATGCAGTTGCACCGGCACCGGCTACAGCGGCGCTTCCCAGTACTGCTGCTTCGTTGGTGACAGTATCTTGTGCCTTCTTTTCACCACCGAAAAGTGCGTTCTCAGCCGCCACTAAAGCATAGTGTTCGACCCACTTCAAACCCATTTGAACTAAGGAAGAAATCAACTGGGTTTCGATGCTACGAAGAGATTGAATCATCGCCTTACTAAACTTCTCTTGTCCGGTTGCCCATTTTGCAATAGAGTTTCCGAATGCAGCATCCATCTTCACAAGGGCCTGACCCATTTCCTTGCCAATGTCGTTCCATCCAACCTTCAAATTCTTTTCAAGTTCCTTCCAGGCGGTGTCAAGTTTGGCAATCTGTTGTTGTGCTTGGTCAGCATCACCTTGTTTGGTTGCATTGCCTTCAGCAGTCGCCTTTGCTACATTCTGTTCTCGATTTTGAGGCGTGCTATCCCGTTCGGCATTTCGGATTCTCAGTTTTGCAATTTCTTCATCAATCTTTTGCAGTTCAGCGCTGTATTGTTCAATGATCTTGCGTTGTGCAGCAGGATCGTGAGATGCCTGTGCCAAGGCAACTTCTTCTTCTGACTTGATCTTCTTTCGGGATGCTTCAAGATCCGCCAGTGCCATTTCATCAACGGCCTTTTGATGATCTTTAACATGCTCTTCTTCCAGCTTCTTGATAAGAGCATCCACGGCTTGCTCTTCAGCAAGTTTCTTCGCCGATGCTTCCATGCTCTTGGCTTGTTGTTCAGCAATAGACTTGTCGATCTCAGCTTTGAGCTTGTCGAGTTCGGTCAGTTCTTTTTGGTTTGCGTCTGCCTTGGCGTCAGAAATTTCCTGGATTTGTTTTTTGTAGTCTTCTTGGATCTTCGGAGCCTGATTCTCACCACCGACAGCAACACGCTGGGCATTCAGTTTTAGCAACCCGGCTCTTTCGGCTTCAGCTTGCTCATCAAGAGCTTTTGCGGCGGCATCAGCGGACAGGTGTCCATGTGCTTCCAGATCCTTTATGTGACGGTCGTTGATCTCCGATTCTTCACGGAAGATTTGTTCTTTTTGTTCTAGTGCTTTTCGTGCTTCTTCCAAAGCTTTTGGATCGGCAAGGGGAGTGGATTTTGAGACGTTGTTTTTCCCGCCATCTGGTTTTTCTCCACCCAAATTCCAAAGGGCCTTTGTGGACTCTTCAGCTTCTTTGTTGTCGGCTTTGATCTCATCGACGACACCCTTCCAGGAATCCTTGATGGATCGGCCAGCATTCGCAAAGTCTTCCTTGGCGGCGGCAAGATTTCCATGTGTGGCATCCCAAGCGGCTTGGGCGGCTCCCACGATGGAGAAGACAATGGTTTCGCCGGTCGCAATGATGACTCCCCCAAGGCCAGCCAAGATTTCCTTGAAAGTGATGAAAACTTCGGCAATGGATTTCACACCGACGTTGACGGAGGGAAGAACTTGTAGAACGAAAATATTCCATGATTTAGAAAGTTCAGCCGACAAGCGGTTCTGTTCTTCCACGGCGGGCATAGCATTGTTGAATGCGTCTTTGAGATCGCCTTGCTTTGCCACCAAACCGGAAAGACTTTCTTCCGATCCTTTCAAGGCACCCGTTATCTGAACAATGCCCCGGCCAAAAATCTGCTGACCAAATGCAAGAGTTGATGTGCTCTCACCCGTGTCCTTGAGTGTGTTCTGATATTTTTCTAGTGCGGTGATCGCATTGTCTTTGACGCCGATGCCAAGAGCATTCAAGGCTTCGATGGCACGCTTGTCGCCCTGAGTTGCTTCTTCTTGGGTGGTGGCCAGTTTAACGACTAGTCGATCAGCATTCTCAACGCTGGTGCCCATCAAACGAAGAGCTTGAATCAAGGCGGCAATTTCACCGGCTGATGTGCCGCTGGCTTCACCCAAATTTCTTAGGTGTTCGGCCTTCTCAGCCGTGTTTTCGATGGCTTCAGCGACGAGTCCAAAAGCAGCACCCAAACCCAGAACGCCACCCAAAGCACCAACGCCACCAATTGTCGAAATGGAACCGCTTGCGAAATTTGCTTTCTCGGCAATTTCGGCTAGAGACTCACCGGCCTCTGCCATGCTCTCTTTGATTTCTGCACCGGCTTCAACGGCGTCTCTGCCCATTCCAAGGAATGATGAACCAACTTCTTTTGCAAGATTGAGAATGCTCTGAAGAATGCTGCCAGTCTCTTCAGTGGCTTCCCCCAATTGAGAAGTTTGGCCAGCGGCTTGTTCAGCACTCGTACCAACGTTGTTGATTCCTTGGGCAGCAAGATTTGCTTGTTCGGCGGCTTGATCTGCCCCGGTTGTTACGATACCTACTTCTAAGATGTTGTCGGCCATGTGGAGTTAATATTTAGAGCCAAGAGCGACCAATCAACAGTTGATGTATGATGTTGGCATGTCAACAACCTCGGAAATCCTTTCTGAATTACAAAAGGCGCTCTCAGCGGCAGAGAAAGCACATGCTGCCCTGGAAACCGCCAAATCGAAATTAGAACCGCTGGAAGTCCAAGCCAAAGATGCCGACAACGCTGTAAAAGTGTTGGTCCGAAAGTATGAAAGTCTCACGGGAGACGGAACGCACACGGGACGACGGGGATCGACCGGGCCACGGAAGAGCTACAACATAACGGCAGAGTCGAAAATTGCGGCAACTGAGAAACGCCAGTACACCAGGGCGATCAATTCGGGTAAGAGTGAAGCCGAAGCAAAGAAGGCTGGTAAGGCCGCTGCGGACGCTCTAAAGAAAAAGCTTGGGGTCAAGTGAAGTAGTGGTTCAGAAACACAAAGAGCCGCAAACCCGATTTGGGAGTGCGGCTCTTTTGTGGCGGTCTAGGAACTGTTTATTCGTCCGAGTTCAGGTAGAGAACGTTGCCCAAGTTATCGGAGAACGCTTCAAGATCAAGCTCACAATAGGACCAATCGTTGTATTTCATCGGTTGACTCATCTTGGACGGGATGCAGGCCGGAACCTGAATCAGGACATTCTGTGCGCCATTCAAGTTGACGTACTGGGCATTCATAACGGTGAAATTCAAAATCGGCTGAGAACCCATTGCTCCGTTGGCAATCGAGGAACTGAATCCAGAAGTTGCTGTGTAGGTGTATGAGATCAACACATTACTACCGTTGCCTGTGGCGAACGTGTATACGGCACCGGAACGAGTATAGGTCTGCCCTGCGGTCGGACCTGAAGCAACCTCATACATCAACTTGCCAGTCGTCACGTCGAACACACCCATATCCCGAGCAAAGATGCCAGAGTTGGGCGGCGTAACCGTCACAGCATGGCTAGAAAGAGTCTGCGGGCTACGGGCCACACCGATTTCCTGTCCAGTGGAAAGTGTACCGGCTGAACCGAAGAACACGTCGTTCCAAATTTTCTGATATTGAGCGCCGAACTTTACCTTGACCGTGATCTTCCCTTCTGTTCTTGCGACGGCGAGCGGAAATTGCTGCTTGCCCATCATATTTTTCGTGCCTGCGGAGATGTCAATAGTCGTCTCTTGCAAAGCAAATAATTGTGTGACTGCGGAATTCGTTGCCAAAGAACCAGCATATGGACTAACGAAAGCGTCACCCCCACCGAAGAAAAACATGTAACTCTCCTGGAATCAACACTGTAGATGTCAATTCTCTCTTGTGTTCAAAATTTCGTAGCACAATGAAACCTGCTACTGTCTTATTTATCCGATTGGGGGAGTTTTCATTCGGTAACACATTGACTTGATGTTTGTGGCGTTGAATTCTTTACTCCCGTGGCGAGTTCGGAATCCTTCAGAGTTCAATGTTTCAGCAATAGTTTGATGTGAGATGCCAGCCGCACGAAGTGTTGTTATTCTATTGAGGACTTCATCGGGCGTCCGCATTTTCTTACGGCTCTCTTTAGACATCACTTTTCCACGATTCGCATCAGATATTTTCTGGCGATGCTCTGCCGTTGCTTTACGTCCGGTATTGTCGGGAAAATGTTTGTGTGATTCGAGCTTGCGGGCCAATTCGGATGCTTTCTTCTTGGCTTCTTCCGACCGTTTTTCGCCCCGTCTCCGGCGATTCGATTCCACAATTGCAAGCCGTGCTTCTTCCGTCCGCTTCCCTTCGGACATTTTGCGTCGGGTTTCATCTGAAACGATACGACCACTATCACCCTCCCCACCATCTGTCAAATTGGTAAGTGGGCCTTTCCCTAAGTCGGCTCTTCCCCACATCGCAATCAACAGCTTTTCCACTCGATAGGCATATTGTTCATCGGTTCCATACCAAGCACAAGTGATGGTCGGATTTAGTCCATTTCGCTGAAGTTTCCGAATGGTATTTCGTTTGTAATTGTTGGCGGCTGCATCCCGATGATCTGTGTTCAGGTGATCGAATGCTCTCTTGTGTTGCCCTTTTCCAACATAGAACGGTGTGCCGTTGGGGAACTGGGGTGTCTTCCTTTGAGGATTGAAATAGACGTAGCTATAGAATTCGTCTGTTTGAGGCTTGTAAATATCGCTAGACATGCGGGTCACTTCCGTTGTGTTAGGGTGGTAGAGACGATTTCAGCGTCTTTGCTACCCGTTTTTATTTAGACGGCTAGAATGTATTCTAAGTTGCAATAATGTGGATCGGAATCAGACACACAGCTTGCGCACCGAGTAAGCCTTCGTAATAGATCACTTCGCCTTGGATTCTGATTTCCTGGACGCCCGGAATCCCCAAGGTTTGATAGGTGCTCGTGGCGGCTCCCGGAAAAAGCCCTTCAATAATGTCTACTGCCGGGTTTAGATAAGACGATGGAATGAGGTTTTCGTCATTTCCAGCATTGACGTAAAGCGTGACATCGATGTCCAAGTCCCATTTGGTAGGCATTCCTCTTCCCCCAACAGTTGCAACTTCAGATTTTTGCGTCTGATAGAGAGCAGGCTGTTGGGATGGATCAACTTTATCCCACGCAACTAAGCGACGACTGGCCGTTTTGAAATTCAATGGGGTGACGACAGCTTCCTTCAACTGGTTGAAAATCGTTTGATAGATGACTTCTCTTGGGGTATTCATTAGGCTCCAATGGCTTCGTTTACTGCCCGCTGAAGAGCCTCAACGATGTTGTCTTTGTTTTCCGATAGTGACGATCTCAGGAAGCTTCGTTGTGGGTAAGTAGCGCTGTGAGCACGAACATCATACGGGTTTCCCTTTCGTGAAGTTGCAATGTGTTCTCTGATGTTGAAGTTGCCACCGTATTCATGAACCCGGCCATAACTTGAAGCAGTCCCATCCACACCGACCTTGCCATGCACTCCGTCCGACTCTTGGACCACTTGATACTGAATGCTTCTGGACAGGTTGCCCGACCGCTGATGAAGTGGATTTCCGCCCACCAGCTTCTCGGTTCGGATGTAGTTCTGAAGCTCAATGACAATGCGTAGCATCGCCCGGTTCAAAGATTCGCCAAGGCGTGCCCCAAACCCTTCAAGACGGGTGACCACATTGTCAACGTTTGAAACTGTGATCGTCACCATTACTCGATCACCGCTCTGCGCTTGTAGTGGTCAATGACCGTCTGAACTTCAGCCGGGATATCACGCTTCGACCAAGTGACCGTCTGTTGGGCCAAGCTCCCACCTTCTTGGTCAATATGGCTACTTCGTACCCACTTCTGAGCAACCAATTCAATGCAAGCTTGGGTAATGTCTTCAGGGACCGCTGTAAAGCCTGCCGTGTAGTTCAGGGTGACGTTCTGGAAGCCAATAGGGAACCAATATCCAATCAGCATCACTCTGTAGGCATCATTCACCCATCCGTTCTGAAAACCGTCAGAAGACGCAGGAATCGTATGACCGGGGGAATACAATACCGAACTCACCGACTGAATCGGCCATTCATACGTTGCCATCGAATTCGTTCCATTCCCATTTCGTCTTTCCGAGTAGGTTTGTGGAGTGATGAAGCTGTCCCGATCAGTTAAAGACAGGATCATTCGAGAAGCGCCCGTTATCAGTCGTTCCAATTTGAGATCGGATGGGCCAGCGTTGTCTGTCTTCAAGTTCAGCCAATACCGAACTTCGTCCAAGGTGCAAAGATTAATTGGGGGTGCGACCGGAGCGGTCAATATAGATTCAGCAACGGTGATTGAGCCTTGTTGAGCGCCGTCGATTGCTCCACCGGCAGTCCAGACGAAAAGATAAGATCCTGCTTCAGAGCAAGTCAAATCGTAGTGATAGAGTCCGACGCCATCTCTTTCGATTGGAGGAACGCCATAAGTCTGTTGTGTCCCGTCTGGAGACTGAACAAGAACGGTGACGGTAGTGGGATCAGCCGGATTTCCGTTGATGTCTTCCCATTGAACAATTATTCTGGCAAGTTGGCCAATCTGATAGAGCATGTCTTAGCTATTTAGCGCTAAATATTGGAGTTGAGCCTTGTTCTCAACGACCTTGAACATGGACATGCACACTCATCACAACCCGAACGAATTGCGAATCTTTGTGTGCAGCGTTGTCAAGGTGCTTGATGAAGTTGTGCTTTCTGCGATCAAGAGCTTTTGCCCAGTAATCGCTTTCCCTGAAATCAAAGAAACTAAATCTGCTTGGACTTCAATGCTTGTGGTTCAGGAATATGGGCGTCCGCCTACTGAGAGGGCCGCATAATGCAATCGCAAGTAGGATCTTTCACACAACCCACCACAACCGGCTCACAAACTTATTCCAGTTTGTCCTTCCAGCCGACCGTCGTCCTTTTCTGGATTTCGACGAATAACACAAGCTCTGGCAGCGCCGCCGCTGTCACCTATTCTTCCGGTGCTGCAACTGCGTCCAATCAATGGTGGGTGGGTGGTGGTTGCTCCAATGCGACCACGAATTTCACTTCAAGCCAGTTCTACGATGTTTCTCATTGCATCGGTGTTTACAGTTCCGGTGGATCTGTCATTTCTGTTGCTTCGCTGACAAGCCTGAATTCAAACGGCTGGACATTGAATTGGACAACCGCCGACACAACGGCACGAGTTATCAACTTCATTGCCATTGGCGGCATCTCCAATGCATATGCAGGCTACTTTGAACATCCTGATGCTGCGGGCAACTTTTCAGTAACCGGACTTGGTTTTCAACCCGACGTTGTTTTGACGATGCCGATGGGCACCACGGCAGTGCCGCCCGTTTCTGTTGGACAGGCTCAATTCAAGTTTGGTTGGGGAGCCTTCAACACAACTCAAGCTGGTTCGACAGCGGGGAGTGTTGACGAAGCAAGCGATCTCTCACAGAACGTCCAGAGAGCTAACCCAGTTGCAACGGTCCTGTCGGCTGGTGGCACAGAAAACTTGGCCACTTTCG
>Ga0207024_10014_pt1 | contig 63422 bp, 85 predicted proteins | sample Alteio_BWMinCont_44_FD_153470 | JGI IMG/M metagenome (GOLD analysis project Ga0207024, IMG submission 153470) | Enriched cells from forest soil in Barre Woods Harvard Forest LTER site, Petersham, Massachusetts, United States -... | ecosystem: Environmental > Terrestrial > Soil > Temperate forest >...
GGATTCCAGAAGCTTCCAGATTTCTCGTCGGCCGATCTCAGTGCTGAGAGCGTGTGACCAAAATCCAACGGCCTCGTCGTATTCCCGCTTGATCCTATTTCGGCGCCGTCTCTCAGTTTCGAGGTCGTCAGCGCCAACCGTCTCTTGCTCGGCTGGGGCTCGGTCTGCAATGTCGTTGAGATCGAGTTCGAGATCGGGTTCATCGCTCATGCTGCCGGAATCAGAATGCCGCCGGCGCTCTTGCGATAGCCTACCGGTGAGGTTTCACGATGCGAGCCTCGATCGCGCTGTGGCTTGGGAAGTAATGTTCCGATCCGGCCCGTGGCCTTAGTCCGGAACTGCTCAGCCTTGCGGTGGCCGGCGCGGAGGTTTTCAGCCAATTTCACGAAAAGAGGATGAAGCTGCCCTTCGCGGATGGTGACCCTCTGGCCGTTCGGGAGTTTGTAGCCACGTAGCCATCCGCCGGCGCGCTTGTGCGCCTCTTCGACGTACAATCCGATTTGGAGCCAGCGTGTGTCCTGGCGCCAATAGGCAGCTTGGCGGGCCGCGCCCTCGATGAGCGACAGACATTCGCGGAGGGCTTTGTAACTCGGTCCCTTGCGGGGGAGGCGGGAGAGATCGTCACAATATTGCGCTGCCAGAACGAAGTTCTCGCTAAGGCACGCAAAAATCTCAGGTTCGGTCAATCGCCCCATGCGCGATTTGTGACCGAAACCTGACCTACCTACAACATATTGTTGCAAAAATGCGGTATTATGCGATATATGTCCAAACCTATAGGAGGCGATGGAATGGCGAACGAACGGCTGATGTATGAAAGTAGGGAATGGTTAGACCGCAAAGAGTGTGCCGCCTACCTTACAGCCCTCGGCCATCGAATATCGCCTAGCCGCCTCGCTAATCTCGCTTCAAAGGACAATGCCGGTAGGGGTCCGCCGTTTTATCGCATCCGCTGGTCCCGCGTGGCCTACAAGCCAACCGAGGTCGCAGATTGGGCAAAGCTGCAGATGGTGAGGGTACCGTGACCGCCGATATCGTCCAATTCCCACAAGGAAATGGCGCCCGCGAGGCGCTGATAAAGATCATCGCGGCATCGATCAACGGCGAAGAACCCGAACAGATTGTCGATTGGATTTTGGGCCAGGTTTATGAGGCCGGCTTCGTCATCATGCCGGTCGAACTTAGCGCCTGAGTTTATCCGCCTCGCGGATGACCGTCTCTCGGTCTTCATTGTCGCTGCCATCCGGCGCCATCGTTTTCATCTCAAGGTACTGACGCCAGACCACTTCGCACGCGGCCCACGCGTTCGGCCAGCGCGGGTATTGAGGCTGGACCCTGTTCACTGGCCCGAGCGTATGCTGAATGCAGATATCGGCCGCTTCCTGCAAATCCGCTATCTGTTGTGAGTAATCAGCCATGTCACCCAACAAACAGCCAGATCACGACGAGCAGCACAGCGATCGCCGCAACGATTGCGTCTTGTCGGCCCAACTCATACGATGGCTTCGGCCTGTAGATTTTCATCGGTCACCCGTGGATCGGCGGACCGAAATCGTGCCAGCCGAGCAGGCCGAACAACACCAAAAGCAGTAGCGTATTGCCAGCCCATCCGTAGGCGCCGACATAGCCGCGATAAGTGGCGAAACCGAATATGAGCCAGAGGAGCCAAAGAAGCCAGAAGGCAAAACCGATGGACATGGCCTATAGCCCCATCAGTTTGTTGCGCATCGCGTAACGCTCAAGCATCCAAATCTTGTGCTTCGCATCATCGCGAGCCGCTGCCATGCCCTTGTTGTGGTCATAAGCCTCGGGATTGTCCGAGAACGATTCTCCGGTAACCACGAAGCCATTGCGCAGCACGTAGACGCAAAGCGTCATACACGCAAAGGCGCGCGCGGCCTGGGGCGTAATGTTCGGATGGCCGTCGAACGCGTCAGTGCCGGTGACTGCGAACTGGTCCATGATCTGGCTGTCGATATACGAATCTGTGAGCGGCGACGCCCCAAGGGCGTTATTCTTCAGGATTTCCGCCATCCGGTTTTCCCGAGCGGTAATCACAGCCTCGCGTCGGTCCAATTGTGCGGCGCGCTGGTCGATAGCGTCATCTGGGCCAAACGGCTTGTGTGGCTCATGTGGAAGAGGCTCAAGCACGGGAGGCGGCGGTGCGAACGGGTCGTTATGTGTCTGCATATCGGTCATTGCTATCTCCCGATGGCTGTAAGGCGCTAGCGCATCAAGTCGCAGTGTCGGGAAAGGTTCCCGCTATATTTCGGCCGTCAATATCTTCCAGATCAGGCTAGCCGTCAGAATATCGTGCTCCCACAACTCGTAAAAGATCAGCGCGCCGAGGGCGTAGAAAAACCCGTAAATGATTCGGTCAGCCACCGGGCGCACCGCCGACTCCTGGTGGCAGCATCGCACTGAGCGCGCTGCCCGGGCCCGTAGACGTCTCGCTCAATGTCTTAGCTGCCTGCACCGCCGCCGCCGCTTGGCCGGGCTGCTGGGCCTTCTGCTGCTCAGCTTGCCGGATTTGGTCGTGTTGTGCCACCTCATCATCAGTGTAGAAAAGGCTGGATTTGAAGTTGGATATTTCGCCGTAGTGTTTCATCGCCTTATCGAGATTGATGACCCTAATTGGATCAGGAACGCCAGCGGCTTTGGCTGCGCTCGAAAGTGATCCAGCCAGCCCAAGCGTATCCTTCATAGACACGGCCTCGGCCGAAGCTTGTGCGAGGCGCATTATGGAAATGTAATCAATTTTAAGAGGCACGTTCTGCAGGGACGGAGGCTTTGTCTTAAGCATCCCCTTGCGCTGCAATATATCCATAATCCGCACGATCGCCGGCCCAGCGAATTCCGTCTCAAATAACTGCACGAACGGGCCGAGCTCCTGAAGCCGCTCAAGATCGCGCTTGGTCAGCTCGAGCTCGTTCCGCGGCTGGACGCCCTCCATCCTCGAAATAGCCATGAACAGGTCGACGAACAGACATTGCTGAATTCTCGCCGCGACTTGCTTGATATCCTCCATCAACGGAGAAACCCACTGAGCAGAAACCTCGAACAGCGGCCAAAAACCCTTTTTGCCGCCTTCCGTGCTCGTATAAGTGATCTGGGCAGGGATAATCGAAGCCGGCTCGTTCTTGAGCTCGACGTTTGCGCCCATCGGCGGCCGCACGCCCTTTTCGATGAATTCGGCCTTACGACGGGTTTCCTGCTGGATTTGCTTGGTATCGCCGATCGCATCCATGCAGGGGGACCGCCCGTAGGCATCATTCGACGTCGTAGCCCACCGCGCCGCCATAAATGGCTTTGTACGGAAACCACGCTTGCTCAACGGCTTATTGGTTTTCGTCCCTTTGAGCCAATAGACCTCGCGGTAAACAAAAACGCCAGGCAGCACGTTAATCGTTGAATTCTTCCCGCCGCGCGAACTCAGCTTGACGTTAGGCTCGATGGCATGGGCAACGGTGAATTCCAGGTCCCACGACGCCCCACCAGTGTTGAACGCCGTCTGAACTTGGTGAGGGCAATTGTCGAAACCGAACATCTCGACGATCGCTCGCGCGGTCATGTTGAATTCGCGGTAAAGCGTATCGACGTCGTTTCGAGAGCCGACGGCCAAATAGTATTCGCCGGCGCAAGGCAGATAGAGCCGGATTCCGTCCTCGTCATCCTCGTAAATTATGACCGGCGCTGTACCGAATACCGTGACGTCCTGAAACGCCTGCGCCATTTGCGTGTAGAAATTTGACCCAGCCAGCACAGTGTAAACTCGGGTCTCGGTGTCTTCTATCCAAGCCTTTGCCGCAGCGTCTAGGGTGATCCACGGCAAACTATTGGCCAATTTGAACCATGGCCTCGACGGGCTTGTAAGCCCCGTCCACATGCCGGAAGAACAGGTTCTAACCGCAAGCTGGCCGGTGCTGTCAATGATGGCGTCGTTAAGCGAAATTCCGGTGTCGAAACGGTTAGCTACGACGAGCCATCGGTAACGCCTGGGTAAAAAAAATCTTGCGAGGACCGCCCAGAAGGCCCACCAACTGTATCGCCAACTCCGCAGCATTCCGAGCCGCGCCTCGAGATGTGAGAACAGCGTGTCCCAATTCTCATTGGGATTCGGCATTTCCTCGGTTGGCGTAATCGGCTGCTCGGCCAGAAGTGAGGCGCTTTGCTCCTCGTAAGGCGCCGTTGCCCAGCGTGAGCCTTCCATGGGCTATTGTCCCAAAAGCGATTTAGCGCCAGCCGTGGTTGAGGGCGCTGCCGCGCCCTGTGGCGTCGTCTTATCTGTAGCGCTCCCACCGAATGCTGCAGCAGCAGCCGCACGCTGAGCCGCGCCCGAAGCCTGAGCAGAGCCGCCGGCAAGCAACGGTGGATTAGGCGGAGGAGGAGGTGGCGGAGGTGGCGCGATGGCCGGAGCAGACGGTGGTGGACTTGGTGCTAAAAATGACATGAGCCCGCCCAAATATCAGCGTGAGGCACGCATGGTAGAGCCACGCGCGGCAAATGTCTAGATATTGTGCGGTTATAGGCGAGATACCGCGTAATAGCCCAAATAAACGATGCCAATCATCACGGCCAACCCACTGGCGAACACCACCGCTATCCGCAAAACGTGGCCACGCGTCGGTGGCGGGTAGAATTCACGCCGCTTGCCGCGGTTGGCTTCCACCCCGAATCTCATCTCGATCGCCCCCGGTGAAGGTCTTCCGTTGCTGCCAAAGCATCCATCTCGGCAAATTCATTGTACTGCTGAGGCATCGCCGATCGGTTCTCGCGGCGTTTAGCAGCGGCCGCAGTGATAGGCTCGGCAAACGTCAACATACACGCGTCAAACTCGTCTGGCGAGGAACCGATCTTGATTTTCACGTCGTCTTTTGGCTCGAGCAGGAATTTGTCGCCCTTAAAGGTGTAAGTCGTGTTGACCAAAGCGGCTAGGAGATTGTCATCCTCCGGCAGTCCGCCTCCCGCCTTGATCCAATCAACGAAATCAAAGGCCATCTCGCAACGCTTGTTAAAGAAACGACCGCTGTCGTGTGCCTTCCCCGCGAATTGCACACCGACCGGGGCTTTACCGAGCTGTGCGAGAGCATCAATCCAGCCAGATCCAAATCCGCCGGTGGCGTCGATAAAGCATCCATCTGCTCCCCAATCGTCCCATTCCCTGGCAACCATGCCGGCGCCTTGCGTGCTGTCGATATTCCTGCGCTTGATCAGCGGCAGCATTTGAATCCCCCACCGCGGCGCAATAACACTCGTATCGTCTCCGAACCGTGCGACGTCGACGCCAAGAACCTTGGGCGCGCGACCGATCTCATATTCGCGATAATACCTCTTCATCGCGGCCCGGACTTCATCAGGTCCGATCAAGGTATTGAGCGAACTCGGCGGAAACTGGCCGAAGATGTTTATCATGATCCATGGATTGTCACGCCCATGTAGTCTGATTTGCTCCCTAGCCCACTCAATATTAACGCGTTTGGCTCTTTTTGGATTATCAGGATCACCGTTTATTTCCACAGGATACCAGATTGATTTGTGTCTGCTGAAAGCATCATAGAGAGGTCCCGACAGATGAGTCGGGTTACCTGCCTGCACAATATGGCCCTCGGTGCACGAGGCTAGCGCTGCGTCAGCGGCGGCCATGATTGCATCGGACATCGCGCCAGATTCGTCTAAGACGAAAAGGATATAAGGAGCATGTAACCCAGCAAGCGTGTTTGCTTGTTGTGACTTGTCTGCCGATTTTGCATATGACCGCGCGCTGCAGAACCACGTTTCTGGGAAATCATTGGCAAAAATTCGCTCTTTCGTCCACGTAAACGTCTTCGAGAGTAGAGGCGACTTACCTTGCCAGTATGCTAGCTCCGTCCAGAGATTATCCCGCAGATTATCTCGATCAATTGAGACGGCCGCAATTTTGGGGTGAGGTCTCGTCAACAGAAAATTCCAAATCAGCCACGCTAGAACGCAAGTTTTCCCAGGCCCCTTACTAGCTTTCATGGCAATGCGTTGCTTGGTCGGGAACGCCTCTAATGCTTCCTCCTGCCAATCGTCAGGTTCCACCCCAAATAAATCTCGAACCATTCTCGCTGGATGCGTCTTCCACCAATGAATCTGATCGGAAGCCACACTCATTTCGGCCTCGCAAATTCGCCGAAAGCCTTATCTGCCTCTATAACGTAGGCGAAATGCGCGGCGGCAGGACAATCGAATAGACCAAGCCATCTTTCCTTGTAATTGACCATCAATCGCGATGCGAACTTGCCATCTTTGCGGAGGGTTACGCCCTTCAGGCATGTCGGATTGGCCGACCGCACCTTGATGTTGGCTTCGTTCTGGGAACGCGTTCCTTCCCGCAAATTCTCCCACTTATTGTTGCCACGCACAGTATCCTTGTGGTCGATCTCAGGATCAGGCCAAACACCGTAGACGTAGAACCACGCGAGACGGTGCGCGTAATAATTCACGCCATCGATATAGATTTTAATATATCCCGTCAGAGGGTCTAGCGTTCCAGCTTGGTCGCCTGCCTTCATCCCGCCGCGGCGCACGCGCCAGAACCATAAGCCTGTACCAGGCTCATAGCGCAGGACCGCAAGCAACCTTTCATGCGTCAAGCGGTGGATCTGATCGCTGGCTGCGCTCACTTTTTGGCCTCGAGCTCGGCCACGTCTTCGTCGTGCCTACGAAATGCCTTGGCTTTCGCGATATCCCTGCCATCGTGCGGGCAATTGAGGTACATGCACTCTCGGTTTCTCGCGCACGATGTCGGGTTGCGGCAACCCACAGGCCATTCCTTTGCGGCCTCTTCGCTCAAATGGCCACCACGGCTGCTGCCTCATCCTCCGCCAACGGCAAATCAGTTTCTTTCGTGTGAAACGGCCCGCTCGGCATCTTGGCCCACCGCGTCGGCCGCGGGCACCACTTTGCAAAGCTGTCGTATTTGGTTAGCACGATCGGAACCTCAGTCCCCAGGGTCGGCTTGAAAAATAGCATGATCTTCTGGCCTGCTTTCGGGTAGACGATTCCTACCCGATGCCAGACGATACGCTCAATATCCGGATTGCGGTAATACCCCACGAAATACCCCTAAAACAAAAGCGATGCTCCCACGATAATAATGCCCCACAACGGGACAGAAAGCAAAATTCCCCATAACCATGCGCGCGGGCTCATTGCCTCGTCTCGCTCTGCTGTGAAACCTGCTGCTTCCACATATCCACGATTCCTTCCGTGGTGATTCGCATCTTATCGCGAACCTCAGCCTCATCTCGCGGGCCTTGGCCCATTATCAGAGCGCATTGCACCATCGCTAGGGTAGCCGCGGCATCGGCCGGGGATGGCAATTGCTGCAGCCACCGATAGATGAACTCGGCGTTCGACTGAATGTCGCGCTCCCGCTTTGGGGTGAATTTCTTTTGGACTTTCATCGGCCAGGAAACCCTTCCCAGCCGTCACGGGCATGCCATTCCTGAATTGGAATATGATAGCGCTTACCGTCGCGGGTTTCATAGGCCGCCGATCCATAAACCGCCAGATCTTGGAGAAGTGGCAGAGCATCCATCATCGGTGATCGCCCGTAAACCATGCCGTCTTGCGTAAATTCCCAAAGTATGCCGTTCGGTAAATCCACAGATTTCACCGGCATGATGTTGGCCGCGCGCACAATCGCAGGCGCCGCGACAAACGACACAAGCCCAGTGATGAACGATCGGCGGGAGGTCTCAATCATATGCGGTAAGACTTATCGACACCGGAAGCGCGGCGCAAATACTCGCGCTCCAGCTCGGCTTTGCTCATGCGTTTCTCTCGCTGCCCGTCTGCCCAGAAGACATAGGCCAACGCGATGTAACCACATGCCCCAATTAGCACAGCGCCGATGAGTAGCGCAGGCACAATAGCCGCAACCATCGCGCGGACAGTCCCGAATCCACTCGCAATATCCGCGACCAGGGCCACACATACGAGAAAGAACAAAACCCAGAACATCACCTTATACGGTGCTTCGTTCATCAGCGCTTTTCCTGAATATCAAGCCAGTCGTCGATAGCGTTCATGACGCGCCAGTAACCGCGCCGGAGAAATCTGTAGAACCTCACCATTTGCTGTTCTCTATGTCCTCGTCGGTCGGTTCTGCTGGGGTGGTAAACCACTTCCAAAAGCGGTGGAGCAGGGTCATTTCCCCTCCCGCTTCTCGGCCTGGCGCCGATACCATTCTGCGCGAGAAATGCCCGCGACATCCCACGGACGAGGTCCCTCGACTTTGGGCCGGCCTCGCTTGGATTTGGTTGCGGGGGATGGACTTGAACCCTCGACCTTCAGCTTATGAGACTGACGAGCTACCGCTGCTCCACCCACGCAAGAATTGGTTGGCCCCAACATTTCCCGCTGGGGCCTTTGCGGGCCCGGTGCCAATCTCCGGCTTGGGCCAATATCTTTTACAATGTCAGGATTTCTCTGTTTGGGAACGCGAGTGGCTACTTCATGGGTTCCTCCCTTGCTGTAGGGAGCCACGGCCGCACGGTTTTTCTCCGCTCGGGTTCGCTGGCCGTTAGCCCTGATCTGGTCAAGCTTGCTCACGAGACAACAATTGCACAGGACACGGTCTGAGACAACAATTATTTTCTGTCTCACTCACTCGGAGGGTTTTTTATCGCCTCGGTCACAAGAGATTCCAGCGTCAAAGTGCCGGAATGCGCCACTGTGCTGGCCATTAACCGCGAGGATTCGAACGGAATTGCCGCCTTTGCCGCGTCTTTCCGCGTTTCGGTATCGAACATCGGATTGCGGTAGATCGACATCAGATAGGCAAGAGCATTGCCCTCGAACGTACCGATTACGCCTTGGCCTTGCAGTAAAAGCTCAGCCTTTTCAGAAGCCTGCCGAATTAGTTTGGTGCGCAAACTCACTGCGCCCTTTGGTCTTCCCCGTGGCCGGCCAGATGGAACTCTTGGCATTTTGGATGCGTGCTGTTTCTATTTTACAAGTTGTTGAACTATTTGGCACAAATACCCTAGAAACCTATTTCTTGCAAATTATGATTTTGGATCTGAAAAGGTACGGTTTGCCGGAGCTACCGGACGCTCTAAATAAATGATCGTCTCGGCAAGAGATGACATGATGCACAGCACCATTGGCCGCCATCCCCATTCAATTCCGAGGGCCAAGCAAAGACCGAACATAACGAGAGTCCAAAGGATCCCTCGCCATAATGATTTGCCAAGGCCTTTGGCCGCGGCTTTGACAGTCATTTCACCAAGGCTCATGTCTCGCCCCGCGGTTGTCCCACAAAAATGAGTCCGTCGCCGCGCTCGTCAACCTCGTAGAGGCCAGTCTCGGCATCCAGTTTCTGCAAGAATGGCGAGCCGCAACAGCCGCAACCACCAATTCTGATCTTATACTCGATGCTCAGCCTGGAAAGCTTCGCGAGAAATTCTTCCTGATGACGCACGGGATCAGCGCCGTTCATTAAATAGGAAAAGTGAGGATTCTGTTCTGCGTCACTCATGCGCGTTTTCCTGTGGACACAGAGTCATGCTGCCGACTTTTCGCGGCCTTCGGCGAAGGCGATTAAGCCGCGCACGCAATCCTCGCTGTCGATCTGCTTGTTCATGGCATCGCGAAGTTCGGCCGTTCGCTTCTCCAGGTCAGGCATGACGTCGGTCTGCAGGAATTTGGCAAACTTTCGCCGTGCCGGCTCCGGAAGCTTCATTGCAACGTCGCGAAGCCGTTCGCGATCGAACAGCGAATATCCGCGCCCATTGGCCTCACGGAGTTCAAAGTCTACGTTCCACTTGAACGTGAGACCGGAAACCTTGGCGACAATATAGACCCCAGATGGTCCATTGAAACGATAGGCACCGCCAGCTACGACATCGCAAGCCATCATCCACGGGACATTTTCGTCCCGAAGATAAACATCGGTCTGCCCGAGCGCGATCAGGTGCTTTGCGTTATCAAGAGCCTTCTGGTAGGTCATATCGCCATACATCTTAATCTCCTTTATTTATAGTGGTTTGTGTCTGGTGATGCGAAGTCACAGGCCCTAGGTCGAAATCTCGGATTTGACTTACGACCCATGCGCGGACGCGGACGAATCTCTCTGCGTTCGTTTCCTCGCGGTACTTGCGGACCCGAGCCCTCGCCGTCTGCTCGTCCATGCCTCGCGCGATTTGCCGGATGACCGCATCGCGGGTTGCTTCCGGATCGATGACCCAATCTCCCTGCTCATCGTTGACGTAAGCGATCTCCATGGCCATTTGCCGGGCAATACCAAAACGGCCCGCCACGCTATCAGCGTCTTCTGGGTCTAGATCCGATGCATCAGTCCCCCGCCTCCTGGCAACGGCTCCCATGGCGCACACGGGTCCTTCAGGAGTCACGATAGCTTCCTTGATCAGTTCCTTTCGGGGCAGGGCGTCGATGGCCGCGAGCATCTCCAGCAGGAACATCTGGCCGCGCCTGCCACGTATCGCGCTGGCGACCTGACCGCGCCATACGTTCAGTTCGGTGTTGTCGAGATCGTCCGAATATCCAGATCGGCTCATGCGGAATCTCCTGAGGCCCGTAGTGGGCGCGAAACCAGATCTCGGCGTCGTCAAAGCATCCGAGCGCATTAAGAGCAGCATGCTCCTGCTCGGCCCGGACTGTCGATGAGACTGGGCACCACATCATATGCTGGCCATCGCGTTCGCTAGCCTTGCAGCTACAAAGTTTGGCAGGCCCCACCTCTTGGGGATTGCTGGCCGGGGCGGCGTAGAGCGGTTCGGCTTCAATAGTGGTTTTGTATTTCTCAACCCATGCCGCGCTAGCCGTATAATCCCAATCCGCCTTTCTGCTCTTTGGTCTCCATCGCCATGCCACTACCACACCAATATTATTACGTACTTGACACATAGACCAAGTGTACTTTTGATCCTCGTCATCCAATTGTAACCCATCAAATATGGCTTGAGCTTCCCCACGCTCGAAACACACTTCCACAATTTCCCCGTCACGGTAGATTGCCCAAGAGGAACGCGGAGAAACAAATCCCTTGAGAAGCGCTAGCTCATCGTTAGCACCAATAAAAAAGCCGGCGCGGTTTAAATCCTTGATGGCTCGTTGGGCTGCTTTCGTGTTCCAGTCAGACTTACAAAACTCTTCTGTGTTCCATTCTTGAAGACTGTCATGTAAAACCGTCATAGCATCGCGTTTATTGACTGGCTTTTGCACCGGCTCCGGCGCATTGCCGGTGGGGGCCGGATTGAGACGTTTGGCTGCGTCAAGCAGGTCATTGACGAAAAGCGCGTCTCCAGCTTCAACCATGTTTTCCGTGAGATAATAGGCATACTGCCGCAGGCGATCTGACAGACCTTCCTGCTTGCCTTCGATCTTGCCGCGATTGCCAGCGACGACGGAATCAACAAAGGCATCACCTATAACAGAATAGGGATTTTGCATTTTCATTTGCCGTCTCCGGTGGGGGCGGGATGGCCGATCAGGGCGCGGAGGGCCGCCTTAATCGCCTCATGATCTCCCGGCTCGCCCGTATAGAAATACTGACGCTCGATTGCCTCCACCGTCACCGGGTCCAGCGCGGCGGGGGATGGGGCGGTTAGTAACGAAAAATAGCCCTCAATCGCATCTTCGATCATCGCCTGCTCGCCTTCGCTGGGCACGTAATCCTGATCGCCGCGATATTCGTAATCAGCCACGTACTCGTTGACAGAAGGCATCGTCATCTGCGCTTGGGACGATTGGACGGCGAGAGCCGCAGCGGCTTCGCGCAATAACGGTGCAAGCTCTGGTGTTGCCCATCGTTCCATATTTTCACAATCATCGGCGTTACGCTTCAAGCTTGCGATCAGCGCCTCTTTCACCTGCATTGTGGATGTCATGGGGCCTCGCACGTAACTTTAACGCCTGAATGCCAGCCGACGCTCGTTACCTGAGCGCCGAGCGTGACCGCGCATTTTTGCGTCAATGCCTCTTGGAATACATTCTTCAAGCCAGCGTTTGCTTCAAAGAATGCGGTTATCCTCTCGACCTCGATCATCGCCCCGGATTGAATGGTGAACTGATATAGGTCGGTATCGTCCGGGTTGACCGGGCACTGTGCCCTAACCTCGATGTCGTATCGGTTCTTCATGCGAGCATGTCCCATTGCTGATTGCGGCGCGCGACGGATTCGCGCATGTGCGAATAGCGAGCTATCCCGGTTCCATCCACGGAATCGACACCAAGCTTTTCAAAATGAGCCCAGCGCTCCGCGCCGTTCACTCGCCCCACATGCACCCATTTCTCAAGAGCCTGCGCGGCCTTGATGATATGCACCGCGTATTCCCCACATTTCCAGTTGGTGCTACCGCCAATGAACACAGCGCCGATGTCATCCCACGGGATCGGCAAATGCTCTTGGCCATCTTGGCAAACGAGAGCGATGGCCCATCCCTTTAGCTCCGGTCGGAGCTTCCAACGCTCGAAAACTTCAAGCGTTCGTCGGGCTGACGCCACAACATCCGGTAGTGTGACGAACAAGCACTTTTCCTGATGGTGTTTTTCCCTTTCAAGGAGTGCCAAATAAGCAGCAATATCGGCCTGAGCGAAAAAACCATTGTCGATTGCAAATGGACGATTCGGTTCCCGAAGTTTGTATCGTGTCAGCGGCGTCAGTAATTGCCCGACATCGCAGCCCAATTCGGCGGCGCACTGGTCTAAATCCTGACCGTTGTCGAGCAGGGCAATCATTCCCCGTCTCCCTGAGTTGCGGGAAGCGGGGCGGCGGGAAGGCGTTCAAATCGGCCATCGAAAAATTCGAGCGCTGGCCGCACCCAAACGAGGCCGTCCGCCGTTCCTTGGTAAACCACCATCGTCATGTCCTCTAAGGCGACGATGCTACTTTGGGCCTTCGCCGCTTCGTACAGAATGCGATAGGTCGTGCCACGGATTTTGTGCCGCCAGATTTGCTCAGTCATGGCCGTAAGACCTGCAAATTCGTTTCCACTCGGCATAGCCAGCATGGCGCGGATCGTTCAAGTCGTTCGGATCGCCGGGCTGTGTTGAGATTGCCGAGAGAGGCGTTCCCAACGGTCGATCACCGCGAAACTCCTTCGCTGTCATGATCGGCACGTCGCCCTCCATCGGCTGGCGCTGGGCCTCGTGCTCACCAATCGCGATATCGCAGGCGTCGCAGTACCAGCCGCCGCAGATGCCCACGGACCAGTCATCCGGTTCGTAGGAATCGCTGATGTCAGCGTCGCACTTCGGACAATTCATCGTGCTTCCCTCCCGTCATACCAGCCCTCGATATACTCTCGCGCCGCAAGCATCTTCGTTCGTCGCTCCGCGTCGTCCTTATAGGACCAGCCGCGAAGTTCCTTGTCGTTCAAGGTCACGGTGATGTCGCCAAGGTCATTGTCGATCAAGTGCGGGCGTAGCGCCTCCACCGCGCCAGCATTGCCGGGCGCTAGGGCGTCTTTGATTAAGGCTTCGACGAATTGAGTTAGAGCCTCGCGACCGCCGCGTTCGTTGCGGTAATCGGAATCGATGATCTCAATGATGTCCTCGGCCTTGATCGTTCCGGCTTGTGCGTCGTCTTGCAGACCGCTGAATTGGTCCTCCAAACTTTCGAGGCCCATGCTCTTGCAGCCCTTACGCAGCAAATCGAATTGCCGCGTGAGGTTAGGAAGGTGGCCTCTTGTTTTGGCAAGACTGGTTTTGTCGCCGGTCATCGTCGCTCCGAGAAGTCTATGATTTCTTGCGGGACGGCGCGCTGGGTTTGGCCACTGATCTGTAGCTGTACCTTGACCGTCCGCAGAATCTCGCGCGATTGAGCGGCGATGGCATCGGCCCGGTTCGGCATGATGTTCTCATGCTTCAGGTCGGTCAGCGTCTCCCAGAGGATGTCCTTAAGGCTGCTGGCCGTTAGGGGACGAATGACGGTTACGGCTTGGACCTTGGCCCGCTTCGCGCTCACGCCGTTGCGATTTGTTCGTGCAACCGTTTTGGTATTTGATCTCTTCATGATTGAATCTCCTTTTGATCTCTCGGTTAAGTTCAATGGTCAGTCGGTACGCTTCAGCGAACGCTCCTAGCTTCGATGCCCGATAGCGGGCGTCGTAATCTCGTTTCCAAGCCCGGTACCATGGCTGTCGGCAGTATTTGACGTGATATGGCATCCTCTTTTTGCGGACCTTGGCGGCCTTTACAGGATCGTAGGTTCGTAAGTGGAAAGCGTGTCTCCTGGCTTTCAGGGTCGGACTAGTTTTTCGGTATTCAATATCGTAGAGCCTCTTTTCTTCGACCTTCTGCGCCTTGGTTTTCCCTGTCCGTCTCCCAAGTCCGGCACAGCGGCGATTGCAATACAAATTCAATCCAGCCTTGCGCGCGCGGTTGACATGACCTGCCCACTTGTCATTCGTCTTACCGCAATATGCGCATTTGTATTTCATGCGTTGCTAGACCAAGTGTCATGGGATGACTCGGTCATCGGCGCACTAATGCGGTTATGAGGGCGAGCGCAGACAGACCAAGAGCGATCCACACAACGACATCGGTGAACATCGCTCCGTTGAATACGGGGACTGGCGCGCTGTCGATTAGTAAGATTGTTAATATCATATTGGAGTCCACGCTTCGTCGCGTCACCGGATCAACCTCCGAAACCGCGGTTCTACCACCGGCCGATCATCTGAATACGCCAGCGTCAGCACGTCGCAGAATGCACCAAAGCTGAGCACGGCCGCATCAAGCCGATCATGCCCCAGAGACTTGGCGTTGCGCTTCTCCGCCTCGTATGCGAGCTCGGCCACGCGAATTGCTACGGACGTGCTCATGCTTGGCATAGCCCTTCCTGCCCGATCCCTACGGCGCGCTTCCACGCCTGCCGTGCGGTGATCTTGGACAGGTAACCCGGATCGGCCTGCACCATCATCTCGTGCCATCTCCAGGCGCGCATGTGAGCGTCATGCTGCGGAGGCCCGAACATCGCCTCCATGAAAATCTCGGTGTCTGTGGTGTGGAAAATGTTCATCAGTCCAAACTCCCCGCTGCCGTGCGAGGTTCTTGCGTGCAGGCCCATTCATCGCCGAACGTGCCGTTCGTGATATCGAACTTACGGCCATCAGCCGTACGGTATATTTCGTGGAAACCACCCTCTCCGGGGTATCCGAACGAACAGGACCACTTGGCGTTCTCGGGGATCTGTGCGTAGGCCTGCTGTCTTGTCATTTCAGTCCTCCTTGGAGCGGGCCACTGCGGCCCCGACAACCCGAACATAAGAAGCCAAATCGGCCATGTCAACGGTTATTTTTACGTTGAGACGGTATTTCTCACAGCCTCCGCCAGCATCGCACGAAGGTCAGCCTTGCTGATATTCTCCGGTAGCCTCGGCATCATCCGCCGTGCCGTGATCTTGTAACACGGCAGATCGGATTTCTTGAGCTGCAACAGTGCAGGTTTGGCCCGTCGATCGCGCCGCCGCTGGCGTTTCTTTTCCAAGGCTTCAGGTGATTTGGCCGGCATCGGTAGATCCATCCAAAGTTAAATATTTTGACGAGGCGCGGTCGTAACTCATCTTTACCTCGCCCTTGGCTCCCGTCTCTTCAAAGCGAACCTTGGCGATTCTAACTACAGCCTCGTCGGCATATGAGTTTGGCCGATCGATCACGATTCCATGGTCGCATTTGTTGAACCAGTGAGCCGACCCCTCAATATCGTACAGGTTCACCGCTCGGCTTTTACCATCCTTAGCAATGTCCTTCGTCGGATGAGCTACCACAATCACGGCCACATCGTATTGCCTGGCAAACCTCTTGAGCATTCGGATGCCGCGGCCGATGTAGTCGGTCATTGATTCGTTGCGCTCGCGCGCGTGCTCGACCTCGTTCCACGGATCGATCAGCAGGCAACGTATCCCGTCGCGCAACACGGCCTCGGTGGCTTTGTCGATAATCCAACTCAAATCGAAATCATCATCCTCGGCTCCCGTTGGGTCCGAATCGATAAATCTGAAATATTCGTCGATGAAAGCATCCCCGATACCGTCGTGGATATTGTTGATGCGCCGCAGCTTGTTCCTCAGATAAGGAACCGTCGGCATTTCGGGTGAGAAGATCGCCGAGTGCCATCCATGAAGCCTAGCCGCATTGGAGAGCAAATTTAAAACCCACGTACTCTTGCCGTGGTTTGGGATGCCGGTCACCACCATGAACTCGCCGGGGAATAATTGCAGATGGTTGTCGAGTGTCCACCATCCTGTCGAATAGACTGAGACACCGGGCCGGTCCGGGTAATCTGAAAGGCGGTAAAGGCCTTTCACCGGATACGGCTTGGCCGCGTTGAGCACCGCTGCAACCGCCTCCGATCCTTTCTGCTGCAGGACGTCGTTCAAATCCTTGCAGCCAGCCGGGTATTCAACGAAATAGCACTTCGAGGCCGATAGCCGCCGCAAAAGCTCAGCCGCCAACCGCCGGCCTGGCCGGTCCGAATCGACGGCTAGAATGAACCGCCGAACTTTTTTCAAGCGATCTCGGTTGTTCCAAACAAACTCAAACTTGCCAGACGTGTCGTCGCCGAGCGGCTTGAGATCTTCCGGGTCCTCGTCTTCCTGCACGCCTGGCGCGCCGTCGGGGACCGATACCGAAAGGGGGAAGCCACATTCGATCGCGGTCAGGGCATCGATTTCGCCCTCGGTGATGACGAGCGGCATGTGGCCGGCCTCAAGCGCGGGGTCGTCAAGGGCATCGGAGTTCCAGAATGTTCGGCGCCCGCCCGTCGATTGCCAGAACTTCTTGCCCGGAGCGCGGTATTTTTCTTTGCCGGTCAGACCCCGCTCTAAAAACGGGAAAACTACGATGCTCCCAGACGGGTCTGGGACAACTTCACCGTCTAGGTGGCTGGCGGTATAAATCCCGAACCTCGCGGCCGTCTCGGCTTGGACTCCGCGCCGTTCGAACGCTTCCACCCCGATAGGGCCTAGTATCTTTGCTGTCATAGTATCCTCCTCCGGTAAAACCACAGTGATTGCAGCCCATTGAAACACCTTCGCCGTCGATCGTGACGCCGAGGCACTTGAGCCGTTGATGAGATTGTTTTCGCTTGTGCGAGCATTTCGGGCAGATCGCGTAATACCGCCCCGGTGCGCTGGATCTTAGTTGCACCGCAAACTCGCGAAGAATGTCGTCGGCGGTTTTCATAGGCGACCGTCAACGTAGGTAGACGCTTGGCGCTGAGCCGTCTCGGCCTGCTGAGCGTATTGAACTGACCGGTCTGCCCAAGTCCGCCAACTAGCCATCCAATCGGCCGATATCGTTGCCTTCGAGCGGTGATAATCACAAAACCGGTCAAAATCCTGTGGTATTCGAGTAGGAGAAACACCACGGTCCAGGGCGAGCTGCCGCATCGCATCGGTCAACTTGAAATCGGCAGGGAGCGCGTGACGCGGCTTGCGTCTTGGCTCTCTCTCTTTCTTTTCTTCTTTACCTTTTACTACCGTACTAGAATCTACTGAGAGAGAGAGTTGCGTCACATTGTGACGGTTTGTGACGTTCTGTGACGGTTTGTGACGGTCATCGGCAGGCGTCACACTGTGACGTTCTGTGACGGTTTGTGACGCCTTCTTTTCGCGCCACCTCGCCGTTCTTTCTGCCCCTGAGGATCGCTTTTGTAAGCTACCCTCAGCTACAGCCATGGCAACGAGGGCGGCCGCCTCGGCCGTGTCCATACCACCTGTGATGAGATAGGAAATAACTTCTTTGATCGCGTTCATGGGTTCCCCAACTAAAAATAGGAACCGATGATATTTGGCGGGATTATACGGGAGGCTCTTGACCGTCAGGCGTAGTTCGCCTAGATAGGTCTAGCGCAGCCCGATGGTCCTGCAAAGATCACATCGGTTTATACCGCCGCCCCACGCCCCCCGGGGCGGCGGTCTCGTTTGTACGGCGATTCCCTGTGCTCTGGCAAGTCCAACCGATAGATAAATTTTCCGAGCACCCACTAGCCGTTGATTTTAGTGCTTGTGGTAGCTGACGTTCGGAACGTCGCGAGACCAGCACGCTCGACATGAACCACACTCGTGGTTTTGTGTCGGTGCTGGACACCTGTGGCCGATCGGATCGGCTTTGTCGTGCACGGTCGACGTCAAGGGCCACGACATTGGCGGTCCTCTGTCGACCATCGTCGACGAAATCCTGATCGTCAGGTTGTCAGGAACGATGCCCCCGCCGATCACGAAGTCCTTGACCATTTTCGCCTCGCGCGTGGCGATCCAATGGCGGATATTTGGCGTTCCGGTAGCCACCTCGCAGATTTTAGCCAAGTGCCAAACGCCTTGCAGATCGCCGCTATCGTGCCACCGGTGGTAGCCAGCGACATTCATGCGCCACCGCTGCTGACCTTTCTTGACGCGACCGAGGTCGATCCTGAAATGATGATGGCGGTGTTTGTGCTTTAGGAGAAATATCATCGCCGTGACCCAGCCGGGATCCGACAGCGCCGCCAGTCGCTTGTTGAGCGACTTGACGGCATTACTCCATTGGTAGCGGCCGGAGAGCGCGTAACAGCCGTGGCAAACACTGCCGGGAACTGCAACTAGTTTGGCACCGATAATGCATTTGTCAGCCGGGAGCCCATAAGATGTTCCCGGCATTTTGGAAGGAAAACCCAAGGTTCCTGCAATAGACTTCGCTTGTGAAAGGTTCATCAAAATTCCTCAACGATCCATCCGCCGCCGCGTTTCTTGGCCTCCGGCCGCAGTGCGATAAACCGGAACGGGTACATGGCTGCAGCGATCTTGGTCTTTGCTCGAGCGTCGTCTTGCCAAAACCCGCCCTTAACCTCGTGCATTTCCAAGGTTCCATCCTTGACCATGACGGCAAAATCGACGGTCAGGAACGTGTTGTCGGCTAGGCGCAGCTTCAGTCCCTCGAATTTCCACCACAGGACCTCTCCCGAGGCTTTCTGGCGTTCCAATTCCGCGGCATAGGCAGTTTCGCCTTTGTTCATCTCGCCAGTCTTGAGGCGACCTAGCGCGAATTGCGGCCTGTTTTGCATGGCGTCTACGTTTTGCTTGAGTAAATTTCAACGATTCCTACGGTCGGATAAGATCGTGCACCGAGCAGCAAGATCAGGCATGGCCTCGCAAATTTCATTCCATACATCCACGGGTAATTGAACGATGACGGTATCAGGATGTACTTGCTCATGGGTGAGGTCTGTTATCTTGGATATTTTTTTGACGTGCCTTTCAGGGAAACCAGCCCTATTGCCCCAATTATCTACGGTCTGGCGACTTGTGCCTAATTGGTCCGCCAACCAGGCCTTAGACCCATGGATTTTGCCGTATTTTTCAAAGTAGATTTCCTCTACGCGCGACAAGACCTTATCATAAGCCTGCAAAACTAACGTGCGCGGACCTTTGTCTACGGCTGGTCTCTTGGGGAATACGGGAGGATCAGTAGCGGAGGGCGGTCGCGGAACAAACATTACGTTATAGAGAGGACTCTCTGCGATGATGGCCTTACGCTCGGCTGCCAAGGCCTCCTGCCTAGACGGGAACCTCTCTATTTCCATACGCGTAGAGACTGAGGTCCATTCGGCTCCGTTGGATTTGTGAGCACACCATCTCGACCAGCTATTAAAAGAGATGCCGACATATAGCAGTCGGCCATCTTTGTCGAAATGGCGGTAAAGTTCGGTAACCAGCTTCATATTGGGCCTTTAACTTCGATTGGCGCAATATACAGAAAAAAATCGCACCGTCTATCCTTTTTCCAAAAAAGGTGTTGACGCGGACCATGGAAAGGTAAAATATACCGTTGTCAAGTTAGGGAATGAGATGGCTTTGGGTCCGAAAAATCCTCGTCTTTACGATCCTGGCTATCTCGCATTTTTGCGGGGAAAGCCGTGTTGCATCTGCGGCAAGGTCGGCGAAACAGAGGCGGCGCACATACGGATCGGCCTGTTCGCTAAGAGCATGAAGCCGCACGACAAGCACGCCACGCCGTTATGCCGTGACCACCATCGCCACCAGCACACGATGAACGAATTACTCTTCTGGGGCCACCACCATATAAATCCGTTCGAGATCGCAGAGCAGCTTTATACCGAATACGGCGGGACCGGTGGAAAGCCTCGGGCACCGCGCAAGATCAAGCCGCGCAAGCCGCCTCACCTAAGGCAGAAAATTCAATCGAGGGGATCCAGATGACCTACGGAGAATATATCGGGCTGCTTACTAATATCATTATGTGGGGAGTCCTTAATGCTATTTACACATTGGCCTCCTATCGCGCGCTCAAGCGTCAGATAGAAGAACTGAGGAAGCCTGCACCATGAATGAAGTTGAAAGCAGCACCATTTCGCACATCGGATTTGAGAACGGCAAACTCCATGTCCGGTTCAAGTCGTCGCCGAAGCACGTTTACTCATACGACGCGACCGAGGAAGAGCACAAGGCGCTAATCGGCGCCGACTCCATCGGCTCGCATTTTCACAAGCACATCAAGGGCCGTGAATTCACAAAGAGGGAAGCATGAGTTACGAATACTGGCGCGCTGCGCTCGCTGGCGAAAAGCCAAAAGCCTACGTCGATGATCCAAGATTGGGATTCTATCGTAAAGGAACCTACCAGAGAAACGACAAAGGCTTGAACAAGCGGGTCGGCTGGACACCTGTCGCAGTGTTTATGGTCGGCGATGTCATGACGGCTCGCGTCGGCGACGAATCCACTGGCAATGATGTGACCGGAGATAAGCTGAATGAGCTCTGGAGCTACATCAGCGACAACCCAATCAGTGAGGGAACATACCGCGGCGTGGCTTGCTTGGGTCAACCCTGGCCGGACGCGCACGATCCTAGCAAGAACAAGCCCGCAGAAGAAGCCTACGGCGTTGGCCCAATGATGATCGATGGTTTGCCGACTATCCGTGCTGACAATGAGCAAGCCAAGCAGAGAAATGTTGAAGGGGAGATTTTCCGCCAAATTGATGAGGCTAAAGCTGGCGTGTCGCAGTACGACAAGATCGACTCCGACGAAATGGCTGGCCGAGCTCTCAGCCTCAAGAACGAGATCACCGCGCTCGCTGGCAAGCTAGACAAAATCCGCGAGGGGTTGGTTCGGCCGCACGTCGATGCGCAGGCGGAGATCAACGGGAAGTACAACCCGATCATCAAGGATGCAAAGGCACAGACCGTGGTTTTGCGGGATCGATGCGGCGCATGGGAGGATTGGAAGCGCGAGCAGGCGCGCAAGGCGCAAGCCGAGCAAGAGAGGAAAGACCGTGAGCACGCCGAGGCGGTACGGAAGGCCGCGGCCGCAAATGCACCGATACCGGAAGCGCCCGCGCCTGTCGCCCCGAATGCCCCAGCGCCCAAATCCCAGATCGCCGCTGCCGTTGGTCGCAAGGCATCGGTAACGGTCAAAAAGTTTGTGGTGTCGATAGACATTGACAAAACATTCGCCTTTTTCAGGGAGAAACCTGAGTTGCAGCAATTCCTTCTGCAGATGGCTCAACGGTCTATCGACGCTGGAATTGCCGTACCTGACGCGATTGTGGAAGAACGCAGCGTGGTAAAATAACCTGTTGACATTTCCCTAGCCGCGCTCATATTACGGAAAAGAACGGGGAGAAAAATGAACCAGATCGCAGTCAGGCACGACACCAAGGCGCCAGTCCAGTTCGACGACTCTCAGATCGATCTCATCAAGCGCACGATCTGCAAGGGGGGCACTGATGACGAGTTGCAGATGTTTCTGCATCAGGCCAAGAGGACTGGATTAGACCCATTCGCGCGTCAAATCTATGCCGTCAAGCGATGGGATTCCCAAGCCCAACGCGAAGTTATGGGCGTCCAGACTAGCATCGACGGATTTCGGTTGATTGCCGAGCGTACCGGAAAGTACGCCGGCCAGGTTGGTCCATTCTGGTGCGGAAAGGACGGAAAGTGGGTTGATGTATGGCTAGAGGATTCGCCTCCCGTTGCTGCCAAGGTTGGCGTTCTCCGTCATGACTTTACTGAGACTTGCTGGGGCGTGGCTCGCTACAAATCTTACGTTCAGACCAAGCGCGACGGAAACCCAACAAGCATGTGGGTAAAAATGGCCGACATCATGATAGCGAAGTGTGCCGAGGCTCTAGCGCTTCGCAAGGGTTTTCCGCAGGAACTCAGCGGACTTTATACTTCCGATGAGATGGCTCAAGCATCGGTTGCTAACGATCACGATCCATCGACTGGAGAAGTTAAGGAGCAAGTTAGTCGCCCGCGCGTCCCTAGTCCATCTGAGGTTTCCATTCAGACTGACAATGGCCCGGTCGAGTTAACTCCATTCAAAAACGAAAAATTCCCGGCATGGGCTGAGCGGTACATCGCTTCGATCAGCGAGGCAAAAACCGAGGCTGAGTTGGATCAGTGGGATAAGGCCAACGATCCTCTGCTGGCCGTGATCAATGAGAAGGCCAAGACAGTCTACGCCACGATTGATAAAGCGATGAAGAAAAAGCGCGCGGCTTTTGCGAAGCCTAAGTCCGATCCGATATCAACCGGCCGATCAAAACCAACAAATTCTGACGGGCCAGACCTGAAGACAGACGCCGAAGCTTGGTTCAAATTCCACCATGGCAAGATCATGGGAATTGAGGACGGCGGAGAGCTTGAATCCTACTTCAACGCACACGTTGAACTGTTCAAGGGAGAGATATTCCCATCTGATTATACGGACCTTTGCAACAGTTATGGCCTGCGCCTACAGCAATTGAAGGCCGACGAGTGAGTGCGCGCAAGATACTGAAATTTCCTGGGTCCGATAGGTACATGACGATCATGTGCCCGTGGTGCAAATGGCCGTTCCACTGTCCGGTTGAGCAATCGGATTACCGCATCATGTGCCGAGCCTGTGAGAGCATCTACGGTGGTTAAACTCGTCATGCGAAAGCGTGCTGGGCAGACTGGCGAGGTCGGCCTGTTCGTCGACAGCGAGATTTTCGAAGATGATTTCTCGCACATCAAACTAGGCGCCGAGATAAACGTGGAGGCAACCACTCCTCGCTCGCTCAGGCAATTAAAGTTTGCATGGGCGCTGGCGACGAAGATCGAAAAGGGCTGTGACTGGGTCGACTCCAAAGAGGACGCTATGGATTTCATGCTGATCGAAGCCCGTCATTTTCGTCGTATCTACGACCCGTTGCGTAACGTAGCCATCCTCAAGCCGAAACCGACGAACTTCGGAGCTATGGATGGGACTGAGTACACTAGATTGCTTAAGCGTCTCGTCCACGTCGCGGTCACTATCATGATCCCAGGCATGGATGACGCCGCGTTGATTGCCGAGATCGAAGCCATGGTCGGCCCCGATATGAAATCACAAGCGGAGGGAGGTGGGCATAGCAAGGACCGGCCGACACCGCACAGAGACCCAAGATAGGTCGGTCCTAGCCCCACACTCGAAAGGAAATAGAATGGCCACGAAGATTAGACCGCCGCGCGTGCCGAAGAATGAGGCTTTGAAGGTAACCATCCTCAACCAGGAGAAGCAGATTGTTCTCCTTATTGATCGCGTCGAAGAGGTGGTCAAAGAGCGCGACGAGTTTAAACGCCGGCTCGCCATGGCCGAGCAGATCGCAACCGTTTACGAGCGCCTTCTCGGTTGGCAGGATTGCGCACGCGAGATTTTGCATGGAGATCAAATCCAGATCGGCCGCACATGATACGAGATTTTTCTGATCGAACTCAGAAGATCGAGGCACTTACCGAACGATATAGGTTGGGCCAGATCGGCGAATCTACCTTCACCGCCAGCCTCATGATCGAGGGCATGAGGAGCGACGAGATTGGCGTCACCGTTCGCATGCACCAGTTTACCCATCGGGCATCGCGCCCCTATCAACGAGGAGACATAACTTGAAAGCATCTCTGTTTATCGTTCTCGCAATAATTCTGCCAAGTCTGTTTTTGGATATGGCAAAGGCCCAAGACGCGCCGAATCCTGAAACGCAGCCAGCGCCGACGGAAACTAAAGCCGCGCCAGCACCTCCAGTTGGACCGCCGAAGTTCATTCTGGAATTCGACCAGAACGACATCGCCACGATGAATAAATGCGTCGGGGAACTTTTGTTCAAGGAGGCCATGCCATTAGTCACGAAAATCAACTCCCAGATGGCACCCCAGATCGCCAAGCAGGCCAAGCCACAATGATCCGGCGCGCCTCAAATCCCTTCGAGAGCTCGGCCGCGGATTGGCTGGCCATGGCCGATGCCCTCCATGAGGCAGAGGAGGGCCGTCGACGGGCCGAACAGCTTGCGGTCAAACTGATCGCCGAAAACGAACAACTGCACGACCAGATCGCCGAGGCCAATACTGAGCGCAAGTTCTGGATGGGCTATGCGATCCAAATCGAAACCCGTCTCGACGTCATCACTGGGGTCATTCAGGACGCCCGTAACGAGGCTAGGGAAGCTGCCAAGCGGTTCACCCGCGAACAGGGGCGACCGCCGGTTACAGAGACTCCAGCGAAGCCCAAGCCGCCCCAGGAGCGCCGCCTAAGCGAGGTGCGACGGCCGCCAGCAAGACCGATGCCTCAACATTCGCCAGAACAGGACGACGACGAGGTAGCCGCCGATCTCGTGAACCAAATCACTGCTTTGCACAATAAGTGGCCGTGACATGAAATTGACGAAAGACGAAAAGATAAAGGCCGCACGACGCCTTCTAGAATTATACGAAAAGGCTAAACCTCCGCTAAAGGAATGCTTGGCATTTTACTTGCGCAAAATGCACACAGACTTGGTGAACGCAGAACAACAGACCTCAACAGGAGAGTAAAATGAACGAACCAGCCATCGTGCCGACGATCCTTGACGACGCCGACGACTTTACGGTGTTTGCGAATAATCCTGCCGATATGGTCGGCGCCCAGCGTTCCATGATCCTGTGGAGCGCCCGTAAAATCCAGTCAGTGAAGATCGAATTGACTGAGGCACAGACCAATCTTGATGCCGCCAAAGCTCATAAGTGGTCGCCAGCAGCATGGGCTAAGCAAGTCAAGATGCTAACCGACAAGGTTGAATTTTACAAGAAGATCAAGATGGCTCTCGAGGCCGGATATTATATCGTGCCGCCATTCCCGGTCGATACCTTCGCGATCAAGGTCAAGAAAGGTAGCAAGCCAAGGGGCGATTGGACCAACAGCACCTGGAACCGCTTTACGCACGATGCGAAAATGCTTCCCGCCGGGGAAGGTCAATATGTTTCCCCAAATCCTCGGAGGGTTGAGACCTATTTCCCTCAAAAAAATAAGGACGGCACTGAGCGACAGGTCAAGCATGTAAAACCTATCAAATTTATCGCCGCAGATTTTCCGTTCAGGCTTGCGAAGGCCGAGATCATGGAAGCCACGCGGGCGGCGATGGCTCTTGGCGTGTTCGATCGCATGGGAGCCTTGCCAGCAGCGCGGGCGCCAGACCCGATCATCTGTGGCGAAATCCTCTTGCCTCATCGCAAGGGACAAGTCGTGACCTTCTTCGTGTCTTGGTGGCTCGATACGACCACCTTGTGATCAGTAGACACGGTACTTCACCATGACGATGCAGATGCGAACACGCCACACCAAGCCGACGACAATATTAAAAATGTCGCCGCTCGAAGCCTGTGCGATGGCGGCAGAAATGGTCAAGACGGCTGGCTTCGAATTTCGATATGCCAGCCTCAAAAGCGAGGCCGTTTATTACGCCCACCGTGGCCGCTGGGGCGTTCTTCGGATTGCCACCCATGGCAAGGGCGGTAAGAACGAATGGGCCAAGGACGGTCCCACGCTCGTGAGCATCACCTTCCCGGAGGGTGGCAAGCACCGCGACGGAACGCTGCACCTGACGACGCTCTACATTGAAAATGCAGCCGCGAATGCGGTCGGGCTGTTTCTGATCCGAGCCGCAGTTTCGAATGGAGACTCCACTTGACCTTAATATATGACGGAAACACCCGGCGCGGTTATGAAGAGTTCGAGCTAGAGGATGGCGAAACCCTGCTCTGGCCGCGTTGTGAGATCAACGGATGCGATGCCTGCATATGTGTCGGCATGAGCAAAAGCTTGTGCTACCCGCACGGTATTGAATTTGGGGCCTTTACGGTCGAAGAGTTCGAGGCCGACCGCAAAGCGCGGCACGGCTAGGCACAGTGTTGAGCAGAGAATCCGCCATGGATGAGCAACCAAATCGGCCTGAAGGCACCTGGTTTTATACTTGGGCCGGCGAGGGCGTATACCACCTATGGCAGCAAACCGACACTGGTCCGAAAAGGTGCGGAATCATCTACAATCATCCGAGCGTGGATTTCATTTGTGAGAGGCTTAATGAGCCTTCGGCTCGTTTATAAATAGAGAGCTAGCCATGACACCCCATTGGATTGATGTTTGCTTCGGGATTGCGACAGGCTTTTGCTTTGGAGCGGCGTTCGGAGCGTTCATTCAGCACCGCAAGTGGCTAAGGGCCATGGGCCGTTGATGATCGAAGGTTGCTATATGTATTCGATCAGCCATTGGGGAATGTTCCCCGTGTTCTACGTTGGGTTTCTGCCGCTCTGCGAGGCTGGTTGATAAGTAAGACTAAGGAGACGAACGATGGAAGCAGTCGGTATCACCTATGTCCTTGTGCTGTTATACTCACCTATCAGCCCTTACTTCGCTGGCACTCAAATCGAGGCTAAGAAGGACCAAATGACTTGCGCCGCCGAGGCCCCGCATAGGATAGGCGAGGAACTCAATACGGGCGGCATCGGTTGGGAAAAAGAGATGATGGGGCAGAAGCCAAAGGTGGTTGCCGCCTACTGTGCTCAGGGCGCCGTGGCCCATTAAGCGAAGACGAGGTTTGAGATGCGAACCCCACTATTCTGGCTATTCATCTGGCTAGCCGCTTCCGTCATCGTGATTAACAACTGGCCGGAGAAGCAGATGTGGGTTTCTGCTTTCTGGATAGGATGGTCCATGGCGATCTTCGGCCAAGATATTGCCGACTACCTTAAGCGGCTATCAACCCATGAGCGGGCGGAAAGGATCGGGATCTGGCTGGTCCGCACTCGATTTATTCGCCGGTTCTCTGTCGGAAGCCTTTACATGACGGGATTATCCCCTTGAAGCAGGTATCTCAAAAAACACGCCACCTATAGCACAGATTGACTTTTGTTCTATCTATGTTCTATATCCCGTAGAATGAAATATGCGTCCAATTACGACTGGAACGATCCGGAAAACTCGCCACTTGTGGATGCAATGGCGACCCTTCGGCACGCTTGTACCCGGAGCGCCGAGACTGCGCCGCACACCAAGAGGCCGGGCAGCTTCGCCGCGATAGAGGCGATCCGGTCGGCAATCGACGACTGGGCCGAGCGCGAGACCGGCAACCGCGAGTTCTTCTGGGGCAAGCCCCACAAGGCGGGCTGACGGGCGAGAATTAGGATACGCTGCTAGACGATGCCATTACGTCGCCTAGTCGATGCAGCGAAGTTGATTGCCGTTCCTCCGGTGGTTTGGACGCCGCCAGAGGCTGACGGTCTCACTCGCTTTCAAACCATTCTTTCGATTGATGGTGTTGTCGAGGCCGGTCTAACGCTCAGTGGTGTGGCTTACGCGCGAGAGCCGGATCGCCATGTCACCATCGAATTGGCCGTCGAACTAGTGAACGGTCGGCGACGAACGCGGTTGATGAGGTTGGATTGGCGATCTCTCAAAGGAGGTCATTCCAATAGTCGCTGGAAATGCAGCGGCGCAATAGCTGGTGTGCGAGTACCCGCTACACACCTGCATAGTTTTGATGCCAATTGGGACGATCAAAGGCAATGGATGAAGCGAGGCAAGTTGCCTTGCGCCGAGCCGGTTAACGAAAACTTACTGACGTTTGAGGACGTTAGGACTTTCGTAGGAACTTCCTTTAGAATCAATAACATAGACCTTGTGCCAAAGCCACCGTGGGAGTATAATCTATTCAATGTCACCGGACAGCACGATAGTAACCCCAGCGGTTGATAAGGCTGTCGCGATAGCGATAGGCGATCTTGTGCACGCCGAGCGCTCCGCCGATTCCTGGTACATCAATCTTCCGCTGATTTATTATGATGGATCGTTCGTAACTGTGAACGTTCGTCAAGTCGGTCACAACTTTCGTGTGAGCGATAGCGGTTTCACTTGGCGTGAAGCGGAGGACATCGGAATTTCCCGCCGCACATATGGTCAAATCGCCAGCTCAGTTGCGGATAACATCGGTGTCTCTATTAGTGAGCGATCTCTCTACGTTGAAGTTCCAGCACCAATGCTTCATCGCGCTATCTGTGATGTAGCAGAGACATCGTGGCGGATAGTTGATCGCCTTTCCGAGAAGGCATTTGCTGACGAGGACGAGGATGAATTGGCGGAAACGCTGACCGCGAAGCTTCTCGGATTATTTGGATCTGAAAAAGTAGAGCCAAGCGCTAGTGTGCGTGGTGCAACAACTAACGAATGGACTGTTTCTGCCATCGTTAAGTTTCCACATCACTCAACAGTTTTTCAAGCTGTCGGCAGTCATCCAAATTCGATCTACAAAGCATCTACTGAATTTCGAGATTTGGCTAACTTAGATCGTGCGCCGCGCTTAGTTGCGGTCGTAAAAGATGCCAAGTTGCTTGGGCCTCGAATTGGCTTGTTATCTCCGGCCAAAATTTTGGAAGAACAATACACTGACGAAATGTATAGAAAGGCTGCTGCCTAATGCTAAGCCTTTCGGATGCTATCAAATCAAAACGCTTGCAGGATTTTATCGCGCAAGAAGAGAAGCGGGGCATTGGCCCCGCTGACTCCAAAGAACTAGATAAAGCGATAAAGCTACTCGCTACGCAGCCGCGATCAGAAGATCAAACATCGCGTTCGACATCTCGCGGTGGTTCGCGCGGAAAGTGAACTCACCAAGATAGCGCTGCATGTACTTCGGAGACACATGGATATGTGTGCTGCGAACCGAGTTCTTGAACAGGTTCCAAAACGACTCAACGCTGTTCGTGTGGTGATATTCGTTGCGGCGATAATTGTACTTCCGCCACTGCTTCTTATCGTGCGAAACGGCAAGATGATCGAAGCCATCCTTCTTTAGTAACTTATAGGACGGCAGTTCATCCGTTGAAACGGCAGAACCCTTTTCGATGGTGCGGGTGACGACTTTGCGGAGCGTTTCGGTTTTCACATTCGGAATCACTTCCGCAACCGTGCGACCGCCGCGCTCGATCAGGCCCATGACGATGGTCTTACCGGCAGCGCCGCGACCCGGTATTCCGGGTCGAACTCCGCCGACATATGCCTCATCCAGTTCAACGTGGCCCTTGAGCATTTCGAAGCCATCGGCCTTCGCCATCAGGATGCGGATTTGCTGGCCGATACGCCAAGCAGTTTTGTAGGTCACGCCAAGCGTGCGCTCCAGTTCTTTGCCGCTGACACCGTGGCGCGTCGTGCAGAACAGATAGATCGCATAGAACCAAACTTGGAGCGGCGTGCGGGTGTCCTGAAAGACCGTCCCGGCAGTCGGGTAAACGTGATCGCCGCAATGGGCGCAGGAGAAGGCGCGGCGATTCTCAAGCTTGTGGAATGTCCCGTAAACGCCGCATTTGCGGCATTCATGGCGGACCCCGTACCGGACTTCCATGATGTGGTTGAGGCAAGAGGCTTCATCCGGATACCGGGCGAAAAACTCTTTAACCGTCAGTTTTCCAATCTTTGCGAGGGACATCGGTTCTCTCCAATGTCCAAACCCTACCCCTAGACCGTACGTGTGTCAAGGGGATAATCCCCTTACATGAAGAGAAAGCGCGAAACATGACGATATTTGGCCAGGATATCGCGGATTGGCTCAAGCGCCGTCAGACACGTTCTTAAGCGAAGAACGGTTTGGTCTGTGATGGGGTCGCGCCCCTGACGCAAGGCTCATAGAGAGCGCAGATCGCCAGTCTGGTGCTGGCCAATGACTACGCAGCCTTCTCCAGCCACATAGGGGAGTTGTTATTAGAGATTAGTCCCAATGTAAGAGCCGTTTCCATTTGTGGTTATATACATCGTTCCCGCCATGCCCATATCACCGTAGCAGTCTTTGGCCGGCATCAACGTTCCGCCAGGAAATCCGTCTCCAGTCTTTACCGGAGCCGATGCAAAGTTATCAATCGACTTGTACGCGCCGAACACACCGCCGACGTATCCGATAAAATATACTGTTGGATACGACTGTCCCGAGGCTATAGCTCCAAAGCCGACACACCAAGTTTCACCGACGCTGTGACCAATGGCATTCCATGTCGTTCCTGAATTGGTAGATTGATAAAGAGACGTTCCCGAGTCGGTCGTGCCGCCCTGATTGCCACTTGTCGCAAACAGATTACCAGCATGCCCAGGGACCGCTTTCATCTGAAAGAAGAGACTTATGCTACCACCGAAGCCTCCGGTGTAGGCGTGTGTCCATGTCGAACCTCCGTTGGTGGAGATCCACACACCGTTGGCCGTGCTTCCGTTGCTATTGTACAGATAGTACGTATCCGCGGTCACCTTGTCGGCGGCGCAGAACACATTGTATTGATAATAATTTGCGCCCCATCCTGTCGGTCCCGTCGTCGGCGCGGAGCCAACGGTCTGCTCCGTCCAGCTCGTGCCACCGTTGGTCGTTGTCCACGGCTTGTTCGTGTTTGAACCGTTGTCGTCACCAATCCACAGAAAGTGCGTCGTTGTGCTGACGGCCATGCAGCCGCCTGGAGTGCTGTTCGTTAGAGCGGGGTTCTGACTTGCTCCAGTCTGGCTTCCGCCAAAGATAGACCACGAAACCGGAGAAGGAGCGGTGCTGCTGCTGGACCCGCACGAACCACCTCCCGGCACGGGGGTCGAAAGAATTGCCGCCAGTGACCCGGTTGGATCAACATCCCCGCTCCATCCACTTCCCAGGCCGAACGGAGAACTGGTGCAACTCAATCCGCCGTAAGTCGAAGGATATGTTCCCGGTGTGATGATAAATCCAGGTCTGTCCCAGTTGGTTACGAGCGGCTTTCCACTAGCGATGCCAACAACGGCATTGCTGACGAGATTTTCTATCCCCGCCGTTTGGGACGCCCAAGTAACTGTCGTGTTTGTAGTCGGCGGATTGGTCTTGAAGAGACCGATGCCATTGCCGTTGTACAGAAGATTTGACCCGGCCGGATCAAAGCCAATGAACGCCGTGGTAAATTGGCCATCCGTCGCGGCTAATGCAAGCCACGGAACGTCGGAAGCCGTGACGCTGATCGCTGTTGGACCAACAAACGATCCACCTGTATTGGTCGATACAAACAGGTTACCGTTGTTGGATGTAGCAGCAAAGACGTGAGCGGGAGTAGCTGGATCAACGGCGACTGAGTGGATAGTGTTGCCGTTAGCTTTGGCGACCGACCATATTCCACCGGAGAACTTATTGAGATTGCCGGTCCCGGTCCCGGCTCCGTCGCTCTCGTCCACCAGCCAGACGATACCGTTCACGTCCACGATCATAAACGCGCAGGATGTCGGCGTTCCCGAAGTCAGGCTCCAGCTAGTTCCCCCGTTGGTGGTGTGGTAAACACCGTGACCGTAGGAGCACGCATAAATACCTTGCGTCTTCCCGCCCGTCACCGCCGAGGTCGGATCGAACGCAACCATAATGCCAGACCCTTGGCTCGTGGTTGTGGTCGCTGCAACTCCAGAATCAGTAGCCCATGTAGAGCCGTCAGATGTCTTGTATAGATGGTTAGGCGTACCTATGAACGCGACATTATCATTTGCTGGATCAACGGCTGCGTTCCTACCGCCATAATTGTTTTGAGTTGCGCTGGTGTCTTGCGTGAGAGATGCCTTCGTCCAACTCGTTCCTTTATTAGTTGAACTAAAAACAAATCCATTTAGAAACATATACAGATGGCTGGTGTTGCTCGGTGCGGCAGCGATCTCGTACGCGCCAACAGCAGACGACGTGTTAATCCCGTTATCGGAAGACGGCATTGATTGCTTAGTGACTAATTGCTGCCAGAGGCCTGAAGTAGAATTGTATAGATAGGCTCCGTACGTATCATCTCGGGCAAGCTTGGTGCCGTCAGATTGCATATCAATGCCGCTGACAAAGCCACCCCCACCTATCTTTAAGGTTGAGAAAGAGGCCGTCACGGCCGTTGACCCGCCTATCTGAAATATTGCGAAGTTGGACGAAGCTGGCACGCAAAATAAAGCCAGCATGACGGTGAATAAAAACCTTAGCAATTTAAAACGCATCTACGGTCCTGCTTTAAGGGCATGGACTATGCCTGCCCATCCAGCCTGATTTCCTGTCCAGGTTTGTGTTACGGACGAAAGCGTTGAAGATAAAACTTCGGTGGCAACGTAGGTCGATGAATTATTGGTGCCACCCGTGTTGACGATGCTCATGTTGGTGCCGACTGACAGGCCGGATGGCGCAGTTATCGCTACGTTATCATTACTGCCGACGACATTGATGACCATCGAGTTTGCGGAAGTCGTGCTTATCCCGGTTTCCGTGGGAGCATTATTTACGCCAGAATTGGTCTTAGGCAGGGATGCGTTGACATCCCAAGGAGCCGTTTGATACGCCGTCCCGAGGAATCCGGTGACGGCAAATACAACAATCGTTGCGTCGTCAAAATTTCCGTTGGTGTTCGCAATCGTTGCAGTAATGGTCTGTGACGTCAGATGGGTCGCAGCATAGGCCCACCAAAGTTCGGTGCGGGTGAAAACTCCATTAGCAGGACTGATCGCAATCGATGCCCAGGTCAGCCCACCGCCGCTCACACCCGAAACAGCCGCTGGGGTGCCGGAGGTATACTCGTAGCTGATCGCCGCGACAATGATACTGGCGTTTGTGGCGTTGGAAAATGCCGTCCCGTTGGCGATGGTTAAAGCACCAGTAGCCAGCCCATTCTGCGCCGTCCCGTCAAGAGATAAGACGCCGCCACCGCCACCACTTGCTTTTTGAAAAAGCGGTAGCCACGTTGCCCCCGTTAGATAAAGGCAAGCAAAAATGGCAAGCGAAAAAGAAGCTAATTTCCTGATCATGTGAGATCAATCCCGACGATATAGACGTCACACGTGGCAGCCGCACCTTGTGCGGTAGTGAGTGAGAGAAATACCGAGGACACCGTAAACCGCGTAATCAGCGGGGTTGCTGCGACCGTTGGATTAAGCAAAACAGTTGATGCTGTAAGCGCGCTGTAAACCTGTGTGGCAGCCACAATAGGCGTGCCGCCCTTACTAGCGGCAGAATAAAATCCGCCCACCGCAAGCGTTAGTGACGCCGAACAATTTGTCACCACAATACTAGTGATTTGGAAGACCGTCGCGTTTATAGCAATGGCCTGATCTGTGGTGACGTTGAAGTTGGCGCCGCGCAATTGCCCTAAGACACGTTGCGAGTTAGGTGTGATCGTCGCTGGTGTCAGATAGCCATCAGCAAAAGCAGGCCCGAAACCAAGTGCCCAGCATAGTGCTACGCGGGTGAGTAAACTTATCACAGCCTGTACCCCGATGAGTTAACGTCGTTTGCAGTTGCGGCTGCAAAGGCTGACGTTGTGATCGTGATGGCCGTGTTGGTGCCACTCGCGGGTAGGCATGGGCTAAATGACTTGGAGAGCAATACACCTGTTGCGGTCGCGGATAAATTGTAAACCCGTGACCCGCCATTGAGGCCCGCAATCGTCACGGTGCCAGAAGCCGTGCCTCCAATGATCGAAACATCGAATTCGCATAGGAAATTCGTGACGCTAGCGGTCGCTGCAAATGTGGCAACCACGGCTCCTGTGGTGCCGGTCGCTACAGCACCAACAGGCGTTGGCGTCGTGGTGGTCGCGTTCGTCGGATATTGCGAGCTAATCGTCTGAGGGACCGAGTTGGCCACTGCGGCAGGCCCCAGAGTGATGATACCGGGGCTATCGGGACGCAGATCAACCACAACTGCGGTATTGGTAGCAGTGACCGGAGCGACTGACGGGGCGACGATAGACAGCCCTTGTACGTTCTGCCCGGCAGCGCCCGTCGCCGTGCCGCCGATGACGACAGGAGGGTTAGCGTTTGCGCTGCCTACAGCGGTCGGGCCTACCGCCGCAACGTTTCCCGTGACGGTGGTGGACGTCAAAGTGACTGGGATCGCCGATTGGTTGCTGGCAATGGCAACCGGAACCGAGGCAGCCATCGTGCCCTGGCCATGCGATAAGTCCGCGATCGATCCAGCTACGAACGCCCCACTAACAGCAGCCCCGCTCGAAATAGATCCAGAAGCCAAAGCACCTGATGCTATTGAACCGGAGGCAAGTGCGCCACTAGCTACGCCGCCAGCCGCAATGGTAATCGGAGACGTGGCTGGCTGGAGAGATGGAAATGAGGTGGCAAACCCCGTTACTGTGATCGTGCCAGCCGAGTAAGCAGAGATTCGCGCTCGCAAATCGGTATAGCCAGAAATATTAAACGCAAAGTCTCCGGTAGTTGTGGCAGTCGAAACCGGAGCGCCGCCGCCGACAGGAGTGCCCTGAATTGCAACATAGGTCGTGCCATCAAAACTGGCCTCGAAATTGATCGTGGTGCCACCAGAGCATGCGACCGAACAGACGACATGGAGAACTGCCCCACCATAACCATTAGTAACAAGAGGCGCGCCGTTAGCGTTCGCGACAACCGCATTTTGAAGAGTGAGGGAAGCAGAGAAAGCAAGGACTACGGGAGACGAGTTACCGCTTGGTGCAGCTCCGTTGCCATTAGTGTTGATTGCATACATCCCGAATACGGGACATACGGTCGAAGGAATGCTGGTGGAGAAGCTATTAAGAGCCGCCGTACATCCTGCCGCGATGGCCGTGCCACCCATCTGCGTTAGGTTTTCGGTAACAAAGTTTGTTGTGCCTTGTGTGGTCTGATCAATGCCAAATTTGCCGACGATGGCAGATCCAGCCGTTAGCTGCGAAAATAGCGGGTTGCTAGATGCAATGACCGCATTGCCCTGCAACAGATTGGTATAAAGGCCGTTCGTAGCGCCTAGAACTGCCCCGCCTTGTATTGGCGTAAAGTAGCTCGAGCAATTCCCGTTCGGATCGGCCGCTAGCCCCATCAGGAATGTAGTGGAGGCGTTATCCTTCATCTGCGCCGAGGTCGCAGCGCAAGCCGCTTCAGCATCAGTGGAGATACCAAGGCTGGCACCGATGATCGAAATCGCAACTAACGTGGCAACCCATAGGTTCCTGATCATCAGATCACCCCCGTCAAAAGATAAATATCGTTACAGGTATTCGTGAGGTCGAATACACCGGTCATATTGCTACCAGAGACACACGTATTTGTGCCGCTCGTCACGTTCGGGCCAGGGCCAGGGAACGACAGGCCGCCGATCTGTGCGGACGCTCCAAGCGAAAGAGAAGTCAGAAAAACCAACACTAAGATAATGCACTTCATCGTGTTACCCTCCAATTGAGGGTCATAGCACTTGGAGTTATCGAACCGCTCGAGCTATTACACACTTTGACATTCACGTTGCCGGATGTCGGATAAGGATAGATGGTTAGAACTGCGCCTGTGGCTGAAGCTCCATAGCCTGTGACTGCTGTTGGATCGCTATTATAGCCGAACATGACGGTATCTGTGGTTGCTACGTTTGTCGCAGCAACGGTTACGACGGTCGCGCAAGCACCAGATGTAATTGCGCTAGTCCCTAGCGCTGCCGTCCCACTTGCAATAGTTGATGTGATGCCGCCAGCCGCAGATAAGTTGGCCGCGGCGGCAGTCGCTACGCCCGTACCGAGCCCGCTGATACCAGTTGATATCGGTAAGCCCGTCGCATTGGTCAGGGTGGCAGAAGTTGGCGTCCCTAATGCCCCGCTAAACCCTACAAGGCCATTTGCAGCATTTAGGGTATTGCCGAGCGCTGCCGCGACGTTCGTCCCAAGTCCAGAGACGCCAGTTGAAATTGGAAGTCCGGTTGCGTTGGTTAGGGTCCCCGAGGATGGTGTCCCAAGCGCGCCGTTGAAAGTGACAAAAGCTCCGGCGGAGCCTACATTTACGCCGAGAGCTGTTAGGACACCGGTCCCTGCACCTGAAAGACCTGTCGAGATCGGCAACCCTGTGGCGTTCGTAAGCGTGGCAGAGGTTGGTGTACCGAGGGCACCGCTGAAACCGACTAAGCCGCTGGCGGCATTTAGCGTGTTGCCAATCGCAGCTAGAACGCCGGTCCCTGGGGTTGCGGTAGCAAGAGATCCGAACGCTGTCCCGTTCGTCTTGGTTACTGTGAGAACACCGGTTCCAACAACTAAAGTTGCGTCACCTCCAAAAGTGAACCCACCAAACGACCCGGCGCTATTAAATTGGACTTGGTTTGCAATACCACCTGGTGAGCCAGTACCGCCGCATGGGCCTCCAGAATCTGCCGCAACCGTTGATGAAATCCATTTCACGCAGTTGCCGGTGACCACGGCACCTTGCGCGGTAATTCCACCACCGCCGGGGATTTGAGCGGAAACAGGCGATATCAGGGCCAATGTGGCAACTAGTAGCGCGGATAAACGCCATATTTTCCCCATGGAATGGCCCCTCGCACCGAAACGGTGGTAAGGATGGTATGCTGTGAGCAACAAAATGTCTATGGATTGTGTCGCAACGAAAGAGGCCGCCGGCTATTAACCGACGGCCCAAGTCAGGGGGTTTACGCAAAACAAAGTACCCCAGGGAGAAGCATCACCCTCGCACACATCTGAGGGATTCGGTAATGGTTTGTTTCGACCACCGATGACGTCGAGCCCAATCCTCTCCGTGACGGATGAGAAATCCGCGAACATTCTCGCAGATCGTCAAGCTTGTGACCTGAGAAACGTCAGGGCTTGGGTTGGAACTTAGCGCCAGCAATACCAATGTGGTTTTCATCTAGTGTCCGAAAATCCTTGACCCGGCATTTATCGCTAGCGCGCATATAGCAAACAACGCACTCACCCCCCAGATGCGTCCCTGCACATTGGCGGCCCCAGCTTCAAGCACACCAATTCTGGTTTCGAGTGATTTCTGGGTTATGCCAATTTCACGGCGCAGTGAGTCGACCTTTTCCGTCCCTTCATTGCGAGTCCACATCAGGCTAGATAAATCGGACAGGGCTTGGCGGAATTCGTTCTGTGCTTCATTGCGGAGCTGCTGGGCACCCTCCGCCTTATCCACGGCTTTCTCGGCCGCAATCAACGCCGCATTGACCGCCTTCTCGGCTGCTGCCAGAGCTGCGGTAACGCCGGTCTGCTGCGCCTCGTAGCGTTCTCGGAGCTGAAGCGACAGATCCCCAAATCGCTGGTTGATGTATTTTTCGAAGGTCTCGAAGTTCCATCCGCTAGCCGCTGCTGGGAGCGAAGGTTGTGGCATCCGCCATGTACCACGAGCATCCCGAACGTAAGTAACCGCCTGTTTGAGTTCTTCTACGGCTTCCCTAAGGGCTACGATGGTTGCATCAGGCTTGTTGTCAGCCACTTCACGCCCCGATTTTAAGTATGCCGCACGGACCCATTTGGCTTCTTGCCGATCAACCGCGCTAGTTCAATCTCAATCCTGTTGAACTTTCCAATATTGTCTTCGTGGCGTTTATTATCCTGAGCCTCGTGCGCAGCCATTCGCTGGCGCCCATCGTCCTTTACCTCCTGAAATTTGCCAGCCAGCCAGAAACCTAATCCAGCTGCCGAAGCAATACTGCCTCCGATCGCTGTCACCGCCGCCACAATGACATCCATTTTCATTCCAATTCCCACAAAGTTCAGCGGCCGAGACTGCCCCGGCCGCTGTAAAACTCATTACTTAAACGAAACGCCAACGCGAGCCATGTTGCCGAGTTTCCCACATGCCGTTCCGCCGCCTGGGCAGAACGAGTTGGAGTTCATCTGCCACCCGGCCCATGTGTCGATCATGACGTTATTACTTGCCCGAGTAAGAGCGCCGAGGCCGACGATTGGCGCGATTACCCATTGATGGCCCGACAGCAACCCAATTTGTGCGCCGATATCCTGCTCGACGATACCGGCGAACATATACGCATTCGATGGACTGGTGGTGATTCCGGCCGGCAGCAACGGAATCGACGGCAGTGATGGGCTGAGGCCTACCGGAATGAGAGACCCCAGCAACGCATTGATGGGTGATCCAACACCGAAACGCTCGATGAATACGCCTGGCCCAGATAACGCTAGACCATTGGTCGAACCATTCAGACCGCTAATGCCGCCCTGTGCTTCTGCAAACCAGAAGGCATTAGTCGCGAACGGGCAAGTATAGCCGATGATGCCGTCGATATCGCCCTGTACGATCTGGGTGCCGACCGCGGCACCATTGACCGCGCCAGCGTTACCGCCGATCCCAACGCCGAAATAATACCCGCATTTGACAGGATATCCGGTATAAAGCGGTGCCTTCACCGGTAAATCAGCGGCCATCGCGCTCGTGGCGAACATCGCGGACGCTGCAAAAATCAGACTTCGAACTTTCATGGTAGCTCCCCTATGAGGTTAGAAACGGGCGGGACGTTACGCCCGAATTCCTCGTAAGGCTGTTGCCGAAGTGTCACTATGAAGCAGCTTTTGCTATCAACGCCGCGCGCACGTCGGGAGTTGTTGCCCCAATCTTCGGCTGAGTTGGGTCTATTGCAGCCGCCGCAACACCGTTGGTAGCGCTGGCGTCAACTCTGATTTGCGCAACACCAGGCAATGCAGCTACGTTCTTGAGTTGGGTCGCTGGACTATCAGGACCAGACAAAACCGTGCCAACCGATGACAGCACGATGTTGGCGATGCCCAGCACCGCCACGATCTTGATCGTCATGTCCTGCCCGAACAACGTCTGGAACAATGCAGCGCCCGTGATCAAACCGGAAATCACGCCACTGATGATCTGAAACCACTGCTTGCTCGTAAGATTCCCCATTTTAAACCCCTTTCGAATTCGCAAATTCGATCAATTCCTCCACCGTCGGCGTGACGGCAACGATATCCGGCCATTCCTGCTTTAGTTCGGTGAAAAGTTGGTCGATTAGCGGGGCTGCTTGAGACAAGGTTGGCTCGCTTTTCTTGAGCGCGGCAGCCAATCGTCCAAAGGCTGGGAGTTTCGCCGAGATATCATCAATCTCAGCGTCACTCATGCGGGCCATTTTAAGAGCCGATTCGATCAGCCAATTCATCGATAACCTTTCCGGACGTTTCCGGTGATCTTACGCAAACCCAACTCCCTCTGGCACGCTTCGACCTGTACTGTACTAAGGCCAAGTGCTTCAGCAAGGATAGCAGCATCCACACCAATATAGCGCCGCAGATAATCCTCAACACCATCTCGCCGATACGCCGGCCGGAACATTTTAGGAGATGCCTTCGTGCTAACCCACCAGTCCGTGCAATTCTTCATTTCCTATCCAATGGAGAACGAAACGATTTTTGAATCCTTGTCTGTGTAGATATTGAGCCGATCCTGTTCGGCGTCGATATTCCTTGGCGAATCAGACCCACGGATCAGGGCCGTATAGTGGTAGCGCTTGGCGATCTCGTCGATACGGTCAAAGCACTCAATAGCCTGCTTGCCGATGAACGGCAGAATGTCAGCTATTAGCGCCCCTTGGCTCATGCCGGTTTGTCCATCGCGTCGGCCTTGGTATCGATCTCGGCATCGCGCCGCAGCCAATCCTTGCCGAAATAACGGAAGGTTGGCAGCCCCTTATAAAAGGCATCGGCATTCGCCCGGAAGGCATCAATTACATTCTGTGAGCCCCACAGGCTTTTGACGGTGGACGCGGTAACCGGCCCAAACGCACCGTCGGCTGTAACGTCGATAGCTTCCTGTAAAATAATCGTCGACCGATGAGGACCGCCGTTGACGTTCATATTAAAAACTTCAAGGTCAAGCCCGGGATAGCACTGCGGACAATTCGGCATCCAGTAATCGGTATAGTAGATTGTCCGATACTCATCGGCCGAAATGTTCTTAACCCATTGCGTCGGTAGACCCCACTGCTTGCGCTTGAGGTCATATTCTCGCTGGATGATTCCGTAATCCGTCATCCCGCCCGGATCGTGGGCGTCGTTTGAGTACCCGCCCTCCTGCACCAAGATCGGCGGTAGGCACTTATCGAACTCAGGATCGGTGCCCACCAGGTACGGAATGAAACTGCGATCGGTGCTGGTCGGTATTGTCATCGCTGAATACCCCTGAGTTGCAGCGTACTATTGTTTCGCGGATTCTTCAACATCTGGTATAGGCACAAGCCCATGTTGCGCTAGATTTTGATGTGGACGACGTTCTCCGGTGACTCGACGCGTGGCCGGGACGATTTTTCCCGGCTTCTGCGCGATAATCGGCGGGTGAGGTGGTTCATTCGTCGGGGTTTCGTTCATTGATCGCCTGCCGTTTTGCTGTCTTCTGCTGGTGAGCGTCGCGGATAATCGTCGGGTTCTTGATCATCACCATTTGGCGGGCTGATTCGCGGGACTGCTTGATAACTTCCATCATCCAGTCGTGCTGTACCGATGGCGTTTGGCTTTGGAATTGTGGAGAAACAACCATCTTATCAAGGCGCATTTTGGCCATGCGCCCAGCGAGCCTCGCGAAATCGTCGTACTGCTCCGGTGTCAGTTGGACATTGTGTATCTTGCGCTCGACCGTGCCGGGGAAAACGCCAACCTTCCACATCGCATGGTTGACCGGATCGTTATTGATCTTTTGCTCGTAAATCGCAGAAATGCCAGCGCCACCCAACGCCTCGCGCGAAGGCAACGGCTCGCCCCAGATGTCGCGCCGAACCGGCAGTTCATGATCGAAATAGTTGTCGAGATGGCCCGGTATTTTGTTCCGGATCGTGTCGATCATCGTCCGCGTGTCACGCTGGTACGGATCCGCGCCGCGCGCCATCTGCCCGAGGCCGACCGAGAACGGCACAAACGCGGCGAGATAGTTCCGCACGTAGGATTCCCCGTATCGGTCCGGCGTCTCAATCGCCTTAAGCAATTCCGCCGGCCCGTGCATCGCTGATTCGTCAAGCACGTTTTGAGTGACCGCGTGCAATAAATGAGCGCCGGCCTTGGTGAATTCTCCCTCCGCCGCCTCATGGGCGACGTCGTAAAGGTCAGCCGACAAGCTGGCCAGCATCCCCATCGGGCCTAACTTATTGACCTGATACCAAGTATCGCCAATCCTGACCGAATGAGGCTGGTTTCCTGCCATCATCCAAACCCGTGCCTCTTTCGGGTCTTTCGGGCCTGATCCGCTGAGCATCCGCTGGGCAGCAAGGCTACCAAACGTCACCGCCAGCGCCGTTCCCATCATCATCCGTCCGATGGCCTTGTCTTGGGAGACGTTGCCATTAAGCCCTCTAAGATCGCGCCCAAGCTCGCTATTTTCGTTGAGCAGGCTGGCTAGACCAAATGGAGTTCTCTTCACCAACGATTGGCTTATGATGTTACCGGAAACCCTCACAAATGGGTCGATGAACTTAATTAACGGCACGTTTCCGATTGGAACATTTGTTAATGCTGCGAGGCGCTGAAGTAGCTCGCTACCTTTTCCCATCAGCGCTGTTTCAGTGGCCTCGTGTGCGGCAGCTTCGTTCATTGCCTGTTGGGATGGATCTTGGCGAAGTTGAGCTACGCGAGCATGCAATTCGGCACCGTCTAAGCCTTCATTCGCCGCCTGCCGGTAGGCGATTGCGTTCTTTTCCATCGAAAAGACCAAGGAACGGAAAAAACTGTGGATAACCGCCACGCCCCGACTTGGAAGCGTAGCAATGTCTCCAGTCGGCAGAACCGTTACGCCACGATAGGCAATGTTCGGCGTTGCGCGCGTCGGCGAGTAAACGCGGCTGAAACCTGATTCGCCAGGAACTCCGCCGGCCGACAACAAGGCCGCAGTCGACATAACCGTATCACGCATGCCGCGGACCAGCCCAAACGCGGTCGCCATTGCATCGTGGAACGTCGCGGTTTCATCGAATGAGGCACCGCGCGCGAGCTCAGCGCCGGGCTGGAACGGGAGAGATGCCTGGTTTGGACCCTCCCCTGGCAATTCGGTGGTGATCCCCGTGCGGGCCGCCTCGAGGCCGGACTTGATCGCTGGCGCAATCCCTTGCATTGCACCGCGGAACAGAGCCCCAGCCTCGCCCATGTGGATGCCGGTGCCCTCCCGGCCTAACGCCGTGGCGATCCGCCCGGCAATCGTCCCGGCGGCCGATTCCGGTATCTTCATGATCGCCGAAATCGTGTTGCCAACCATGTAGGTCGCATGTGTGGCAGGACCGGAAATCAGCCCGTTAATCCAGTATTCTAGCACGATCCGTCCGAAACTATGCTTTCCGGCGTCGTTCATGAATTTTGAGACTTGCTGGGGCGTCTCGAGTTGGGCGCCAAGCTTCGCCTCAGCCCGAAGCTGGAACAGCGTCTTGCCGGTGGCTTCCTTGATAAACTGGTCGACCGCCTTGGTCTGCTGGCCCTCGCCGCTGATGTCGCGAAATGCTCGAAGCGCCCGGCCCGCCTCCGCCGTGATTCCAGCCACTTGGGCCTGAATCATCTGATGGCGGTCCTTGGCCTCAGCATAGGCCATCACATCTTCATCGGTGCCGATCGCGGCCTTTTTCATCGCCGCGGCAACATTTGTGGCCGATTGGATCAATAGTTTCCGCGCTGCAACAATCTGCTCGGCGTTGAAAGCCTGCCCCAAACGACGCTGGCTGAGCGTCGATGCGTCCATTCCCAAAGCATCGGCTAGCTCGAGCACCTGCCCGTCCGTGATAACGCCGCGCCGGTCGCCGATGAAATCGTTGTTCTCAGTCGCCGAATCGCGGATGGCCTGCGCCACATCCTCGCGCGTCGTCAGGTTCTCTACGCGGATGTTTCCGGCGCGGTCGGTGAAGGGGGATTCTCTTGCCCCGAAGAGGTCGCTGGGCCCTGGGGCAAGGGCAGTCCCAGGGTTGTCGCCAAGCTTAGATCGGGGATCTGGCCTTGCACCTGCTGCGCTTTCTGTCTCAGCTTTGCCTCCGCCGCCGCCGACCGGGACGCTCCCGCGGCCCACGCCGCTGCCGCTGGACTCAGGTCCGGGCTCGCCGCCACTTGGCCCCACTTCGCTTGGTCCGCCTGCGCCGCCGCTAGTTTCTGCTCCGGGCTCAACTCCGGCTCTGGCTGCTTGCTCGGCTTCGACTTTTTGGACTTCTGCGGCGATTTCATGCGCAATCTCCGGCGGGGGTTCCTGAATATAACGCGCGCGCTCCGCCATCGCACGATCTGCTAAAGCCTCGGCCTCGTGCGGCTCGGCATGGGTTGCATCGCCTTCATGGACTTCGTGCAGTTGCGGGCCGCCAGGTTCGCGCTCCGGGGCCACCACAGTCCTTTGCGGCTCTTGCTCGAGCATCCGGTCGAATACCGCCCTGATGTCCGGCGATATCTCGTTACCGAGGCCCTTGAGGCTTTGGTAGATGCTCAAAAGCCAGTTGCGGAATTTGGCGAACACGCCGGCGAGCTCGGGCGACGGGGCTACGCCTTCCCGCAAATACTGCTCGAACCCGCGTGCAAATTTCTCATGGTGCCGAGTTTTGATGTCGTCCGTGACGCCAAGCCAGTCGCGGACTGTCTGCGCGTCGTCGCGCAAATCCGCCGGAGCCTCAGGATGCTGGGCATCCCGCATCAATTCTTCTAAAAACTGGTGACCCGACTCATGCAAAAAAGTACTTGCATTTGCGCTTTTCATCAATGTGATGACCGGACGCGAGTTCGGAGAGATACGGATTTTTCCTCTAGCTTCTTGGAAATAATCCGAGAAGTCTTGCGCCAATTCCGGTTGGTTTAGCGCGGCCTCGTGCAAGTCTCGCTGCTCCATCACAGCGCGCTCGTAAGCCGACATAACATCCGCCTCATGGCCGTGCTCGACGAGTTCTGCGGCGCGATCGGCCAGAGACGGATCAGGCATCTCACCATTTTTCGAAAGCTCGGCCTCCAACTCGCGAACGAGTTTAGCGCGCTCCGGCGATGTACCGGCCTGCTGCTCGACGTGGTTGATCTTGTATTGCTTACGGCCGGAATTTTCCTCCGCTAGACGGTCGAGCAAATCGCGCGGTGTGAGTGTCGGCGTTTCGCCAGAAATATCGGAAGCGTCGAATAGATAACCGTGCTCTTTCGCCACCCTGAGAGCGTCGTCAAGCGTTCTGCCGTCGGGGCGGACTAACTTGCCAAATCCCTTGACCGCCGGTCCCTTCTTGTCGCCAAAAATCGCCTCCAATTCGGGATCAGGCTTTAAGCCGCCCTCTTGCGCCAGAGTCTCAAACAGAGACATTTCGTCGGGAGATTTTCCTTTGCGTCCCGCAGGTTTGGCCTCAGGCTCCGGCAACTTCGGAGCAAGTGCACGACCCGTCGCCCCGGCGATCGCCGCGCCTTCTCGCGCGTAAAGTTCCTCAGCCGTCCCCAGCTTGCCGCCGAACCGGCCAGCGCGTGTGACGTAGCGTGCTGCAATCAATTGCCCGGCGGCTTTGGCCTCTTCCTCAGGCCGGCCAGCCGCAATCAGCTTTTGGGCGACGTCCTCGGCAATGTGGGCTCTCTGAGCGCCAATGGTGCGTTGAGGGACAGAAATGCCAGCCTCAGCAAGTAGTTGTCCGCCGATTCTTTCTTGCTCGGTCCCCGCCAATTCTTGGCGTACACCTTCTGGACCTCTCGGTTGCACGGCAGGCAATACGGGGCTACCACTTTGCCCCTCTTGTGGCGCGGTCTGACTTGGCACTTCGGGCAAATTTGTTTCACGTGAAACACCTCCTGTTCCTGCTTCGTGGGCCGCTAACATATGAGCAAACGACGGGAACTGCTCCGGCTCTACCGTGCCCGTCCCGACGGTATCCGCCGCCCTTCGGTACGCCGCGGAGATATGAGGCGACAGTTCCCGAATTTCAGCCTCTGTTGCCGCCAAGTGCTTCTCGGCCACTTCCGTTCCCGGTCCTTGGAACGTATCACGCCTTTTGAGCAAATCGTCATAATGCTGGAATATCTCCGGCTCCATCTGCCTTGCGATGGCGTGTAAATCGGGCTCGGGAGGTTCACCAATGGCTGCCTGCTCTACGCGCGCATTCTCTTGCGCCGTCATTGCGGCTTGCGGAGCCTGCTCCTGAGTGCCTTGGAACACAGATTCGGTGACGCCTGGTCCGAACGTCTTGCTATCAGCGACCTGGGCCAGCGTAGGCGCCGGCGAAGGCTTGCCGATAAGCGCGCGAACCGGTCTACCGCCTAATTCTGTGACTTTCTCGCCTATCGCATTGGGGCGGTTGAATATTGTCCCGAAAACCGTCGCAACAGCGACTTTGCGCCAGTTTAAGTCTTCATTCGAAAGTTTCTCGTTGCCGGCCTCCATACCGCCCATAAGTGCGCCGCCGAATAGCTTGGCGGTAGTAGGGTGAGACAAAAGCCGCTGCAATGCAGTGGCGTTTTCTGGAAGTTCCGATGCCGCACCGCGAAATGCGAGGCTCGGGCTCATCGTCACGGTATACGGAACTAAACCGCCTAGAAACGACAGCCCAGAATGCTGGGCCTCATCCAGCCTCGCCTGGCGGTCGCCAAATCCGATACCGTCCTGCCATGAGTCCGGAAGATGCTTTACTGCCCATTCCTGGGCGTGTTGGACGGCCGTAGCGCCGAAATATCCTCCAGCCAGTCCACCGGCTATGCCGCCAATCCCCGCTCCTACAGGGCCGCCTAGAGCACCAACAAACGCGCCAGCCTCAGCGCCAGCCCCTACCCCACCTAGGCTGCCCGCGGCCGGTAATACGCCTTTCTCGGCACCTCGAGCGAAAGCACCGACGGCGGACGTCTTGGACGGTCCGACGTCGCCGAACTGATCGAAAGGATTGGCCGGCGCATTGTCATTGGTCGGCGCCGGCGTGGCGGCGTCGGCCGGCTGGGATGGCGCGGCTGGTTGAGCCACCGGAGCGCTAGGAGGCGGTTTCGGTGCCCCATAACTCGACGCATCCGGATCAAATTGATCGAACACATTGGGATTTGCGGGTGCGTTCGGATTAGCCACGGTCGCCCAACGTGAGTACTGGACCTCTTACCGGTATACCACGCATAGCGGTAACCGGCTTGGCCTTTGCCAAATCCTCGTCGAAGGTATCTTTCTGTGGCTGGTTTGCCGGATTAGCAGATGAAAGCGGGACTACTTCCTCGCCAGTGTATCCCTCGCCGACGCCATGGCCAGTCTGTCCATAGTGAATGACGTTCCCGAGTGCCTTTTCAAGAATATTGGGCTTTTGGGCCTCAGGTACGGTAGCTGGCGCTTCTGGAGCCTTGTATCCCTTCGGCGGAACACGCTTCAGGATGTCCTCGGCCGTATACCCTGAGGGCCCGAATTTGGCATTGAAAGCGGCGATCGTCTCAGGCGTCGGGTTTTGGCGAAGCAACCCGATCGCCCCAGACCAGTCTTTCTGATTCCAAGGCGTGCCGTCCGTCTTGTTCGGAGGCGATCCCATCAACTTACCCCAAGGCTTAGCCTCAACGCCCTCAGGTGGCGGCACCGGCGTTTTGTCTTGGCCGCCACCACCAGCACCAATTGCGTCAGCAGCGCGCCGAGCCGGCGGATAAACCCTATCCATGATAGCGTCCATCTGCTTGCTATCGCTCAAGAACTCCATCGGGTCTTTGCCCTTGGCGATCCATTGCGAATAAGCAGCCTCAAAAGCAGGAACGAATTCGTGGTTGTAGACGTCGAGACCCTTCTGGTTCTTGAACGGCTTACCAGTGACGGCTGACATTTCATCGTCGATCGCCATCTTGCTCTGGTAGTATTTGAGCTGCGAGGCCTTCACAGTGGCAATACCGGCCTGATCCGGCTGCTTTTTCAGCTTGTCCATCGTCGTCAGAAGTTCCCCGACGCCTTTATGTGTCAATTCACCAGTGGCTCCTTGGCGGATAATTTCATCGGGCCCGTTTATCCGGCTCGGGTCATCAGGTTTGGCCAAAATGCGATTGAGTGATTCGGTGTATTTTGGGCCGTAAAGCAGCGGGTCCGAAACGCCGCCCTCCCCAGTAGCAAACTTGTAAAGGTTCTCCATTTTCTCAGACGGCAACCCGGAATTGGCAATATCCCCAATAATCCCTTGGGTTTGCCCCATGATGATCTTACGCGTAAAGTCGGACTGGATTTGATCATGCTTGGCCTTTTGCGCCTTGGCATCCTGCTCCTCGGCAACGGCCTGGGCTGAGAGCGTTTGGCTGATATGGGTCAAGGCGTGCTGGCGAACGTCGGGATCGATCTGGTCCTCAGGAATGGCCAAAACCTTCTGATAGGCATCGGCCCTACGGTTCTCGGTCGAAGCTTGGGGCGCAACATTGAATTTCTGCGTCCACATGCCCGTAAAGGCGATAGCTGGCTGGTTAGGGTCACCACCGTTGACCCTTATCGCCCGATCGCCGACCAGATCGCCCGCCCGGACGTTAGGATTGGCCAAAAGCTTGGCTGCACCTGTCGCGCCCTGCTGATGGGCTAGGTAGAGTTCCGGATCGGTCGGCGGCCGCCCCAAGGCACCAGTCAATTCCACCTTATTATCAGCGGCAAGGTGCGCGGCAGCCGCGGCGGACTGCTCATAATTGAACGGGTCTTTCAGGCCGTATTTTGCAGCCGTCGATGGGATAAACTGGAACGGGCCTTGTGCCCCGGTGGGGCTCGTCCCGTTACCTTCGAGTTGATGCACCCGCTGCAAGTAACCGCCAGATATGCCATATTGCGCCCCAGCGTTGGTCAAAATGGCAGGATTCGGCGCCGGCCGGTCCGTGTAGGTCGATTTGATGACCTGATCACCGACGTCGTATCCCTGTTGCTGCTTCGCTCGAGACCGGAATGAGGCAGCCAGATTGTCGTATTGGACGCCAGCGATTTCCCGGTTCTTGTCCAAAACCGCCATCGCTCGAGACGGGTCTTTGACCGCCATGGCGTTGAGTTGCGCCGCCAAAGCATCTCGTTTGGCCATAGAGACCGCTTCGGCTATCTGAGGGCTACCCTCCGAAGCTCCGGCAAGTTGGGCGTTCTTCACATAGGCGTGCGCGACGTCCGCAAACCCGGCCGCGACTTCGTTCGGATTGTCGAAATTGTTCGATATATGATCGAGCGCTAGTTTGGACGTCGCGGTATTGACGCCCTGATACCAAACCGTTGCTTGGCCATCGGCGTGCGTCCCGACCTTTTCCGAAAGATTGGCGCGATAGCGTTTGGAGAAATTGTCGAATTCCAACTGCTGATCCGGCGTCGTGAGATTGCCGCGGATTTCCTTCAATTTTTCGTCGATCTGCTTCTCGACGTCAGGGCGTGCTCGCAAGGCCGCTTCACCGCGCAATCCCATGTATCCAAGATCGGGCTGTCCATCTGGCCCCGGCTTGGTCGGATCCCCGTGCAGAATTTTGGTGGAAAAGTCCTGAAACTGGTTGCTGGCGTCGTCAGCAGCTACTTTGCCGAAAAAATTCCCAGCGGTAGTTAAGCCAGCCCCTAACTTTTCCTCGCCCTGACCAAGTTTTTCCTTGGCCGCGCCAATCTGGGCGCCGAACGTATTCCCGGAAACATCGATCCTCTGGTATCGATCCGGCGCCGTCGCGGCTGGGTCGACCGATGGAATTCCAGCGTTTGGATTGTTCGCCGGCATTATGTGGACGCCGTTGAGTTAGAACCGCCGCCAAACTTGGTCGGGATTGACGACGCAGACGATAAAAGACCTCCAAAGCCGCCTTCTATGTCCCCTGTCGCAGCAATGCCGCCAGCCGTTACGTCATTCCCAGCCTCTAACGTCTTGAGACGCGATTCGGCTTGGAAATTTGTCTGCTGAGACCGATAGCCATAGGCTGACAATTCGGCATTATTGAGCACTGTCTCGCTATTGAGTTCGCCGGCTGACCTCGCCCCAGCCTGTACGTCAACCGCCGTCCCGCGGTTCACGTCGATGCCACTTCCGGCCTGATTCGCCTTGATAGTGCCGACGGTAGCAGCACCTTTCAGGCTTTCTGTCCCGGCCTTCTCGACACCGGCCGCAACCGCATAATCGGCCTGCTGCCCTGCCACAATAGCGTTATTCGAAGCGACCGCTGCCTGATAGTTTGCGGCCTGGGCATTGGCCGCAGCCGTCTGTTCAGCCCCTTGCGCGCCAGTAAACCCGCTTAACAGCTTCATGCCGCCGCCGGCTAGTCCTGCTGCTGCTGAAAGGCCCGCGGCCGTCACGAAACAAATGGTAGCCTCCTATAGCGCTTCAGGATGGTAGCCCATCTGGATAATGTAGCTCCCACCTATTGGCATCCTGAGATCAGGCGAGGTCTCAAGGTATTGTGCGAGATTACGCCGTGAGAACTTGGAATATGCAGGACGCCCCATACCCTCATCCTCGCAATGAAACCCAAGAAATATCGCAAATCGCTTCGCAGCGTCATCTCCGCCAATGATAGTCGTAGCAAGTTCCGACTTCGTTGTCATTGCTTCGTCTAATTGACGTCTAGTTTCTCGCAGGAGGGCCACCGGATAGCGCGTCGCCTCTTCGGACAATGCCACCCAAGCAAACCCAAACGGTGACAGGATCGACCCTGAGACGCCACCAAGCGCTGCCAGGCGCCCGTCAATCGTCCACGCCTTACGAATATACGAAGCATCGAACAGGATACGCAATTCCCGATGGGAATTTGCCCCAACACGCTCGATCGCTCGACGATGCTCAAGCCGAAGTTTCCGTAGGATCTGACCACAGTGGTAAGTTTTTGCCTCGATGATCTCGAACTTCATTTTCTGGCCTGCTGCTGCTGTTTCGGCGCCGCCGTCGAGGAATTATCGCCAGGGTAAACCTCCGGAACGAACGCAAGTATCTGAAGAGGCAATGGCAAATCCTGCTCTACGCAAACCTGCCCGTGAGTATTAAAACCGCCAGACACGGGAATGCGGATATCACCGGTCCAAAGAGGCGTAGCCGTTGCGTTGTAGGCCTTCTTTGCCGCAGCCTTGCTCGGCTGAACCGTAAGATCAACATTCGTCACGTTCCACGTCAAGGCAACCTGTATCGGACTTTGTATCGAACCGTCCGGCTGGTTAGACCCCATCATAAACGAACCAGAAGCTTCGATGCGCGCCGTGACTTCGCCGATCTTCTTTCTCTGCCCTTGAACAGTAGGCTCTCCCGCGTCGAGATAGACCGATTGGAGCTGAGGCTTGAACGCGAGGCCAAGCGTGATCGAACTCGCCTGATTCGGTAATGTGACGGACCCTTGAGCATTCACCGTAAGAGGACCGACAGGAACGCCATCCGCTAGTCCTACTAATGGAAGGCCAGCCAACGGCCGAAGACCGCTCACCGTCGTTATCGGAGTCGTCATCGTCCAATTGCCAGCGGTCGCGACCTGAGGCGTATTGCTGCCGTTCTGGATGACTTGTGTAATCGGAACCGAGATATTCGCCGTGACGTGCTGGCTATCTATGAAGGCCACGATGGTTGCGATACCGCCGCCCATCCTAAGTACTTGGCCGACATTGCCAGCCGAGAACACTGGCGCAGATGCCGAGAACGTGGCGTTGTTGTTGAGCGTCAAGGTTGCCGTTGCACCGCTACCGCCAGCGCTGCCGGCCGGATCGCTGATAACCAGTTGCGGATTGATATAATTCTGATTTGGCGGAAAGGTAATATTAGTGATGACGCCGCCGACAATCGTCAAAGTCGGAACCGCGCCCGTCCCCGGTCCTTTGCCGTTGTCGTCCACCACAGATGCCGTTGTGGCTGCAGAGTATCCTTTGCCGCCGATTAGATTGGTGAATCCAGTAACCTGTCCAGCGCCAGTCGCCGAAGATGCCGTTAGTGTCGCGCTAGGCGTCGGCTGAGCGAGGCTAAAACCACAGTCGACACACCAGCAATTCTCAACCGTATCCCAAATTCGGTCGTCCTGACGCTCGATAAAGAATGTGCGTAGACCGTTAGAATATGTTGGAGGGAAACGCTCGGTCGCGACATAAAGAGCATCGACAGGAGGCTCGGTGACAGAACACACGCTCCAGAAAAGACCGTTCGTGTCGTGTCGGGCCCAACCCTGAATTTGCTGCGCCTTCATATAGGCAAGGCTGAGCAAAATCCCGTCCCCGCGAACCGACCAAAGAGTTTTGAACGGCTGCTCGCACCACGCATGCTCACGAGTTTGGAACCCATAGAACAGATGCCACGAATTCAGTGTGATGTAATCGACCGTGTAATTATTCGTGTAGATTTGATACGTCGCGTCGAGATAGTCAGAATTCTTCGCCTGCACGTAGATTATGTCGGATTCAATCTTGATCGGCGGTACAGTGATAGATGACCCGATCGATGACTGAGGAACGGCAGACTGGCTCGACGGCGTAATAGGCGTGGGATTGAACGAACTGCTTCCAGCTCCATTGATCTGCCATACCGAAAGGCCGGTGAATGCAACAAGACCTCCAGGCATCGGCAACAGCCATTGAATGCCATTGATCTCTACCGACCACGGAGTTCCGATGATTGCATCGCTGTCGAGCGTCGGAATCCGGAAATCGAAATTATTGAACGCGCCAGGCTGCGACATGAAATAGGTGTCGGGCTGGTTAAGTGTGTTGGCATAGGCGCGGCGTTGCTGGAAATACGCAACAACCGAAGGATAGTTTCCAGACTGCGGACCAACCACAAGCGCGGCAGTAGCCGACCCACCTCCGGTCACGTTGACCGCTACCGTATCAGTCGGTTTGTAGTTTTGTCCCTCGTTCTGGACGATGATCGCGACAAGGGCCGACCCGACAATAACAGGCTGAAGGACCAGACCTGATCCAGTGTTGGTGGTGATCGTGAAAGTAACCGACGAAACCGTTCCCGTGCTGTTCGTCACATTAACTGCGGTGATCTGCCCGGGAGCAAACGGGTTCTTGTGGAGGGGCGGAACTTGAGTGAAGTCGGCAACAATGTTCGGATCGATAAACTGCGTCCCATAGGCTGATCCGGCAAAGCCGAATAGAGATCCGGCCGGCGGCGGCGAGCCGATGCCTGGCAACGCCTTATAGACGTTGTATTGGTTTACCCCAGCCACTCCGGTCCATGTGACCGTAATCGTCCCAGCCGTCGATGCGATATTGACCGCCGAATCCACCTCGGCGATAGGCGAAGCCTGACTTTCGCTGCCGTCTACCGGACTGACTGCCGTCACTACATACTGATAATCGACGCCTCCAGCCGAACTTGCAGCAGCCGATGCCGCCGGTGGCGCCGTTACCGTCGGGACGGCTATCGTGGTTGAGAATGTCCAATTGTTATCTGCAAGTCTAGTCAGGTCTTGTTGTTGATATTCCGTCGACGTCACCTGATTGACACAGCAAATCGTCATCACGTCAGCAGACTGCGTGAATTTTAGATATTCCAAATCCTGTTCTGAATATGGAGTCTGTAGCGTGTAGATGCGAGATGCAGTCCCGCCAGAGACATAAGCAGGCAGCGCCGTGGCGTCGATGAAATTGCCGTATGGATCTGAGATCGTGAATGTCGTCGCCGTGACGCTGCCGATGACATAGCTTTGGTTATTGAGAGCCGTAGGACCGCCGATCCCAGCTAAAAAGACCCAATCAGCAGCACTCAAGGCAGATGGTGTTGCCCATACCACTGTAAAGGTCGCGCCAGCCCCAAGCCCACTAGTTGAGGATTGATTAGCTGGATTAGTCGGGATCGTTGTGTAAGCCCCAGGCGTTGTGACGTTGAGGCCGAGTGGACCAAACAAACCTCCATTGAATGTCGCACCAGTCCCGCTTCCTGTCGTCGATAGCTGACTAAAATTCCCCGCATTGTTGGCCGTGAAAACTCCGCCATTCGAAATGACGAACGTAGTAATCACACCCCCGCTCACGCCGGTCACGGTGAGAACTGGATTTTGATTAGCCGTCCCGCCGCTTGTCAGCGTGATCCGATCATTGACCGCATACCCCGTCCCACCGGATAAGAGTTTCAAAATCGCGAGGGTTAGTGTGGTGACCTGAAAAACCGCCGCGGTAGAAAAAACACCGCCAGCCAATGTGATGAGATCGCCGCGCTGATACGATGCTGATACCGCGCCATTATTGGCGGCCGCAGACGTCGCAGTTGAAAGCGACGTATAGGTGACCACCGCAGGATTCGTATTGCTTAGGCCAGTTATCTGGAAAGGATTTTCGGTGACGAAAGCTCCGTTCTTGACGACGCGCATGTAGAAGTTGCCGAATTCGAGCACGAGCCCTTGGCTGATTGAAAACTGAAATGGGATAACGCGAGGAGGGAAATTGCGTCCTGTCTGCTTCGAGAAACCAGCAAAGGCAAACCCAGCTCGGCTATAGGCGCCACCTTGGAAGTGTACGAAGAAGTTGCGCATTGTGGATGTGCCGAGACTAAACTTGGCAAAATCCACATGCCCCCATAATCCGGGGGCAATCTCTCCCGCAATAAAACTAGACTTGATTACGGGAACTGCCACTTAGAAAACGCTCCCGTCCGCTAACGCGAGCGAGTCCCAACCTCCTCCAAATCCGCCTTCGCCCCATCCCTCGCCGCCAAAACCACCTCCGCCGAACCCGCGACCGCCGAAGGCACCTCCACCAGCGCGTCTGAAATCCACCCAGTCTACGCGAATATCGGATGTCGAAACGCCCTCGTTACCATCGACCAAACGTGCCTGCTCAATCTTGCTCTTGGCGATAGCTATTTGCTGGCCACGGACCTGCATCCCGAATTTCTTGTCGACGGCAAGAGATACCGCAACTTCGCTGGCGATATAGGCGACTAAAGCTCCTCGGAATAGAACGTCCCACAAACTCGGGTAAATGATCCTCGCCGTGTAGACGCACTGAGCTTTCAGCACGTTGGTCAGAATAACCGTGCTGCCTTGTGGGCTGATGCCTTGGCTGTTGATGATATCTTGCCCCGGCTGTGACGGATAATTCGGATCGGTCGCGACGACGAACCTGGCCGGCCTGATCCGCTGGCCAATAGACGGCGATTGCCCCATTCCTGTGGTCAGCGGTACGGTCGGATTTACAGGCTGGATATTTCCAGTTGGGACAGGCGTCGCTTGTTGATGGTGGTGCATGATGAAGCGAACCTTCAGGCAATCCGGTTCGTATGCATACTCATAAAGCCACGGCCTTGGCACCTGCGTCCCAACATTTGGCGTCTGGCCAGTCGCGTCGGCCAGCATCGTCAGGTGCATCGTCTTTCGCGCGAAAACCCAGTTAGCAGAACGAAGCAATTGATCGCGGCATTGACCGTAAGCGCGCAAAATCTTCTGGGCTGGAAGGGTTCCCTCCTCGGGGTCGCCGACCGTGAAATCTACGGCGGCAGCATCAAGTATCTGATTGAATAAATCGGCAATTAAATTTGACACGGCTTACCCCTGTTCCGTGTTGGCTATCTGCATTGCTTGCGCTTCGTCTCCTTGCGCCATCTTCGCGCCTTCCATGCCGACAAGTGCCGCCGCCACGTATCGTTCAAGCTTAGTAGCCAATGCCGCGACAAATGATACGTCCCAAGTCGTTGGATCGGTTACTCGTCCTGTGTAGACAAGAACGGCATTCTGCACGTTGCACAATATCACACGCTGAGGCGGGATGAACGTGCTGTCGTTGTCGATAGAAAAAACTACAGGCTGAGGATCCCAATTGATGCCGAACAGCGGGACAGGCTTTACCGCTCGCACTTTCAGGCAATCATCTGGATAGGTGTACTCATAAAGCCAACCTGGCGGCGGGTTGGTCGCTGGATTCCAAGTATTAGGTGGGAAGTACCCGCCGACAGGGGCAAATTTGAGCAGGTTTAGTGATAAGTTACGTTCGGCGAATCCCCAATCGTAAATATCGTTTCGAAGCAATTCGTCGCGCGTCTGCGCGTAGAGGTCCAAGAACTTCTGCGCTGCTTCCGAGCCATCGAATAGCGAAGCGACACGTGGCCCCTTCCATCCCATACGAACGAGAGCAATGTTAGCCAAATCCGCCGGACTCTGCACAGAAGCAACCATTTTCAGTTACCCCTCGCTTCTGCGGATTGAGTAAACTGGCTAGCACTATCGAGATATGATTGTGCTGCATCAGGTTTTCCTGCCAATGCCATCGACATGACGCTTGCGAGCAATCGCACCACCGCCTCACGGAACCCAGGATCCCAAACGCTCTCGCTCGGGTTATTGTTCATTACCGCGACGGCATTCTGCAAGTTGGTCTGGATAACTTTGGTCTGTACGTTATTAACAAGCGTGTTCGCCACCTGCCAATTGATCGGCAGTGGATTGTTCTGATCGGTGAGTGCCGCAGCTTTCAACTGCCAAATCTCGATTGCCGCTGGTGGGTAGAGATACTCGTATAGAAACGGATCGGTGGCCGGATTACCGCTTAAAGCAAGCGTGAACGTGTTGCGCGCGAAATCCCAGCCGAACTGTCGACCAATCGTTTGAACAACAGCAGTATAGAATTTTGCTCCTGCAACCCCAGCCGGAGAGCTATCGAATGTCGGCGCCTGTCCAGTTACCGGAGGTTGGTTGTCTCCGATATATTGGATTGCCTGATTTAGAATGTCGTTCGAGGTAACGGCCATCCATCAGCCCACCATGCTCAACGGTTCGTTGTCATTATCAGGCTTGAGCGCTCCCATGATCTCCTCAACCGTAATCCCGCCGCACGGCCCGCTCGTGCAAGTGGTCGAGTTACCATTAACCGGGAAAGTACAATCAGCCGTAGTACTGCATTTCCCGTACACGGCATAAGTCGTCGAAGTTGCAACACCCGGAGCATCAAGCGCCTCTAATGCTATCGATGAGCCAGTATTGGCGACTGTTGGGCCTATTGCTTGAGATCCAATCTGGGTAGCGCCGCGGGATATCTGCAAAATAAACGTGACGGTTGCCGCTATGCTAGCACCTCCAGTCGCCCGGATGTTCACCAGATTTGGTGAACTAGTCGGAGTGATGGCCTGCGACACCGCGGATGCAACAAATCCGGTTCCTGCGCCAGTCGTCGGCGTACTCGTTGTGAATGCGATCTTCTGTACTATTTCGCCCGGTCGTTTGATGCCAGGTCCGAAAAGCTGAAGTGTCGTGCAGGCACTAGCCCATGAACCAGCCGTAGCCAAACCCGAGGCATAATCGCAATAGCCGATAATACGTACCGGATCGTTCGACACGCCGGCCGTGGCATAGAGAACGCCGGGAGAGGTCGCCAAACCTGAAATTGTCGTCGACGTTATGCGATTGTATTCCCAGGACGTACACGGATAAATCTGCGCCGAAGTGCTGCAAACTGCGGCCCCCATCTGGGGGGTACCACCGTTGTAACTGGCAAAAATCCAAATTCGAAACGGCACGTTCGCAGAAGATGTCCCAAGAGTCGCACCGGACGGAATAACCAGCGTTAGAGCACCGGTGACGATGCCCCAAACCGGAACGCCAGTTGCCAGCGTTCCAGACCGGAATGGAATCGAAACCGGATTCGTTGCACTAGCGTTCGACCCATTAGCGCCAGTCAAGGTGATGGTGAGATTGCTGCCAGCCGCCGCCGCCGAAAGCCCAAGGTTAACTGGAGCATCGAATCCATAAGGCGGCTGAGCCGTGGCGATCGAGAGAACGCCCGTATTGAGGGCAATGCCCCATCCAGCCGATTGAACACTGAGCGTACCGCACTGAAACCCGGTTCCGGTAAGCCATTGTAGAGCATTAGAGGCGCCGCTACAGGAGAGCACCGCAAGATCGACCTCAGCCGACCCGCTAATACTGGCCTTGATGGTATTGGCAGCACCGGAGGCCATTTTGGCGTTCGTCACCACGCCAGCAGAAATCGTCGTAGCCAACGAACCAGCCGAGTTTGTTACGTCACCCGTGAGGGCCGGGAAAACTGTAGCCGAGAGCGTCCCACTATTGATTTGCGAGGCCCCAATGCTCTTGTTGGTGAGCGTCTGGACGTCGGAATTACCGATGATGTTTCCGCTGGCTGGGAAGGTCTGCGCGACACCGCCGATCTGGAACGGTCCAGTGAAATTGTTCGTCCCCGTCCAAGTGTTGTTACCACCTACGGTAACGAAGGCGCCGCAATCCTTGAGTAGCGTACCGACAAGGTTGTTCCAGCACGCCGCATCATTCACGACTGTTGTGGCCGGACCAACGATGCCACCAGTGACAAACGGGAAGGCATAGGTCGACCCGTTGACGTAGAACGATAGAGGCAGCGTCGACGCCACGCCACCAGCCCCATAGGCCAGCAAACCACCGCCAAGGGCATTCGGACTGAGGCAGAGATAATGGTAGCCGGTCGCGTTATTCGTCGGCGCATCGTAAAAGCAGCCGATCGTTCCGAGTGGCCCAGTACCTTGGGCGGCATAGGGAGCCGTCCCCGTCCCGCGCGCGGTAATTCCGAGCTCGGACGGATTTACACCAATCGGTCCGCCACCAGCGCCACCACCGTCGATCACAATGGCCTGTGAGCTGCCCGAGGGGATATACTGAGGAACGTGGCCACCAACCGGCACACCGCCCTGCAAAACAGCGCCCTGGCCCCAGGCAGGGCCGATCAAGGCCCCCATGAGAGCGAATATGAGACCGATCCGCATGGGGTCACCTCTGAGATAGAAATGGATTAGGTAGTAGCGCCGCCATCAGTTTGTGGCGCTCCGCCATCTGCCGGAGCAGCAAAACGGTCTGGATGCTGGCTTTTATAGTCCTCCAGCATGTAGGTCGACAACTCGTGGCCTGGCCGGAGCAATTCGACGAGAGTCGAGAACTGATCGTCAGAAAGCGGGCCTTTCGGGGCGTCAGATACCACCGAAGCAGGATCGTCTTGGTTGATAAAGCGCGGCATCTCAGTCCTCCGATTCGTTCATTTCGTCTTCAACGGCCATTTTTTCGATCTGTAATTCAATACAACAAGTCTGGCCGTTGTCGCTATCGTTTAGTGAAACAGACCTAACGACGGCAAAGCATCTCATATCTAGCATATCCCCGACTTCGCAATCGGGATCGAGGCCAAGTTTCTTGAGTTCTTTGTGGGTCAAGCTGATCCGCAAACCGTAAGGATAGTCCGGCTTATCAGGCATGGCGATGGGCATGGCAGCATCCATCTTTTCTTCGTCGTCTAGTTCCATGTCTACCAGCCGACTCCACATGGCTATGCCGCCATCGGTGCGGCTGGCGCAGCCGGTGCCGCGGCCGCCGGGGCCTGAGCACCAGCCGCTGCCGGCGCATCCCCCGGTGCACCCCCGGCCGCAGGGGCAGCCGCCATTTCGGCCATCTGCCGCTCGCCGAGCTCCTTGTGTGCCTTCTCATGTCTGGATTGCATCATCCGATGCTCCTCCCTGTGGTTACCATGGAGGTCGCGCCGCTCGGTCTCATGAGTTTTGTGCATTGCCTCACGTTCCTCAGCGTGCCGCTCGTGCATCGGCTTTTCGGCCGGCTTTTCCGATTTCATCTCGGCCTTCGGCTTTTCGTCGGCCGCAGGCTTCGATTCCTTCTCGGCGAGCTTTTTCTCGGCCTTGGGCTCCTCGCCCTTACCGCCCGACCGAGGGTGATCGTAAAGCTTAGACTTCTTTTTCTCTTCGGCCATGGTCAGTCCTTTCGGTCGTAAAGTGGAGACCGCTTTTTCTTGCGCATCCCCTCGAATGTTTGGGCCAACCGCGCTTCCTTGCCAAGTTTCCCTGGCGCGCCCTTTTCCTTCTCGGCATAGGCCGCCGTCGACATACCAGCCTCTTTGGCCTTGGCGCCGAAAACGCCTTTCCGGCTCTCAGGAACCGCCTTCTTAATCCATTTTGATTTTTTCGGTTTGTCAGCCATTGACGTCCTGCTGAGCATATCGACCATCGAAAGCGAACTCATGATGCCCTCGATCGCGGGTTGTCGTAAAGCTTCTTTCGCAGCGGTGCGCCATTGAGAACGCAACAGGCGTTCCCCGACACGCGGAAATCACCCTTGCCGCAGTAGAGGTCTCGGTTGGCGCTATCAGGCCGAATCGCGCGCGAGGCGAATGGGCAGCGATGGCATCCAAATCCCTTGCCGTTTGCTGCAACGCCGTATCCAGCCGCAGTGACAGATTTCTGTGCGTCTGATTTCTCAAGCCGCAATTCAGGGTCGCCCTTGCGGATTTTCTCCCAATCGCCGCAAGATCCCGCGTCTCGGTCAATCCTGGGGATGTCAACGAGCAGGCATTCGTATTCGTCCGCCTGATTGCACCGCCCGCAGTTATAGTCGCCCTTCTCGTCAAAGGTAGGCTGAAGTCCGCAGAGTTTGTCGGCATACTTGAAATGGGTCGCAAACCGCTCGCGATTATGGATTTCGACGGTTTCGCGTTCCGGCGAATCGTCGTCGACCTCGACGAATAGACCGTCCTTCCCGACCTTTGGGGAAAGAATGATCCGATCATTTTCGTCGTCGTCGTCATCGGCCATTTCAGCCCTTCTTGCCGTAAAACGCCTCGCGGCGCGTCTTTTTCTTCTTTTCAGGAAGCTTGCCGCCCGGGTCAGCTTCAGCGAATTCCTTCCCCACTTTCTTCGGAATCCCGAGGGTCGACTTCCCAGAGGCCGCTGCCCACATTGCCTTGCGTTGCGCTTGGCTGACTGGCGGCATCACGCTTCTCCAGTGATGCTAGTTGGTCTCGTACGTAATGCCGCAAGCTTCTCAAGTACGGATCGAATGGATACCACGCCACCGAGGCGTTGGCCGTGTCCATCATTTCCGTTTTCAGCATCTCGCCACCGAACACGACATAACTCATCCGATGGATGGCTGACAAATGGCAGACGGCGTACATCAGGCCCAAGGCCAACCATAAAGCCCGCCACAACCGCAGCCACAAAGCCACTTGCCGGAAAATGTAGTGGGAACGATACAAGGACTTCGACCAAAACCGCGGCGAAAATTGCATGCTCTGCATAACCGGCTCGTTTCCCGCGGAATGCCGCGATCGGGATCAACACAAGCGCTAAGCCACCAATTCCCAACTCAGCAATAGCCTGCAATGCGTCGCTATGGCTAAACTCTTCCTCCGGAAACGCCAGAGACGCCCAGCCAAGGCCATGCCCTAACGGTGTGAACGACATCGCCGTAGCGCCCCATAGAATAACCCTGTGGAACGACGAAGAGAATTTGGTAAATAGCAGAAGGGACACGCCAGCAACCAACACAGCGACGATTACCGGGAGCAACACACGCAACCGCGGGCGCCACGCGACGAGAAGACCGATCACCGCAACTCCCAGCCCTACCCGGCTGAAACTCAATGCCAAGGCCAGCCCAGTTGCGACGGCGAGCATGAGCCTACGCTTAGCCACAGCCCACACGAGGATCAAAGCCGAAAACTCGCCCATGACCTCACTATTATAAAACAGACCAGCCGGACTAGTTGACCCTACTGGGAACGGGGACCATTGGCTAAAATACTGCACAGAAACCAACGCGGCAGATATAGAAATGCCGACGGCTAAGCCCGTCATCAAGTCGTCGATCGTCTCTAGGCCAGCACCCATCAGAAATGCCAGAGACAGGATCACGACGAAAATCATGTCGTTCACACCGACCAGAAAGAACGGTGTTTGAACTAAGGAAATGGCACAAACGAACAACAGGAATCCCAGCAAAAGCCTCATCGGCTCGGACAGCGCACGAATATCAAGCTTCGACACCAATGGAATTCCGACCGCAATCGCGGCCCAACGTGGGACAAAATCGCCCTCAAGCTGAAACGGCAAAAAGGCGGTGCTGACCGTAAAGCCAAGCACCGCCTTTCGATGGTCGGAAAGCCATTTCATCAGTCGATGCGATCCCAGGCCGTGTTGCTGACGCTATAGAGATAGCAATACCGAGTGTTGGCGGTCATCGCCGTGATGGCATTGTTGAGCGTCTGCGCTGTAAGGCCGGCGTAAAGCGTCATCGCCGTCACGCCACCGATAGACAAATAGCAGTTCTGCGCACCATCAAGCGGAGCCGAAGGCAGGTAGAGATACAGATTGGCAATCGCCGAGGCGTTGCCCCAATGGACTAACGAGGTGTTAGCTGGCGTGTTGTACGTCTGGTTCTGCGTACCGGTGCCGTTCTTGTAGTAGCCGTAGACGTTCGTGATGCAGTTCCATGCGCAAAATTGGGACTGCGCGTTCGGGACGCCGTTCGGGATAACCTGCATCAAATCCGGTGCAAGATGGTTCCCGATAATCGGGATCGATGGCACCTGAGCGATCGCGACGCTGAGGCCAAGGACTCCAGCCAGCGCCAACACCAAAATCCTAAGCCTCTTCATTTTACTTCTCCGTGCGTTGAGCGATGGTTACTGAATCCGATACCAATTGTTGCTGGCGATTGAGTAGATGTATTCCCCGGTATTGGCCGCAGCACCGCCAGAGGTGCATGCGGTAAAAGCGGTCCCAACAATCGTCGTGCCAGTCGGTACAGCTGCGGCCGAGACCGCAACGGTAGCCGTCCCACCGGGGCAAGCCACTTCTACCGTCTCCCCGTCAAATGGCGATGGCGGCAGAGTGATATTCCACGTCGTGATCGCGCCACTTGAGACCACCTTACCCGTTGCGGTGGTCAGAACGGTGTTGACCGTAGTCCCTGCCGCGACAACCAAAATGCCGGTGGCGTTCCTGATCTGGTTGAGAGTAACGGTCTGGATCTGAGGATTGGTAACTACGGTCCCGGTGCTCGGCACCAATACGTTGATCTGCTCTAGACCAGTCGGGGATGCGATGAAAAGCCCAGGGACTTGGGCAATAGCAATTCCTGCAAGAAGGCCGAGGGCCGAAACGCCTGCCAAAATCCTCTTCATGTCATTCTCCCCTAGCCGCTAGAAAGCGGTCCGATGGCCAACGATTCGGCAGCGCCGCCCGTCTGTGAAATTCTGTAATTTATAGTCCCCGACGTGTACGCGATGGCATTCAGTCGATAGAGCACGTTCTTTTCCGGCTCACCGAACGTGATGTTAATCGGCCCCGCAGTCCACTGCGCCAAGGTGCCAGCAGACCCGATATTGCAGACAACCCACGTTTGACCACCGTCGAAGCTACGCTCAAACTGGACCGTTCCACTCCATGTGATTAGGGCGCCAGTGAATATCGCGTTGGCATCCGCGCCAGTCGCCTGCACGCCGTTGCCCGTAAGAGCAAACAGAAAGGCCACTTGGCCACTCTCGGCCGGTAGCGCCGTCGGTGCGTTGGAAAGCTGGATGATGCCGGGGACAACTGCCCCTTGGGCCCCGGACGGCGGAACCACGTTCTGCTGCAAAATAGCTGAAACAGTCGTCCCCACCGGCAGCGTCACGCCCTCCGCGCCAGGCTGCACAACCGTAACCGTAGCGTTCAATAGACGATCGGTTGGAAAATTGCCGGTAATCTTGCCTGACGAATCAATAACGCCCCAATGCGTCCGCGGAGCTAACGCAAGAGTGACGTTCGTGCCTGCAATAGCCCCGATTGTCGACCCGCCAGGAAGATTTGCGCTCTTGATAGCATTGCCAGCCGCCAGACCAGTCGCAGCGGCAACCGTAGCCGCTGTAGATCCGGCAGTGGTAGTCAGAGCCGTATTGATTGAGGCATATAGCTCAAGGTTCATCGGTCCGCGAAAGGCGAAAGCCGACTGCGGACCTACAGCGGTGATCTGGCCAGATAAGACAGCATTAGCCTGATCCCCCAAAGGGGGGAGACCAGACGCTTGCATGCCGACTGAGCCAGGAATTCCCATGGACTAGACCGCCTGCCTCGCCGGTTGAGCCACCGTGCCAAGAATCGGAATTTCCTTGAAATTCTTGTCCCCAGTCCGGCCTCCTCGGTGGATCGTCAGGCCAGAAGGATCAATGTTGCCGTTCTCCGATGGTAGGCCGCGCTTGGGCTGGACGGCACCATTCTTGACGACGAGACCGCCGGCCGTAATGCCAAACGTGTCAGGCTTCTTCTGCCATTCGGTCGATCCGATGGAGTTTGAGAAAGCCTCGTGGATACCCTTGGCGACGTCGTTGACCGGGATCATCGCCTCGCTAGGGACGCCAGGCCAGCCAATTTCCGTGGGCCTCGGTGCCTTCGTGGCCATGTCGATATAGACCGGCTCGATCAGGATCTCCTCGAGATAGACCTTGTTTCGGAGCTGGTAGAGAGGCAGGTACGAGCGGGCGATTTCCTCTTTACCCTCCGCCCTTGCTTTGTCGTGGAAGGTCTTGGCCTCGATGATAAGTCGGGTCATTTCCTTCCGCGCTTCCTCACGGGCCTTGACGATTTCTGGAGCCACGCGCTTCCGACCTGTGCCTTGATCTGTGAGTTGAGCGATCGCCATCGCCAAACCTTCAGCCCAAGTCTGCTCACCCGCTGAGATAGGCAGACCACCTTTTGCCTTGGCAAGTTCTGCCACAATTTCCGGCAGCGCCGACGCAATCGCGGCCTGCGTTGCTTTCGTGACGGCTTCCTTGAACTCAGGCGTTTCGGTCAGCGGCAAGG